>Ga0123357_10000251_pt1 | contig 51140 bp, 45 predicted proteins | sample TergutEmb28metaG_FD_89873 | JGI IMG/M metagenome (GOLD analysis project Ga0123357, IMG submission 89873) | Embiratermes neotenicus P4 segment gut microbial communities from Petit-Saut dam, French Guiana - Emb289 P4 | ecosystem: Host-associated > Arthropoda: Insects > Digestive system > Gut ...
CTGCTGCGCGAATCGATGCGTCGGTTGGGCGCTGCGGTGCCTGCGCACGTACCACAACGTACGCTTACGCGGGCTCCTCGCGCCCGCCCTAGCCTCAATTCGCTCGCGACGGCTGGTAAACATCCTCTCACGCGCCCGTTGAATGCGGAGGCAAAACCCCCTCATAAGCGTCGCATGGTCTTCTAGTGGTGCGCTGTCACATTCGTCAAGAAAAGACGTTAATTGTGTTATTTTCCCTATACTTATGGGTCACGGTATGATGCCGCACAAGGTCGAGCTAACCAGCTCATTCGCATAGGATCTCGGAACGGTCATGCTTTGTACCCTCACGATCGACAACGTCGTTCTTATCGAGCATCAAGTTCTCGAGTTCGCCGCCGGGTTCAACGTTCTCACGGGGGAAACCGGCGCGGGCAAGTCAATGGTTGTCGATGCGCTCTCCCTCGTGCTTGGTGACCGCGCAAGGCCCGACAGCGTGCGCTCGGGCGCACGCGAGGCCGAGGTTGCCGCGCTGTTCGAAGTCGAGCCCGGCTCGCGTGTGCTCGCAAAGCTAGCGGCGGCCGGCATTCCGTGCGACGGCGAGCTCGTCGTGCGCCGCGTTGTGCAGGCCGAAGGCCGAAGCCGTGCATTTGTCAATGGCAAGGTGTCTACGGCAACGCAGCTCGCGGAGCTTGCCAGCGATCTTTGCGATATCGCCTCACAGCACGAGAGCGTAAGCCTTACCGATCCATCGACCCACCTTGAATACCTCGACGCATTCGGGCGCCTCGAGCAGAAACGCGAGGCGCTCGGCGAAAAGGTTTCGTGCCTTGCCACGGTCGTTCGTGAGATGCAGCGGGTGCGCGAGGCCGAGCGCAGTCGTGCGGAGCGCGAAGACTTTCTTGCATTCCAATTGCGAGAGATCGATGAACTCGATCCGTCTGCTGGCGAAGAAGTCGATCTCGAAAGCGAGCGGGCGCGTCTGCGCCACGCCGAGAAGCTTCAGTCCGCGACCCAGGCCGCTGCGAATCGCCTTTACGACGGCGATGAGACGGTGTGCGACGAGCTTGCGAGAATCAGTTCTGACGTCGACGCTGCCGCCGCGATCGATCCGTCTCTCTCGCCACTTGCGCGCGTCGTCGAATCCGCGCGCTCCGAGCTCGTCGATGCGGCGCGCGCCCTGGGCCGCTATGCCGCCGGCATTGAAACGAGCACCGAGCGTCTTGCCGAAGTCGACGATCGCTGGTTCCGTTTGCAGAAGTTGCTCCGAAAACATGGGCCAACGACCTTCGAGCTTTTCGCTTACAGGGGCGAGTTGAAAGAGCAGCTCGCGCAGCTTGCGGGCAGCAGCGAATTGCTCGCCGAGCTCGAACACAAGCGCGACGATCTGCTTTCCGACGTGGCCGCTCTTGCACGCGCGTTGTCCAGAAAGCGCCGCGACGCTGCGGTGATGCTTGCGGACGCGATCGGCCGTGAGCTCGCAGGCCTCGGCATGGGACGCGCGCGCGTCGTCGTCGACGTTTCGCCCGTACCCGCGCCGCACGCGGGCGATCTCCCTTCCATCGATGGTGCGCGCCTGACACAGAGCGGCATCGACCGCGTCGAGTTTCTCATTGCGCCCAACAAAGGCGAAGATCCACGGCCGCTTCGCAAGATTGCTTCGGGTGGCGAGCTTTCGCGCGCGCTGCTTGCTCTCAAACGCGTGCTCGCCGAGAAAGGTCCTGCGGGCGTTTATGTTTTCGACGAAGTCGATGCCGGCGTATCGGGTGCCATCGCCGAGGTCATTGGCCGTTCGATTGCCGACGTGGCGCGCCACCGCCAAGTGCTTTGCATCACGCATCTTCCGCAGATCGCGGCGCTTGCCGATCATCACTTCGTAGTTGGGAAAAGCGAGCAGAAGGGGCGCACCACGAGCTACGTTCGCACTTTGTCGGAAGAAGAGCGAGTCGAGGAGCTTGCCCGAATGATCGGCGGGGTAAAAGTTGGCGACGCTGCGCGCAGCGCTGCGATGGAACTGCTATCCGCAAGAAAGTAATTTTGCGTGGCGTGACGCGAACTACGCGAACACGGTTGCGATGTTTTCGCTGGAGCGAAGAATTCTTCCGCGCCTCGTCAGCACGTCGCAGCCGTTTTTCGTGACCGCGATGGTGTGTTCGAATTGCGCTGACAGCGAGCCGTCAACGGTGGTGACCGTCCACTGGTCGGTGGGATCGATTTGCACTTCGAAGCGGCCAAGATTCACCATGGGCTCGATTGTGAAGACCATGCCCGCCTTCATGCGCTCGCCGGTGTGGGGCTTGCCATAGTGCTTGACTTGAGGATCTTCATGAAAGCGGCGACCAATGCCGTGCCCGACGAAATCTTTGACAACGCTGCAGCCCTCGCTTTCGACGTATTGTTGGATGGCCGCACCGATATCGCCGAGGCGCCCTCCTTCTTTGACTTGCGCGATGCCAATCTCGAGGGCTTTGCGTGCAACCTCGGTTACCTTGCGCCCGTCCTTGGTCGGTGTGCCGACATAAAACGTGGCCGACGTGTCGCCGTGAAACCCGCCGTAGAACGTTGTCACGTCGACGTTGACGATGTCGCCGTTTTTGAGGACTCGCGGGCCTGGGATGCCGTGGCAAACAACGTCGTTGATCGATATGCACACGCTCTTTGGGAACCCACGGTAGTGCAGGGTCGCCGGGCGAGCGCCGCGGCGGATTGTGTCTTCGTGCACGAGCGTGTCGATGTCGTCGGTGGTCATGCCACGCTGAAGTTTGTCGCCCACATACAGAAGCGTTTCGGCTGCCATCTGGCTCGACACGCGAAGGGCTTCGATTTCCTTGGGGCTCTTTATTTCGATTGCCAAAACCGATCTCCTGCCGTTTCCTTACTCGAAATTCTCCCTTTGTTAGTCCGTATGATTCACGCAATCGTCATCGACGGCGGCCTCGGTCGTCGCGAGGCTTGAGCGGGTGTCGGTAAGGCCTGCGTTTGGGCCCAGCCTTCTTGGAGGGCAAGAGGGACATGATGCATGCAATCAATTCCTTGAAGGAGGGGGAACGTGACCGTGCAGGCAAAACCGTGGCGCAGGGGCCCATCGCTTTTGCCCAGGCCACTTTGTTGCCACCACCGTCACCGACGATCTTTCCGAACAGTTCCCAGGTTCCGCAGATCGAGTCCGGTTCATACTTTCTTGCTTCGACGAGATCGGCTTCGGGGAACGCAGTCTCGAGTGCTTTCAGGTCGCCAAGGTAGAACGCCTCTGTCTCTTCGACCGCAAGGGTTGCTCTCACCTGAAGTATCGGCGCGTACGTCGTTGCGACCTTCTCGATCTCCTTCCGTAGCGTTTCCTGATCGTCATTGTCGGCATCGACGAGGACGATCACCGCGTCTTTTGTTGGATCAAGGGCGTTTGCAAATCCTCGCAGCATGGCTGGCAACTGATCGAGCACACCCCGGCGTTTGGGATCCGGTGCTTCTTTTTTCTCTTTGGGTAAAATCCCCTTGCCTTGGTGAGGATGAATACGCACGGGAATGTCTTGAAGCAAACGAGGTGCCCATCGCTCAAAAAACGCGAGTTCCGACGGACCCTCCACGAGGACGTGAATCGTCATGGGGACACGCCGTCGTCGAAGTGATTGCTGTACCAGAGCGAGCCGAGGGGAATCCCTTGCTCGCTTAGGGCGAGAATCGTTTCGTCGTCAGCGGCCCGTTGGGCGGCGGCATGCCCATCGCTTCCCTTTCGGAAGATCCACACCTGATCTGGCTTCAGCGTGTCGACAAAATACGGTGAGTGCGTCGTCACGAGGAGTTGGGTCTTTTGCCCTTTCCTTTCGGCGCACTCCAAGAATTGGCTTGCCAGGTGCTCGACGAGCCGCACGTACAGCCCGTTCTCCGGTTCCTCGATCCCGATGAACGGTCGTGGCTGCGGATCTTCGAGGAGGATCGCATACGCGAGCATCTTCAGCGTGCCGTCTGACATGCTGTGCTGAAAAAATGGATCAGCGTAGCCACGCTCGTCGAACTTCAGGAGCAGCCGCTTGTCTTGACTCTCTGCGGGCGTGATCTTCTTTAGTCCTGGGATCGCATCTGCGAGGCGCTTGAGAAGCGCGGCGAACTCGCTCGGATATTGACGCTTATAATATTGAAGAACGTTGCCGATGTTCGATCCTTTTCGATCGAGGTAACGCTGCGCGCCGGACGGTGGGAGATCCCGTGCGGCATCCGGAACGAAATACGAGAGGTACCACTGCTCGATGTAGGTCCTCAGTGCAATGATGCGCGGATGTTCGGAGAGGTTCCCAAGCGTCGCGATGCCGAGTTTGTCTCGATCGGCGAGTTTTACATTGGGTCTTTTCTTGGGTTCTCCGACGTCCTGACCCGCCCACACACTCCCTTTGCCCTTTATCAGATTCAAAAAGTAGCGAGGCTTTCCGCGCGTTTGGTTTTCGCGTCGCTGGCGGCATGTTTCTTCGATGGGCTTGGGGATCCCGTCTTCGAGGTCGATGACGAGCCCGTAGACGATTGGCCTGGCCGGATCGTCGTCTTCGAAGAAGATCTCGAATGAGATGGGGCCTTCGGTTCCTTGTGTGTGGAGGCGGCTGAAGCCACCGCGCCAAGGCTTGTCGCAAGCGGCCTCCACACCATCGAGGAGGCAGTCCGCGACGAAACCGAACGCGTCGAGCACGGTCGATTTGCCCGATCCGTTCGGACCGATGAGGCATGTGAGCGAAGGAAGCGGGGTTCCTCTGCTATATTCGACCTGGCCGAGGCTCACATCCGCGAGCGCGCGGTAATTCTTGATTCGAATGCCTAACAAGCGAGCCATCGATCCCTCGTGTTCCGATGTAGAGAGGTCTTAGCGGAGGCGTAGCACGTGGAGCCGGATCCGATGGGACCAGAAGATCACGCGGGGCAAACCTCAACCTGTATGGGACAAGCGGGATTTTCGCGTGGAAAATGCCATAGCCCGGACAATTTGGGCAATTGTTGCGCGGTAGGGGGCCAGCAGAGATGATGATCTGCCGAGCAGTTGATGCATCATTGTGTCGAGTGATAGCGTCGAGCCTATGAAGCGTGGGTTTTCGCTCCTGGGTTCGCTTGCTCTTTTCGGTGTCGCAGTTGTCGCGTGTGCGCCCGTCAAAGAACCCCAACAGGTCTCATCGCCCGATCCAGTCATCGAAGACTCGAGGGACGGAGAGCACGGCGTCGGTCCGTCGCGCACTACTAGCCCCGGCAGCCCCACCAGTAGCGCTAACGGCCGTGGCGCCAATGCTCCTTCCGGTGGCGTGCATGGCAGTTCGGCCGAAGCCCCAAAAAGCAGCAAAGCTTTAGGCACGCAGGTTGGAAGTTTGGCGGCCTTTCTAGGTGGCCAAGATGGTCTCAAATGGGGCATGAGCCGCGCCGAACTCACGAAACTCTACACCCAACCGAACGGCATTATCTCGAAGGACTACGACGAAAAACTCATGAAGGCGCGCGTTGGTCCGGAAATGAATGCCCTCGAAGCGGAGCGCGAGCAGCAAAAAGCAGCCTTCGCGCGCAGCCTTGTCGAATTCAAAGACATACCCACGGGCTACGACACCTCGGGCATCAAGAACGAATACACCTACCGAAATAGTGAGTCTTTGATGTGGGTCGAGCGTCAAGGAAGAAAACGCTATTTTTTCTTTTTCAACGACCGCCTTTGGAAGATTTACGACGAAGTCCCACTCTACGATTCCGGTGAGTTTGGCAGTAGCTACGATGACGCCGTTCGCGCCATGACAGCCACGATTGGCGTCAAGGGCCGAATTCGCAATGCCGATGCATCGAAAGGGCCTGTGGCAACAACGGTCGACTGGAAAGACGGCGTGAGCCATCTGCGGCTCGTCGATCGCTCAGGCGAGCGCGTGGTTGCCATTGTGATGGAGGACATCGGCACGCTCAACAACCTTGGCGAGCTTCGCAGGAACAAAGTCACGGATCCAACAGCGATTGAGCCGTCGGTTTCAGCCGTAATCAGGGGGGTGTCAGATCCTGACGCCGCGCGCCCTGCCGCCAGCGCGGCACCTGCAAAGGCGGCACCCAAGAAGAAGAAGTAGGGGCAGACCCCCGTGTCTGCCCCGTTTGAGGGCGGCCACAGGGGGCCGCCCCTACGGATATGCATTGCTACGTCGGATCCACGCGTACGGCGCCCTCCGGTACACACAGGCCCGTCGTTACTTTTACTGTTGCCCTTGGCAGAACGCTATGCACGACGGGTTCGAGTAGCCGTTCGCGTGTCATCGTTGCGCCGGGGCAGCCAGAGCATGTGCCAGCTAGGTGAATGTGGACGTCGTCTGGCGATGCAAGTGCGATGTAAAGTACCCCGCCATCGGCATTCACGAGTGCTGCAGCGTATTCCGACAACACATGCGCGAGATGTTCAACCGGCCAGATGGTTGCTTCGCTCACGTTGAGCGTAGTTTCGACACCGCTGTCCGCGGTGTCGCTGCCATGCCTCGTTGATGTCGATTCGTATTGTGCGTCGTCCGCGGTGGCCACAGTCCAAAGGTTATCACAATTTGTCGCTACAAAGGCGCAAGCAGGGACTATATATGGCGGCGCTCACTTGCGTTGAGCCCGAAATCCGTGGCTCACGCTCCGCTTCTTTCGAGAGCCACGGCCTTCGGGCTCAACGGACCGCAACGTGTGCGCATCGCCATATTGGACTTTCAAATTCAGCGCAACCGTGTTGCGCTGTAGCTCGCTGTAGGTGACGGGTGGCACGCTACCGACTTCGATTCTTGCTTCAAGAGTTCGATCTTCAAAAGGGGATAACTTTAATCGGCCGCGGTTCCGATTGTCACGTTACAATCGAAGATCCGCTGGTGTCGCGCCATCATGCGCGCATTGCTCTAAACGGCGACCGTGCAGTCGTGTCTGACCTTGGCAGCCGCAATGGTGTCAAGGTCAATGGCGTGCTCGCAAAGGAACCAACCGAGCTAACCGACGGCGATCGTTTGCGGATTGGTACCCAGGAGCTTGTATTTTGCAAGGTTGCAACCGCTCCGCGGAGATCACACAAAACGACCGGCTTTTTGCGTCACTGCGCTCGCTGCCGAATGCCATACCCGCAAGAAGTCGGACAATGCCCGAGTTGCGGGGCTACCGAGGCGCTCGACGAAGACATGTTTGGTTCGTTCGGATCTACGGCGCAGCGGGTTTGGAGTGCGCAGCTTTTTGCTGAGCTCATCAACCGAGCGCTTTCGCTCCAGCGGTTGGGCGACATTCCGCGCATTTTGCAGCGGGCAACCAAAGACGTTGACGAGCAGCTTACACGAGGCGACAAAGTCGACGATGCGCAGCTCGCGCAGATCGCGGTTGCTGCTGTGCGGGCAAGCATAGCAACGTGCGATCCCAGCTGGGGTGTTTGGGCAGCCCAGGTATACCTTCGCCTACCGTTCGTCATTCCTGAGGACGTCGTGACCAAGCTCGGCGAGCTTGCCCAGTGCTTCCCAGACAACGAGCAGGTCATTGGCGTGATCGAGCGCGTTCGAGGCGTTCGAGCTATGCCTCAGGCTGCTCAAGCTACCGGGTTTGTCGTTGAAGACACGAAAGATATCGAGGGTGCCACCAAGCCCGGGTTGATGCCCTAGTCGAGTTGGTGCACGATGGCGCTGTTTTCCTGTCGCCTTGCGGGGCGATGGGTTCTATTGCACATGATGGATGCGCTTCAGGCTCCGCTACCTTCAGCATGACCTCGAGCTAAACGAGGGCAGATTTGCGGTCGGCAGGAACGCAAGATGCCAGCTCTCGCTCGACGATCCCCTCGTGTCGCGTCGCCACGCCATTTTCGAGGTCACCGAAGCCGGGGTGACCATCGAAGACATGGCAAGTCGTAACGGTGTCATCGTCAACGGTCACCGCATCGAAGAGAAGGTAACCCTAGCCATTGGCGACAGGATCGTCATTGGATCACAGGAACTCCGGCTCCTTGGTGCAACCGATTCGCGCGGTGAGGGCAGCGCTGAGGGCGGAACCATGACGCTGCCGCAAGTGCGCGTCGATCCTTTGAGCTCGAGCTCCGACTTGCCAACGGAATCCGATGTCGAGCCGTCGATGGCCCGGCGTGCCGACCAGTTCAAGCTTCTCTATGCGGTGGCCGAGAAAGCGCTCGCAATGGGTAAAGCAGCCGAGGCTGAACGCCTAGCGGCATCGGCGCTTGCCGACGTCATCGAGGCCACGCGCGCAGGCCGTCCGCTCCCTCCCACACTTGTCGACCAGGCCGCGAAGTTGAGCGCCAAGTTGGCTACGGCCACAAGCAAAGGCGGTTGGGCCGATTATGTCATCGAGCTTTATGCGGCTCAGAATCGACCTTGCCCCGCGCCAGTCGTCGACGAGCTCTATAGCGCAATGCGCAGGGTCGCCTCCGTTGATCTCGTTCGCCTGCGAACCTATATCGCCTCGATCCGACAAAATGTTCGGCGCTACGGGCCGGCGGAGCGCTTCTTGGTTCAGCGTTTGGAGGGGCTCGAACGACTCGCTTCTCTAAAGTGACCGCCCAATGCGTGAAGAACGAGGCGCACCCAAAGCGTCCTTGTCGTTCTGTCGTACGCGAAAACGATGCGATATCCAGGAAGAAACAGAACCGGCGCGATCTGACCGCTCGCGAGTGCGAGCTTGCGAACATCGCCAATGCCGTCGGATGCGTAGCGCGCCACCTCGCTAGCAATCCATGCAGCGTCCTCCCATGGGACAACGGCAAGGAGCTGGTTCGTCGCGCGTTCAGACCACCCGACCTGAACGCTCATTCTACGGAGAATGCGCGCGCTTGGCCAACATCACAAACACGTCGTCGCTCGTGTGACATTGCTCAAACGGGCTCGCCATCACCGCTTCGATCTCCAAGCATTCGGCATCGGTGAAATCTTCAGAGCACGCCATCGGCGCCATGTCGATCGAGCGAGCTACGGGGTCGAGGTCAAGCTCGTACGCTGGCATGGTGGACATAGGGTGAACGATAGCATCGAGCGCGGCACTCGCGCACGCAATTACCGCTGCACTTTGATGTGGCGCTGCCAGGCGAGGTTCGCGCAGGCGGCTTTTTCGATGGTTACGCGTAGCTCGGTGTCGGCAACGTTGGCGACCAGAGCGCGAAGCTCTGGTTCGAGCAAGGCGGGTGGCGGGATCTTACGCGTGGCGCGGCGCTCTGGCGGGCGCCCAACAGTGTCGAGAATACCTACGCGGAACCGAAGTGAGATCACAGCGAAGCCGCACAGTTTCAACCGAGCCAGAAGCTCCGGTGCGAGCATATGAAGCTCGTTTGCCCACACGCTGGTCGCTACTTTTATGGTGAGCACGCCGCGTTCGATGGAGATCGGCTGCGCGCGATCGGCAATGCGCGGTCCAACCGCCGCGCGCCACTCTTTGCGTGGGATGGCCTGCTGTTTCGCCCGTTTGCTTGCAAAGCGATCTTCGCCGGCGCGCCCGAGCACGTCTTCGATGCTCTCAGGGGCATCGAGATTTTTTCGCCGCAATCGCTTCGCTACTCGGCTCATTTTTCAGGTTGACGCAAGGTGACGGTGCCGTACGGCGCGGCTGGGTCGGTGGTGGCGCCACGCCTGTCGGTAATGCCCATGCGAAGCATGCCACTTTGGTACTCGAGCAAGTAAGGTGCATGCGGACGCGCCACTGTTGCTGCTTGGTCGAAGACGAAGATCGTGACACGTCCTGGGGGTGTGGTGGGCGCTCCGATCTTGTCCGTGAGCAAGCGCGCGGCGTTTGTGCGAACGAGGTTGCTTGCGTCTTCGACGGCAAGCTTTCGTTCGAGGCTTCCATCACCGCAACGTGCATGGGCATTGGCAAGGGCAACGAGCGCGTTGGCGCGCACGGTGGCGCGACTGTCATGAAGCATGGGGCATGCTGCGGAGGCTACGAGCAATGCTTGCGACGGACCAAGTGTGGAAGCGATTTTCGCGATGGCAGCCGCTGCGTTCGTGGCAACGGCCGTGTCCGCATTGGCAGGGGAAGCGGCAAGGGAAGCAAGGCGCGCAACGGTGGCGTTGCTACCAACCGATCCGAGCGCGAAGGCTGCTTGTGCACGCACGCTTTCATCGGGATCGCTTGCAAGCTTGTCGAGCAGCTCGAGCGCCATTGCCGATCCGCGATGCCCACCGAGCAATGTGGCAACCATGCGACGATCGTCGACGTCGCCGCTCGACGCCGCCTCGAGGCCACGCAACGCCGATGGCAATCGTGCAGCGCCCATTGCTTCGAGCACGGCATCGCGCTCGGGGCCAGCAGCGATCGCTAGCTCGCGAAAAAGGCGCGCCGTGGCGCTTTCGCTCGCGAGCCTGTGGGCAATGCCTGCCAGGGCCGCGAGCACGGCGTAGCGATCGATTCCTTCGTCGCCATCGAGCTTGGCAACAAGGGCTCTCTGAGCTTTGCTTCCTCCGCTCGCGCCAAGAGCAATGGCAGCGTGAAGCCTGACAGCCGGATCCGCATCGCCAAGCAATGGAACGAGTGCGTCGCTGGCAATCCCGCCAGGATCATTCGGTGCTGCGCGGCCGAGCATGCCCAATGCGTCGATGGCTGCGAGGCGCAGTGTGAAGTCTTTCGCAGAAACGAACCTCGCGAGTTCGGCGGTGGCTCTCGGCGCTCCGGTGCGTCCGAGCAGGGTTGCAACCGTCGCGCGCTCTTGCGGCGAAGTTCGAGGAGAGTGCAGGCTCGAAACGAGCGGTTCGACCGCACGCCCGTCGCTCCTCCCGTTCGTTGGATCGAGCAATGCGGCTACAGCGGCGAGTGCCTCGGCGCGCACCTGAGGGCTTCGATCAGCGATGAACTCGAGCACCACGGGTACGTGTTCGGAGGTTCCTGCTTTTGCCAGAGCGTGCATGGCAGCCGCGGGTGCGAGCGTACCGTTGCGTAGCGACGAAATGATGGCAGGCGTACTCGATGTGGCGCGCAATTCACCCAAGATCCACGCGGCGCTCGTTTTCGCCGCGCTCGGGCCTGGCTTGTCGAGCAGCCCTGTCAACGTGGAAACGACGGGATCTCTCGTGACTTGTGTCGTGGCTTGCGGCGTCTGGTTTGCACTTGCCGCGGTGACGAGCGCATCGCGTACGGCGGTGCGTTCAAGGGACTCTGCTGCATCGTCTTGCGTGCCGAGTTCGCTGGCGAGTGCTCGCACGGCGTCTTCGGTTCCGATGTGGCCGAGCGCGGCCAGGGCCGCCTGCCGGACCCGCGGGTTTCGTTCGAGCGTGAGAGGGGCGATGGCAGCTGTAGCTTCCGGCGCGCGCAAGCGGCCGAGAGCGGTCAGCGCGGCCATCTTCACCTCGAGAGCGTTGTCACGAAGCGCGAAAAGCAGCGCCTGCGTTGCCCGCGGATCGCCGAGCTCGCCGAGCGCACGCACAACATCGCGGCGCACCTCGGGAGCCGCGTCTTGGACTTTGCCGACGAGTGGCATGACCGCGCGCGGATCGCCGAGTTTTGCCAGGGCGCGGGCGACTTCGCTGCGCACCGCGGGCGCTGGATCGTCGAGTCTACCCGACAATGGTGCTGTAGCAGCCGTCGAGCCTTGAGCGCCAAGAGCCGACGCGCACGCAGCGCGGACAAGTGGATCGGAGTCGGCAAGTGCGCGTGACAGCGGCGCGATCGTGACAGCTGGGTTCGGCATCGCCCGGCTTACTTCGCACGTGGCAGCGCGCAATCTCGCGTCGCGTTCCCCGAGCCAGGTTAGCGTAGCCTCGGTTGCGGCGATCACGCCAAGATCGGCGGCTTGTTTCGCGGCGTTGAGGCGGACTTCGACATCGCTGTCAGCGAGCGCGCCGAGGAGCAGTGGAGTCGCGCGTGGGGCGCCGAGCGTGCCAAGATCTTTGGCGGCTGCACGTCGCTTTGCTGGATCGGCTGACGACAGATCGCGCTCGATGTGCTCGGCCACATCGGGCCACGCCAAAGCATGCGCCACTTTCGGTGAGGGCAGCGTGAGCACGAACGCCAACGCCAACGCGACAAAGACCTTTCTCACACGCTCACGCTACCACTCGATTTTGGGGCAACGACAATCGTTTTACGACAGGCCATTGCGCCTGCGTGCAAACCAATGAACGCCGAGCGCGCACGCGGCTGCGAGCGTCCAAATCCACGGCGGGGCGAGCGGCGCCACGTGCTTTTCGGATGTAACGATTGCGGGCTTCGGTAACGCAATCGCGAGATCGTCGCCAGCGTAGCGAAACGTGCCGCCCGTTGCCGATGCGATGGCGCGGAGGCGATCGGGATCGGGCCGCGAGTCGGCCCATTCATCGCCGCCCGCTTCGCATGCGAAGTCGGTGCGTGTCGTTGGCCCTTGACCCGCGCGCAGCCGCGCCGTGTAACCACCGGCAGCTAACGCGGGAAGGCTGACTTCCAGCGTCCTATTGCCCTGGGCGAGCGGCTTTGGCAACGGGACATCGACGGGCGCTTCTTGCTTGTCGAGCCGGCGGACTTCGAGCGACCAAACGAGGCCTTTTTTTGCCTGCACATCCAACCGAGGAAGCTGTATGCGAAGCTTGGTTGTCGCGCCGGAAACGCACGGCGAAACGAGATCGATTTGGCCTGACTCGAAGCGCGGATCGTGCATGAGCCAACCAAGCAGGCCGTCCCAAAGCGCGCCGTAGCCGCGACCCGATGTGCGCGCGCCGAGCTCCGAGAATTCGAGCTGCCATCCGCCGTCGATTCCAAGCGCAATGGAGCGGCCGTTGCCCTCGTCGCCGATCGCCAGGATCGGCATTGGTGCTCCCGATGGCGTGGTGCGTGTTGGGTGTGCCCAAAGCACGATGGCCCCAGGGTGCGCGTCGCCAAGGATGTTTACGCCGGGCATCTGCGGCAGCTCTTCGCCGATCACGTTGCGAAGGGGGGCGAGCAGCGGCGCGATGCGTCCGTCGTCCGTCCACGCTGGCACCACGTTCGCGACGTCGGCTGCGGTGGCGCCCGGAGATTGGTCGAGCGTAACGGGCAGCACATCGGCGAGCGACGTGCCCGCGTAACCGCCAGCCACGAACGAGTTTTGGCCGCCCACCATGATGAGCCCGCCTCCCTTGCGGACGTAGTTTGCGAGCTCCGGCAAGTGTCGCTCGAGGCCGTAGGGCTGCGCGTCGAAGTCTTGCAAAACGACAGCGTCGAACGACGGCAAGTGCTCGGTGAACAGTTCGTCGACCGGGAATGGAATGAGCGCCAGATCTTCTTGGCGCGCGTTCGGATCGTCGGCCTGCGTGCGAAGGATGAAGAATGCAACCACATCGACCGACGCGTCGCTCTTTAGCCATTCGCGAAGGGCTCGCACGTCGTGTGTGGGGCGGCCGGCAACGTGGAGCACACGCACACGCTCGCGTGCAACGTGGAAGGTGATGAGGCGTCGATCGTTTTCGGGGATTGTGTCGCCCGAAGGTGGCGTGATGGAAACTTCGAGAATGCGTGTGCCTGCACGCTCGAGCGTGACGGAAAGATCGATTGTGCCTTTGCCGTCTTTGAGGTGCGACAGCCCCGTGGCAAGAACTGCAGGCTCGCCATCTTCGCGAAGCTCGCGCGCGGTTACGGTGAGCTCGTCGCAGGAAAGGCCGCCCGCGCAGCCGACTTCCACGGAGAGCGGAAACGGAACGTGGGCCACTGCCGCACCCGCGGTTGACACGCGGCGAACGCTTGCATCGGCCGGGATACTTTTCGTGGTTGCGATTGTGTGGATTGGGAGATTGGGCCCTGCGAAACCCTCGAAGGGCGCGCCCTCGGACGGATCGTCGAGCCGGCCGTCGGACACCACCACGATCGCAGAGGGTCGCTCGTCTTGCGAGGCAGTAATGGCTGCAATGGCTGCTCGGAGATCACTGCGCGCGCTGCCCGCAAAAGGCGGCGCTGCTTTCGTGATAGCTAGTGGCACGGGCGGCCCGGCGCCGAAACCGAGAACGAGCAAGCGAGCTTCTTTGGCTTGCTTCTGGAGGTTCGCGATAACCTTGTCGCGCGCGGAAGCCCTGGATGTGTCGTTGTCGGCAAGGGCCATGGATCGCGATGTGTCGCCGAGAACGATAGCCCGAGCGCCAAGAACGCTTTCACGCGCCGCAACGCGTGTGGGGCGGAGCACGGCAAAAAGGAGGGCACTTACTGCGACGAGCCCGGTTAGCACGATGAGCGGCCCACCTCGCTCGCGCCGGCGCAGTTCGAGCGCGAAGAGCACGCCAAGGCTGACGAGTGCCAGAGCACAGGCAACGATTACTGCCCACGTTGGCAAGTCACTGTTGACCGCTAGACGTGTGTGCATCGTTCCCGTATGCCGCCTTTCATGGAAGCCCAAGTAGTGCGCGGCGACGCATGAGGAACGGCGCGTGGACTTGGTCGTCTTTGTAATTCGAGCAGAGCACGTACATCGAGAGATTCACGGCAAGGCGAATCGCACGCTCGCGTTGTACTTCGCCACCGGGTACAGGCTGCATTTCCCAGTCGCCGGCGGCCGAGTGCGCAAGCGCACCACCGAGATCGTGCGACGAGAAAATCACCTGGGCTTTGCCTCCTCGCACAATGGCGTCGAGGGATTGTGGGCCCCTCACACGCCCCTCTGGCCGGCGCACCAGGTAGTAGGTTTTGAAAAGAACGTGGTCAGGTCCAAGAGCAATAGGGCTTGTATCGGGCAGCACGCGCGCGATTTGCTCGCGTGCACTACGGCCGAATGCGCTCGGGCGCCCGTCGTCGGATACTCCGGCGTCGTCGATGAGCAAAAGACCGCCAAGCGCGAAGAACTTCCGGAGGCCTGAGATTTCTTGTGCGGAAAATGGCGAGAGAGCGGAGATGCCACTCAGCCAGACAAATGGGCCGCTCACGATCGCCGGATCATCGGCGCGCACCTGCGATGGCTTGAGGCGGGCAGGGGCACTAGTGCGCTGCACGATCTCCCACGACCACCGCGAGCCCGCGTTTGGCCTTGCTGCGCCCGTGATGCCTCCGGCAAGCAGCACACACGGATCGAACGCACCCCCATCACCGAACGCGCACGCTGGCTTTGGCAGCAAGGCAGCGAGTCCGGTCGCAATGGCTAATGCTAGGACCAAGAGCAGGCGCTTCATCGGAACGGCGCGGATTTTAGACCTCTTTCGATTTGACGCGATCTAGCACACGCCCCTTGGCCCTGCCTGGATCAGGGAGCGGGCGCGATTTTACGGATCATGTTGTTTCCGGTGTCGGCGACGTAGACAACGCCGCTCGAATCCACGGCTACGCCGGCTGGGCTCCAGAAGGTAGCTTTATCGGCTTGCCCGTCCGCGTGGCCACTCATGCCGTTGCCTGCGGCATCACGCAGCCCTGCGAGCGTTGTGACCTCGCCGAAGGGTGAGACTTTGCGTATCGCGTGGTTCAAGCTGTCAGCCACATATAGAGTGCCGCTTGCATCGATGGCCAGGCCAAACGGTGTATTGAAAGCGGCATGTTCGCCGGTGCCGTCGATGAACCCGACAGCCTGATTCGGTAAGCCAGCCAACGTGCTCACCGTGTTCACCGCATCGGGCGCAATTTTTCGGATGTCGTTGCCGCACTGTTCGAGCACATAAAAGGTATTGGTTTTATCCACCACAATGCCTGCAGGGCAGTTGAATGTTGCGCTCGCGGCGGGGCCGTTGTCAGCACCCACGGTGCCGGGAATGCCCGCGAAAATGGTCGTGGTCACGACCTCGCCATTCGTCACTATTTTTCGAATCGTGTTCTTGTCGTAGTCGGAGAAGTACACATTTCCGTCGGCATCTACGGTTAGCCCTCCACCGGGTCTAGGAAAGTTGGGGTCCGAGGCTGGGCTCGCGAGCGTGCTGACTTGGCAACCGTTTACGGCGTCGTTCGTGATCTTGCGAATTGCATTGCTCACGGTATCAGCAACGTAGACGATGCCTTTGGTGTCGATAGCAATGCCGATGGGTCCGTTGAATGTCGCCTGCGTCGTGCAGTCTCCATCCTTCCATGTCACGTTCTCGATGGCGGTGCTCGTGCCTGCGTAGGTGCTCACTACTGTGCCATCTGCAGAGATCTTGCGAATTTTGTTGTTGTAGTAGTCAGCAACATAAAGGCTGCCATCGGGTGCGACCGCGATCCCTGTGGGGCCGTTGAACGTCGGCAGCACCGCCGCGCCAGGACCTACAGCCGTTGTCGTCTGGGTGTCGACTGAACTAGCTTCGCCTGTGCCCGCCACCGTTGTAACGAAGTATTGTTGTGGACCGGCGTCAGCATCGCCGGCATCGTTGCCAGCATGACCTGCGTCGTTGCTTGGTCCGTTCGGCCCAGCATCGGGCTGCGTGTCGATGGGAGGAACGTTGAACTCGGTGCCGGTGCATGCTGCCATGGTCGACGCAAAAAGAGCTAGGCGGATGAAACGCATGCGAGCCTCCGATAAGTAAGCAACTTCGACGCTCGCTCCAGCGTAATCAGTGACATTGTGGCTTGTCGAGATAGGACAATGGACCGGAGGGTGGGCTACGCCCAAACCACCCCTCAATCGAAATCGTCAACACGCCAGATGCCATTTTCTCGCTTCAATTTCACCGAATGACCTTGCGGAACGCTCACCGAGGCGATGTCCCCTGTGACCTCGATGTGCAAGGTTTCCGGGCGCTCGAGCCCTTCTACGAGAGCACGCAAGTCGCGTTCGATTGCCGTGCGTGTGGCCGGTGAGAGCACGCGCATGAGGCCCGCATAACTGCGCCGCGCGAGCACGCGTCGCAATTGATCGAGCGCTTGCTCGGTGGTGCGTGCGCCGCCTGGCAGCGTTCCGGCGGCCGTGACCCAAAAGCGGTCATTCGCAAGTTCGAGCTGCGCTTCTTCGCCGTCGGCGTAGCGTAGCCGTGCGGTTGCAGATGTGCGGGCGGCACGTGCGGTGATGCCTTTGGCTTGTTCGGCAAGCTCGGCGCGCTGCTCGCTCACAATGCGCTTGATGTCGTTTCGGCCATACGCCTCTTGCGAGCTCGTTGTCATCATGGCGTAGATGGCGTTGGCATCACCGCGCGCAGCGGCACGCGCGTACTCGTCGGCAGCAGCTTTGGGATCAGGCACCGCGAGCGAGGTGCACCCTGATTCGATTGCGCCGGCCGCGACCATGATAACGAAATACCCCGCCCGACCAAGCCGGTGTAAGGCGCGCACGCCGACTGCCCACGACGCGAGCAGAAGCACACCGCCTGCCGTTTTTTCGACCGAGGCTGACACAGCGAGGCCTAGCGCGATTCCCGTGGCAGCGATCACGAGCTGCCGCTTTGCGCGCTCGAACGATTGCGTGTGCGAGTCGGGTGATTGCGAAGCAGGCTCGGTGTTTCTCGCTGCGTCATTCACGGGTGCGCTCAAACCTCGCTGCGCAAAACGACAATGCCGACGTCGTCGCCGAGCTTTGGAACGCGCTCCGCTGCCCAGCCAAAAGTGCGGTTGTCGATGGTCACCGTGCCGCTGGTTCGGCCTGCCGCCGTTTTTTGAACGAGGTTCATGTCGGCCAGGGTCTTTTCGTTGATCGGCGGAGTGCCGCGTGCACCGTAGGTCGTTTTGGGGTCGAAAAGGAGCACATAAAAAATAGGAAGTTTGCCAAGCTCGCCGGTGCTCAAAAGGTGTTGTTGCAAATCGTGCTTGAGCGATTCCTGAAGATGGTAGGCGAAACGTCGGTAGGTCCAACCCGTGACATACAAGCCGACGAGTGTGCCGTCATCCTTCTTCACGGGGACGCCTGCCACCCATTCCTTGTCAGGTCCTGCCGGGTTCGGCACACCTGGGAATTGGCCATTGGTTGCAACATACACTTCACCAGCGAGCGCCTTTTTGAGAGCAGGGTAGGCGCCAGCGAGATCTTTGCCGGCCATGACGTCTTGCTCGAGATCGTTGCGGACAGCGATGCCATGGGTGTCGGTGAACGCAAAGAATGTAGATTTGGCGCGGGTGAGATCAGGCACGAGCTGGCGAACCCGGAGCAAGGCAGCGCGCACTCGCTGCGGATCGACTTCTTTGCCTGGTTCGCCCGGTTCCTTGGCAAGCTCGGTGGCCAATTTCCTGCCGCCTTCGGGCAGACCGCGTTCGATTTCGGCAACGTCTTCGTTTGCAAGCGAAACCATCGCCTCTACGTTGACTTTGGCAGCCTCTTCGCTGATTTTCGCTTTGTCCTGGCACCCCATGATCGACGCCGTAGCGACTGCCGTAAGCACCCAAAACGCAAGTAGCGATAGACTGAAGGGCCTGTTTGCGGCGGTCGAACAGATACGTGTGAGGGCAAGCCTTCGCAACGCAAGCGAGATGAGCGACACGAGCCAGGCGAGCATGACGTGGAGTCTACGACGAAGAAGCAGGCTCGCGCGACGTGCCAGATCGTGTAAGATGACGATCGCATTTAGTACGAGTGCAAGGCCGAAGTGGCGGAACGGTAGACGCAGCGGATTCAAAATCCGCCGGGGTAGCCCCCCGTGAGGGTTCAAGTCCCTCCTTCGGTACGGATTGGATAGGTATAGGGGGCGGCCCCCTGTATGAGGATGCGGCCGCCCCCTAAGAGGGTGTTCGACAGGAAGATCGAGGGAAAGTGGGGGAGCCGCCCGAAGGTTTGGGTGGCCCGCAGACGAAAAGGCCGAGGCGTACTCTTGTACGTTGAGGTTTTTTCGTCGAGGACACGCCTAAAGATTCGGGATGGATCGCACGCTTTGTCCGATTTTTCCTGTCGAACACCCTCTAAGGAACTACGCGTTGTGTTGGTTGTAGGGGCGCCATTCATGGCGCCCGACCGCGGCGTTTTGGAATCCATACCAATGGCCGATCGCCGATCTCGAGAGCGCGCGATGAATCGCGCCCCTACGAAAATACGTTTTGTTGGCCGTAGGGGCACCCCTTGTGGGTGCCCTATATGGAGCGGCGCGATCTAGGCACTTGTCTCGATTCGCGCTGAGCCGTTGTGCGAGTGCCCGAGTGAGGCGTAATTTGGAATTGCGTTGGAACCGAATCAATTTGGTTGCACTCCGAATCTTTTTTGGCCTAATGCATTCTCCATGACGACTCTCCGAAACACGATTGAAGATCTCTCATCACAGTTTGCCAACAGCATCATCGAAGCTTTGCGTGGTGCATCCATCGACGAGCTGCTCGACGTCGCTCACGGCGGACCTCGTCCTCGCGCCCGTGAAATGGGTGAATCCGTTGCTCCGCCCCGCCGCGTGCAGGGTGCTCGCCGCGGCCGTCGTACGGCGGGCGATATCGCCGATATGGTCGATTCGATTGTCGAGCTCCTGCAAAACAACCCCAATGGCCTTCGCTCCGAGCAAATCCGCGAGCAACTTGGCGTTGAGGCCAAAGAGTTGCCACGCCCACTGGCCGATGCGATGGAGCAAAATCTCATTACAAAAACAGGGCAAAAGCGCGCAACAACGTATTTCGTGGCGTCGGGCGACATTGCGATGGACAAGCGCCGTATCCGCAAGCCCAATTTGATCCGCCGCAACAAGCGCATGTGATTGCGGTGCCAATGGGGCCAACGGTGTTGGCAGGCATCGAATTCGGTTGGCGAGTGTCGTCATGAAGGGTGAAACCCACTCTTCGGGTGGTATTTTGCCTCTGGCGATGGCGAATTCTCCATGATAAAGGCCTGGACCTCCCTTTTCGTGGAACTTTGGTAAAAAAGGTGTTCGATGCCGAGTGAAGCCGTCCAGTGTAAGCCGCTCGAGGTCGTGGTTAGCGACCGCGGAATTGAGCGCGCCATCAAAATGCTCAAACGCAAGCTCGCGTCCGAAGGTGTTCTTCGCGAGCTCAAAATGCGCCGTCACTATATGAAACCGAGTGTCAAGCGCCGGAAGAAGCAAGCTGAGGCCGCGCGGCGTCGTCGCAAGCGGGCAAAGCTTGACGCAACTCCGCCAAAGAGTTGACCGAAAAGAGCGATCGCCGCTTTTATTATACGCCTTCAAGTTGCCGCGAGTTCAAGGCGGTGGAAGGTGCGTGTGCTTGTATAGCACACGCACACGCTGTTGCACGGCTCCGTCAGAGGCCGCACCGCAGCCGCCAACGATGAAATCGCGTCGAATCGAAAGCGGTCTAGCGCCGAATTATCGAGTTCGGCGCCATCGGGATTGGTATGGCCGTCGATCGCGGTGTTATGGCCGCGGTCGCTACATAATTCTATAGACCGCTAACGATGAAATCGCGTCGAATCGAAAGCGGTCTAGAATCGTGTGCGCGTTTTCGCTCCACATAATATCCCGTGCTCATCTCCGCGATTGAAAAAAAGCTCGCGCGCCTCGGTGCTGTCGACTCGTTTGGTGGTGACAGGCCGCGTGCCGGCGTTGCGGCCATTCTGCGCCAAAGCGCGATCGATGCAGGCGCCGAGCTGCTCTTTATCCGAAGGGCTGAGCGCGACGACGATCCGTGGTCGGGGCATATCGCATTCCCGGGTGGGCGCTACGAAAACGGCGACGTCACAATCCTCACCACGGCAGTCCGCGAGACCCGCGAGGAGGTGGGCATCGATCTCACTGCTGCCGTGCTCATTGCGCGCCTGCCCGACGTTCCCGCCTTTACGCGCGACAAGAGCGAATCTCTCATTGTGTCGCCATTTGTTTTCGCCATGCGTCCGGACTTTGTGTGGCAGCACACGCCGAATAGCGAGGTTGCCGAAGCACTTTGGATCCCGTTCGTGAGCCTTGCACGCGGTGAGGGGCGGGGAACCTTTCCGTGGTCGTGGGAGGGCGAATCGTTCGAGTTGCCATGCATTCGACTGCATCCCAACGGACACGTGCTCTGGGGGCTAACCTACCGCATGGTCGAGACCATGTTGGAAGCCATGGGACCAGAAGACGACACCGCCGGACCGCTTTCGATTTGAAGCGATCTCTTTGCGTTGGCTCGTTGCGTTGGCTTGTTGGTGGATGCGGGTAGGGGCGTATGGCCATACGCCCCTACATTCATCGTGTTTTCGCGAGCCATACGCCGTACGTGGCTTTGTCGGTATGAGGTGTGCAAGCAATTGGGGGGGATTGGTGTGCGGGCGCCATGAATGGCGCCCCTACGCAGAATGCGTTTTGTTAGCGGTTGCGTGTCATCGCGCCCGCGGGCATGGTCGACGAATGCGCGCAGCAACAATCAACGAATGATCATTGTGTCGTTCGTAGACCGCTTTCGCACGTTACCAGCTTGCCACGCAGCGTGGCGCTTTGGTCGGTGCTGGCGCATTAGCTACGATGAATGGAACGAAACTACATCTTACGTTTGCTGCGCGTGGACTTGCGCCCAACGTGTTCGGCGTGGAATGCCGAAGGGCACACATCGTTGAGGCCGCAGCCTTCGCAATTGGGTTTGCGAGCAAAACAAATTCGCCGCCCGTGAAAGATGAGCAGGTGGCTCGTGATGTCCCACTCTGCGCCTGGTAGAAGTAGGACGAGATCTTGTTCGATCTTCGTCGGATCGGCGTTCTTCGTCCAACCAAGGCGTTGCGAAACGCGCTGGACATGCGTGTCGACCACAACGCCTTCGGGCTTGTTCCACATGACGCCGAGCACGACGTTGGCGGTTTTGCGCCCAACGCCGGGAAGGGCAACGAGCTCCGCGAGGGATCGCGGAACCTCGCCGCCATGCTTTTCGACGAGCATCTGCGAAAGCCCGATGATGCTTTTTGTCTTTTGGCGGAAAAAACCGAGCGTCGAGATGAGTGACTCGACGTTCGCCGGATCAGCCTTTGCGAGTGCGGCCGAATCTGTGTAGAATGCAAATAACTTCGGCGTTGCTTTGTTGACGCTCACATCGGTCGTTTGCGCGCTGAGCACGGTCGCGACGAGCAACTGAAACGCATTTTCGTGATCGAGCTCGCAGCGTGCGTTGGGGTGGATTTTCTTGAGCCGTGCGAGTGTTTCGACGGGCGGCGCCGTGGCTCGGGCGGCCTGCAATCGCGTCATGAATTATCCTGGGTCGGCGGATTCCCGTCGGCAGGCACATCGCTTGATGGACCGCCGTCGCCTTCACCGGCGGGCGTTTCGGCGATGCGCTCGAGGGCAACGATGCGTTCTTCACCCTCCACGGCCATGATCTTGACGCCCTGCGCGTTGCGCCCAGTTTCGCGAATTTCGGCAACGCTCGTACGCAGTGTTTGGCCGCGATCCGTGATGAGCATGATTTCGTCGGTGTTCTCGACGAGCTTGATATCGACGACCGGTCCGTTGCGCTCGCTTGCATCGATGAGGATAATGCCTTTGCCGCCGCGGTTTTGCTGGCGAAATTCGTCGATGTTCGTGCGCTTGCCGTAGCCTTTCTCACACACGGCAAGAACGAATGGGCGTGCGGGATCGGTCACGGCCATGCCCACGACCTCGTCGCCTTCAGCAACGTCGATCGCCTTGACGCCCACTGTCCCACGACCCATGGCGCGAACTTGCTCTTCGGGAAACCGAATCGACTGACCGTGCTTGGTGGCAATAAGGATTTCTCGTGAGCCATCGGTTAGTGCCGCGGACAAGAGTTGATCGTCGCCTTCGATTTTCACTCCAATGATGCCCTTTTGGCGGAAATTCTCGTACCCGGTTACCGCCGTTTTCTTGATTTGACCATGGCGCGTAATCGTAACCACAAATTGGCCTTCCTCGATTTTCGGTACCTCGACAATCGCGGCGACCTTTTCACCTGGCTCCATGCCAACGAAGTTGACAATCGCGCGGCCCTTCGCATTTCGCGCGGCAAGTGGGATCTCGAAGACCTTTTTGACGTAGACCTTACCGCGGTCGGAGAAGAAGAACACGTAGGCGTGCGTCGACGCCACGAAGAGCTGGGTGACCCAGTCTTCCTCGCGTGCTTCCATCCCTATTTTCCCTTTGCCACCTCGCTTCTGAGCCCGGTACTCGGACGGATGCGTCCGCTTGATGTACCCTGCATGCGAAATGGTAACCACCATGTCCTCTTCTTGAATGAGGTCCTCGTCGGCGATATCCGCGTTGCTCACGACAATCTCGGTTTTGCGCTTGTCGGCGAACTTCGTGCGGATCTCTTCGAGCTCTGTGACGATGAGATCGAAAAGGACACTTTCGTGCGCGAGAATGTTGCGCAAATGTGCGATGGATTCACATAGCTCGGCGTATTCTGTGGCAAGCCTTTCTTGCTCGAGGCCGGTAAGCTTCGACAAGCGCATCTCGAGAATCGCTTTGGCCTGCCGCTCGGACAGAAAATAGTCCCGGGTCTCTTTCGCCCGCGTGATTTCTTCCTCGGGGCGGCCTGCGCGGCGGACGAAAGCCTCGAGGCCATGAAGTGGTAGCGCCATGAGGGCGGCGCGCGCCGACTCGACGTCGCGCGATTCGCGGATTGTTTTGATGACGAGGTCGACTTCGGTGGTCGCCATGCCAAGGCCTTCGACGATTTCGCGAGCGGCTTCGGCCCGACGGAGCTCGTAACGCGTGCGGCGTGTGACGACGTCGCGGCGGTGTTCGACGAAAACCTCGAGTGACTCTTTGAGATTCATCACGTGCGGTCGCCCGCGCACGATGGCGAGATTGATGACGCCAAAAGACGATTGCAGATCGGTTAGGCGGTAAAGTTGGTTGATGACGACCTGCGGCAAAACATCTTTTTTGAGCTCGATGACGAGGCGAATGCCATCGCGGTCGGATTCGTCGCGGGCCTCGGCGATGCCTTCAATTTTCTTTTCGCGCAAAAGCTCGCCGATGCGCGCATGAATCTTTGCCTTGTTCGTTTGGTAAGGGATTTCGGTGACGACAAGCTGTTCACGGTCGCCGCGACCAGGGGATTTTTCGACCTCGATGCGAGCGCGCATGACAATGCTGCCGCGGCCGGTGCGCTGCGCCTGCTCGATGCCACTGCGCCCGAAGATGAGGCCACCGGTCGGAAAGTCGGGGCCGGGCACTAGCTGCATGAGATCATCGATGGTGCATTTGGGATTTCGTATCAGGTGTACGGTTGCGTCGAGCACCTCGCCGAGATTGTGTGGTGGAATGTTCGTGGCCATACCAACGGCGATACCGCCGGTGCCGTTGACGAGAAGATTCGGAATGCGCGTTGGCAACACCGTGGGCTCGAGCTTCGAGTCATCGAAGTTCGGCGTGAAGTCGACGCATTCCTTGTCGATGTCGCTGAGAAACTCGATGGCAATCTTCGATAAGCGCGCTTCGGTGTAACGGTACGCAGCGGCCGGATCGCCGTCGACCGATCCGTAATTGCCTTGGCCATCGATGAGCGGGTAGCGGAGCGAAAAGCTTTGCGCGAGGCGCACCATGGCGTCGTAAACGCTTGCGTCACCATGGGGGTGGTACGAGCCAAGAACGGCGCCTACGATGGTGGCGCTCTTCTTGTACGCGACCGTTGGCAGGAGCCCTTGCTCGTGTGCAGAATACATGATGCGACGATGAACGGGCTTGAGACCATCGCGTGCATCGGGGATGGCTCGACCAACGATGACGCTCATGGCGTAATCGAGGTAACTCGTGCGCATCTCGTCTTGAATCGAGATGGGTAACCTCTGTCCATTGGTTGGCGGTCCGGGAGGCGCGGGCGCAGCCGGAGACGCAGGCGGATTGACGTTCGACATCGCGCTCAGGTGTTTAGCACGACTCGCCCGCTTTCGATTTGACGCGATTTCGCCGTAGGGCGCAGCATGCTGCGCTCCTACAAATGAGGTTAGAGGTTAGAAGAAGTTTCCAATCGTAAATTCAAAGACACTCGCATCTTCGAAACTAAGCTTGTTGAGCGGGAAGCCCCACTCGAAACGCAGCGGTCCAAGCGGCGAAAACCAGCGGATGCCAAAGCCTGTCGACCAACGCAGATCGGTGAGGCTGCTCGCGCTGAAGCAAGGACTCACGAGATTTGAAAACTGCGGGGCCGGCGTTGTTTTGCAGAACTGGTTTTCGAGATTCCACGCGTTGCCCGCGTCGACGAAGGTGACCCCGCGAATGCCAACTTTGTCGATGATGGGAAATTCGAGTTCGAGGTTCGAGTAGTATTCGAGGTTTCCCCCGATGTTGGCACCATTGGCGATGGGCGCCGAGTTGACGTCGAGCGATTCGTTGAGCGGCAATCGAGGGCCTATGGTGCGTAGGCGATAGCCGCGTACGTCGAGGATGCCGCCAAGAAAGTAGCGCGCGAAGATGGGAACACCAGAGGACGACGGGCTCGTGATGAGGCCCACTTTGTTGTTCATCTTGATGACGAACCCAGAGCCAGGCTGCTCGGTTTGCCCGAAAAGAGGAATGTAAAAGCGCCCAACGAATTCGTGACGAAGGAACTCGATTTCGCTGCCGAACGCGCTCGACGCAAACTCGGTGGATGCCTGGAGGAACAGGCCCGACGACGGGAAGAGGCGGTTGTTGCGTGTGTCGTAGGTGATGGCAGGGCGCAGCGAAATGGTGCGGCCCGAGTTGAAAAGATTGGCGAGTGGCAGGCGCTGAAAGACACTGATGAAGCTTGACGGTGCGCTACCGAAGATTGTGTTCACCGTGGCTGTATCGACGCTATCCCACTGGGTTGTTGCCGTGACACCAATGCGCAGCCATGGCTGAATGAGCGCGTAGCCAAAGGTAATCGCGCCGCCAATGGATTTGCGTGCGAAGTCAGGAAAAACAAGGAGATTATCGAATAGCTCAATCGACGTCGACCAGTCTGAATCGAGGAAGTACGGCTCGAAGAGACGAATACTAATGAGTTGGCGAAGACCGGAAACTTGCGCCTGCAGGGCAAGCGATTGGCCATTGCCAAACAGGTTTGCCTGCTGGATCTGAGCGGTTGCGATGAAGTTTTCGATGCTCGAGAAGCCGGCGCCAACCTGAAAGGTTCCGGTGGGGCGCTCGGCCACGTCAAAGTTGATGTTGATCGTTTCGGGCGTGGAACCCTGCGCGGTGGAAACGTCGACGCGTTCGAAATAGCCAAGGGCCGTGATGCGCTTTTTTGAGTCTTCGAGCTTGGTCTCGCTGAAAAGCTGGCCCTCTTCGATTTCCATCTCGCGGCGCAAGACCTTGTCGCGTGTTTTCGTGTTGCCCTTGATTTCGATGCGCTCGACACGGACCAGTGGGCCGCGCCGAATCGGGACAACGATATCGACTTCGCGGCGTACCGGATCGAGCTCGGTTTCGGGCTCGGCCTCCATGTTCGCGTAGCCGGCGTCGCGGTAAACGGTGCGAACCGCCTGAAGATCTTTGACGAGTTCGGCACGGTTGAAATAGTCGCCGCTCTTTGCAGCCACGAGTTGGCGCAGGGCGCGCCGTCCGCCGAGCGGCTCGATTTCCTTGCCGTCGGCATCGCGCTCGTAGACTTTGAGTTGGCGGATTTTGAATCGCGAGCCTTCGTGGATGGAAACGGCGATTTCGATGCCTTCGCGATCGGGCGTGAGCATGACGCGTGGCGTGCCGATCTGCACCTGCATGTAGCCCTTGTCGTAATAAAGGGCATTGAGCATCAGCACATCGCGCTCGAAAACGTCTTGACGGTACGGACCGCCGGAGCCAAACGAGAAGATTGACGACTGGCCTGTTTGCATGATTGCGCGCAGATCATCGTCGGGAACATTGTAGTTGCCGATGAACGTGACGCGCCGAACCGTGACGGGCGAGTGCTCGACAACTTTGAAACGCACGGTGACTTCGTTATCGCGCCGAGGCTCAATCGCGCTGTCGACGTCAGCGAGAAAATAGCCCTTTTCGGCGTATGCGTCTTTGATCTTCTGAACGCTCCGGCGAACCGACGGCACGCTGAGGATGGTGTTGGCCTTGACCTCGATGGCTTCCTGAAGCTTGTCGTTTTCGATTTCGCTGTTGCCTTCGAATTCGACCGCCTTGATGTTCGGGCGCTCGCGGACCAAAAAGCGCAGAATGATGCCGCGGTCTTCCCGCGTCATGTCGACTTCGATGTCGTCAAAAAAGCCCGAGTCCCAAAGGGCACGAACGTCGCCTGCAAGGCCCTCGACCTTGAAAGTGTTGCCGGGCTTTTCGCGCAAGTAGCTCATGATGTCGTCGCGCGCAACGCGGCGGTTGCCGCTGATGTCGATGCGCGCAATGGCGCTGCCTTCGGCCCTTTCCGCTTCGCTTGGGGGAATGTTGATGGTGGGCCCCGAAGCTTGTGCGCCTTGTGTGGATGGCGCGGCTGGTGCGCCCGCCTGTGCACCTGGCGCAATTGGAGCGGCTGGCGGTGCGTCGGCATCCGTGGGCGCGCCGGCATCGCTTGCTTCGCTCGCCGGGGTTTGCGCCTGTGCGAACACACGCACTGGAAGCATGCTGGTGACAACGAGCACCAGCAGAGAGAGCAGTCTCGCGTCAAATCGCAAGCGTTCTAGAAAAGAGTGCATCGGGCGCGTGACGGCCGAAAAAAGCCTGGCGGAACGGCCTTCAGTAGCCGAGGTTCGCTTCGTAGGTCAATCGCGCTTCGGCGGAAAGGACGAAAGAATGCTTTCGAGCTTTCTTGGGTTGACGTGGGTGACAGAACGTTCATGCCATCGGCGCGGCACGGCGAGGCCACCAAAGCCAAGCGCTCGCGGCAATGGCCGCTGGCAAGGTCATCATCGCAACGGGAAGGGGGAGGTGATCGGCGAGCAAGCCCACGAGCGGCGGTGACCAAAGATCACCGAAGGCGTGAATGGAAAAGATCGACAGCGCCATGGCGCTCGCGCGAAGCTCGGGAGGCACTGTGCCGAGCACGACCGCGTTGATGGGGGAGGGGACGAGAAAAAGCGCAAGGATGCAAAAGAACATGCACGCAAAAAAAGCGTTTGGCCCTGGCGCCAGAAAGCACCCCACCGCGAGTGGTGCGCCGACGAGGCTGCCAATCGCGCAGATGCGTAGTAGGCCCGCGTTGATGCGTGCGGTGACGGTCGCGTCGTTGTCCTCTTGCTGCTCTTGCAGCACGATTCGCCCTTTCACGCGATTGGCCATGCGATCGGCCCAAGCGCCGCCGAGCAGCGTGGCAATGCCTCCGGCAATCACCGTGATGAGTCCAAGGCGAGAGTTTGCGACCGACAGCTCGAGCCCGTAGTGCGCATACAGGAATTTCGGCCCCCAGTACGAGAACGCGCCGACGGCGGCAGTGTACGCGCAGTAACCAAGCACGGCCTGGCGGTAGAGCGGTGTCGAGACGAGTTTCGTGAAGTCTCGTTTGATGTTCGGCCTTTCGGTCGAGAACGTACGCGTCGGCTCTTTGATGAGCAGACAAGCAAAAGCGAGCAGCATGCCCGGACCGCCAGCAACGAAGAAAGCGCTGCGCCAGCCCCAATGCTTTTCGACCAAGCCGCTAACGAGGTAGCCGAGCGAAGCGCCGATGGGCATTGCGAAGTAGAAAATGCTGAGCGCTCGGCCTTTGCGAAGGGTAGGTGTGACGTCGTCGATGATCGTTGGTGCAAGCGTGCCGTAGCTCGCCTCGCCAACGCCAACCACGGCGCGCGCAGCGATGAGCATCGTGGCGCCGGTTGCGAGCCCTGAAAGAGCCGTTGCCAGGCTCCACACGAACACTCCAAAGGCGATAAGGCCTTTTCGCGCCATTCGATCTCCGAGCACACCGAAGAGCGGAGACGTCGCGAAGTAGCCAAGCAAACAGACTGTTGCGAGCAGGCCGCCCACGAAGTTCGATAGACCGAACTCGTCTTGAATCTTCGGCAAGACTGCGGAGACAACGACTCTGTCGGCGTAATTGAGAAGGTTTAGACCTGTGAGCAGCGCGAGGATCGCTCCAGGCTTTTTGATCATGGATGGCGCATAACTTTTCGGGCGGATCGTGTTCGTCGCTCAACCTGGTATCGAAGTAGACGACTTGTACTGGACAAGGTCGATGGGCAATCCAATCCGAGTGAAGAATCTGCCGAACGATGCCGAGACGTGTTCTCGATACGGCGACCGGAGACGGAGTCTTTTGCCCGCATCCAAAGCGGCTTTGCTGACGAGTCCTTTCGGCATCTTGTACACGTCTCGAAAGCTTACTACCCATCTCGGCGAGCCTGATTGCGGGTGCTCTTCAAGCATTGCATATGCGGGCCGTTCCCCTTTGATGATCGCGTTGAAGTGTGAGCGAAGGGGGCCGTTCTTGTCGATGATGGCTCCGATGTCTCGTTCGAGCGTCTTCGAGTCCGATGCAGGCAACGTGAGCCTCTCCTTCCTGCATGTCTCCTCAGCCTTTGCTCGAAGTGTGGGATCCTGAAGAACAACCTTACCAACAGACCACATCTCGCAGACGATCACGCTGTCGGTCTTGTTCTGAACCAGGTCACACGTCTGCGTCAGCACGATGGCCGGAACGGGGGTCATGCGTGCTTTCACCAACTTGGTGTCGTCCGCGACTTCGATCTCATTGAACACTGGGCATGCCGGGACGATGTCACCCTGGTCGAGGGCCTCCCCCGCGACCACCTCATACCAAGGCCAATCGCTGATCATTCCTCGCCTGGTTCAAAGTCGAAATCGCCTGGTCGCAGGCGGAATTGTCGCTGTTCGCCCACCTCGATCTCCACAATGATGCTGCCCGATGTATTGTGCCGAAGCTGCATGTAATCGAGAACGAACTCCTCGTCATCCCGCGGAATCGTAGAGGGAACAACGACCGACACGTTGGGCAGGTTCCAACTGAACCCATCGCGATCGAGGAAACGATCGGCGATCGCTGGAATTGGACGGTAGTCCACGAGTTCAGTCGGGGGGGGCCAAGCTGGGATCATGGCTTCTCTTTGAAGAGTTTGCGTGCATTGTTCGTGATGGTCAATTCGAAGGACTTTCCAATGGCGGAGTGCGCAAGCCTTTGCCACGCCATCAGAGCGTCAATATCTAGCCCCACGGCGTCGCTTGAACGCGCATAGACATCGATGGCGTAAACCGCAATCGCGGCTCGTACCTCAAGAAGACTGAGGTTCACGACCACGTTCCCCTGCTCGAATTCGGCTGTCTCTACCTGCACGGCGAATGGTGGATGCCGGTGTCGTTGAGGAAGACTGGTCGGCAGACGTGGATAGATTTCGAAAAAGTCCGACGGGCTAGACTCTGATGGGAGCTTCACGATGTTGATGTAACGCTGACCAGCCCAGCCGAGTTGCTGTGGTTCCATCACTTCAAGGTAGGTTGCGAAGAGCTGTTTGATCGCGTCGAAGTGATCCTCGAAGTGCCCGTATGGCTTTCGAACGTTGTGCGTGCACATCTCGGCCCCCAGCTGAACGGCACGGGTTTGCTCAGGGTTCCAGAGCCGACGCCTCCGAGCACTATGATTAAGCCCCTGAGCCACCGACTTGCCTGGTCCGAGTTTGAAGAAGACATTGAAGTCTTCCAGGCTCTCCTGCTTCCCTGAGTACGCAGGGAGAAGCTTTGCCAGCCTCTCCCCTTGTTCCGCGAATCGCGATCCGCTTGGTCGCACGAAGAGCTCGAAGATCGCCTCTTCAAGCGGAGGCTCATCATAGTGCCGCTTCGTTGCCTCCGTGGTCACAGTCATGATGTACAACGGAATAGTACGCACTTGGCCGCTTTTCTGTCCGACACACGACGGTCGTGGCCTCCTTGCGACACGCTAGTGCTGGCTGGCGATGGCATTGGTGTCCTGATCAGGCGCCGCACGCTACCGAGTCGTAATTCATTCGCGCGCGCCTCTTCCGCCATGCGAGTTCCGAGGCGCAGCGTGCACGCTTTGATAGTCGCCACAGCATGAGGGACAAATCGTCTGCGATCGCACTCAATCCGCCGTCGGCGAGAAGCGCTAGGTGCAGCGCATTCAAGTCATCGCTGATTGTTTCGAGCGCTCCGGTAGCGAAGGCAAAATCACCGTCTTCTCCGCTCGAGAGTGCAAGAGTAACGAGATGGCCGAGTGGTTCGACTCCTGACGTGTTGTCGAAAGGTCTCCAAACCGGTGCCTCGTCGCGCTCTTGAGCATGGATGCGATTGACACGGCGGTTGCGCGCCGCTCTTTCCTCCCGTTCGCGTTTGCGCCGTTCGTGTTTGGAAGCGCTCTTCGCTGCGGTGGACGTGCGTGTTTTCTTCGATGCTGATACCTTCGACATCGCTGACCTCATGCTGATTGGGGTTGGCCATGGGTCCGGGCGTTGGTAGCGTCGCGGGCCCACTTTCTTTTTTACTGTCGTCTTCTCTTCATCATCGTGGCTTCGGCTTCTTGTCGCCGAACTTGTCTTTGTATGCCGCGCGAATGAGTTGGCGAACGATGTCGGATAACGACAGTCCGTCGACGTCTGCCAGAGCCTGAAGCATCGCAATCTCCTCGGCCGATGCTCGAATACCAAGGCGCTCAGACCTATCAATCGGCGGCGACATTGACGTCCACCATTGTACGTCAAAATTTCAAACGGTCAAGACGCCGCTGAGAACAAAATGGCTCACGCTGCGGAGCGCTTCTTCGGCACCGACCTGTTCAACCCCCCCCCGACCATCTGGCGGTCGGTCGACCCCGACTTTTTCAACCCCCCCGACCATCCGCAGGTTGGTTGGAACCGGCTTTTTCAACCCCCCCGACCATCCGCAGGTTGGTTGGAACCGGCTTTTTCAACCCCCCCGACCATCCGCAGGTCGGTTGGAACCGGTTGCGATCACCCTACGTTGGGGAGCGGCTCCGGCGAGGCAGGCTCGTCGACGACCGTTTGCTTGTCAGCCGCTTTCGTTTCTTTCTTCTTCTTCATGCTTCGGACTTTGATGCGCAACTCGGCAAGAGGCAAAAGTGCGGTTTGTACTGCCTTCGCCTCGAGATCTTCATTCTCCACGGCCGCAACGAGGAGACGTGAGTACGTCATGAGGGCGCCGCGTGTCTCGCGCAGAGGTTCGACGATCGATTCGATCGCTACTTTTTCGGGCTTTGGCTTCGTAATGCCGAGCGCCACGCCGTAATTGACATGGCATGCACGTACTTGCGCGAGAAAGGGCGCTCCTGCAAACCGATCGATCTTTTCTTCGATGCCATGCATCCGATGAACAATGGCTTCGCCTTCCGCCCATTGCTGGGCATAGGGAAGGGATAGAAACGCCATTCCGTTCGGGAAAAGCATATGGTGAATCTCCGCTGCCTCGGCCGCGTCGTTAGCGAATTCAGGCGACAGATCGGCGTAGAGGGAAAGTCGTCGTTCGAGCGCTTGCCAGGCGCGATCCATCGCGTTGTCGACCACGCGCGTGTCGACCTTTTCTTGTACGGGCGTGACCTTGGCGTGAAGCTCTCGAAGCGTTTCGCCTTTGGTTCGAAGTCGTTTGAGTGCCTTGATCGCAGGTTCGTATTTCGTGCCTTTGCCTGCAACGATCATCGATCGAACAAGAGCAACGATTCCTGCAGCGGTTGTTTGTGGGATCGCATCATAGAGACTCGCATCGAAGCCATTCATCGTTGAGCCTGCCTGAAAATAGGGTGGAAAGCCCAACGTATCGGCGAAGACAACGCCCGATCAAGGGGTTTGAAGGAGGCGCGTGGCGTTGCCACGATCATCGAGCGTAACGATTGGTTCATCGATATTCGCAACGCGGTAGCCTTCGCTGGGCGGTGCCACACGCACAAGGACTTTGCCACCGGCGGCCACGTCATCAACGCGGTAGCCCGCGATCACCTCGATGCGATTGCTCCCCGGAGGCCCAGTGCCACGGCGAGACCGCGATCGATCCGCGACCGCACGCGCATGGATAGGCTTCCCACGCACTCGTCGAAGAAACTTACGTCAACGGTCATCACCTGGCAAACGAGCGCGACCGACGGGCGATTCAACTCTGTCTCCGAGGGCTCGAGCAGAACGTTCCCCACCGCCTGCGCTCTTCTCAAGTTCGAGGTCAGCGGCACTACCATTGCGGTACGGAGAGCAGACGCATTCAAGAGATCGTCTTGAACAACGAGCACCGGTCGCCGCAGCGCAGGAGACGAACCTCGTGGGTCTCCGAGATCGGCCCACCAAATCTCGCCTCGTTTCACCATTCGATGCTCAGGAGTGCTTTGCGCGTTGCCGCATGCCGTAGCTCTTCGATGTCGTCTCCACCGGGGTCAGGCCCGAAGGCTCGGTCGTAAGACTCTCGCACTTCGATCGCTTGCTCGTCGTCGAGGAAGCGCTTCAGCGCTCGCGTCACGAGCTCGCTCCTGGAAATACGCAGTCGCTTGGCGCAGCGGTTCACGCTTTTGTAGACCTCGTCCGGCATCGAGATCGCTGTCTTCGTCGTCATCGCAGGCGAGTATAACCTTTGTTATACCCATGGCAACCGCGAGGACGCGGTGCCCTCGAAGCCATGTACGATCAGGAGATGTTCGCCAGAGTATGAGTCCGCACGTGACGGACGTCCTCGCCGCGCACCATGAAGATCACCTCTTCCGCGATGTTCGTCGCGTGATCGGCGATGCGCTCAATGTATTTTGCAACCTTGATGACACGGATCGCCGATGGGATGTCCTCGGCGTGCTGCGCCATGAAATCGGTCATCGAACGGAGGATTTCGCCGTAGGCGCGGTCGACCGAGTCGTCGCGCTCGAGCACCTGCTCGGCGCGCGCCACTTCCCCTTGGACGAATGCATCGAGCGCATCGCGCACCATCTGCTGCGCCTGCTCGCTCATCCGCTTGAGCAAGTCTTTGACTTGGTTTCGCGCGATGCCGTGGCCTTCCTTTGCGCGCTCGGAGATGTTGACGGCCTCGTCGCCGATTCGCTCGAGATCGGTCACGAGTTTGAGCGCGGTCGTGAGGAAGCGCAGATCGTAGGCAACCGGTTGCCGGAGCGCGAGAACGCGCAAGACGAGCGCGTCGATTTGCATCTCGTCGGCATCGATTTGACGGTCGATCTTTTCGACCTCGGACGCAAGATCTTGCGATCCGGTCCAGAAAGCTTCGAGCGCGAGCTGAAGGCTTCGTTCGCAACGCGCGCCCATTGCGAGCGATTGCGCACGAAGCTCGCGGAGCTCGGCTTCGAAATCGCGGCTAGTATGTGAGCGAGTCATTGTCGTTTCCTTGTTCGGAATTCCGTCGTCCCGAAGTTACTTCGTCGCGGCTTGGAGCCGTGTCCCCGTGGCTCCGCCGTAGCGCGCCAGGCGGGCCGCAACTATGTTGGTCAAAAGAATCAGAACCACGAGTGTGGCCGCAGTTCCGGCGCTGACGTCCGCCTTGTCAGGGGCAAGGCCTGCGGAGTTTACGTACCAGAGATGGACGGCCAACGTTTCGCCGCCGCGCAAGGGGTCGAGCGAGTAGGCCGTCGCGCGCGAAATCGTGGTTCCGGCCGTCATGATGAGAGGTGCGCTCTCCGCGAAGACACGGCCGATCGACAGGACGAGCGCGCTCAGGATCCCTGGCCACGCGTAGGGAATCGTGACGTAGAGCGCCGTCTGCACATCGGTTGCACCCACGGCGAGGCTTGCCTCTTCGAGCTCCCGCGGAACGGCGCGGAGACTCTCTTCGGCCACGCCAACGACGAGCGGGAGGTTCAAGAGCGCGAGGACGAATGCGCCGGCAAAGAGCGAGTAACCGAGCTTCATTTGGACGACGAACACGAGGAAGCCGAAAAGGCCGTAAACGATGCTCGGAAGCGACGCGAGCGTGTCGAGCGCTGTTCGGAGCAGGCCGACGAACTTCTTCGCGTGGGCAAAACGCGCCATGTAAAGCGCGGCGCCGACTCCGACCGGAAGCGTGAGCGATGTCGACAGAACGGCAAAATAGAGCGTGTTGAAGATCTCGGGGCCGATCCCACCGCCCGCGCGCGTTTCGCTCGGCAGCGCGATCAAAAAACGCGGGAGGTGATCGCGGAGCAGAAGCGCGCCGAAGAGCGCGATGGCGACGACAGCAGGGCGCGTGAAACGTTTCGGCAAATACGCGCCGCGGATCTTTGCGCTCGCAAAGTTGGCGATCGAGCTCGCCACCCAACCGAACGATCCGAAAACGATTGCCGCTAGGCCCGCACGTGCCATTGGTTCGCCCTGGATGTCGGCGAGCGGTGTTGCGATCGACGTGAACGCGACGAGGCGGTAGCCGCCGCGAACGAGAAGGTAGATGAGGCCGCTCACATAAAGAAGCGCCAGCGCGAGGGCCCCTGTGGCGAGCGAAAGCCTGAGGGTGCGCTCGAGCGAAGCACCGTTGCGCATTCCGCGCTCGAGGCGTGGTTCAGCCACGCTCATGCCGGTCTCCTGCTTCGCCCTTGTCTCCCTTGTCTCGTGAGGCCACGCGTGAAGAGGACCACCACGACCGAGACTACGAGGAGCACGAGCGACATCGAGAAAAGGACGTTGCTGCCAGTCGTGTTCGGCATCGCGTTCTGCATGTCCATGACGATCTGGGTCGAGATCGTCGTGGTCGGAGAGAACAGATCGCCTGGCAGCTTGCGTGCGCCACCGATGACCATCTGCACCGCCATCGTTTCGCCCGCCGCGCGCGCAAAGCCGAAGAAGAGCGCGATGACGATGCCTCGCCACGAATGCGGGAGGCAAACTCGCATCGCGGTCTGCCACGGCGAGCCGCCGAGCGCTGCGCTCGCATCACGAAGCGCCGATGGAACGCGCGAGAGCGAGTCGAGCGAGAGCAGAAGCACCGTCGGCGCGATCATGATGCCGAGCAGCAGCGAGGCGGCGGCAAGGCCCTCGCCGCTCGTGGTCTGGTTCGGCCGGATGACATGCGCCAACGACTCCATCGCTGGTACGAGGTAGACGAGGGCGAGCCATCCGTAGACCACGCTCGGTATTGCTGCCGCGACTTCCATCGTTCGGCGATAGAGCGGGCAGAGCGCCTTTGACGCAAATTCGTTCGCCCACACAGCCGCGAACATCGCAGGGATCGCGCCGACGATGACGGCGCCGATCGCGCTCACGAAGGTGCCGACAATGAGCGGAAGGCCGCCGAACAAATCAGCCTCTGGCTTCCAGAGCACGCCGCTTATGAGCTGACTAATGCCGACCGCTTGGATCCCGCGCACGCCGGCTCGCCCCAAGAAAAGGAGGATCGCGATCGTTGCGATGAGTACGAAAGCGCCGCATCCGACGAGCGCGACACGGATCACGCCGTCGAGTACGCGCACGCGCGTAATTGGTCCGTGCTCGCGCGGCTCTTGCTCTGCCTTTGGTCCGGCTGTTGCGGCTATGTTCATCAGTCTTTCTCGCGCGTGACCTTCATCTCGGTAACCGGGATGAAGCCTTTCACCGTCGGGATGACGCCCTTCTGGAAATCGGCCGAACCGATGTAATCGAGGAAGGCTTTCGTCAGCCCAGTGGGTTCACCTTTGGTGTACATGTGCTCGTACGACCAAATCGGGTATTTGCCTGCGATGATGCTCGCTTCGGTCGGCTCGACAACGCCCGCGTCGGTCTTGATTGAGAGCGTCAAGAGCGAATCGTCTTTGAACGAAAGCGCGAGGTAGCTGATCGCGCCTTTGGTTTGCTTCAACTTTGCGACGAGCGCACCGGAATTGTCCTCTGTTTGGGACTCGACGAACTTGTCGCCGCCGAGCACGACATTGCCAAAGACCGTGCGCGTGCCGCTGCCAGCCGCACGGTTGATGACGATGATCGGTTGCGCCGTGCCGCCGATATCTTTCCAGTCTTTGATCTCGCCTTTGAAGACCTTTGCAAGCTGCTCCATCGTTGGCGCGGGCGCCTTTTCGTTGAACGGGCCCTTGTTCGCCATCGCGGCGAAGCCAACGACCGCGACTTTGTGATCGACGAGCTGTCCTTTGAGATCGTCCGGCGCGAAGATGTCGCTGCTACCGATCTGCGCTGCGCCGCTCGCGACGTCGGCGAGGCCCTTTTTCGAACCGCCTGCGGACACTTCGACGCTGGCGCCTTTGTTCGCCGCTTCGAACCTCTCTTTCGCTGCGTTGACGAGCGGCTGCAGCGCGCTCGACCCGCTCGCGCGGATGGTGCCGGCCTGAACGACGGCGCTCGTCGCGACCGAGCCGGCCGGCTTCTCTGGCGATGGCGGCTCGCTCTTGTCGCACGCGACGAAGCCAGAAAAGAAGATGCTGGCGATGGCAAACGACCAACGCGAAGGATGCGAAAAGCTGGTGATCATCCAAATCTCCCGGTGATGTAGTCCTCGGTTTCACGCTCGCGCGGCCGCATGAAGAGGTTCATCGTGTCGCCTACTTCGACCAGACGCCCCATGTAGAAAAAACCGGTCCGCTGCGAAACGCGTGCAGCTTGCTGCATGTTGTGTGTGACGATGACGATGGCGACGATCTTGCGAAGCTTGCTCACGAGATCTTCGATCTTCGCGGTCGCGATAGGATCGAGCGCGCTCGCCGGCTCGTCCATCAAGAGCACCTCCGGTTCGACCGCGAGAGCACGCGCGATGCAGAGGCGCTGCTGCTGACCGCCAGAGAGCCCGAGCCCGGAGTCGTGGAGGCGATCTTTGACCTCGTCCCAGAGCGCCGACTGCCGGAGCGCGCGCTCGACTTTCGACATGATCGTGAATCGATCTTTTTCACCCGCGATCCGAAGGCCATACGCAACGTTCTCGAAGATGCTCTTTGGAAACGGGTTCGATCGCTGGAAGACCATGCCGACGCGCCGACGGACGAGGACCGGATCGACGTTGGGGCCGTAAATCGGCTCGCCGTCGAGCTCGACGCTTCCGGTGACGGTGACGCCGTCGATCGTATCGTTCATCCGGTTGAGAGAGCGAAGGAAGGTGCTCTTTCCGCAACCGCTCGGACCGATCAGTGCGAGGACTTCCTTGTCGTGGACCTCGATCGTAACGTCGCGGATCGCGCTCTTCTCTGCGCTGTAGCAAACGGTGAGATCCTTGACGCGCATTTTCGTTGTATGGGGTTCGAGCTTCGGGTTCGACTGCGTTCGCGCGGTCACGGTGATCACGTTGGTCACGTTAGTGCCCCTCGAATGGGGTATCGCTCAGGCGATAGCCGACGCCGCGGATCGTTTCGATGTACGCGCCCGCGTCGCCGAGCTTTTCGCGAAGGCGCTTCATGTGCGTATCGACCGTGCGTGAGGCGATCTCCGAGTTGATGCCCCAGACGTCGGAGAGCAGGACGCCGCGCGTTTGCACGCGATCTTTGCGCTCGAGCAACGTCACGAGCAGCTTGAACTCGAGGCTCGTGAGCTGCAGTTCTTCGCCGCGCACCCAAACGCGATGTGCGACGCGGTCGACGCGGATCTCTTTGAACTCGAGAACCGGCGTGTCGGTCGTGCTCGCGCGGCGGAGAACGGCCTGAACACGGAGGAGCAGCTCGCGAACGCTGAACGGCTTGGCGACGTAGTCGTCGACACCGAGCTCGAATCCAACCACACGATCGATTTCTTCGGACTTGGCGGTGACCATGATGATGCGAGTTTCGCGCAGCGTTGGCTCAGCGCGAATCGTGCGGCAGATCGTGGTGCCTGGAAGATCGGGCAGCATCAGATCGAGCAGAACCAGATCGGGTTTGGTTTCGCGCGTGAGCCGGAGCGCGTCGGCACCGTTTGTCGCCGTTTGAACGCGGTGACCGTCCTTCGTCAGATTGTATTCGAGGACTTCACGGAGATCGGCCTCGTCTTCGACGACCAGTACACGAGCCATGACGCCTCACTATGTTATTCGTCCAAGAGCCACGAGTCTGTGCATCGTCCGTGACATTTTGGTGACGAACGAGGTGGGATCGCGGTAGGGGCGCGATTCATCGCGCCCTCGGCCAATGGCAATATGCGTTTGGTTGCAGTAGAGGCACCCCTTGTGGGTGCCCTATTTGGGATCGCCACACGGCATGGTGACGATGAAGGTCGAGCCCACGCCGAGCTCGCTCCTCACCGTGATCTCGGCGCCAATAGCTTCGCCGAGATGCCTCACGATCGAAAGGCCAAGGCCGGTCCCACCCACTTCGCGTGAACGGCCCGCGTCGACGCGGTAGAAGCGCTCGAAGAGGCGCGGAAGATGGCGCGCTTCGATCCCGGGGCCAGTGTCCTCGACCAAGAAGCGAAGGCGACGGTTCTCGTCTTCTTCGAGCCGGATTGTGACGCTCGCGCCTGCCTGGCAGTACTTGATCGCGTTGTCGACGAGGTTGCCTAGAATCTGCTCGAGCGCACGCTGATCGCTCTCGATTGTCGGTGCCGGCACCGGGAGCTTTGCACATAGCTTGATGTTCTTCTTCTCCGCGCGCTCGCGGAACAGGCCGGTCACGATGTTGAGCAGGGCGGCGCCGTCGACGCGCTCCTTCTTCACGTGGTACTCACGAGCGTCGAGGCGCGAGAGTTCGAGCAGATCTTCGATGAGCGCCTGGAGGCGCTGCGCATTCCGGTCAATGATCGCAAGGAAGCGTTCGGCAGCGACCGGGTTTGCGATCGCGCCACCGTCGCGGAGCGTTTCGGTCGCGGACAAGACCGCTGCGACTGGAGTCCGGAGTTCGTGCGAGACGTTGGCCACGAAGTCCCGCCGGAGCGACTCGAGGCGGCGCACGTCGGTCACGTCGACGAAGACAGCGAGCAGCCCGCCCTCCTTGTCCTTGAGCGCGGAGGCGTGGACGAGGAGACGGCGCGGTTTGATCCCGCCCGTCTCGATTTCGGCGCTCGAGCCGTCCGTGCTCTTTCGTGCCTTCGCGAAGAGCGACTGGAGCTCGGAGATGCGAACGACCTCGAGGAAGTGCTTGCCGGCGAAATCGGCGCCAGCGAGCAGCAGCATTGCGCAGAGGGTTGGGTTCATGAGGACAACGTGATCGTCGTCGTCGAGAACGAGGACGCCCTCCTGCATGTTCTGCAAGATGCGGATCTGCAGATCGCGCTCGGCGCGGAGCTCACCGAGCGTTTGCGAGAGCCCGGTTGCGAGCGCGTCGAGCGTTTCTCCAAGCGCACCGAACTCGTCCGAGCCGCTGCGCCGTGTCCGGACGTCGAGCTCGCCCTGCGCCATCCGTCGCGCGACGCTCGTGAGATCACGCACCGTCGATGTCAGGCGCTGCGATAGACCGGCGGCAACGAGAATGGCGAGAAAGAACGCGAATGCGGAGCCGACGTAGAGCGCGCGGCGAGCGCTCGTAACCGCCGCGTCGACCTCGGCGAGCGGCCGCGCAACGCGCGCGATCGCGGCCGCCGTCGCGGACTCGAACGGAACCGCGACGTACATCCAACGGATCTGGAGCGTGGCCGAGACGCGCTCGTCGGAGCCGCGACCGGTGCGCAACGCTTCGACGACCTCAGGCCTGTCGCGGTGGTTTTCCATCTTCGCGAGCCCGTCTCTGTCAACGACGGAGTCACCCATCACGCTGCCGTCGGGCGCGATGAAGGTGACGCGTGCGGCGAGCGTTTTCGCGAGTTCGTCGGCGCGCCCGTCCCACGCCGCAACATCGCCAAACGGTGCGTGCAACTGCGATGCTTCACGCGCGGCGACAGCGGCGCGGACGTAGAGATCGTCACGGATGTTCACGGTGACGTATTGCGCGATCGCGCGGGACATCCAGACGTCGAACGAGGCGACGGTGACGAGAATGAGCCCGACCGAGAGCAAAAAGAGCTTGAGTCGTATGCCGAGTCTCAACCGGATTGTCTTTACCTTGCGACCTTCGAGATCGCGAGACCGATCCTATACACTGGACGTAAAGAAGAAGACCATGTGCGGCATATTCCGTATCGCTCGTATCGCTGCTCTTGTCACGATGCTCCTCGCGACCCTTCTCGTTTTGCTTGCAGGCCGCGAGGCGCAGGCTGCAGGATCGGCGGGATCGCTGGACCCGAAAGCGATCCCCGATCCGCTCAAGCCGTGGACCGCATGGGCGCTGTACGGCAAAGGCGATCTCTGCCCAACGCTCCACGGTGTCGACAACGGCGAGCCGCAATGCGTGTGGCCATCCCGTCTCGATCTCACGCTCGACGAGAAGCGGGGAACCTTCAAGCAAATCTGGCACACGGACGCGCGGCGCACGGTGCCGCTTCCCGGCGACGACAAGCGCTGGCCGCTCGATGTCACGGTCGACACGAAGCGCGCCGTCGTCATCCCGGCGGACGACGTGCCAAGCATCGAACTCGAACCAGGCGATCACGTTGTCACAGGGAGCTTCGCGTGGGATTCGCTGCCCGAATCGATTCAGGTGCCGCCCGCGACGGCGCTGCTCAAACTCGTGTTGCGCGGCAAGGCGATCGATCTGCCGAACCGTGATGCAAAAGGATTGGTTTGGCTGCAAAAAACGCTCACCGCCGAAGAAGGAGAGCGCCTCGACTTCGTGGTGCATCGACGTGTCGTTGACGAAGTCCCGCTGCTGCTCACCACGCGCATCGAGCTCAACGTCGCGGGTAAGAGCCGCGAGGTGGTCCTTGGCAAGAGTCTGCCTCAAGGCTTCGTCCCGCTCTCCTTGGACAGCCAACTGCCGGCACGCGTCGAACCCGACACGCGCTTGCGCGTGCAGGTGCGGCCAGGCACCTGGACGATCGAGCTCGTCGCACGCAGCGAGGGGCCGGTGCACGAGATCAAGCGCCCCATACCCGATGGACCGTGGCGAGAAGGCGAAGAAGTCTGGGTGTTCGATGCGCGGACGAACCTGCGCCTCATCGATGTACAAGGCGTCTCGGCGATCGATCCTCAGCAGACATCGCTTCCGGACGATTGGAAGCGGCTGCCGGCCTATCCGCTCGGACTGAATGACACGATTCGCCTTGTCGAGAAGCGACGCGGTGATGCCGAACCGCCGCCGGATCATCTCACGCTAGAGCGCGTCATGTGGCTCGACTTCGACGGCCACGGACTCACGGCAACCGACACGCTGAGCGGCAACCTTCGCCGCGCGTCACGTCTCGAGATGTCCCCGCCGACCGTTCTCGGGCGTGTGTCGATCGGCGGCAAAGATCAATTCATCACGCATCTCGAAGGCGATACCGCAAAGACTGGTGTTGAAGTGCGGCAAGGTGATCTGAGTGTCAGTGCCGACAGCCGTATCATCTCTTCTCCGAGCGATTTGCCGGCAGTCGGTTGGAACCACGATTTTCATTCGGTGTCCGCCACGCTGCATCTTCCACCAGGGTTTCGGCTTCTCCATGCGACCGGTGCCGACGATGTCACTGCTACATGGATCAAGCATTGGACGCTCTTCGAGATCTTTCTCGCGCTCGTGCTCGCGATTGGCGTCTTTCGTCTGTATGGCGGCAAGTGGGGGCTCATCGCGCTCGTCACGCTCGTGCTGACGTTTCCGGAAGAAGGAGCGCCTCGCTACATCCTCGTCGCCATGCTCGTTGCCGAGGCTCTGGTGCGTGCCGTCGATGGCGCGCTCGCCAAGGCGGGTGATGCGAAAGGCCGTTCTGTCGTCGCCCTCCGCAGTGGTCTCGCCGGCTTACGCGCAGCCGTCGCGGCGCTCCTCGTGATCGTGACGGTGCCATTTCTCATCGATCATGTACGCCACGGGCTCTTCCCCGCGCTCGCATTCGACGAAAGGGGCGAGGGCGTCTTCGAGCACGGCGGATTTGGTGGGGCGAAGTATGCATTGCCCGGGGCTGCACAGCCGCCGCTCGAGCCGCCGCCGCCCGAGGCTCCCGCGGCGGCTGCACAGGAGGACCTTGCTCCTGCCACTTCGCCGGAGCCGACGGGCTCTGGCAGAGCCCAGAAAGATGAAAAAGCCAGAGCGAAGAGCAACACTTCGTCTGCTCCGGCGCCGAGTTCATGGAAAAGCTCGGTCGACTACCGACAATTCAATGCCAACGTCTACGATCCAACATCGATGGTTCAGACTGGGCCGGGCCGTCCGCGCTGGTCGTTCACGTCGGTGCCGCTCAAGTGGACGGGGCCAGTCGAGCGCAGTCAGCGTCTTCACCTTTATCTCTTGTCACCCACGATGAACGTGGTGCTCGCCATCGTGCGCGCCGTGCTGACAATCGCGCTCGTGCTCTTGCTCTTGCCCGTGCGCCCGCGGCGTCGTGTGGGACCCGGAGGCACGCGCGTTCTGACATTTGCTTCGATCGGCGCTCTTGCACTCTTGCTTGCATCGCCTCGTTCGGCGGGCGCAGCCGAGGTGCCTTCAAACGAGGTGCTCGAGCAGCTCGCGTCGCGCTTGCTCGAAAAACCTGCCTGCTTACCGACCTGCGCGTCGAGCTCGCGTATGCTCATCGAGGCCACCAAGGGCACGCTCCACATTCGCGTCGAGATCGAGGCAAGTGCGACAACGGCCGTGCCGCTCCCTGGTAGCTCCCAGTGGTCACCAGAAGATGTCGCTGTTGATGGCAAGCCCGCCCGCGGTCTGCTTCGCACCGATGATGGCCGTCTTTGGCTCGCCGTTGACAAAGGCTGGCACCAGGTAACGGTCGTGGGGCAATTGCCGGATCGTGAGCTCGTGCAGATTGCGCTGCCGCTCAAGCCTCATCGCGTCGAGGCGCAGGCCGACGGGTGGCGCGTCGAAGGGATCCATGAGGACGGACTTGCTGACGACAATTTGCAGCTTACACGTATCCACGCGACGACCGGGACTGTAACCGCGCTCGAGCCCGGTGTCTTGCCGCCGTTCGTTCGCGTCGAGCGGACGCTTCTCATGGGGCTCGACTGGCAAGTCACCACGCGTGTGGTGCGGCTTTCGCCTGCCGGCACAGCGATCGTGCTCGAGGTGCCTCTGCTCAAGGGCGAGTCGGTCACGACCGCTGACATTCGCGTCGTGGGCGGCAAAGCGCTACTCAACATGCCGCCCGAGGTACGCGAAGTGAGCTGGCGCTCCGTCCTCGATCAGCGTTCTCCCGTCGTGCTGACAGCGCCGAAGAACGCATCGTGGACGGAGCTTTGGCGTCTCGACATGAGTCCGATATGGCACGCGGATTTCTCTGGGATCCCTGTTGTCCACGCGGAGCCGAGCGACAAACTTCCACAATGGCGGCCGTGGCCTGGCGAAACTGCAACGCTGAAAGTCAGTCGCCCCGACGGCGTGGTTGGCGCAACGCTCACGATCGACGAGAGCACCTACAAGCTCCGTCCAGGTCTACGCGCGACCGACGCGACGCTCACATTACAGATTCGATCGAGCCGCGGCACGCAGCACACGCTGACGCTTCCCGAAACCTCGGTGCTCGAGTCTGTGACCGTCAATGGGGCGACGCAGCCAATCCAGCAAGAGGGCCGCAAAGTCACGCTGCCGATCGCACCCGGCTCGCAAACGATCGTACTCTCGTGGCGCATGCCAATCGCGATAGGCATGTTCTTCAACGCACCTGCGGTCGATCTTGGCATATCGAGCGTCAACGCGACCACGACGATCACGATGCCAGAGGGACGATGGGTGCTCGCACTGCATGGCTCGCGTCTCGGGCCGGTCGTTCTTTTCTGGAGTCAGCTTGCGGTTCTACTCGCGGTGGCGGCTGCGATCGGCGCCATGCGGCGCGCGCCGCTCGCCACATGGCAGTGGGTGCTGCTCGCGATCGGCCTCTCGCAGGTTCCCGTGGTGGCGGCCGCGATCGTTGTCGGGTGGTTGCACCTCATTGCCTGGCGCGAGCAGAAGCAAGACATCGGACGCGTCGCATTCAATGCGCGGCAGCTCACGATCGTGGCCGTCACGTTTGTCGCCGCGATTGTCCTTCTGGTCGCGGTTCGCCAAGGGCTGCTCGGGCACCCCGACATGCAAGTGCGCGGCAATGGATCGAATTCGACGGAGCTACACTGGTTCATCGATCGGAGCGAGCCGGTGCTCGCGCAGCCGATGGTTGTGAGCGCGCCGATGCTTGCCTACCGCGTCGCGATGCTTGCGTGGGCGCTGTGGCTTGCGCTCTCCGTCATAAGATGGCTTCGCTGGGGTTTCGATGCATTCGGGCAGGGCGGCTTCTGGCGCCGTCGTCCGCCTCGGCCGCCGATCACACCGCCGCCGCCGCCCTACATGCCTGGCGCGGTGCCCCAACCATGGCCATTTCAGCCGGGCCAGCCGATGGGACCGAGCGGGGGTCCGCCTCCGCCACCAACCACAGGGTGACGCGCGCTCGACAAGAGAACTTGACGTCTGTTCACCCGAGCAGGTAGGCCCGGCTTCAGGATGGCAAGAAGAGCCAAACCCGTTACCTCTCGTACGCCGAAGGCGAGCAAGACCACTGCATCGGGCAGCGCGCGCCCTCCTACAGACGACGTGACGTCGCTGTCGACCGAAGCTCGCGTGCGATACCTCAATTACGCGCTCAGCGTGATCACGGCGCGCGCGCTGCCGGACGTGCGCGACGGTCTCAAGCCGGTGCAAAGGCGCATTCTGCTCACGATGCGTCGCGATCTCGGTCTTACCCCTGACTCACGCTACCGAAAAAGCGCCAAGATCGTCGGCGACGTGATGGGCAATTATCACCCGCACGGCGACAGCGCGATCTACGACGCGATGGTGCGTCTTGCCCAGCCGTGGGTCATGCGTCTGCCGCTCGTCGATGGGCAGGGCAACTTCGGCTCACCCGACGGCGATGGCGCTGCCGCGTATCGTTACACCGAGGCGAAACTAAGGCCGGCGGCAATCGAGCTGCTAAGCGAACTCGAAAAACGCGTGGTCGCGTGGCGTCCTAGCTACGACGGATCACGCAGCGAGCCGGTGGTCTTGCCGGCTCGCATTCCGCACCTGCTCATCAACGGCTCGCAAGGCATCGCCGTTGGCATGGCGACGAGCATCCCGCCGCACAACCCGAGCGAAGTCATCGATGCGTGCATTGCGCAAATCGATGCAGGCCCAGATGTTCTGCCAACCAAGACACTTCTCAAGTACATCAAGGGTCCGGATTTCCCGACGGGCGGCGTGCTCGTCAACTCGCGCGCGGAGCTCACGCAAGCCTACGAGACGGGCTCAGGCACCTTGAAGCTGCGCGGCGAGTGGAAGCTCGAGGAGCGAAGAGGCGGAGCGCACGCGATTATTCTCACGTCGCTTCCGTATGGCGTCGTTCGCGGAAGCCTGGTTGAGCGCATCGCCGAGATCATCACGACTCGCAAGCTTGCGCCGCTCACCGACGTGCGCGACGAGTCGACGAGCGAAGTGCGCATCGTAGTCGAAATGAAAAAGGATGCCGATCCGAACCTCGTGATGGCATACCTTTTCAAAAATACCCCTTTGCAGTCGACCGTAGGGGTGAATCTCACTTGCCTCGTGCCGGGCGCGCCGCCAATCACCGTGCACGATACGCGAGACGCAAGCGGCGAGCTTCTCTTGCCCCAAGAAACGACGCCGGCCGTGCCCGAGCGCTTGCCCTTGGGGCAGATGATTCGCCACTTTCTCGACTTTCGCATGCTCACGGTCGAGCGGCGTTTGCGCTTCGATCTCGCGCAGCTCACCAAGCGCATTCACATTCTCGAGGGCTTCGCCACGGTGTTCGATGCCCTCGACGAAACGATTCGCATCATTCGCAAAAGCGACGGCAAAGCCGACGCAGCGCACAAGCTGATGGCGCGTTTCGCGCTGTCGGAAGAGCAAGTCGATGCCATTTTGGAGCTCCGACTTTATCGCTTGGCCAAGCTCGAAATTCTTGTGATTCGTGAAGAGCTCGCGCAAAAACGAAAAGAAGCAAAGGCCCTCGACGTGGTGCTCAAAAGCGAGGCCAAGCGCTGGGCGCTCATCAAAAGTGAGCTTGTCGAAATCAAACAGCAATATGGTGACAAGCGCCGGGTCAAAATTGCAGGCGCCGACGAGAGCCACGAGTACTCGGCGGAAGACTTCATCGTTGCCGAGGATGCCAACGTCGTTCTCACGACACAAGGCTGGATCAAGCGCCTACGCGAGGTGAAAGACGTGGGAACATTGCGCGTGCGCGATGGCGACAGCGTGCTGTCGGTCGTGGCGGGGTCGACGAAATCCGCAGTCGCGTTCTTTTCGAATCTCGGCGTCTGTTACGTCATGCGCATTCACGATGTGCCGGCAACCACGGGCTACGGTGATCCGGCGCAGAGGTTTTTCAAAATGGTCGACGGCGAGCGCATCATCGCCTGCTTCTCGTTCGACCCGCGCGTGCTCGACGTGCCGCCGCTGGGCGAGGGTACAGAGCCGCTGCCGCCGCTGGCCGTTGCGGTTACCAAGGGTGGTCTCAGTTTCCGCTTCTCGCTCTCGACGCACCGCGATGCTTCCACGCGTGCCGGACGCAAGTACGGCAAGCTTAACGAGGGCGACGAGATCGTGATGGTTGCGGTCGCTGCGAAGGACGACGATGGCGTGCTGTGTGTGACGAGCGACGGTCACGCACTGGGTGTGCCCGTGAGCGAACTGCCGCTGCTCAGTGGCGCGGGCAAGGGATCCATTTTGATTAAGGTTACGGGCGACGCACGCGTGCTTGGCGCGGTCATTGCTTCGGCTGTAAGCGACTCGATCGTTGTCGAAACAGGCAAAGGCAAAGAGATGCGCATCACGTACAGGTCCGTGCTCGGAAAGCGAGCGCAAGCGGGCAGCGCCGTTGTTCGCCGTGATGGATTCGCGCGAGTCGTTGTGCCCACGCCTACGGCGACGGCGCTGGAGGTAAATTGATATGGCGGAAAGCAGCTACAGCGCCAAGGACATCGAGGTGCTCGAGGGTCTCGAGCCGGTGCGCAAGCGCCCTGCGATGTACATCGGCGGCACCGATTCTCACGGCTACCATCACTTGCTTTGGGAAATCGTCGATAACTCCGTTGACGAAGCCATCAACGGGTATGCGAAAACCATTGTTGTCGTGCTCGATGCCGATGGCAAAGGCATCAGCGTCGAAGACGACGGGCGCGGCATTCCCGTTGACATGCACCCAAAGTTCAAAAAGCCCGCGCTCGAAATTATTATGTGTACATTGCATGCTGGTGGAAAGTTTTCGAGCGACAACTACAAGGTTTCGGGTGGTTTGCATGGCGTGGGGTCGAGCGTGGTCAACGCCTTGGCAGAAACGCTCGATGTGACGGTGTGGCGCGACAGCATCGAATACCAGCAAAGTTTTTCTCGTGGTGTGCGCCAAACAGCACTGAAAAAAGGCGCGAAGGTTCGAAAACACGGCACACGTATCTACTTTCGCCCCGACATGGATATTTTTGGCAAAAAAGCGCAATTCGACAGCGCCACGATTGCCGACCGACTCGAAATTGCGAGCTACTTGCATGGTGGGCTTTCCATCGAATTCGTGGACGAAACGAAGAACGAGAAAGTCACGTTTTTCCACGCAAATGGCATTGCTGATTACCTGCCCATTTTGGTCGCAAAGCGCGGCAAGGCAGCGAGCCACGCGCAAGCGTTTTTCTTGTCCCGAGAAATCGAAGGAGACACCACCACTGGGCCCTTTCGCATCGAAGTGGCGCTGCAATGGACGGAGGCGCCCGACGAGCACGTTCGCTCGTACGTCAATGGCATTCCCACCACCAGCGGCGGCACGCACGTAAGTGGGTTTTCCACGTCGGTGGTAAAGGCCGTGCGCGCGTTTATCGACGCGAAGAATCAAAAACCTCGTGGTGTCACGCTATCGGCCGAAGACATTCGCGAAGGCATTGTGGCACTCGTTAGCGTGTATGTGACGGCTCCGCAGTTCCAAGGGCAAACGAAAGATCGCTTGAACAACCCCGAGGTCAGCGGGCTCGTCGAAACAAGCCTTCGGCCGGCGCTCGAGCAATGGCTGCTCGACAACGGCACAACGGGCGAACAAATCGTCATGCGAGCAATTCTCGCGGCGCGTGCGCGTGAGGCGCGGCGCGAAGCAACACAGCAAGTTGCCCGAAAAGGAGCGATTTCGCACCGGATGAACCTGCCGGGCAAGCTTGCCGACTGCGCATCAACGAACCCGAGCGAGAGCGAACTTTTCATCGTGGAAGGCGACAGCGCGGGCGGCTCAGCCAAGCAAGGTAGGGATCGTCGTACGCAAGCCATTTTGCCGCTACGAGGCAAGGTATTGAACGCCGAGCAAGCATCGTCGTCGAAGGTGCTGAGCAACAAAGAGCTTCAAGACATTGTGCAAGCACTTGGTTGTGGAATGGGGCCCGCGTTCGATGCAAGCAAGCTTCGTTACGGCCGAGTGTTTTTGCTCATGGATGCCGACAGCGACGGGCATCACATCACGACGCTGCTTCTTACGTTTTTCTACCGACAGCTCCCTGGATTGATTCGCGGTGGGCACGTGTACCTTGCCATGCCGCCGCTTTTCCGTATCGATGTGGCCAAGGAAACGCATTGGGCTCTTGACGAAACCGAGCGTGATGCAATTCTCGCGAAATTGCCAAAGAACGCGAAAGTGGAAATCAGCCGCTTCAAGGGTCTTGGCGAAATGCCGTCCGAGGAGCTGCGGGCGACAACGCTCGACAAAAACCGCCGGCGCGCCGTGCGCGTGGCCATTGAAAGCGAGCTCGAAACCGATCGCGTGCTGAGCGAGCTAATGGGCAAAGATACGCAAGCGCGCTTCCGGTTCATTATGGATCGCGCACGCGAGACAAGCGCCGAAGAGCTGGACGTGTGATTTACCGAAAGCGGTCCTTGAGGGTAGGGGATACGATCGACTATAGGACATCGCCACTATGTCGACTCCGCAGGCTTCATCGAAGCGTCGCAAGCAGAAGGCCCGTCGTACCAAGCAGCTCGCCGAGTGGCGCGAGCGAACAGCCGCCAAAGAAACAAAAACCAAGTAGGGGCGTATGGCCATACGCCCCTACTTGGCGCTGCCAACCTTCTTCGCGATGTCCGAAGCGATAGGATCGCTCGGATCGATGAGGAGCGCTTCACGCGCGGCTGTACGTGCGCCATCCGTATCGCCGCGTGCAAACCGCGCGACGGAGATCCAGGCCCAGGCCGCGCCCGCACGCGGCTTGTCTACGTCTTCGGTGAGGGGTGCGAGAACCTGCTCGGCTTCGTCAAATGCCTCACGGCGCAAAAGCTGGCGAGCGACAAGCATGAGGAGCTCGGGAGTATCGCCAAAGCGATGACGTGCCCGGGCGATGACCTCTTCGGCCTGGGGTTCGCGCTGAAGCCGCAGCAAACATTCCGCCAGACCGATGTAACCTCCGGGCACCTCAGGCTGAACCTGCGTGAGCTTCAAGAACTGTTCACGCGCGTCTTCGTAGGCGCCACGCTCAAAGAGACGGCGAGCTAGGTTCACGCGCGCAGGAGCGAACCCAGGATCGACTTTGAGAGCCATTTTGTAGTGTTGTTCGGCCTCGCGCCCGATCCCACGCCGATCGGCAAGCACACCAAGCGCGTGATGAGGTGCCGGAAGATCGGGGTTGAGATCGCGGCCCTTGGTAAAGTCCTTATGTGCACGTTCCAAGTTTCCACGTCGTAGCTCGACGTAGCCAAGGTTGACCCACGCCTCGGTAAACCTTGGGCTGTATTCGAGCGCAACGGACAGCCTGGCTTCTGCCGTTGACAAGTCGCCCACGGCGAGCGCTGCCGCGCCGTCGCGATTCAGTTCAACGGCCTTTGGAGGAAGTGGAGGTGTTGAGGAACAGCCCATTGCACCCGAAAGCGCAAGGGCAGAAACGGTGACGGCAAGTGTGCTGAGCGTACCAAGCGTGAAGGGAACAAGCCGACAAACCATATTGCTTCCTGTGCTCTGTGTGTGCGCTACTCTTGATGCGTGCAATGAACAAGCTTCCAGAAGGTTTCGTCGCGGCAAATCATAAGATTCTTTTCGATGACGACGCCCACCGCTGTGACGTGTGCAACGAACTCATTGACCCCCAGGGCGATGGCAATGGATACGACGTTGGCGGACGAGGCCTTTTGCTTTGGACGCGCGGCGACGAGCGACGCTACTTCGAGCCGCCTCTGTGCCCACGGTGCGCGACGGCTATTGGGGTGACTGCACTTCATCGCTGGGAAATCGAAGAAGAAGAGGGCTGAGGAGGCTTACCCACGCAGCTCTTTGGAAACGGTCTAGCACTCAAGGGCGCGCGTGCAACTCCGGCGTGCGCGCCACGGCCTGAGCGTGCTCGTCTTGCCATAGGAAATGAAAAGGCCGAGGGTGTCACTCCCTCGGCCTCAGTCTCGTTGCCTTGAAATGCTACTGCTTGAAAGGTTTGCGGGGCGGACGGGACTCGAACCCGCGGCCTCCGGCGTGACAGGCCGGCGTTATAACCAACTTAACTACCGCCCCAGTTCTCCAAAAAGTTCTTTGTCCGATTTTTTTTTAGGAGGACAGCCTCTTAGTATGCTTCCTCCTGCCTTGTCTAGTAGGCGGGACAGGGTTTGAACCTGCGACATCCGGCTTGTAAGGCCGGCGCTCTACCGCTGAGCTACCCGCCCATCCCGCTTTCGAATGGCGATGGCGAGGTAGCAAGGAAGCCTGCGCCACGTCAAGCAAGTTCGAAAAAACTTTGCGTGAGGGTGTTTACCAGCCGTCGCGAGCGACGCGAGGCTGGCGACCCCTCGAAGGTTGCTCCCGTCGTCTTTTCGCCGATTTCCGTCGCATCGCTTCGTTGCTTCTCCTCAAGCTGCACAAGCAGCTCTCGTCGAAGCGCCTCGCTCTGCTTGGAACTCGGCAAAAA
>Ga0123357_10000252_pt1 | contig 51125 bp, 43 predicted proteins | sample TergutEmb28metaG_FD_89873 | JGI IMG/M metagenome (GOLD analysis project Ga0123357, IMG submission 89873) | Embiratermes neotenicus P4 segment gut microbial communities from Petit-Saut dam, French Guiana - Emb289 P4 | ecosystem: Host-associated > Arthropoda: Insects > Digestive system > Gut ...
GAAAACGGCTCCCCCCTCACAGCATCCTATCGCGCCTTCGCCGCTGGCGTCGTTCACGGCGCCGGTTCGTGCCGTTGCGCCATCGGGCGTCGCGCCCACCGTAGCAATGCCCGCGACGGCAGCCCCGCCAGTTCCGTCGGCACCGTCACGTGCGCCGTCGAAAACGGCTCCTCCCTCACAGCATCCTATTGCGCCTTCGCCGCTGGCGTCGTTCACGGCGCCGCCGGTTCGTGCCGTTGCGCCATCGGGTGTGACGCCCACCATGGTGATGCCCGCGACGGCAGCCCCGCCAGTCCCGTCGGCACCGTCACGTGCGCCGTCGAAAACGGCTCTTCCCTCACAGCATCCTATTGCGCCTTCACCGCTGGCGTCGTTCACGTCGCCGGTTCGTGCCGTTGCGCCATCGGGTGTGACGCCCACCATGGTGATGCCCGTAACGAAGGCGCCTTCGTACGCGCGCCCAAATATAGCAGCGGGTACGGCAGCGAGCTCGCTGTCGTACGAAGTTTATTCTCCAGGCGAGGCCATGCGCCCGCGAGCTCCGACGCGCACGGGTACCAATGCGCGTGGTCCGTCGCTAAGCCTTGCGGCGATAATTTGTCTTGTGCTCCTCGGCGTGTGCGTCGGCGTTGGAACCGTCGTTCTCATTATTGCCGGCACAACCGACGACAAGGCGACGAGCACGTCCACGTCACCAAGCACACACCTGCCCGAGGGTTTCCCGCCGCCGCCGTCCCTGCCACAATCGACTGATCCTACGCCACCGACTGATCCTCCCCCGCCACCAGCGCCACCCACCGCGGCGCCTTCGGTGATCGAGTATCCGGAGCCTGCCGCAGAGCGACCTTCTGCGCCTGCGAAGGGGCCGTCGACGCCGCCGCCAAGGGCGCGGCCCGCTACGCCACCCAAGCCTATTTCTGCGACGGCGCAAGCAACATCTACGGGCAACACATTCACTCCCCCACCAAACCCGTATCTGCGGCCGGCTGGTCCAACAAAGAAATAACGTTCGCAGTCGCGCCCGTGCGTGTGGACGCGCCGCGAGGTCGAAATGCTTTGGCCGTGGGCAAAAATCGGCGTAGCTTGGCGCTGAACTGACATGTCAGTTCAGCCGGCGGGTTGTCGACGCGGGCACTTTGTGAGTACGCGAGGTGGCCTACGCTTGTTGTGCCTCTCGCTCGATCCTGGCGCGGGGAAGTGCACGCGCTTGCTCGCCACGTGAACTCGGAGATGGCATGGTAAACGACAGCAGCTTTCTCGCGATTGGCATGGATGTCGGCAGCACGACGGTGAAAGCAATCGTCGTTGACCCAACTACCTCGGCCATCTTGTGGAGCAACTACCAGCGTCATCACACCAAGCAGCCCGACAAGGTCCTCGAGATGCTCGAGATGATCATGTCCGCTTTTCCCAATCAGCCGCCAAACGGTTGGCGCATTTTCCTCACGGGGTCCGGATCGGCGCCGCTCGCACTGCCTACTGGAGGCAAGTTTGTCCAAGAGGTCAACGCCATCACGCTCGCTGTCGAGCACCTGCACCCCGACGTGGGCTCTGTCATTGAGCTTGGCGGGCAAGACGCGAAGATCATTGTATTCAAGACAGAGGGCAAAACGGGCGACCGCACGGCCATTGCGTCGATGAACGACAAGTGTGCGTCGGGCACGGGCGCCACCATCGACAAGTGCTTTCTCAAGGTAAATGCTCCGCCGGAACTCGTGACCACGCTGCGTTTCGACAAGTCGAAACTTCATCATGTGGCGGCGAAATGCGGTGTGTTTGCGGAAACCGACATTGTCAATTTGATTAAGAGCGGCATTCCTTCCACCGAAGTCCTTTGCTCCCTTGCCGATGCCATCGTGATGCAAAATCTCAGCGTGCTAACGCGAGGCAACACGCTCAAAGCGCGTGTGCTTCTTCTCGGCGGTCCGAATACCTACCTGCCTTTCTTGCAAGACTGCTGGCGTTTGCGCATTCCCGAAGTTTGGCGCGAGCGCGGTTACGAGTGGCCGCAAAGTAGACCTATCGAAGAAATCATCTTCGTTCCAAACAACGCGCAGTATTATGCCGCATTGGGTGCCGTGCTTTACGGAATGCACGAACCGGCCGAAGTCGGTTGGCTTAAAGGCTTATCTGACTTGCGCGAATACATCACCATGGGTCGCAAGGCTCGTCTCGGCGAAAGCGCCGGTCCTGCGCTGTCGAAGACGGATGCCGAGCTCAGCGAGTTTTGTGCATCCTACACAATTCCAGATTTCGTTCCTGCCGCGTTCGCGCCGGGGCAGGTCGTGCGCGGTGTGATCGGGCTCGACGGGGGCTCGACTTCCAGCAAGGCGGTGATCGTTGATTACGATTCCGGCGAAATTCTTAGGAAAGCTTATCAGCTTTCGAAGGGAAATCCAATTCAGGACACGAAGGAGCTTCTTGCGCAGCTAAAAAGTGAGATTGAAAAAGAGGGAGCCACGTTTCAATGCATGGGTTTCGGCGCCACCGGCTACGCCGCCGACGTACTCGAAGAATGTGTGAAAAGTGATGTGAACATCGTGGAGACGGTCGCGCACATGATGAGCGCGGTGCACTTCTTTGGCGACGTCGACGTGGTTTGTGACATCGGTGGGCAGGACATCAAAGTCCTGTTTTTGAAGAACGGCGACATTGCGAATTTCCGACTTTCGAATAGCTGCTCGGCCGGCAATGGAATGCTGCTCCAAGCCACGGCCGAATCGTTTGGCGTGGCCGTTCGCGAGTTCGCCGACGTTGCATTCAAGGCCGATCTTGCGCCGAAATTTAGCTATGGTTGCGCCGTTTTTCTCGATACCGACCGTGTCAATTTTCAAAAAGAAGGGTTCTCGAAAGAGGAAATGCTTGCCGGGCTCGCGCAGGTGCTTCCGAAAAATGTCTGGCAGTACGTGGTTCAAATTCCGCGGCTTGCGTCGCTCGGAACGAAGTTCGTTTTGCAGGGGGGCACGCAATACAACCTTGCAGCCGTCAAAGCGCAAGTCGATTACATCAAAGAGCGCGTCCCGAATGCCGAGGTTTTCGTTCACCCGCACGCGGGCGAAGCGGGTGCGATTGGGGCAGCCATGGAGGCCATTCGCATTGTCAGGCGGCGCGGCCGTTCGAGCTTTGTTGGCCTGGATGCGGCCATTCACCTTGAATACACGACGAAAACCAACGACGAAACGACGTGTCACTTCTGTCCGAACGACTGCAAGCGCACGTTCATCGACGCGAAGACGCCAGATGGTCAAAAAAGTCGCTATATTGCCGGATTTTCGTGCGAAAAAGGTACCGTCGAAAGCCACGAGGCAATGCTTGCACTCGTAGCCGAGCGCAAGGAGACCGCGCAAAAATACCCGAACATGGTCGACTACGAGGCCAGGCGTGCCTTTGCGCACTTTTATACGCCGGTGCCTCAACCCGAGGCTGGGTCGCCCATTTCCGACATCGAGGTTCGAAAGGGCATTTTCGGCCAGAGGCGTGTGGCCATCACGAGGCCCTTCAAGCGTTCGCCGAAAGACGCCGCAGAAATGCGCCGTCGAACGCGCATTGGCATTCCACGCGTCTTGAATTTGTATTCAACGGCCCCTTTCTTTCGGACCTATTTCGAAGCGCTCGGAATTCCGAAGCAAAATATTGTGTTTAGCGACGAAACGACGGAAGAAATGTGGGCCGAAGGGGGCAAATACGGATCCATCGACCCATGCTACCCGTCCAAGGTCGTGCAGGCGCATCTTCACAATCTCCTTTTTCACAAGCACACCCACAAGAAGCCGCTTGCCTATATCTTTTTCCCGATTGTCACGCACATTACGAATTTCGTGACCGACACGATGGATGACGCGACATGTCCGATTGTCGCCGGCGCTCCCAATGTCATGAAAGCGGCTTTCACGAAGGAGGTCGATTTTTTTGCGCAACGCAGAATCGAATACGTGGATCCTGCCGTGTCGTTCGTGGAACCGAATCTGATGGCCAAGCGGCTCTTCTCGACGTGGGGGTCGCGACTCGGCATCACCGAGGATGAAAACGACCATGCCTGTCGCGAAGGGTGGAAGGCTCTCACGATGTTCGAAGAGGATCTGCAAGACAAGGGCAGGGCGATTCTCGACGCTGTCGAGGCGGAAGACCGCGTTGCCATTCTGCTCTTGTCGCGCCCTTATCATTCCGATCCGGGGCTGAACCACGGCATTCCGGAAGAATTCCAAGTGCTCGGATATCCCATACTTAGCATTCGATCGATTCCGAAGACACGGGAATATCTCGATCGCTATTTCCACAAAGAGCTTACGAACGGCACGCGAAAGACTCCGCTCGAACTCCATGATGTGTGGCCCGAGAACTACTCGGTCAACAGCGCACAAAAGGTGTGGGCTGCCGTTTTTGCGGCGCACCACCCAAACGTCGTCGTGCTCGATCTCTCGTCGTTCAAGTGTGGGCATGACTCGCCCATTTATGGCCTTGTCGATTCGATCATCGAAGCGTCAAAAACGCCGTATGCCGCGCTTCACGACATCGATGCAAACAAGCCAACCGGATCCATCAAGATTCGTGTGAAAACATACGCCCATGCGCTCAAGCTTCACGAAGAACGTTTGCATGATGCACGTGCCAAGCATGATGAACTGGCGCACGCCATCGAGAAAAAGCATCTTGAGCTGCTCGAACTGAAGCAAAAACAGATGGCGACGTATCACGTGCAGAATGCCGATCTCGCTCGGCAGATCGAAGCGTTGCGCGAGAAAGTTCGTTCGTACACGCCGCCTGCCTGTCTGCTCGAGCCCGACCCGAATGCCCCCAACTCACACGTTATTGTGAAGCTTGGAAAGAAAACGAAAGACGGTCACATCGTTCGGCTGGACACGTCCGCTTCGGCAAGCAGTGCAGCCGAATGATTCGGTAAAAATTTGATTTCGGAGATCGTTCATGAGCCATCCAACCACGCCCTCGCTGCACAAGAGAAAGCTGCCGATCGTAAGCCCACTCGTTGATGTAGACAGCGAGCTTGCCAAGTTCGAAGCGGAAGAGAAAAGGCGCCTCGGTCTCGACATCGCGATCGAACACTGGGTCGAACCCGTGGTGAGCCGTGGTTTCAAGAAATCTGAGCGCTCGAAGGTTACGCTTCTCATAGGCGGTCTGACGTTGGCGCAAGATACCCTTATCGAGGGCGCGCTGAAGGGCATTGGCTACAAGGTGCAGCACCTCGACGTGCCGGACAATGCCGCGTTTCGGGTTGGCAAAGAGTTTGGTAATCGAGGACAGTGCAATCCAACCTATTACACCGTTGGCAATCTTATTTCATATCTTATTACGCTGCGCGACAAGCACGGGATGAGCGCCCAAGACATTGTCGACCGGTTCCTTTTTGTCACCGCGGCTGCGTGCGGCCCGTGCCGCTTCGGTATGTACGTCACCGAGTATCGAAAGGCGCTTCGCGATGCGGGTTTTGATGGCTTTCGCGTTCTGCTCTTCGAGCAAACCGGAAACCTTGAGCAGGCGACGGGCGACAACGTTGGTCTCGAGTTGAATGTGGCATTTTTCTGGGCCCTTATCAAAGGCGGGCTTGCGGGCGATGTTCTCAACGCCTACGGCTACCGCGTTCGCCCGTACGAGAAGGTGAAAGGGGCAACGAACGAGGCGCTCGAGAAGTCGAAGAAGATTCTCTACGAGGCCCTTGAAAAGCGTACGAACATTCTCGTGGCTCTGCGCAAGTGCAAGCAGATCCTCGCGGCCGTCGAAGTCGACAAGACGATGGCAAAACCAAGAGTGAGCATCATTGGCGAATTTTGGGCCATGACCACCGAGGGCGATGGAAATTACCAATTGCAGTCATTCCTTGAGCAGGAAGGCGCGGAGTGTGATGTCCAGCTTGTCACGGTGTGGTTGCTTTATCTAATCTGGGAAGTGCGCAACGACGCACGCGAGCGCGGCGATCTCCGCGTATTCGACAAGGCCCATTATGGGCTTGGCGATGGCGGCCCGCTGGTGGTGTTTCAGCAATTCGCTCTGAGCCATATTGCGGACTTCGTCGTGCGCGCGCTTTTCCAGACTTTTGCGCATACGATGGGGGTTCGCGGCTACACGCTACCGGACATGAATGCGATCGCAAGCATCAGTCATGCGCACTACAACAACGATTTGCGCGGCGGCGAAGGCCACATGGAGGTGGGAAAACTCATCCTGAATGTTACTCACCGCAAAGCGCACATGACTCTCAGCGTGAAACCCTTCGGTTGTATGCCAAGCTCGGGGGTGTCCGATGGAGTGCAGAGTGCAATTATCGAGAAATTTCCGGGGACGATTTTCTGCGCCGTGGAAACAAGCGGCGACGGGCGCGTTAATTTTTATTCGCGCGTGCAAATGTATCTTTTCAAAGCCAAGCAGATGGCGATCGCCGAGTACGAACGTGCGCTCGTCGAGTATGGCGTGACAAAGGAAGAAGTTTCGGCGGCTCTCGCCTCGAATGCGCGCTTGCGCAGTCCGCTTTTCAGCGCGCGGCATCGGTACGCCGGGAGCAGCGCGGATGTCGTGGCTGCCGCTGCGCCGTATATCAAAAAGACGCGCTATGCACGGTTTTTCGATCGCGCGAAAACACTCGTGAAACGAAGCAAGTTTGTCGTGCAGAAGGCACCGCACATGGTTGGAGGCCTCCTCGAAAACGCTGTGAAACATGGCCCCATGGCCTTTCGGCGTGTGAAGGAAGATCTGACGCTCTTTCGTGAAATGCGCGCCGAGAAAAACGATAAGAACAAGCGCGCGACGCATGCATCAACAACGCTCGATGCGGCCGCCGAAGAGTGACCGGCCCATTGATGCGCACCTCCTTCGATCTCGGCCTCGTGCCAAAAGACGTATTTGTCATTTGCGATCGGCTGCGCGCTGCTGGCTATTGCGCATGGATTGTCGGCGGGTGCGTGCGGGATTCGCTGCTCGGCAGGGCGGTAGCGGATTGGGATGTCGCGACCGACGCACGGCCAACGGAACTCATTAAAATTTTCCCGCGAGCCATCCCAACGGGTCTAAAACACGGCACGGTCACGCTCGTGATGCGCAACCCAAACGATGCGCAAGTGCACCATTATGAAATTACCACCTTGCGCGGCGAGGGCACGTATTCCGACGGGCGAAGGCCCGATGCGGTGCACTTCGTCGACGACATTGTGCGCGATCTTTCGCGCCGTGACTTCACCATCAACGCGATGGCCGTCGACCCTTCGAGCGGCGCCATTATCGATCCGTTTGGTGGACAGGTCGATCTGGCAAGGCACCTGGTGCGTGCGGTAGGCATTGCCATCGAACGATTTTCGGAAGACGGGTTGCGCGTGCTGCGTGCTGCACGCTTTTCGGCCACGCTCGATTTCGAACTCGATCCGAATACGTTTGCGGCCATTCGGCCCACGTTGGATACGTACCGCAAAGTCAGCGCCGAGCGCGTACGCGACGAGTGGGGCAAAACGATGAAAGCAAAATTGCCTTCGCTCGGGTTTGAGATCATGCGAAAAAGTGGCATTTTGGAGATTAGCTGTCCCGAGCTACTTGAGGGCGTTGGTTGCGCACAAAACAAGCATCACTCATTCGATGTTTGGCATCACAGCATGGCCTGCATGGACGCGTGCGAAGGCGATCCGGTGCTTCGCATCGCAGCGCTTTTGCACGACGTTGGCAAGCCCAGGTCGCGAGCATTCAGCGACAAGACGCAAGACTTTACCTTTTACGATCATGATAAAATCGGCGCCGAGATAGCCTCTGATATTGCCACGCGCTTGCGATTCTCAAACGACGAGCGCGATCGCATCGTCCTTTTGGTGCGTCATCATCTTTTCCATTACGACGCTTGGTCGGACGCTGCGGTAAGGCGGTGGATTCGCCGCGTTGGCAAAGAGCGCATTTCCGATCTTTGTGCGCTAAACGAGGCCGACTTGCGTGGCAAGGGCACAACGTTCAAAGAAAGTGAAATCAATAATTTAATGCGGCTTCGAGCGCACGTCGATAAAGTATTGGCCGAAAAAAGCGCGCTTTCGACGCGCGACCTTGCCATTGACGGCCATGTTCTTATGAGTGAACTCGGTCTTTCACCAGGGCGCATCATTGGGCAAGTGCTGACCGAGCTTCTCGAGCTCGTCATCGCCGAGCCGTCTTTGAACACGCGGGACGCGTTGCTTGCGCGTGCCGGTGAGATTGTTCGCGCCAAAACGCATTCGTAGGGGCGTATGGCCATACGCCCCCACAATCACGCAAATTCGTAGGGGCGGCCACAGGGGGCCGCCCCTAACAAGGCGTGGGCAGACACGGGGGTCTGCCCCTACAACTCTAGCGGCGCAGCACCTCTATGCCCGGCAGCTTCTTGCCCTCGATGAGTTCGAGGGAAGCGCCGCCGCCGGTGGAGATGTGGCTAAACTTCTTGGCCACATCGCTGCCCGCTTCTTTCACCGCCGCGGCGCTGTCTCCACCGCCGATGACTGTGAATGCCTTCGAATTGGCCAAAGCTCGCGCAACGCCAAAAGTGCCTTTGGAAAAAGGCGTTTTTTCGAACAGCCCCATGGGGCCATTCCAAAATACGCTCTTGGCTTTGTCGAACCACTTTTGGAATTCAGCGAGCGACTTCGGGCCAACGTCGAGCGCCATGTGATTGTCGGGAATGCTGCCAACATCGACGACTTTGCCCTCTTTGGCTTCGATGCTTTGCGCGACGACGACGTCCACGGGCAACGCTATCGTCACTTTCTTTTCCTGAGCCTTTTCGAGGATTGTGCGGGCAAGAGCCGTTTTTTCGTTTTCAACCTTCGACGATTTCATGGCGATGCCCTTCGCCGCAAGGAACGTATTGGCCATGGCGCCACCAATGACGATGGCGTCCACCTTCTCGAGCAAGGACTCAATCACGGCGATCTTGTCCGATACCTTTGCGCCGCCCAAAACGGCGACGAAAGGCTTGTCGGGATTCGAAACAATCTTGCCGAGCGCTTTGATTTCCTTCTCGAGGAGAAAGCCGCAACCGCGCTCACTCACCAACTTTGGCAATGCATGCACCGATGCGTGTGCGCGGTGCACGGCGCCGAACGCGTCGTCGACGTACACATCGCAAAGCGCGGCGAGTTGCGCGGCGAAAGACTCGTCGTTTTTCTCTTCCTCTGCATGAAAGCGAAGGTTTTCGAGCAGGCATACCTGACCGGCACGCAGGTCGAAAACGACTTTCTTGGCTGCATCGCCGACCGAGTCTTCGGGCAGGTGGACTTCGACGCCGAGCAGATCTGCGAGACGTGCAGCACACGGCTCGAGCGACAGCTTCGGATCGGGTCCTTTTTTCGGGCGGCCAAGGTGGCTTGCGAGGATGACGCGCGCGCCGCGATCCATCGCGTGCTTGATGGTGGGCAGCGCTTCGCGAATGCGCGCATCGTCGGTGATGACTTGCTTTCCGCTCTGCTCTTCGAGCGGCACATTGAAGTCGACACGGATAAAAACGCGCTTTTGGTCGATGGGAAGTTCGTTGATGGGCACAATGCCGGCTAGCGTGGTCATTCTCGTTCCTTAGAGCTTGGCCGCTACCAGTTGAGCGAGTTCGACCATGCGGTTCGAGAATCCCCATTCGTTGTCGTACCAGCTCATGATCTTCGCGAAGTTGTCGCCCATGACTTGGGTAACCGTTGCATCGAAGATCGACGAACGCGGATCGCCAATGAAGTCGCTCGAGACGAGCGGCTCTTCGGTGTAGCCGAGAATATTTTTCATCGCGCCTTGGCTCGCGGTCTTCATCGCTGCGTGAATCGCGTCCTTCGTGATGGGCTTTTCGGTCTCGAAGGTAAGATCGACGACACTGCAATCCATCGTGGGAACGCGAATGGCTTGGCCGTCGAACTTGCCTTTGAGCGCTGGAATGACTTCGGCAAGGGCCTTGGCAGCACCCGTTGACGATGGGATCATGTTTTGTGCGGCCGCGCGGGCGCGGCGCAAATCGCCCTTGCGATGCGGCACATCGAGGACGGCTTGGTCGTTCGTGTACGAGTGCACCGTTGTCATGAGCGCGCGCTTGACGCCAAACGAGTCATGAAGAACCTTCGCGACCGGTGCGAGGCAATTCGTCGTGCACGAGCCGCACGAAATGATGTGATGCTTCGTGCCGTCGTACTCTTGGGTGTTTACGCCAAGAACGATGGTGGCATCCTGGTTTTTCGCCGGCGCCGAAATGATCACCTTTTTTGCGCCTGCTTCGATGTGACTCTTCGCCTTCTCTTTGTCGGTGAACAGGCCCGTGCACTCGAGCACGATGTCAACGCCGAGATCTTTCCACGGAAGCTTGCTTGGATCTTTCTCGGCCACGATTTTGATCGATTTGCCGGCAATTTTGAGGGCACCGTCGGCCACCTCGGCGCGCTGTTCGGCGCGCCCGTGCACGGTGTCGTAGTTGTACAAGTGGGCCAGCGTTTTGTCGCTGGTGAGGTCGTTGACCGCAACGACCTCGATGTCCTTCACATTGCGCTCGTACATGGCGCGGACGATACAGCGACCAATGCGACCGAAGCCGTTGATGGCAATTTTCCTGGACATGGTAACTCCTTAAAAGAACCTTTGGGCGGCGCAAGGTAGTCGCGCGCCGACCGATCGGCAAGGGTGCCTGTCACAAGCAGTGCGCACAAGCTGCGAGCGTGCCACCCATGACGTCCTTGCCGTGTGTCAGTGTAGTAATTCAGCCCACAAGAGCCAACACTCAATGGACCAAACTCGCTCTCTGCTTCCGTTCGATCTCGCAGTGCCAATCATCCAGGCACCCATGGCAGGCGTTTCGACGCCAACCCTCGCCGCAGCGGTTTCGAACGCGGGAGGACTCGGATCCATCGGCATTGGAGCAAGCACGGTCACCAATGCCCGCCAGATGATCGAACAGACGCGCGCGCTCACGCCGCGCCCGTTCAATGTCAACGTGTTCTGCCATGAACCCGCACGTCGCGATCCTGCACGCGAGAGGGTATGGCTCGGTCATCTCGCGCCATTGTTCAACGAGCTCGGTACCCCTACGCCAACGTCGCTCAGCGAGATCTACACGTCGTTCTTGGTCGACGACGAAGCGTTCGAGATGCTGCTCACCGAGCGCCCGCCCATCGTCAGTTTCCATTTCGGCATCCCCTCGCCCGATCGCCTTGCCGCATGTCGCCAGGCAGGCATCAAAACTATGGCGACGGCCACAAACCCACGCGAAGCCGAACGAATCGAGAGGGCAGGCATCGACGTGATCATCGCGCAGGGAATCGAAGCTGGCGGACACCGAGGCACCTTCAATCCCAACGAGGTCGACGAAGAATGGAGCACGAGTGTCCTCGTTCGATCTCTCGCTAGACAGACGAAGCTGCCCATCGTTGCCACAGGCGGCATCATGGATGGCCGTGGAATCAAGGCTGCCCTCGAACTCGGCGCCGCCGCCGCACAACTTGGCACAGCGTTCATCTCGTGCCCCGAGTCAGCGGCGAACGCGAACTACCGACGTGCACTGAAGAGCGCGCGCGCAGCCACGACGAGGCTCACGTCGGTCGTGTCAGGGCGCCCCGCCCGCAGCATGGTCAATCGATTCATCGTCTACGCGGAGGCGGCGGGAAGCCCCGCGCCGCCCGCGTATCCTCTCGCGTACGACGCGGCAAAGCAGCTCAACATTGCCGCTATGAAACATGGCGACGACGGATTTGCGGCCCAGTGGGCGGGCCAAGGAGCACCGCTTGCCCGCGAGCTTGCAGCCGCCGAACTCGTCGAGACACTCGCTCGCGAGATGTCGTCCACACAAGCTGTCAGGATGTGACCGGTTTCGGCGGCCCGCCGAAAATGCTTGCGGCCTTACGCTTGTCCTGCTTGGCCTTCTCTTTTTCTGCGTATGTCGGAATGATGATTCTGGTGCGAGGTGGGATCTCTCGCCCCTCGAAGATGGCCTTGAGATCTTCCGCATCGAGCGTTTCAAATTCGAGCAGCGCTTTGGCAATGGCTTCCACGCGATGGCGCTTTTCGAGAAGAAGAGTTTTGACTTTGTTGTACTGGTCTTGAATGAGCGCGCGCACTTCCTGGTCGATTTCGCGCGCCGTTTGCTCCGAGTAATCTTGGCTGCGTTGCATGTAGTCGCGCCCGAGAAAAATTGAGCCTTCCTCACCGCCATACGCGAGCGGCCCCATCTTCTCGCTCATGCCGTACTCGCACACCATGGCACGAGCAATTTGCGTGAGCTGCTTGATGTCGTTCGATGCTCCGGTGGTGAGCCTTCCGAAGAACACTTCTTCTGCGATGCGCCCACCAAGGGCCGATTGGATCTGCGCCTCGAACTGTTCTTTCGTGCGACTTAGAACATCGCCCTTTGGCAGCGGCATGGTTACGCCAAGGGCTCGACCGCGTGGGATGATGGTGACCTTGTGGACCGGATCGTGGTTCTCGTTGGCGATCATCATGACGGCGTGGCCCGCCTCGTGGACGGCGGTATTCCACTTTTCTTCTTCCGTCATGACCATCGAGCGGCGCTCGGAGCCCATGAGAACCTTGTCTTTCGCGAGCTCGAAGTCCGCCATGCTCACGGCGTCTTTGTCTTGGCGGGCGGCGAGAAGCGCGGCTTCGTTGACAAGGTTTTCGAGATCGGCGCCCGCGAAACCTGGTGTACCACGCGCAATGATTTCCATTTCGACGTCGGCCGAAAGCGGAACCCTCTTGGTGTGAACTCGCAAAATCGCCTCGCGGCCACGCACATCAGGGCGGTTGACCGTAATGCGGCGATCGAAGCGGCCCGGGCGCAAAATGGCCGGATCGAGAACATCGGGACGGTTCGTGGCCGCGATGATGATGACGCCTTCGTTCGACTCGAACCCGTCCATCTCGACGAGAAGCTGGTTCAGCGTTTGCTCGCGCTCGTCATGCCCGCCGCCAAGCCCGGCTCCGCGATGACGACCCACCGCGTCGATCTCGTCGATGAAAATAATGCAAGGTGCATGTTTTTTCCCTTGCTCGAAAAGGTCGCGGACGCGGCTTGCGCCGACGCCGACAAACATCTCGACGAAGTCAGAGCCGGAAATGCTGAAGAAGGGAACACCCGCTTCCCCGGCGATGGCCCGTGCGAGAAGTGTTTTGCCAGTTCCTGGCGGGCCGATCATGAGCACACCCTTCGGGATGCGCCCGCCAAGGCGCTGAAATTTCTTTGGGTCTTTGAGAAACGCGATGATCTCCTCGACCTCGTCTTTGGCCTCTTCCACACCCGCAACGTCGGCAAAAGTGATCTTGTTCTGCGAGTCCGAAAGCATGCGCGCTTTGGACTTGCCAAAGCTCATTGCCTTGCCGCCACCCGCCTGAAGCTGCCTCATGAAGAAGAAGAACATCAGGATCAAAAATGCCATTGGAATGAGCGTGACGAGCGTGCTCGACCAGATGGGCGACTGATCTTCCTTCTCGAAGATGATTTTCGGCGGCGCGACGGACGGGTCGGTTGGCTTCAGCGTTTCGAGCAGCTTTTCGTCGGCAACCGGGCCAACGGCTTCTTTCGTGCTGGCAGCTTTGTTTGGCTCAGCGCCTTTCATTCGATACGTGTAGTCGCGATCTTTGATGCGGATTTCGTCAACGTTTCCTTTGTGGACTTCGCTGACGAAATCGCTGAACGCGACGGGGCCCTTGCGCTCTGCCGGGGTCAAGAAATTCCAGATCGTGAGAAATGCCACGATGAGAACGACCCAGAGGAGCAGCGTTTTGTGCGATTGCTTCACGTTGACCTCAAACCTTTAGGCTACCACGTCGTCAGATGCTCGTCTTCGTCTCTGTCTAACTAGCTTTCATAGCCATTCATGCGGGCCAGCGCGACCCCCGAGCGACCTCATTCGCGCACGCGATTGTGTCAAGCCCGTGAACTAGCCCGAGGTTTTGCGGCGTTGTCGGCAACGGCCGCGACCAGACCTCCAGGAAGCCAAACCCTGGCCGTTTTCGAACGGGACCGTGCAAGGTCGCGCAGCTTTTGCTCGGTTGTGCGTGGCAGCGGAAAATTCGATGCAATAGCGGCGCCGCGGTCGACCGAAAGCTCATCGGCGAGAGCCTCGAGGTGTCGCACGATGCCTGGGCCAAGCGCTTCCAGCAGAGGCAGTAGCTCGCGGCGAACGCGTGCACGTAGGTAGCGTGGATCGTGATTCGACGGGTCGGACGCAAACTGGATCCGACGCCGCGTGAGGTGAGCGAGCACGTCCGAGCGCCTCGCGCGGAGCATGGGACGAACGAGCTCGATCGTATCAAGCCCCTCAGTGGTTGCGAGCGTTGCGAGCGGCGCTCGAGGCGGCAGAACAGCAAGGCCTCGAGGGCCCGCGCCACGAAGCAAGCGCATGAGCACGGTTTCGGCGCGATCGTCGGCGTGATGCGCGGTCGCGATCGCCTGGGCCCCAAGTTGTCGTGCCACCGCAGCGAGCGCTGCATACCGTGCTTGCCGTGCACGCGCCTGAAGGTTGCTCCCGCTTCCGACATGAACGCACGTTCGACCAAATGGCACACGAACGCTCTCGGCAAAAGCAGCCGCAAGATCGAGCTCCGCGGATGCACCTTCGCGCAGGCCGTGATCGACACCATGAGCATGAAGGTGAATGTCGAAGCCAGGAGCAATGCGTTGTGCCACGTCGAACAGCGCCATGGAATCCGGACCACCGCTTACCGCGACAACGAGCACACTGCCCCGAGGGAGCTTCGTTTCTCCTGCAAAAGCACGGCGGACCATGGTGACGAGCGAAGGCGTCGTCACTGTTTATTGTCCATTCGCACCGCGCATATCGGGGATCTCCGTCACCGCCGAAGGCGGAATGTCTTGAGGCAACGCGAAAGGCATTATGGCGTCAGCGCACTCTACCATGGGGAGCTCGGCGGGAGTGCGCAACGCACATTCGGAGCCCTCGTCGGCCTTTGCGCTTGCGTCCTTCACGGCGTGGCCGTCATGCCACGCAAAAAGAATGACCACCGAGGCCAGCACGGTGGCGGCGGCTGCCGTGCGTCGCACGCGTGACGAATGCGAGTCACTAGCCTCGCGCGCGAGACCCGCAACGCCGGGGACAAGCCGGCGATAAGGATCACGCTGCGCATGGCTCGTGCGTACGATGTCGTGGAGCGCACGCGCCATTGCACCAGCATTGGCGAACCGTGCCGCGGGATCGTGCGCGAGAGCCCTATTGAACCATGCATCAATGGCCCTTGGCAGCTCCGGTCGGAGCTCGGTTGGTCGGTCGAAACGCCCCGCGTCGATGGCGAAGTAGAAGCCCTCGAGCGAATGGGCGTTGTACGGCGAGCGTTGTGTGAGCGCAAAATAGGCGACGGCAGCGAGCGAGAACAAATCTGATCGCTCGTCGGTTTTTTCAGGATCAAACATGTGCTCTGGGCTCATGTACCGTGCAGTGCCGGCAGCCAGCCGATCGCCCTCGATGCATTCGTCACTCCGCACCGGTTTGGCGACGCCAAAATCGAGCAGCTTCACGCTTAGCGGCTGGCCAGCCTGGCCAGTTTCGAGGAAAACGTTCTCTGGCTTGATGTCGCGATGCACAAATCCCGCCTTATGCGCTTGCGATAGCGCATTGCATGTCTGCGAAACAAGGTTCGCAACGTCGCCAAGCGACAGGGGCCCGAGACGTTGCACGCGCTGCTCGAGAGTCTCGCCGCGCAACAATTCGAGCACGAGATATGGTTCGCCCCCCTCGGTCAGCCGGCAATCGAGCACTCGAACGACGTGTGGGCTGTTGATCGCCCCGGTGATGCGCGCCTCACGGAGAAAGCGTTCGCGAGCGCCTGGTGTCAGCGCCCACTCGGGCGACATGAATTTGACCGCGACTTGCTTGCCAAGAAGCAGATGCTCCGTAAGCCAAACGCTTCCCATGCCGCCGTTGGCGATCTTGCGAACGAGGCGAAGCGTCCCTGAGAGGACTTGTCCCGGTTCGAGGTTCACGTACCGCAGTCGGGTGCACCGCGCATGCCCCGTTTACGATGCGCGGCACCATGCCCACATAGGCGTTTTCGATGAAATTTATCGTTGATCGAACACCACGGCCGTGGCTACGCGCCACGTTCCCTCGTGGCATGCCGCGGGTGGGACACGTGGGGCGTGAGGGAAAGTCAACCGCCGCCCGCCATCGAGACACGTACTTCGTTCGTTTTGTCTGGCACGACCTCGACAACGATGCTCTTCCTCACACCATTCGGTGCTGTTAGCTCGAGTGCGTGGCGCCCTGATGGGACCGGTCGGTTGAAGATATGGCCGGCGCCAAGTTCACTTCCGTTGTCGATGATCTGGCTACACTTCGGCATGCACACGACCGTGATCGCGCCCATGCCTCCGGCTTTTTTCGGTCCCGCAGCTGCTGGCTGCGGATTGCGGCGTGCTGCTGGAGCTGCATGCGCGGTTTTGACGCTTGTGGTGTTGGGCGCGGGCGATGCCGGCAGCTCTATGGATGTAGTCTCGGTTGGCGCAAGATCAGCACTCGACGCGGCCGGCGTTGCTTGTGGGGCTGGTGCGACTGATGCGACTGGTGGGGTTGCCGTACTGGTTGCCATGGCCTCCGGCGCAGGGGCGGACTTGCTGGCACCTGTAGGAGGCACGGGCGCGGAACTGCTCGTGGACGCAGCGTGGTTATTCGACCGTGATGAGTTGATTGCCGAGACAATGGCGATCACCATAACCGCAATGAGCACCACGATGGCACCTGCAAGCACCGCGATAGCCCACGTCGACGACTTGAAACGCTGCCACGCCGATGGGGTGTGGGTGGGTGGCAGTGTCGAACGCGGAATTGTCGGGTGGCCACTTGACGGGGCACTCGCATACGGCTGCGCGTTGGCTTGCGACGAATAATCGAACGGTGCTCCCGAGCTTCGACTTTGCTCGCTCCTATCGAGCGGGGCTGGCACACCGACAGGACCGGCAGGACCTTGTTGCGCCAGCATCACGGTGGAAACGAACGCGAGGTTGCTCATGCCGGGGGGCGTGACTGATGGGTAGTCGTGCGGCGACGCTGGTGGTGACACTGGCGCGCTGCTCGGCACCGCCAGTCGCGAAGGCAGCGGGGGCCGCACCTCGTCGCTGGCTGGTCTGGCCGGCGGCTCTGGGAAGTCCTGGAAGGCTGGGGGAAATGCTCCCGGAACAGTGTACGTCGGCGTGACGGTCACCTCGTTGCGGTCCCCCGACGATTCGCGTTCGCGGGGAGCACCCGAAATGCCGTTGCCAACGGGCCCGCTGCCCAACGCCACGGTTGCGCGTGGGTCCACCTTCGCCTTCATCAGCGTTGGCATGCGCGACGAGTCGACGTCGGCTGTCCCTTGTGCTCCCGCCGCTTCCGCACTGCTCGCGTTCTCGAGCGCTGCCGGCGCGCCGCGAATTGTTTTGTCGTCAGCGTCGGCCAAAACGGGTGGCTTGGCAGGAGGGGGCGGCTTGGTGTGCGAGGGCTGCTGGTTGGTCGAAATCGGTGGCGTACCCGCCGCGGGGCGAGGCGATGCAATCCTCCTGGTGCGCCGACCGCTGGCGATTGGCTGCGAAGAAATGTTGGCGTGCTCGGGCGTGCCGAGCTGGTGCGACGCAATCTGCGGTGCTGCGCGATCTGGCGCAGCCGACGTCGAATTGGCCGTTGAATCGGGCTGCGGCTCGGGTAGGTTGGCTTTCGGCGGGTGCGCAGTTGAGTAAGGCGTTTGCATGGGATCCTTTGATCCGGACGCCCCTGTTGGCACCTCCGAGCTGCTCGTACAGCCCGAGCCGTCGAAGTGTGGTCGTTCAGGAAGCTCACCGACGTCGATGGTTTGCGTGACGTCGGTAGCCCAACGCAAGTGCGCCTCGCGCTTTTGAATGCGATCGTAGAAGATCGATCGCGTGTAGGACGCAACTTCGTCCGCGCCAATGAACAAGCCGCGTCGCATGAGCAGCGACTGCAGGGCGCGCGACACCTCGCGAGCCGTGTAGAAGCGCTCGTCCGGGTTCTTCGAGAGCGCCTTCATGACGATTTGCTCGAGATCGACCGGGTAGCCGCGAATCACAGTCGACGGAGGCGGGACGATGCACTCTTGAACTTTGGCGAGCGTATCGAGATCGTTATCCATGCGGAAAAGGCGCCGGCCCGTTGTGAGCTCCCAAAGAACGACGCCAAGCGCGAAGATGTCGGTGCGCCGGTCGACACCCTCGCCGTGCACCTGCTCCGGCGACATGTAAGCGAGCTTGCCTTTGAGCGTGCCGGCGCGCGTGTGGCTCATGCGCGTGTCGAACTTGGCGATGCCAAAGTCAACGACTTTCGTGGTGCCGTCGTAGGTCACAAATAGGTTGTGGGGGGTTACGTCACGATGCACAAGTCCCAGTTTTTCGCCGTTCTTACCGAGAAGTTCGTGAGCGGCGTGCAGACCCTCGGCCGCGTCGGCAATGACTCGGCATGCGATTTCTGGTGGCATGGCTGTACCGAGTTCTTCGGTTTGGCGCATGACTTCGCGCAGCGGCTCGCCATGGAGGTACTCCATCGCGATCCAGTACGTGTCCTCGTGCTTGCCGAGATCAAAAACCGTTGCGACGTTGGGGTGCGAGATACGCGCAGCAACGCGCGCCTCGTCGAGGAACATTTGGACGAACGACTCGTCCTCGACAAGGTGCGGGTGGATCTTCTTGATGGCGACCCACTTCTGGAACCCGCCGGGACCGTCCACGCGTGCAAGGTGCACGCTTGCCATTCCACCAACGCCAATTTCGTCGACGACACGGTAGCGGCCAAGGAAATACGTGCCCGCGCCGGGGCGGACGCCAGGCGTTGACCGGGGTGATTCGGACTGCGCCCCAGCCGACGACGGCGCCACGTCTCCCGGGTTCATTTCTGGCCGCTCGGCGCGATCGTTGGGCAAATTGTCTCCTTTTGTGTTGTGGATGGAAGGAAGTGTGGGAATTATCTGGTTCGGGCGTCGGTAGTAACTTGATATGAGGACCGGATTCCGAAGTATCCGGCAGCTCCGGCCCCGGTCAGCGCAATGCTGCCGATGATGTACGGCCAAGGCGTAGACCAAAAGCCGCCACCCGATGTGATGGTCGATGTGGTGACATCGGTACGACGTGTGATGGTGTCGGTCGGCTGCGAGGTTGTTGCGGCATGGCTCGGCCCGGCTGCGACAACCACCGGCGCGGCGGCTCTGGTGGTGGGCGTGGCAGGCGTGACATGAATGCGCTGCTCGGTCGATGCGAGACGGTTATCGTGGCTGTCGAGCGCGTCGACGCGCAGCGCGATGCTTGCGTTCGGAAGCGTCATCGACGCAGGAACTTCGAGGTCCACGGTGGACGATGCTTTTGCATCGATCTTCATCGTGTTTCCGCTTGTTCCGTCGCGTGCGACAAGGCCAACCTTCGCAATCATTGGCACATGAGCCGCATCGAGTTGTGCGGTGACACGGAAGGATTGGCCCGCCGGCGTTTCCGTTGGCGCGCGGAACCAAAGGTGGATCGTGCCAATTTTGGCTGTGTCTTTCTTTGCCTGCGTGGCAAACGCCCAACCTCTTGGGCCGCCTTCGCTTGGCACGGTGAACGACGCGTCAAGGACCGAGGCTGCACGAAATGCGGCAACGGATTGATCTTTCCTGCCGTCGGCCGCACGAATGGCACCAAGGCGCACGTAGCTTTCAAGCACCTCGTCAGGCGCAAGCCCGCCTTTTTCTAGCGCTTCGCGGTAGCTTGGTTCGGCAACGTCGAACGAGCCCTTGTCCCATGCTGCGCGCGCCTGGCGCAACGCTGACGCACCTGCTGCGACGTCAGCCGCCCGCGCCGAATCGGTGGCAGCAACAAGCGTGATGAGAGCCATGAGCGCAAAGGTGAAGGCACGCAGCCCAGACCGCGGCACCTCGCGCATCCACCGCACCGACGAGCGGCACTCGGCCCCCACTTTGGCAAGCTTGGCAGGATAGCCTCGCACGTCACGGAATCTTTTCACCATTTAAAAAGTATCGGGCTGCGTTGCGCTACGCAAGCACCCTGGCGGTTTTTACGCATGGGCTCTGCGTTCGTCGCGGAGCTCGGTCCGAAATGGCGGCAGGCCATGCGGGACTTACGGGAAAGGCTGCGCTGGACGCCCGCGCTCGAAGAAGAACCTGAACGTCCCTTTGATGTGCCCTCGGCACGGTGGGGGAGGCCCAAGGCCGCCGGCTGCTCCCTCGCGCGGATCAGCGAAATATACGTCGAAACAGCCTGCCGTCAGTCGCTCGGCCGCGTTCGTTTCATCCAAATTGCCATTGAAGACATGGGTGAATGCCGCCAGGCTTTGGCCCGTTCCAACGCCTGCGACATTCACCGTGTTCGGATCGCACGCCGCCGTAGGATCGGCTCCTGCCACCGCCGCGGCGTCGCACGACCCGTCCGAGGGAATGGTAACCTCCTTGACAGCCTGAAGTGTCACGTTCTGCGTGGCGCACGTTTTCTGAAGATACATCGTCATGCTGATGTTCGGTGGGTTGGGGTCGGGCGTGACCGGAACACCAGGAGGCGTTACCTCTGGCTGCAAGCCTACCTCGAGGGCATCGCCGTACTCGCCCGCGAATCCGGAGGATGGGCGGATTTTGCTCGTGTCGTAGATGAGAATCGAGATGCCGTCGGAGAACGTTTCAAAGTCGCTTCCGTTTTGGATCCGGAGTTGAAGTGACGATCCTGCAGGATCGGCCGCAAAAAAATTTGGGTCCAAGTTGAATGGCCCCGTCCAACAACTGGGCACGTTGAGCGTGCCGACGACAATGCCGTCACCTTTGCCTTGTGAGCATGCTGGTATCATGCACGCAATCGCCAATGCGACGCATGTCAAACACATGCCACGCTTTGCCACCTGTCGACGAGCGGCCACGAAGCGACTGTAGAACACTACGGCAAAGAGGAGTAGCGAGCCGACAGCGACCGCACACACGCCTTGGTTCGTTCAACATAACCGGCCGCCGCCAAGCACTCGCTCGCCATCGTAAAATACGGCGACTTGCCCGCGGCTCACGGCTTTCACGGGGTGCGCGAAGGCAATCGTGGCGCAGTCATCGCCCGCGTGCACACGTGCCAACACCCCTTCGTGCCGGTAGCGCACGCGTACGCGCGCGTCGAACGGCAACGATACTCCGGGGGCGAGCACGACATCGTTGACTTGGACCGTTTGCGCCGCTTGCTTGGTGAGCTCATTGATGTTGCCAAGACGCACCGTGGCTGTGCTCGGGTCGATCGACGTGACGAACGTCGGCTTGCCAAGCGCAACGCCAAGGCCTTTGCGCTGTCCCACCGTGAAGCGATGGATGCCACTATGCGTGCCAACGACGCGGCCATCGGCATCGATGATAGGCCCGGGTCGCACGCGACCCTTGGCGTGCTCGGACACGAATGACGCGTAGGCGCCCCGGCCTGCGCCGACGAAGCAAAGCTCTTGGCTTTCGCCTTTGGTTGCGCCCGGCAGATGGCGCATCAAGGCTTCTGCGCGAACTTGTGACTTTGTGCTTTCGCCAAGCGGGAAGATGAGCCGCTCGAGTTGCGCGTGCTCGGTTGCATAGAGAAAGTAGCTCTGGTCTTTGTTGCGATCTACACCTTCGCGCACAAACGGCATGCCGTTACATGTGCGCCCAAGACGCGCGTAATGACCGGTTGCGACATGCGAAGCGCCAAGGCGATTGGCGAGGGCCACGAGCTCGCCAATCTTCAGGCTTCGGTTGCATGCCGTGCACGGACTTGGCGTTTCGCCCGCAAGATAAGCTTCGACAAATGGGTCAACCACCGTGCGCTTGAACAGCTCGCGGCGATCAAAGGTAAAATGTGCGATGCCAATGGCATCTGCCATGCGGCGCGCATCGTACTGATCCTCAGGAGCGCAGCAGCGGCCATGGGCTTTCGCGTCGTTTTCGTCTGGATAGTCCCAGAGATGAAACGTAACCCCAACGACATCGTAGCCCCGATCCACGAGGCGTGCGGCTGCCACTGCGGAGTCAACCCCGCCGCTCATCGCAATAAGAACACGACCAAGAATGCGATTTGAGGTGGGAGTTGACACGAGCCGCGTGAAAGCGGGCTATTGCCCTTGGATGACGGTTTTGATTCCGTTTGTGGCACGATCGATGATCTTCGACGAGAGATCGACCGCTTCGCTATATTTATAAACGCCAGCTTGCAGTGCGATGAGCTCGGACGGACCGAGATCTTGGCCGCCGGCACTCGTGGCCTTTCGCATCACGCGCTCGCCTTGGTCAACCTCGTGGCCGAGCCCACGAAGAACTTGCTGGAAGGGGCTTGGCCCTTCTGTTTCCGGCGCATCCGCGCCTTTGACGTTGGCGGCGTTGCTGTCGACACTGCCGACGCTTGGTGTACCAGCCGAGCTTTGTGCAAGCCCGGCCGCTGTGCTGCTGCTTGTTCCTTCTCCTATGCGCATGTTTGTTTATTCGACCATTTTTGATCTTGGTTGCGTGAAAACGAGCAATTCGAAAAAAAAATAGAACAGGCCGAAATGACTGGCTAGTCGACTATTTTACTACTATGCGCCCGCGCTTCATCGCCTTCGCAATGCCCTCCATAGCCCGCGCGTGCAGCCGGCTTGCCCACGATTTTGAAAGGCCGAGCTCGTTAGCGGCTTCCTCAAAGGAAAGTTCGTCGAAATAGTGCCGCTCGAGCAGCTGGCGCTCGGCCTCGGGCCTTTCCAAAATCGCATTGCGGACCGTTTCAATGAGCTCAGCGCGGATCACCGTATCTTCCGGGCCTTCGTTCGGATCGGGAGCGTGTTCGAGTGCGTCGCCAGATTTCATCGAAAGAAACGACAACGCCATCGCCATTGCGGCTGTGCCAAGCTGATCAGACAGCGCTTCGTCTGCGGCCTCGGCGGCTGTCAACGTTGGCGGCCCCTGCTCTTCAGCCAAAGCTTCGTAGATTTCATCGCTAGCGAGCAGCGCGCGGAGCTGCCGATAAACGCGCCGCGGAAGATTGCCTTGCTGGCGAACGCCGTCAATCATTGCCCCACGCACGCGGAGGTTGGCCCAGCGCCGAAAGGGCACGCCCCTGTCTGGATCGTAGGTGCGCGCGGCGGCGAGCAGCGCTTCGCGTCCCTGTGCGATGAGGTCTTCGGTTTGCACGTAGGGACCGAAGTAACGACGAAGCTGGCGCCCGAGCAAGTCAACGAGCTCGAGCCCGTCATTGAAGCGTGCGAGCACTTCGGGCGAATCGGACGATTTTCTAGAGACGGACATGCGCGAGATCGACGCTTCGGGTGACGAATACGAAGGCGAAAGAGGCTGTGCCCCTTTGGTGAGCGCGGCAACGATCCCAGGGTACGTTCAGGCAAGTCAAGCCCCGACGTTGGATCCGAGCCATATTATGTCGAGCAAAGCGGTTCGTCGGGCGCGTTTCGTGAATGCTACGCTAGCTACGCGAAAAGTGGTTTTTGTTACAGAAAGAACGAATGAGTCAGGGATCCGATTCCGATCTCGATAACCGATGTGGATCGTGCGCGCGCTTTGTACGCGTGGTCGAGATCGCAAACGAGAAAGGCGAGGTCCAGCGACGTGGCGAGTGCCTTCTCGGTGCGTGGCCCGCTCTGCTTTGGGAAATGAACACTTGCTCGCACTACGTTCGGCGCGGCACTTTCACTAGCAAACCCACGGCTAGGTCGCGCGCAGCACGCTCGCGGCGTTCGCGCGCGACGTTGTCGGAATCGGCCGCGCCGGTCGCGCCAAGCGCGCATGGGCGAGTCGATTTCGAATTGCCCGAGGAGCTTTTGGACATGAATGCAGACGAGTTTCGAGAAATCCTTCGTGATGTTTTGCGCGACGAGCTTGGCGTTTCCGATGCCTCTCTTGGCCAGCGCTGGGAAGGTGGCGAGGTCGTGTTCAAGCCGGGCAAAGAGGGTACAGCGGAAAAACGCGTTCCCATCGAAACCATCTTTTCGAAAATCGTGATGATTCGTGACAAGCTTCGCCTTCTTGAGCAGAAGGTCAATGCGCATCCAAAACTCACGGCCGAAGACAAGGTGCAAATGCAGCACTACATCACGGGGTGCTACGGATCGCTCACCACGTTCAACGTTTTGTTCGCCGACAAGGAAGATACGTTCGTGGGCCAGAAAGGCGATGGGTAGCGCGGCTAGTTCGCGCTCGCCGCGACTGCCGCGTGTCGCATTTGCAGCGCTCATGCTTTTTGCTTGTGAGCGGACCGTGGTGCAAGTCCCACCGGTTGGTGTATCTGACAAGTCTCGCGCATCGGTCCCAGACCATCGACCGGCTGTGTACGCATTCGATTCGCTCGACGATCGTCCCGTGACATCGGAAACGATGCGCGGCAAGCCCACCGTGGTCGTCTTTTTGACAACGGGCGATTTACTCGGGCAAGCTCAAATCAACTACCTCGTTGCCATGGCAAGAAACGATGGCGACAAGGTCAATTACGCGATGGTGGCGCTTCACCCGCGCAAAGAAATCGTAATTGTCGACGCTTACGCCAAGGCGCTGAACGTGAACTTTCCGGTGGCGCTCGGTGATCCGTCGTCAACGACGTCGGAGGCGGGTCCCTTCGGTGCCATCACCGCTGTGCCAACGACCATTGTGCTCGCGCGCGACGGCCACATGGTGTGGAAGCACACCGGTCTCGCGAAGAGTGAAGACATACGGGCCCACATGCAGGGATTGTAGCCCGCTTTCGATTTGACGCGATCTCTTCGTTGGCGGCTGCGGTGCGGTCCTCAAAGCGCAAGGAGGCTGTTCCGGTCCGCTCCTCGCCGCCGCCTCGATCTCGCGTCAACTTGAAAGCGGGCTAGCTTGCTCGCTTGTCGATCCAGCGCGCCATGGCATCGACGATGTCCTTCCACGACGGCTCGTTCAGCACTTCGTGAAAAAGCCGTTCGCGTGCGTCCCATGTTTTGTCACGGCTGCCTGCCGCGTCGAAAAAAAGCTTGGTAGCGTGCATGCTCGCAATGCGATCTGCTTTGCCTAACGTGATGTAGAGCGGCATTGACAATCGCGAGGCTCGGGCGAATGCGTCGTGCTGCGCGGCGATGGACTCGGTAAACCACCGTGCCTTCGCGGTCTTGAAAACGAGCGGATCGCCATCGTACGCGTGTGCCTTATCAACATCGTGCGTGAGATCTTTGCCAGCAAGACCACTTGGTAGCCCAAACTTCGGCACGATGCGCGAGGCGACTTTGGCCGCCAAGAGCTTGCCTCGCGACACATCGATCGCGAGACCAAAAAATGGCGCCGAGAGCACGAGCCCACGCCAAGGAGTTGGATCATCCAAGGCGGACATGGCGGCAACGAGCCCCCCGAAACTGTGGCCGAAAAGGAATCGTGGCGCTCCCTTTGCGCGCTCGAGGGCGAGGCTTTGAAGCTCGCGCGCATCGTCAAGAAATTCGCCAAAGCAATTGCAGAAACCGCGCGTGCCGTGGGCGCGACCATGGCCGCGCATGTCGATCATCACCGAGCCGATGCCGTGCTCGGCAAGTGCTCTCATGACGTGCGAGTAGCGTGCGCTGTGATCCGCGTAGCCATGAAGCATGGCGACGACCGCCTTGTTGGCTTCGGCTGGCATCGCGGCCGCGTAATAAAGGCGCGGACCGCTCGTTATACGCCGCGTTAGCACTCCCTCATCGAGCTCGATGTTCATCTTGAACGCTTTCGATTTGACGCGATTTCTTCGTTGCTGTTCCACCCAATTACAGGCAAATTACATACATGAATCCATCGCGACGCCCACTCATTGCCGGCAATTGGAAAATGTACAAAGGGGGCCGTACGGGCGTTGAGCTCGCGCAAGACATTGTGAAGTCTTCGCATTCGCTTGGCTCCGGGGTCGACCTCGTGATTGCGCCACCGTTCACCGTGCTTGCCGCAGTTGCTTCAACCGTTGAAGACTCGAGTGTGCAGCTTGCTGCGCAGAACTTTTACCCCAAAAACGAAGGTGCGTTTACCGGCGAAATCAGCCCGAGTATGCTGAAAGACTGCGGTTGTGCATGGGTTATCATCGGTCATAGCGAACGGCGTCAGTACTTTGGCGAAAGCAATTCATTCGTTGCTGAGAAGGTCACAAGCGCTCTTGCCAACGATCTTGTCCCCATTGTTTGCGTTGGCGAAACCCTCGCGCAGCGCCAGGCGAACGAAACTTTGCGCGTCGTCGAAGGGCAGCTGAACGCGTTCATCGACATCATCGCCCGTAGCCCACACGCCGTCGCCATCGCCTACGAGCCCGTCTGGGCCATCGGCACGGGCAAAGTTGCGGGCCCTGGCGAGGCCGAAGAGGTCCACGTCGCCATCCGCAAGCAGCTTGCGGCCAAAGACGAGGCGCTCGCAACGCGCACGCGCCTTCTCTATGGCGGTTCGGTCAAGCCGGAAAATGCCGCCGCGCTGCTCGCGTGCGCGAACGTCGACGGGGCACTCGTTGGCGGAGCCTGCTTGGACGCGGCGTCTTTTAGTGCTATCGCCAGGGCTGCGAATAGGTAATGGCCACATTTGTCACCATCGTTCATGTCTTTGTCTGCCTTGTGCTCATGTTCGTCGTGCTCATTCAGCAGGGCAAAGGTGGCGGCATGGGCTCGGCGTTCGGCGGCGCGTCGGCGCAAGTCTTCGGTGGCAGCGGCGCCGGCAACATCCTTACGCGTGCAACAGCCATTTGCGCCGCCGTTTTCATGATTACGAGCGTTGCGCTCGCACACGAAGCGTCCTCGCAAGATCGACTCTTGCGTAAGAGAACGGAAGAGCAGGCCAAGAAGAACGAAAAAGGCGCTCCTCGCGAGACCACGCCGGCTGTGCCACCAGGTGACGGTAACGGGGCGCTTGCACCAGGTTCGAGCCACGCGCCGTCGGGTGAGCCTGCTTCTCCACCGGCTTCCGGTGGTGAGCCCGCGGACGACTACGACGAGCAGGACGAGCAAGACGAGAGCCACTAGAATCGCGAGAACAGCGCTCGTCGTTGACGTAGGGGCGATCGCGCTTGTGCATGCCTTGGCGTGCGCAATGGTTTTGCGAGGGCCGTTCGATCACGTTTCCGACGACGACTTTGCCCGCACCACCATCGCAGCAGCTTTTGTGCATGCGCCACATCTCGATCCAAGTAGCACCAGTTGGTTGCCATTCCATTTCTGGATCTTAGGGTTTGCAATGGCCGTCTTCGGGCGATCGCTCGATGTCGCGCGCGCCGCAAGCATCGCGATCGCAAGCCTTGCGGCGACGCTGCCCTACCTTGCGCTTCGGCTCGGCCCTGCGGAGGCGTCTCGCATTCGTGCTCTTCTGGCCGTAACGTTCGCCATGATTTCGCCGTGGGGTCTGTGGCTCGGTGCTTCCACGGTGCCCGAATCTTTTACTGCGAGTTTCACCTCAGCCGCGGTGGTGGCTCTTGGCGGGGTCGGCAAGCCGAAGGGCGAGGTATGCAAAGAATGCAAAATGCAAGTAATGTTCGCCCTGGCGCTCTTGGCAGCGTGCTTGTCACGCTACGAGGCATGGCCGGTGGCTGCAGTGCTCGCATTCGTACTCAGCACGCGTCAATTCCGTCAATTTCGTCAATCTAAGCAACGCGCCTTCGTACTCCCTATTGTTCTTGTCGCGATTGGGCCGCTCATGTGGATGGCGTGGAACGCGTACGCACATGGCAGCTTCGTGCATTTTTTCCATCGCGTTTCGAACTACAAGCGCGCCATTGGCGAAGGTTCGACGGGCGCGCTTACGGCGCTCCTTTTTTACCCGCGCCTTCTGGTCACGATGCGCCCCGACGTTGCGATTGCATCAGCATGCGCGATGTTCTTGCTTCGCCGTGCCGAGGTGCGGCGTGTGTGGGCTGCTCCGCTCGTGTGCGCGGCGGCCTCCATGCTTTTCCTTGCTTACGGCAACGTTCTCGACGGCGCACCTGCGCATCACCCTGAGCGCGCACTTGTTGGGATCGTCATGGTGCTCGCCATCTTTGGCGTTGACGCGATAGGCAGAACGTTTGCGAGAAGCACGCGTCGAGTCGCTATTGTACTCTCAACGGTAGTAGCCGTAGTAGCCTTGGTGTGGCTTGCCAACCTGCGCGCTCTTTGGGGCCATGAGATCCCGGGGACATCGCAACAAGAAGATCGTCACGCGCAGATCGAGGCGGGGCGTAGATTGCGAGCCGAGGCTATTGACCACATTGTCATTACGCCATGCGAGCTTGAGCATTTTGCGCTGCTTGCGGCATTCGGCGCGCCGGAACGCGCGCTGGTTTTGCCGCGCTCGCACAAGCCGGTAACAAGCGATTGTCCGCAAATTGAGCGGCGCTAACGCTCGAGGCACCCGCCACGTAAACAACCGTAAACGCGGGCATCGAAAGCCCTCGTTGGTGGTCTACAAGACCAACAAGGAGAAAATTGTCATGCGATCAATCTTCGTCATCACTTCACTTGCCATTGCGACTCTCGCTACCGTACCCGCTTTTGCCGGCCCAGCAGGAGAAGCGCCCGCGAAGGTCTCTCACGGCGACCAGTCGAAGTTTCCAATGCCTGCCGCCGAGTTCAAGCAGAAGGTCGAAGCCCGTCAGGCCAAGGCACGCGCACGGATGGAAGAGCGCGCCTCGAAGCTTTCTGCTGAGGAGGCGAATGCCCTTCGAGCAAAGTTCGAAGCGGGCACTGCAACCATCAACGCCGAGGTCGAGAAAATCATTGCCGATGGAACTGTAACCGCGGAAGAAGCGAAAGAGTTTCGCGAAGTCGTGCGGTCGGTGTTCCCTCACGCGGGCAAACACAATCGCTAGATAGCGTCGAGTTGCGCGATGCGCCTGATGTGCCGAACATCGCCTGAAAATGGCGTTGCGATAAAAATCTCTGCAAAGCGCATGCAATCAGCTTCGGCACTCGTGCGCGCACCGAGCGACAGCACGTTTGCGTTGTTATGCTCGCGGGCAAGCTTTGCGGTTTCGTCGCTATGGGCGAGGGCACACCTTGCACCATGCACCTTGTTTGCGGCCATGGCCTCACCGTTGCCCGACCCACCAATGACGATACCCAGACTGCCCGGATCGGCCACGGTGCGCGCCGCTGTATCCACGCAAAACGGCGGATAATCGTCATTTGCGTCATACACGTATGGCCCGCAGTCGACGATTTCGTGACCGAGCTCACCAAGCCGCTTTGCGATCACTGCTTTGAGCGCAAAGCCGGCGTGGTCGGAGCCAAGGTAGATATGCATGGTCTTTGCACCTGTACCTAATTGTGGCGTGTGTGGTGTGGCGCGCGCGGTCAGCCGCGCTTTGCCTTTTCAATCGCTGCGCGAATGGAGGCAATGCCGCCGCGAATGCGCTCTTCGCTCGTCGCGTAACTAAAGCGCACATAGCCTGGTGCGCCGAATGCGCCGCCAGGAACGGCCGCAACGTGGGCCTCGTCGAGCATGAAGAAGGCAACGTCTTCGTCGTTTGCGATGGGCTTTCCTTTGTAAGGAATTCCATAAAGCGAGCGACAATCGGCAAAGGCGTAAAATGCGCCTTCCGGCATGCGGCACGACACGCCCGGCAGGGAGCGGAGCGATTCGACCATGACGTTGCGGCGCTTTTCGAAGGCCGATCGCATGCGCTCGACTTCTTCTTGTGGCCCCGTGAGCGCCGCGACCGATGCATGTTGCGCGATGGCGGTTGCGTTCGTTGTGCTTTGGCCTTGCACGACGTCGAGCACCTTGGCGAGTGGCGCGGGCGCAATGCACCAACCGATGCGCCAACCGGTCATGGCATAAGTTTTCGAAACGCCATCGACGATGACGATGCGGTCGATTTGGTCTTGCGCGAGCTTTGCGACCGATGCGTGCACGAAGCCGTCGTAAACGAGGTCGGCGTAAATTTCGTCGACGATGAGCCACGAATTGCTCTTCTTCCACACGTTGAGTAGGGCACTGAGTTCGCTTTCTGAGTACGCGGAGCCAGTGGGATTGCTCGGTGTGCAAAGGATGACGGCTTTGGTTTTTGGCGACAGCGCTTTGTCAAACGCCTCCGGCGTCATTTTGAAACCGCTTGCTTCGGTTGTGTCGACGGTAACCGGCTCGGCACCGAACATTTTCACTTGCTCGGGGTAGCTGACCCAATACGGCGCTGGGATGATGACCTCGTCGCCTGGCTCGTACAGGGCGAGGGCAAGGTTGAAGAGTGCATGCTTTGCACCGACCGTGACCACGACCTGATTGGGCTTTGGCGACCAGCCGCGCACTTTGCGTGTGCGCTCGCACACGGCTTCTTTCAGGGCGGCGATACCGGTAACGGCCGTGTACTTCGACACACCTTTGTCAACGGCTTTTCGGGCAGCTTCGAGCACGAACGCGGGCGGTTCGAAGTCGGGTTCACCGACACCGAACGCGAACACGTCGGCTCCTTTGCTACGCAATTCGGCCGCGCGGGCGTTCATGGCGAGTGTCACACTGGGTTTTACGACTTCGAGGCGTTTGGCAAATGAAAGAGACACGGCGCATTACTTTACTCAGACATGAGCGATGATGCGAGAGCTTCTTTATGCGCCCAAGTGCAGCGCGGATCGGTGCCTTGACGTTTGCGATGCAAGAGCAGAAAACCGTTGCCATGGTCCGCTTTTCGATTGCGATTGCGCCAGTCGCGTCGCCCTTGGCTATGATGGCGATGGCTACGGTGTGCATCGAGCTCTTTGCCGGGTGCAGGGGCGACTCGTCGCCCACGAGCACCCCGGTGGCGATCGTTGACGCGGCTCCACCCGTCGAGCCAGCCGAGGCCGCCCGCACCGCTGCGCTGGGCGCGAAAAATATGTATGATGCAACAAGTTCGGCCGATGTTGGGGTCGAAGCCGACGTGCGTGCCGCGAACGATTTCGCGTTCAAGTTTTACGCTCACAAAAAAGACACGGCAGGCAATGTCATGCTTTCGGGCACGAGCCTTCGGCGTGCGCTTTCGGCTGCTTACCTCGGTGCGCGCGGGGAAACGGCAAGCGAAATGGCACGTGCGCTTTTGCTATCAACCGACGCAAACAAAGCTTCCGCTGCCGCAAAAGCGGAGGGCGCTGCCTGGCAACGCGCGCAAGGCACTGCCCCAACGAGCGCCAAGCTTATCGTTGCCGATCGCTTGTGGGTCGAAAAGTCCCTTACGCTCGAAGCCGGATACACGAAAGCTGTTGAAAGCGCGCTCGATGCATCGGTTGCTCCGCTCGACTTCGTGCACGCGTCCGAAGAGGCGCGCACAACCATAAATGGTTGGGTCGCGGAAAAAACCGCGGGTCAAATCAAAGAGCTTCTCCTCGCCGGGTTCGTCGATGCAAATACGCGTTTGGTCATCACGAACGCCATTTACTTCAAGGGCAAGTGGGCATTGCCGTTTTCGAAGTCCGCCACGCACGACGAAGCATTCACGAGCGCGCCAGGCAAGACGATGACAACGCCAACCATGCACGCGACAGGGACTTACAAGCTTGCCAGTGCTTCCGGCGCCAAAGCACTCGAAATGCGCTACGAGGCCGGCGATCTCGCGATGCTCGTCATCCTGCCGAACGACCAAAATGGCATCGGCAAGCTCGAAAACGATGTTGCAAAGAACGGCATCGACACTTGGACCACGAACCTTGCCACCACTCGCGTTGCTGTCACGTTGCCGAAGTTCACGTTTGATTTCGGCAGTTCAATGAACAATGCATTGAAGGCCCTTGGCATGAAGGCGGCCTTCACACCCAACGCCGATTTCAGCGGCATTGCCAAACCGCAGGGCAACGATCGGCTCTACGTGAGCAACGTGGTGCACAAAACATGGGTAGCCGTTGACGAAGAAGGCACCGAAGCCGCCGCGGCCACCGGCGTTGGCACGCGGACGACGGGCATGACTATTGGTCCTGTCGCCGAGTTTCGGGCTGACCACCCGTTTCTCTTTTTCATCCGCGATACCAAAAGCGGCCGCATTCTTTTTATCGGCCGCTTCACCGAACCAAAATCATAACGAACGAAATCGCGTCAAATCGAACGTAGGGGCGCCATTCATGGCGCCCGATCGCAGGCCGATCTCGAGCGAGGGCGCGATGAATCGCGCCCCTACAGTCTTACTTATTCGTCGTCTTTGTCGAAGTCGCCGTGCCGCCAATCGTCGTCGCGTTCGCGGCGCCCGCCGCGGCCACCCTTGCGCGGTGGCCCGCCTTCGCCACCCTCGCTGCCGCTGCTTTGTTTGCGCCTGCGATCGCTATCGAATGTTTTGCGTGAAGCCGGCGGTCCGCTGAAACTGGGGGCACCGCCGTAACCACCGCCTCCGCTGAACCCGCCACCACCGCCACCGCCACCACCGCCACCGAAGCCGCCTTCGCGTTCGCGCGAAGGACGCTCGCCCTTTGGATGAGCGATGTTCACAATGAGACGGCGGCCACGAAGGTCGGCGGACTTGAGCTGCTCGGCCGCGGTCCTTGCGGACTCGGCACTTGCCATGGTGACGAAGCCGAATCCGCGCTTTCGGCCGTCGGGATCCATTGGAAGGTGAACGCGAACGACGCAGCCTTCGCCGACAACGCTGTTGATGAGCGCCTCGAGCTCCGGCTGCGCGCAGTCATAAGGCAAGTTGCCAACGTACAGCGTGCGATCTGGGGCTTGCTGCCCGCCGCCGCCGCCACCACCACCACTGGAACGTGGAGCACCGCTGGGGCTCGACCGCGGCGGCGCCATGCTGTCGCCCTTGCGCGGGGGTTCGTTTTGGAACGGCCGCACCGAAATCGAACGACCGCCTTGCACCGATCCGTCGAGCGCATCGCGGGCTGCTTGCGCGTCTGCCGGCGTGGCGAGAGTGACGAAGCCAAACCCGCGTGGGCGGCCCGTCATGCGATCTTTCGGCAAAGTCACGCTGATGACTTTGCCGCCGATAGCTTCAAAAATTTGCTTTAGGACCTCTTCGGAAACGCTGTCTGGTAGTCCTGCCACGAACAGCTTTGCTTCCTCATTCCCGATCGCCATGCAGATATCCCTGAAAATCCTCCCAAACTGTATTGGTGTCAGCGTGGTTGTCACCGCTGACGTCTTGGCAGCGTAGTAGTCGTACGATGCCCGGCTACTCTCCGTAACATCATTACGATATCGTGCGCCAGCTTCTCGTCAACTAAGGCTTTGCACGGCCCGAGAAAGCGGTCTGATGTCTGCTTGTTTGTCGCGTGGGCTCGTGTACGCCTGGGTCGAACGAACGGTCGCGTTCGTCCCAGAACTTACGACGTGCCGTTCGCTGGCGAGTCGGAACGGTGAAGCTGAACGTCGATCCAGCTTCTCGGCCGCTACACTCGACCCATGCGCGACCGCCGTGGCTTTCGGCAATGTGCTTGACGAGAGCCAGGCCGATGCCGCTGCCCCGAACAGGCGGTGCGCTGTCGTCGCTGACGCTGCGCGCGCTCGTCAATCGGACGAAGCGCTCGAAAATACGCTCTCGATCTTCCTCTGGAATGCCAGGGCCTTCGTCGACGATGTCCACGCGCACGCTGCCGTCGACAGAGCGGGCCCGTACGATGATCTCTTTGCCATCCGGTGCGTATTTGAGCGCATTGTCGACAAGGTTTACAACGGCGAGTTGAATGGCGCGTTCGTCGATTCGCGTGCGAGGCAAATCGGGCGCGATGTCGAGCACGACGCGGACGCCCTGGCGTTCGATGCGGTAGCGATAGGCTATAACAGCACGTTTTACGGCCTCGCCGATCTCGCCCTCGGCGAACTCGTAGTTCTCGCGGCCTCGCTCGAGGCGCGCGAAGTCCAGCACATTTTCGATGAGCGCCGACAGCCTTTCGCCCTCGCGCACGATGATGTCGAGGTACTCTTGCTGCTTGGCTGGCGAGGCCACGCGGCCCGACTGAAGCATTTCAGCGAACATGCGAACGAGTGCCAGGGGTGTTTTGAGCTCGTGGCTTACGTTGGCGACGAACTCGCTTTTCAAGGCCGAGATGCGTCGGTCTTTCTCGGTGGCAAGTAGAATCACGATGGCAGCCGCAACGATGACGACGCATGAAATGGTCATCATGGCGAGTTCGAGCAGTCGCCGGTTCTGCACGCGCGAGGCAATTTCTTCGCTTGCCAGCGGAGAGACTTGCACTCGCCAGTTGTAAAGCGTCGTCGGGAAGCGAACAGCAACCGTGAACTCGCCCGTGCCAAGCGACGGGCCGTAGATGATCCGGCCTTCTTCGTCGATCACGTTGACGCGGCTCGTGGCGCTCGTGCCTACTAACTTTGGTGACTGATTTTCATCGCGAGGGGATTCCCGTCGATCGAGCATCATGGGAAGCGTTTCGCGGACGATGCGACCGATATCGTGGCGTGCAACCACGAGGTAGCGACGACCCTCGTGCACGCGTTGCCAATAGGCAAGCAAGTAGACTTGAGAATCATACTCGCCATGAAGATGGCGCAGCTCGTCGGGCGGCAGGTCGGCGAGATTCATGTCGCCGACGATCCGCGCGACGAGAAGGCGACGGAATGCTTCTTCGTCGCTGAAGGCCGACGCGCGCGATGCGAAGGCTAAAACCGTGCGAGTTTCATCGAGCACGAGGATCGCACGCACGCTCGGCGTTTCGCGTTGTGCCGTTGGAATCCATCGCTCCGTGAGCTCGTCGAGCCTTGCCGGATCGGCAATTGCCATCACGACGTTGTCTTGATCGATGAGCCTTCGGTCGATACGAACGGCTTTTTCCGTTGCGAGTGCGAGCGTTGCCTCGAGCACCGACTGCTGGCGGAGCGTGTCAATCTGCAGTGTCGTGCGCACCGTAAAGTACGCGAGGATGCCCACGGCCGCGACGACGAGCGGCAACAGAACGAAGACGCGCAAGCGATGACGGTGACGGGACAAAGGGGCACTGCTTATTCTGCGCGCAGGCCGTCGGACGGCCGTAGGCGCGCCGCATAAAGAGCGGGGAAGATGGTCGCGACGAGGCAAATCAGGATGGCGATGGCGCCGGTGAGGAGAAACTCGTTCGGGCGGATGTTCACGGGCAGCTTCGAGATGAAGTAGACCTTTGGGTCGAGCGGAAAGCCATAAGCAGCTAGGGCCTTGCACCCGCCCCAACCAAGAAGCAGGCCGAGCACTGTGCCAACGACACCGATGATTCCGCCTTGGTAGACGAAGATACGCAAGATGGCGTCGTCGCTCGCACCGATTGCCTTGAGAAGCGCAATTTCGGTTTTCTTGTCGAGCACCACCATGATGAGCGTTGCAATGACCGTGAAGGCTGCCACAACAATGATGAGCGCCAGCACGATGCTCATGAAAATCTGCTGAACAGCCAGCGCCGTGAACAGAGCATGATTGAGCTCGCGCCAATCGGTTGTGTGGTAGACGCCGCTCGAAAGAAGCTTGTCGACTTCTTTTGCCACCGACGCGGCCTGTTCGATGTCGGAAACCTTCGCCTCGACACCGGTAACGCTGTCGCCCTGCTCGTAGAAGGCCTGCGCCTCGTACAGATCGATGTAAACGAGTTTCGAGTCGTATTGATCGAAGCCGGCCTCGAAGATTGCGATGACGCGAAACTGCTTGGCGATCGGAGGGCGCGCGCCGCTTGCACCGAAAGCCATTCCAATTTGCGGAGATGTAATTTGCAGGCAATCGCCAAAGCCGACCGCAAGGCGTTTGGCAAGCGTGCGGCCGATGACGACACCCGGAAGCGACTTGACCTGCTCTGGACTTTTGCATGGGTTGGAGTCGAGGCCGGCGGGTAGTACGTCGTCTTCAGGAAGTGTGCTTGCAAAGCCTCCTTGGGGAGTGATGTTGCCAGCTGGCAACAAAGCGGCATGCGATGAAGCCGTGGGAGCACCGGCATCGAGGATGGTATCCACACCAGCATCCGGATGCGCCCTGGCTTCCTCGTTGTGCGCGATTCGCTGTTCGATCGCCTCGAGCACGCTGAGCTTGCCTCCGTCGGGCGAAATGGGCGCACTATCCGCTCGAGGCTTGCCAGCATCGTGTTCGTCGGTTGCACCGTCGATGTCGGAATCCGGCGATGGGTCGTTGCCGGGCGGCGGCTCAGGGGGTTTCGCATCGGCCTTGCGCATTCCATCGAGTGAACCCTCGACGATGTGCCTGGGCAGGTCGAGCACCCGCGGCATCATGGTCGGGTCAACTCCTTTGAGGAGCACGCCCGTGGCCGTGCGATCGCCATGGGTGATCATCATTGGGTTGATGACGAACGGCTCCACCGCGACGACGCCGGGGACTGACATGACCGTTTTCATCACGTCGCGGTAGTCGCGAAAGTGGACGGCATACTTGAGGACGATGACGTGCGCGTTGACGCCGAGCACCTTCTCGCGAAACTGATCGTGAAACCCGCCCGTCACGCTCATGACAATCGAGAGTGCCGCAACCCCGAGCGCGACCCCGAGCATGGCGATGGCCGTGCCGACCGAAACGAATGCGCGCTGTTTCGAGCCAAGGTAGCGAAGCGCGATCTGGACAGAGTAGCCCATGGTGGTGACAGGAACGACAGCGAGAATTGAGGAGAGCGCGAGCAGCCCGCAAGGCTTCGTAGCACGGGATGTGGCCAAGAGCCTGTCTTCGTCCTCCTGGAACGCTCTCGAGAACGGGCGCGCCTACCACAATTGTCGTATAGTGTAGTTAGGTAGTTAGCGGTCGGGCTGGCGAGGCTGCTGCATCCGAAAGCGCTTCGTTGAGCTTTTCGAACCGCCAGAAACCAGTATCTTCAAAATTGCTTTTACGACCATGCCGACTCGCCCTGGCCCTGCCGCGCCGCTCCCCGAACGCACTCAAGCCCTTGATCGCGTCACGCCGCCTCGTTTCCTTGGCGCTCCTGGCGTAGATGCGTCGCAGACCGCGGCGTCGCAGACCGCGAATATCCGCGGTCAAAGCCCTTCGCAGCCACATTCTCCTGGCGTCGAGCAGACCGCGAATATCCGCGGTCAAAGCCCTTCGCAGCCACGGGTTGACTCGCTCGTTGGCTGCACACTCGACAATCGCTACTACATCGAGAAGCAGCTCGGTGAAGGCGGCATGGGGGTTGTCTACCGAGGCCGCCATACGCTGATCGACAAGCGTGTTGCCATCAAAGTCTTACGGGGAGATCTCGCGGCCGACAGCGAGATGACCGAGCGCTTCTTGAATGAAGCGAAGGCCGCTTCAAGCATTGGCAACCCACACATTGTCGACATTTCCGACTTTGGGCGCATACCCGACGGGCCCGCGTACTTCGTCATGGAATTCCTCGACGGCGTGAGCTTGTCGTCACAAATCGCGAACGGCGTTGTGCCCGTGCCGAGGATCATTCACATTGCCAAGCAAATCGGACGTGGCCTGGCCGTAGCGCATGCCATTGGCATTGTGCACCGCGATCTCAAGCCCGATAACGTGATGCTCGTCACGCGCGGCGAAGACCGAGATTTCGCAAAGATCTTGGACTTCGGTATCGCGAAAGTCTCCGGTGACGCCCACCGCCTCACGCGCGCTGGCAGCGTCTTCGGAACGCCCCACTACATGTCGCCAGAGCAGGCCGCCGGGGCACCGGTCGATCAGCGCACCGATATCTATGCGCTCGGCGTCATTCTGTACGAAATGGCTGTGGGCAAGGTCCCCTTCGACGCCGACAACTTCATGGGGATCCTCACTCAGCACATGTACAAGTCCCCGGCGCCGCTGCGAACCATCGTGCCGCTCCCGCAGGAGATCCCACCGGGGCTCGAGGCAATCGTTCTCAAGTGCCTCTCGAAGAAGGTCGATCTCCGCTACCAATCGATGGAGGAGCTCGTTGCCGATCTCGAGAAGGCCGAGCGCGGTATGGTCCCCGACGCCGTTCACGAGATGATGGCTCGTTCCGCGAGCTTCAATGTTCCTGCCGACTATTTCCACGCAACGGCAAGCCGCCCTGCCGATGAATCGATCATGCAGGCCGCAGCAGCGCAGCCCGTGCGCCGGAGAACCTCCGTTTTCTGGGCCGCGATGGCGAGCATTACGGGCGTCGTGCTCGTCGTTGGGGGGATTGTCGGGGCGGTCTCTCTTCGCGCATCGCCCAAGCAGCAAAATACGCCCGGTGGTGGCGTTGTCGTCGCAACTTCGGCGTCGACGGCAGATCCCGCGGTGACGCCTCCTCCGGTGGCGACTCCCGTAGGTGTTGCCGTGACCCCGCCCGCTACAGCGGTGCCCACGGTCGAACCTACGGTGATCCCGGCAGTCGCTTCGGTGTCCACAGCCGATCCAGCGGCGGCAACGAAGGTGGGGCAGCGTGATGTAGTCATCACGCCATCTCCCGCCGACGCGGTTGTGTGGCTTGACGACAAAAATCTTGGATCAGGCGAGCAGGTCATCCACGTTGGCCATGGCGAAACATCCACGGTCAAAGTCGAGCGCGCAGGTTACGTGTCTCGCACTGTGAAAGTGGATGGGAACAAACGCGCCGTTGCCATTCGGCTCGATCGCGAGGTGCCAAGGTTCGTGCCTGCAGTCAGGTCTCCCGCAACGAAGTCCACAGCAACGGCTGCCCCTGCCAAGTCTGCTTCGCCTGTACCGTGCTCGCTCGAGGATCGAGATCCGTTCAATCCCCAGGTATGCAACAGGCACTGACCGCCTATCGCCTGTGGTGGGGTGCGTGATCGTTCTTCGCGGGCGCAGCATGCTGCGCCCCTACCTGGACAAATTGGCCTTTTTCGTAGCGAAAGGTCTGCGATTTGACCCCTCCCCACGGCAGAAGAATCGCGCGGTCGTCGTTGGCGATTGGCTCGTGGAAACTCGCTTGGTCCCAACCCGCAGCAGGCTCCGCGCTCACTTCGACCTCGTTGCTCGAGATGCGCACGGCATTGGACAGGCGCCTTTGGCCGTCGGCTGACGCGATCGCGATTTCGTGTGAGAAGATTGTGCTTGGCTCGTTGCCGTTGGCGAGCGACCAGATCTCCAGCCTCTCGCGCTCGGCACCATTTTGCTTGAAACGGCGCCGAGCAAAAAGGACGTCTTTGCTGGCGCCGTCAAGGGACCGTGACTCAAGCGAAGTGATCGTGCCGCTCAGTTCGCGCCACAAGAACTGCCTGCCGTCAAGGTATCCAGGACCGCAGATCGTGAAAAAAGACCCAAACACGCTGATCCGTTCTTTGCGCTCGTCGCCAGTGACATCCGAAAATACATCGATGCTTGGCGGCTGCCCGGCAAGATTCATTGGTTCGAGCAATTCGTCGACCACGGCTTGCTCGGGTGCGGTTGGAAGCGCCGGCAATTCGAACGGATTCTGGACGCTGCCAGGACCCGTTGCGAGCACGCCGCGAACGCGTCGGCCGTCGCCGTCGACGTAACGGAAGGACGCGCGCAAACCTACACGCAGCGTGCGTGCTTCGGCGAACGTTGACCAAGGAAGAGCAACTTCGAATGTGTAGCCACTCTTCGTCTCGGCTTCGACAATGCGCGCACCAAGGGCCGCGCGCCCCGCTTTTGGTCCGCTCGCCCACGAAACGTAGCCTGCTGTTTCTCCAGGCTTGCCTGGCCAAAAACCGATTGCGTATGCCTTGAGCGAACCGCCGCTCGACGGAAATGCGAGCGTCATCGTGACGTGATCGTCCGCTTCGCTATGGGAAGCACCGCGAGCAAGTTTTGGATTGGTCACTTCACCTGCAACATAGATTTTGTTGTCGTCGTACTTCACGGCAACGCCAAAGCCGATGCCGGTGGTTGTTCCAGAAATCGTGTTGGTTGCAGGCGATTGGGTTGGCCACTCGCTCAGGATGCCGTCGAGTTTCACCGGGTTGGCCGGGTCGATGGGGTCGGCAAAAAGAGGGCCTTTCATCGCCACCTCGTTGCCCGACGCACTGCCCTCGTTTCGATTGCCTTCGCCGCTCAGCGACGCGAGCCCGCCCTGCGCCGCAGCGATCTCACCAATCGACTCGCGCTTTGCGTGGTCCTCGTTGCCCACAGAAGGAGCCTTCGCCTCGCTGCTGCCTCCGCATGCAACGAGACCCGACAGCGTCGTTGCCATGAACAAGCCTTGTGCACATCGTGCTTTCAAAAATATGTATTGTGCACGGTTCATTCTCGTCCTTGTATACGTTGGTATCAGATCGCATAGGCCTTGTCGTACGAACGAGGAATGCTCAACGGATGCTCTTGCTCGATGTCCCTGTCGATCTGGTTCTTGAGTGCAGGCCACACCTTGTCGCTTACGCGGTCAACAGCCTCGAGATCCTGCTTCAGCCGCGTCTGCCACGCGCGCGCTGTATCCATGTCTCGCAGTCGCTCGTCGCGCAGCGCACCTCGCGCGACATTGGCTTGACCTTTTAGCGAAACGAGGTGCTTGTCGATCCATCGAATTTCGCGCATGAGCACCCGCCGAAGCTCGTGTCGCTCGCGCGCAATTTCTTCGGCCACGTCGGCTTGTTCTTGTTCGGCGGGCGGATCGTCGATGGAAGCTTCCTCGGCAGGAGACTCGGAGTGACCTTCCTTGTGCTCGAGATTCTGCATTGCCTCCACATGATGATTCGGCATTATAGTGGACTGGACGCTTGCGTGTGCGTCGTCTTGGGTTGCCTTGTGGCATCCCGCTACTGCCATCACGCCCATCACAAAAGTTGTTGCCGCGATCACGCCGCGCACGTCTCGAAAAAGCCCGGTGCTCATAGTGGACAGTCGAGCTGCATGAAGCGTGCACGAATCGTGTTGTTGGAGGCACACGCCATGCTTGGGCTGCGTGCATGCACTCTGACCAAGGCGACAGTCCGAATTCAGCGTCCTGCGCGCGACAACGAGCGACGAAACCGATGGCTGCGGCAGCTCTCGATGAGGCTGACGAGCGTGCGCTCGCGATCGCCGAGCATGTGCAAGGGCAGCTTGCGATCGCTCGAAGCCTCGCGCGCATCGCGGCGAGCGTGCTGCGCGATCGTGCGCTCGAAACCATGAGTTCACTCACGCAAGCCGCGATGATCGAATGGCGTCAGGTGATGCGCGTCGCGCGCGCCACCGCACAAGCGGCCACACACGCGACGGTTGCCGCCGAGGCGCGAAGGCAACGAGCGCACCGAGAGTCGGCGCGATCAGCGCACGCGATGGATCCCAGCGAGACTTGTGGCGGCGCTCACCTGCGTTGAGCCCGAAATCCGTGGCTCACGCTCCGCTTCTTTCGAGAGCCATGGCCTTCGGGCTCAACGGAGCGCGACGTGTGCGCATCGCCATTGGACTTTCAAATACAGCGCAACTGGGTTGCGCTGTAGGGGGCACGACCAGCCTGAAGCGGGAGCAGTGGCTCGTTCGGTTCGACAATGAGACCATCCGGGCGGTCTTGCGGAGCGGTGTTGCTTCAAAACTTCGTTTTTCATCAGCCGGTTGCGAGGTGCTTGAGGTAAACATGAGTAATGTGTCTGTTTTGTAATGTCATCGAGAAGAAAACTCCCGCGACCGTCGTCTACGAAGACGAGCACGCGATCGCCTTTCGCGACATTCGTCCAATGGCGCCAACCCACGTGCTCGTTGTGCCTCGCAAGCACATCTCAGGTATTCGCGACCTCAGTGCCGATGACGTAACAACCATCGGGCAAGTTTTTCTTGTCGCGCGTCATGTTGCAAAGCTTGAAGGCCTTGAAGCGCACGGCTACCGCCTTGTCGTCAACGATGGCGACGCAGCCGGCCAAACCGTGCACCATATCCACGTGCATGTGCTGGGGGGGCGCAATTTTGCGTGGCCCCCCGGCTGACCGCGCCTCGACCTCGCGTCAACTTGAAAGCGGTCTAGCAACTTTGGCGATCTGCGTCTCGTCGTCTGCTAACAGCAGCCGCATGAGCGCGTCTTGCACGAGCGTGCGATCTGCATCGTCGGCTGGCAAAAAGGATATTTGAGCGCGCGTAGCAAGCAGGCGCACGATCGCGAGCTCGAGCCGCGAGATGGACGCCACGCGTTCGAGGTACATCTGCGGGATCTGGTAGCGAAGGATGAATCGTGCTGCCCGTGACGAACCGGCTGCGAACCCATCGTTGTCCGGCAGGACCGACACGGCGCAAGCATGCCCAAGATGACGGACGATGTCCCGCAAGGTTATTGCGCGGCAGCGTGCGCGCGAAATGGCGGCCTTGTTGAAAAGATCGAACATGCGGTTTCGCGCGTAAACGCCTGGCGCCAGGGCCATCGCACACGTTAGCGCTTCGAGCCGTTGCGCGTTGCTCACGTGCTGTCCTCGTCGTTGCCGCCGAACATCGCGGGCACGGGCGACGCGGCCATGTTGCCGCTGCCTTCTTCGTGCAGCAAAGCGGCCTGCCGATGCGTGCGCAGTGCCGTTACGAGCTCGTCGAGATCGCCACTGATGATGCGATCGAGCTTGTTCAGCGTGAGCCTGATGCGATGATCGCTCACGCGGTTTTGCGGGTAGTTGTAGGTTCGAACTTTCTGGCTGCGCTCGCCAGTGCCAACCATGCCTTTGCGCTCGGCTGACAGCGCGGCTTCTTGCTTGGCGCGCTCGATGTCATAAAGACGACTCTTCAGAACCTTGAGCGCTTTGGCTTTGTTCTTCAGTTGCGAGCGCTCGTCTTGGCATTTTACGATAATGCCTGTTGGCTTGTGCAGGATCTGCACGGCGCTGTTCGTCGTATTGACGCCTTGCCCACCAGGCCCACCACTCGCAGCAATGGAAATTTCGAGATCTTTTTCGTCGACGTGAACGTCGACGTCGTCGGCTTCAGGCAGCACCGCCACGGTGGCCGTGGACGTGTGAATGCGTCCCTGCGTTTCGGTGGCTGGCACGCGCTGGACGCGGTGCACGCCGCCTTCAAAGCGAAGATGCGAGTAGACGTCTTTGCCGCTCACGAGCGCAATGCACTCCTTGTAGCCGCCCGTTGCGCTTTCGCTTAGCGACATGACTTGGGTAGTCCAATTTTTCATTTCGGCGTAGCGCGCATACATACGAAACAAATCCATCGCGAAAAGCGATGCTTCTTCGCCGCCTTCTCCGCCGCGAATTTCGAGGATGACGTTTCTTTTGTCGTTTGGATCAGAGGGTAGCAAAAGCAGGCGTAGCTCTTTTTCGATCTCGCTGCGTTCCGCCTGAAGTTCGGGGATTTCGAGCTCGGCAAGCTCGCGCAGATCGGGATCGGCAAGTGCCGCTTCGTCGTCGCGTAACTTCTTGTCAACGGTGCGATAGCGCACAAATACCATAACAAGCGGTTCGAGCTCTGTGCGCTCTTTGTTTAGCTTCGAGAGCTGATTACGGTCCGAAAGAACCTCGGGCTGGCAGAGCAAATCGTCGAGCTCGGTGTAGCGCCGCGAAAGCTGCTCCAGCTTGTCGAAGGGAAGCATTGGAGGTTACAGAATACCACAGGCCGTTTCAAAACGCATTCGTAGGGGCGCCATTCATGGCGCCCGCCTGCAGTATTTTGGAAACCATACCATTGATCTCCAGAGGGCGCGATGAATCGCGCCCCTACAGACCGATGTTACGAAGATGCGGTGCACTCATGAGTGCGTCGAAGCTTTGGTAATTCACGTCAGCAAGTGCAAGTGAGTCTTGCTGCGATGGAGGCGTCACCCATGTTGGCATTGTTGATGTTGCGCGCGTCGCACGCTGCTCGATGTCATTTTCACGGAAAAGGGTGACCTGAAGTGCAGCAAGGGCCACTTCGAGCTGGTCGTCGGTTGGTTCAATGGTCGTGATCTTCTGACAAAGAAACCCTGGCCACAAGAGCGCCCGCAAAGGACCTTGCGTGCAATGGCGCGCAAAAAAACGCTGGATTTCAAATGTTATCGCTGCGATGACTGGCAAAAAAGGCAATTTTTCGAGAAAGAACAGGACGTTGTTGAGAACGGCTTTCCCGGTTTCGATTTTTGGCAGAAAGCTTCCGATGGCCGTAAAAACGAGAATGGAGACCAACGCCACCATGACGAGGAAGGTCGTGCCGCAACGCGGGTGGAGCGTTGACTTTGTGCGTGCATTTTCCACAGTGAGCGCTTCGTTTGCCTCGTAGGTGCTAATCGTTTTGTGCTCGGCACCGTGATACTGAAATACACGGCGGATATCTGGTAATGCGCGCCGAATGAGAGCCAAATAACCGACAACGATGACGAGCTTGAAAGCGCCCGTCATTGCCTGAAAGCCCGCCGACTGAACACCGATATTGAGCCCGAGCAGCTTCGCTGTGGCTGCCGCGGCGGCTTGCGGCAATGCGATGAGAAAACCAATCATGAGGAGGAGCATCACAACCATTGAGCCGTTGCCTTTTGCTTTATTGGCTCCGTCCGCTCCAGCACCTGCAGTGGTTTCTGGTGTGCATTCGCTCTTCTCGAGCTCGGCATCGTTCGGTGCGCGCGCCGCGCCGTTCGCATCATTCGCGTTGGCCGCGTTGTCATCGCCAGTCGAAAGAAGCAGAAATAATGTGTATGATGCAGCCTTTAGCAGCCCCACAACGCTTGCGCCAACACCGCCGCCACTCCGAGGCACCGTTTTTTTTGTGGCGTGATCTTCCTTGTCGAGCGCGTCGAGATCGCGTTCCATTTGCTCGGCCGAGAAGCGCAAGGCTTCGCTGCCAAGCTTGACGCTTTCAACGATTGCCATGACCCCACGCCACAACGGAAGCTTGGCCGCGCCCGTGCGCCCGTCGGCCATGGCTTTTTCGCGAACGTGCAGCGATCCATTGCGGCGTCGAACCACGACCGCGAAGGATTTGGGCGATCGCATCATGACGCCCTCGAGCACGGCTTGCCCCCCGATGTACGGCCGATGCGGCTCCGCAGACAATGCCACTTTGCTCGGCGAATTCACTTCGCGGCAGTCTCCTGCTTTGTGGCCTGTGCAGCAGGCTTGGTGGCGCTGCCGTAACGCTTGCGGAAGCGATCGACGCGGCCAGCGGCGTCAACGAGCTTTTGCGTTCCCGTGTAGAACGGATGGCAGTTCGAGCACACGTCGACTTGGAAATCGCCCCGCGTTGAGCGCGTAACGAATGTATTGCCGCAGGCGCAGCTAACCGTGGCCGGCGGATATTCCGGGTGAATTCCTTCTCTCATAATCTCCCGGTCTTAGCGGAAGGGCCACGGCCCTGCAAGCACGTGAACACGAGACCGCTTTACCGCTTTCAAGTTGACGCGAGTTCAAGGCGGCGGCGAGGTGCGTGTGCTTATTATAGCACACGCACACGTCGTCGCACGGCTCCTCCAGGAGCGGACCGGAACAGCCTCTTCCGGCTTTGAGGACCGCACCGCAGCCGCCAACGCAGAAATCGCGTCAAATCGAAAGCGGTCAGAAGGGGATTTCGTCGTCGCCGTCTCCCCCACCTCCCGGATAATCACCGAAATCATCGGCGGCTGGAGCTGGAGCTGCTGGCGCTCGACCACCGCCCGCACCGCCCGCGTCGTCACTGCTGCGAGCACGCCGTTCGTAGCCGCCGCCCGCGCCGGCGTCGTCGCTCACACCCCGGCTGCGCCCCGCCAAGATCACGTTGGTTGCGTGAATTTCCGTGCGATAACGCTTTTCGCCGTTTTTCTCGTAGCTCGATGTGCGAATCGCGCCTTCAATGAAAATGCGCTCGCCCTTGGAAAGAAACTTGGCAAGAGCCTCGCCGCGCTTGCCCCAGATCGTGATCTGGTGCCATTCGGTGCGCTCTTGGCGCGTGTTGTTCCGGTCGAGGTACGACTCCGTCGTTGCGAGGCGCAGCTTGAGAATGGCTTGCCCGCCAGCCGTCATTTTCAGCTCGGGATCGGCACCGAGGTTGCCGAGCAACATCACTTTGTTCAAGCCTTCTGCCATTCTCGTGTCCTCCGTTGAACTCTGAGGCCGCGCCGTGCCTACTTGCTAGCCGGCGTTTCGAGTGCGTACTTTACTTTGATTCCTTGCTCGTCGATGGTCTTCTTTCCCGCCGTGGGATCTTGCCCGGCGGGCGCTTCGACTTTTGCGTGCTTGACTTGCTCGCCAACGACTTTCGTGGCGATACGGTCAAAGCGAAATGTGTGCGTTGCCGTTCCCGAGCCGTCGATTTCTATCGTAGCGCCAGGCATGCGCGGATCAGGATAGGCTCGCTTTGGGACCTTCTCTTCCGTTGTTATGAGGATGGTCCCACCCGCATCATTTACGTTTTTGAGTTCGAATGTGCGCTTGGACTGCAGTTCGGGCTCGTGATCGTTCGCGCTGTCCGTGCGTTCCCACTTTGCGCCTTGACCGATTGCCGTGTCGGGCAGTAGCTGGACGACGAGCTCGACGAACTGCGCGAACACGCCAAGGATCTCCTCTGCGCCTTCGTGTTGCATCTTCTCGTTGCCGCCCAGCGACAGCTCACCGACTTCGCCCCGTTGGGTCACATCGAACGTTGCCGACGTTCCGATTTGTGTTGCGAAGTGTTGCGCGGCGGCCTGCGCGAGGCGTGGATCGATCTTGTTTTTGTCGGCGAGATCGACCTTCACGAGCTTCATCTCGAAGCGAGCGCTAGTCCCTTTCACCTCTTTTGCAACGACGTCGATCGTCATCACGAGACCGGGGGGCTGTTGCACTTGGCCTTGTGCCGTGACGCTTTGGGTAACGGTGAACACGCGCCGCTCGACACGGTTTGCCACAAAGGCATATTTGCGCACGGCCCGCGGCTCGGAGCCTGGTTCGATCACTTTCACGGTGGGTACGGTGGGAGCGCCAGCCGCGTTGGCGGTGTCCGCGCTGCCATCCGGACCGCCACTTGGTCCATCGAGGCCTGCCTCGAAGCCGCCGTCGACGCCTTTGACTGCGAGCCCCTGACTGCTGCTGCCGCTTGGAAGAAAGTCATTGACGACCATGTCCGACGGGACCGCACTGGCCTTGCTTTCTTCCTGCGGCACCGGTTTTTTTTCTTCTTTGCTGCACGCGCTGCACGCAAGGAGCGACACGATGACCATCGCGAGAGCAGCCTTTGTGCGGCGAGCGTCACGACCGAGAGAACGCATTGAAGAAAGGGCTGCAAACATGACGGCGCGACCCTACTACGAGCCATGGCCCAACGGGAGAAGCTCGCGAGCGAGTTGTACGCGGACGATCGAGGTGACTTGGCGACCGCATGCGGAACGTACTAAAGAGAGCGCTCCCAAGGTGCCTATTTTCGGGCTATGCGCCCGTAGGAGCCTTTCCCGCTATGACAACAAGCGCTCAATCAAACGGTGAATTGCGTCCATCGTGCAGCATTCGTGGTCCCCAAGTTTCCATTGTCATTCCCGTTTACAATGAGGAGGCAATTCTCCACGCCGCGGTGGTCGATCTTCGCGAGCGTCTCGAGTCGACGGGGTGGAAGTACGAAATCATCCTTGCCGAGAACGGCTCGCACGATAGCACAATCGAAATCGGCCAAGAGCTCGCGAACAAGTACGGCAATGCTCGCATGGGCCAGGTCAAGATCATCAGCGTGGGCGAGCCCAACTACGGCAAGGCTCTCAAGCAAGGCATTTTGCTTGCGCAAGGCGACATCGTCATTTGCGATGAAATCGATCTCTGCGACGTCGATTTCCATCGTCACGCGGTCGAGTTGCTCGACACGGGCGAGGCTGATTTGGTCATTGGTTCGAAGCTTGCCGAGGGCTCGGAAGACGACCGCCCGGCAATCCGCCACGTCGCAAGTATCGCGTATTCATCCATGCTTCGCACGCTTCTCGGCTTCCGTGGCACCGACACGCATGGTCTCAAGGCGTTTCGGCGCACGGCGCTGCTCGATGTCGTGCGCGCGTGTCTCATCGACAAAGACGTCTTCGCGAGCGAGTTCGTCATTCGCGCCGACCGCGGCGGTGTTCGAACGAAAGAAGTGCCCGTGCGCGTCATCGAGAAACGCCCGCCGTCGATCAACCTTTTCAAGCGCATCCCGAATGTGCTCAAAAATGTTGCGAAGCTAATGTACGCGATTCGTGTTCGTGGCTAACTCAATGTCGAGCGCGCTCGGTGCCGCTCGAACGCGCGCGAAACCACCTCTCGATCGCGTGGTACGATAAGTATCGTTCATGATTCGCCTCGGTCCGACATCGCCTGCGCTCTTGCAAGACGACACGCGACCGTATTTCCTTTTTTGGACGGACGCGACCGTCGCCGATCTTCGCGCCCACCTGGCGTCCGAAGATCTCGAAGAGCGGGCATACTGGATGGGCGCCCTCTTGCGTGAAGCCAACACACGCGACGTTTGGCTCTTTGTCACGCAAGCCGAGATTCGCGCGCTCTGGCCGCGGCTCGTCCGTTACCTTGGTCGCGCCCGCGCAATGTGGAGTTATCTGCTCGGCCTTCCAGAGCCGTCATGGCCACCGCCCAAGGCAAAGCGTGCGCAATAGCTTCGACCCTCGCATTGTACCGGGTGAAGTGGCAGACGTGATTCGCGCCTGCCAAGATCGTGTTCGTTGTCGGCTCGGTGGTGGAGCCGCGCTCAGCGGCGCCTACCTCGGGCATCGTGCGACCCACGACGTCGATCTCGTTTGCCGGCACTCCGCGGACGTTCGATCTCTCGTGCGAGATCTCCCGAACATTGCGGACCAAACGGGAACACGGATTACGCTCGTCCGCGACGCCGGAACGTTCATCCGTGCGAGCGTCGCCACGCGGTCCAGCACATTGGAGCTTGACGCCGTGTTCGAAGCAACGCCACCGATCGAAGAAGGCGCGTCGCTGGATGGAATCGCGCTCGAGTCGCTTGCAGATCTCCGTGCTTCGAAGCTTACGTGCATCCTCTCGCGCTCCGAACCTCGCGATCTCGTAGATCTCTTGTTCCTCGACCGCGCCGGATACCACCCAGAGAACGATCTCTCTTTGGCCCTTCAAAAGGATGGTGGCATCGATCCTGGGATCCTCGCGTGGCTTCTCGGACAGTTTCCGCTCGAGCCACTTCCGGTGATGCTCATCGCCGTCACGCGAGACGATCTCGCAAACTTCCGTGATTCGCTACGTGAACGATTCCGGAAGATCGCTTTGCCAAGTTGATTTCGCCGGCAGCCCCTACCTCATCCTGACTATTTTTGCGTTCGAAGCAACCTTTTCGCAAACCGGTCGACATAGACAATAGCGGCAGGTTTGTGGCCGCGTTTCGAAAGGCACTTCCTATGAAAAATTTTTCTATCGCTGTATTGCTCGTTGCCGTTGGTTGCGTTGCATCGTGCGCCACGCCGTTCGGCGAGGCTCCTGGCCCCGATAGTGGGTCGGATCAAACCAATGGCGACTTGGACGGCGGGGTCGTTGACCCCGGTGCAACGTTCTCGTTCGTGCAAGCCGATGGCCCGGTATACGTTCGGCAAGGGCAACCCATTAATCTTCCCATTACCGTCAAGCGAAGCATAACGCCCGGAACGGATATCAAAATCAATATAACAGGTGCAATCCAGGGTCTTTCCGTGGGCTCGCTCACCATTCCATCTGGATCGAGCACGGGGAGCTTGCCCATTACCGTTGACGCGTCCACTCCTCAAGGGCTCACGCACATGTCACTTCACGGCTCTGCGGAGGGCGCATCCGCCAACGTCGTCACGGATCTCCAGCTTTTCGTTCGTGGCCAGCCTGGCGCCCTCGATACCACATTCCACATTGCGCCTGACGGCATCATCGAGGACACAATAGATTATTCCTATATATATACGGCCACTCCGCAAAGCGATGGCACAATCCTTATTACTGCACAAAACCCCGCCCCGGCCTCGAGCCCCTCAAGCGCGGTGATTCGCCTGAACGCCGATGGCTTGGTCGACAAAACACTCACTGGGACGAAGATACAAAATATTACCGGGTACCTTTTTGATGCATTTGGCGCTGGCGCGAGCGTGGCCGCATATTCCGACGGTCGCATCCTAACGGCGGGGAGTACGATCAACCGCTACATGGCCGTCGGCGACCTGGACACAACATTCAATGAAACAAACCCCTGGGTGACGAATTCATCACCCCCAATCATCCCTGCCGATTGGCCTTATTTTCAACCAGAGGCCGTCGCTGTGGGGCAGGATGACAGCATCTACGTCGGCGGATACACTGATGACCACATTCCCAATTACCCCTACGCATTCCTACAAATCCCAGCCAATGGGCAGCCAGCCGACGGGCAAATGATGCACGGCTGCTCAGGATCTTATAATAACACCGACTACTGGCAGTACATTACCCATCTGTCTCTGCTTCCAACTGGTGCGCTTGCTTTTGCCGGTGTCAGTGTGGAAGGCCCCTCCTCTAACCGTGGAGGCCTAGGTGTCGGTCGGTACAAGCAGCCATCGTCTTGTACTCTTGACGAGAAATATGGACCCAACGGTAACGGAACATGGTCCTCTCCGGACTGGTCATATTTGGGTGATGCCTTTTTCGAGACCGATGGAAGCGTTGATTTGCTCGTGGACAAAGGCACAAACCCACCATACGTCTATTCGATTGTTCATCTCGACCCAGCCGGCAATCCAGCGGCCCCTGTGGATTCCCCGCTTGTGTGTTATAATGAAAACACTTTAAGCACTTATGGCTGTTCTATCACGCGTGCACCCGATGGCCGCTACCTTGTTGCGGGTCAGTACCAAGACCCGACGGCAGGCAGCGATTCCATGGCTGTTGCCTATTATACTTCGGATTTGCAACCCGATACGTCCATTGGCAATCAAGATGGTATCGTTACCATACCCGTCTCCACCGCTTTGACCGATCACTATGTGTATGCCATGCGCGCCGTATACACGCCCGACGGCTTGCGCACGGTGGTCGTGGGCAGCATAAGCGGTGGAAACGCTGCCGGCGCTGATGTCGTACGCATCATCGTAGCGCGCATTTGGAATTGAACTCGCGTTCGAAAAATCAGCCTCGCTTGAAGACTTCGCATGCGCGAGGGCCGCGCGCGAGGCCTCAACCGGCTTCTCCTCCATGAGCTTGTCGCCCGTCGTGATCCGGGAAGCTTCCGAGACGTGCGGGAAGTTTCCCGTACGACTTTCGAAGCTTCCCAGATGGACGAAGCTTCGGTTCAAGCCGTACCCACGCACCTCGAGCCCGCGACGCACGTACAATCCAGCGCACTCTCACTGCAATGTTATGTCGTTACTGAATTGATAACGAGCGCCTGACGATTTTTGGTTCATCGACGCAACTCGCGTCGAAAGCGGCCGACTTAAGCCGTCATGAGCAATTGGTACGATGCTGTTTCATCACGTGCTCGCGAGACCTTTAACCAAGCTGAAGAAGGAGCCCACAACGCCATTTCAAAAGCAAAAGAAGCCGTCACCTCGGTCACTCGCCGAGCCGAGCCGCCCCCGCTGCCCGAGCCATCGAAGGCGATGGACGAGCAGTTCGGTGCCGACGTCACCGCCATGGCCAACGCGCAGCTGTCAACCATTCCACCCAACTCGCCTGCCACGCCCCCC
>Ga0123357_10000253_pt1 | contig 51115 bp, 52 predicted proteins | sample TergutEmb28metaG_FD_89873 | JGI IMG/M metagenome (GOLD analysis project Ga0123357, IMG submission 89873) | Embiratermes neotenicus P4 segment gut microbial communities from Petit-Saut dam, French Guiana - Emb289 P4 | ecosystem: Host-associated > Arthropoda: Insects > Digestive system > Gut ...
ACCGTATATAGACGAACGGATTATATCGCATACTCTTGGAAAAATCTATAGTATTCAAAACTTTTATCTCATATCCGTTATGTTGTAATAACTTTCCGCACTCAACGAGGATTTGTCCTTTTGGGTCGGTTACGCAATATGAACTGTGCAACTGCATGAGGTTAGGTTTCAGGAAAAATCTTGTTTTTCCGCTTCCTGACCCGCCAACGATAAGTACGTTTTTATTTCGCGCATACTTAGGATTTTTCGGTCTGCTGTTGAGCGTGAGTGATTCGGTTGCTGTGAGGATAATGTTTTTGTCCGGTTTTAAGTCAACGAACGGTTCAATATCTTTTTTGTTACCCCAGCGGGCAGAACCATACTCAACGTCTTTGCGCCACTTTTTCGCGTTCTTTTTTTTGATATATACAATCGCATATACGCCAGCCGCTCCGACAATTCCAGCGAAAATATCGCGTAAATTCAGGCTTATCATAGGATTTGCCATCACTTTATTCAGCGAAATCATCGTATTTGTGAGTTTGCGAATTATATCAGCTCCGTCAGCAATCCTGTATGCCTCGCTGAGTTTGCAGAAAAGCCAAAATATAAAAATATACGGCAGATACAATAGAACATATTTTTTGATTTTTGCCGTGTTCATCAGATTTCACGCTCCCCACGGTTTTTATTTTTGACTGGTGCGGCGACGGATTTTGCTAACTCCTTGAATTTACTGAGTTTCGCGAGCATTGACGGCTTATGCTCTTTAAGCTTTAGTGTGATTGCGGAATACTCTTTGAACGCCGCCTCTAATGCCTGACTGTCTTTCGCCTTGAAAAATATAATCCATCTCGGCGGGGTTTCAGAATCGTCGCGTTTGAGCGCGAAATCCACGTTATATTTCCGCGCCGTACGTTTGAACGTGCCTATATCGTCGCTGGGGATTTCGATATTCGCGAGGCTCGCTCCCTGCTTCGTCAGCGACTTAACGCTCTGTCTGCCTCGTTTGGCTGTCGGTTCACGCGCGCGTTTCAGAAACGCCCGCATCGCTTTCGCCAGAAGCCGTCCCGTCAGTTTTGCGCCTTTTACCGAGAGTGCGACGGTTTTTTCGTTCACTTGTTCGTGCATACTCTCTCACTCCAATTCTGCGGCTCCGCGGTTTTTCTGCCTATCACTGTTGGCGGCGTTATATTCCGCGGCTTCCGCTTTTGCTTTTTCGAGTTTGTCGTGTAATGTCTGATTCTGCGGCGGTTCTGCCGGGCTTAACTCGCGTTTGTACTTCTGCGCCCAGTATGGATGCAGGGTTGTGAGCGTACCGTCTTCAAATCCGCAGACTGCAATACCCGTTTTACCGCGCACAAGCGCGCCGAATACAGACGACTTATCTGCGCCGTACAACGGCGATACTTCATATTTGCCGCCGACAAGTTGACTGATTGCCGTCTCCGTCATAGGTATTGCCGCCGCTTGCAGATTTTCGCCGTACTTCGCCGCGAGAATGTCGAGTTTACGAACCTGTGTCGGAGCAGGTTCATATTTGTTGCCCACTTTTTCCATTCGTTCGGCAAATTCACAGATGTGATAAATATTACTGCCGACGTCAGTATGGCATTCGTCGATAAACCGGCATTTTCGGAGCATTTCCTCGCCGTCGTACCCTGATGTGATTTTGATGCTGTCTCCATCTTTGATTGTGAACAGCGTATTATATCCGCTGTCGATGAATTTGATGTCCTTGCGTATATCCTTCATAAAATCGCCTCTTTCTTGATTTTTTATTAATTGTAAGACCTCGTTCCAGTCTTTGAGTGCAGGTATGGAGCGGGTCACTTTTATTTTAAATTTCGCCGCGATTTCGGCGGCGGCTCGGTTTCCGGCTTCGTCATTGTCAGTCGCCGCTATTATATGCGTAATTTCCTTGTGACATTTCAAAAAATTAGTTAAGGCTGACAGGGCTGTTCCGCTTAGTGCCAGCCGCCACACGTCAAATTCAGGATATATATTCTGGTGGCTCAAACAATCAATGGCACTTTCGGTCACGACGACATTCTGACAATCTGTATTTTTCGGCGGTATAACGAAGCAAAACCTTTTATCTGAGCCGTCTGCGTCACGTTTGAACAGTGATGTGGTGGAACGAATTGCGGCGTAACGTGTCCTGCCGTGTTCATCTTTGCCTGTAAATATGCAGTCATGCCTGTATCGGCTCTCATATAAGTCGTTGCGGTTTATGCAGTCCAAAATAATTTGTTTATCTATCCCGCGACCTTGCAGGTATGATATGACACGATTGTTGTCTTTGTTGCGTAACGGCAATGCAAACGGTTTGCGTTCGGGCGGCGAATTTGCCTTTTCCTGCGGCAGAATGGGATTGTTGGGGTATGCGCAAAGCGTTTCGACGGCATCTGCGAATTTTACACCGCGCACTTTTACGAGATAATCCAACGCCGTAACAGACCCAAATCCCTGCGAATGCCAATAAAATCCTTTGTCGTTGACAGCGAGCGACTCATGGTCTTTTAGTCTGTATTCATTTCCGACGCACTTTATATTATCCGGCTCGTATACGAGAATATAGTCGAGTGCATTGACCTGCCGCGCTTGTTCGATTTGCGATTTTGTTATATATCCCATCTTGTAAAACCTCGCTTCCGTCCGATTCGCCCGTTCAGTTCCGCCTCGCACTTTTCATCCTCACAGCAACAATGCGCTAACCTGCAACCGAACTTCTTGCCACCGTAATACAAACAGAGGGAACATATCATATCTTCGAGATAATATTCAAATTTGTTATATATTCGTTTGTTTTTGTTCATTTTTCAGTCCTCTCCGTCTTTTTAAAACAAAATAAAAAACCCCAGAACAGTCCCTTTAATAAAGGAAACGCTCTGGGGCGATTTTGTTTATATTTATTTTTTATTACAGATTAGATAATGTAGTTAATCATGTATTATGCGTCTTTTATAGTATGTAGGGCAGTGTGCTTATACTGTTCAGTAAACTCCTACCTTGATTTAATCATATAGCTGTTGAATTTTACCCCTACGTTGTGGATTGTCCCACAAGTGATTTAAATTTCCGATTTGGCTCATTGAACCAATGAGAGGACAATTTTTCAATTCTGGATTCGTGATTTTTTCTTTCACTATCCCGGCGAAATTGTCGGTGAAGATTACTTTAATATCCCTGTCGTAATAGTCTTGTACTTTAATTTCAAACGGCTCGGTGATATTGCATGCGTTATGCAACTCGGCTACAAGCACTTGTGCATTTACGATACATCTTTCACGCTCTGTTATCGTATTTGCAAAAAGTGCAGCGGTGATTTCATTATGTATATTATCAAGAGATAACCGATTGAAAGCCGTACCAAACCACTTGCTGTATGGCGCATACTTGTTTTTATACAAAAAACATAACCGCATTAACCTTTCTGCAATTCGCGCACAGATAATTCTTGAACCGATTTCATCACCAACATCACTTGTTCGCTTCATAAATGCCTGTTCTTCCGCAATAATAGACCATTGCGAGGCAATTAGATACATCTTAACATCATGCGGATAGAATGATAGTTTCTTCCTCGTTTCCTCAATATCAAGCATATCAAGAAAAATTTTACCTGCTGTTAAGCCAAGCAAGCGGTGTTCGGATACGGCAAGCCATTCAATATCGGTTTGAGGCATTTTCCCTATATACATTTCTATGACTTCATTAATTGAGGTAATCCAAACAGAACTGCGATATCCTTTATACTCAGATGGCAGATTTTTTTCAAACATAGCCGCCAACTCATCTCTGATGTTCAATTCATTATCGTTTAAGAACAATATCGGACTTGCACTCCAGCCGTGGTCGGTAGAAACAATGTCGTCATAACCCAAAATTTGAGAACCTGCGGTAATCAACCCCGCCGAAAATTTCAAATCAGGATAATGCTGTTGGATAAAAGGTAACATATATTCGCTAAAAAATGATTCGCACAAATCTAAGCCATTAATAAATTCTTTCAATGTTAAACTCCTTCAATTTATACCGATAATATAAATTATACCATCTATCCAGCATTACATCATGTAATCCAGAAAAGAAAATTAATATAACATATAGAATAACATAGTTTCCATAAAATTTCAATGATAAAAATGTAAAGTTTTGCAATACATCAAAAGCGTGATTCTTCCCCGTGTTGGGCAATTACCACGCTCTTGACATATAAATTTATTATACTTTCGCTTGTTCGGACTGCCAAACGCGAAGCAAATCGTTTATGATTTTTTCCATTTGACGTGGTGTATAGTCTGTGGGGAAATACCTACGGAATCGTGTTGCTTCGGTCGTTTCGCCTTTCTGTGGTTTTTTTGCCGCTGATAATACGCTGTCGATGGCTTCCAATGTCAGCGTTCCGTCATGTTTCATTTTTTTGAGCCGCACTGCCTGTGACAACGACGGTTTTACGTCATATTTCGCCATAACTTCCGCTACAGTAGTCTGTTCTGAAATAGACAGATAGGATAGTTCGACGGCAGGGTTGAACGCAAGCTGTTTCGCGTCAACCTTGTCGATTAGGGCGGCGATGAGTTCGGTCAGCCGCACGAGCCGGAAGATTTGGTTTTTACTCTCTCCCGTCTGTTCGCATAATATATCAACCGATAACTGCCCCGGCGTGTCAGATTTTGCCCCTCTGTGATTCAACGCTTCGAGTTTTACGCGGTATGCCCACGCTTTTTCGCTGTACAACAGCGTTTCGCGCCGTTCGAGGTTGCTATCGACAAGAGCGATCACCGCTTCGTCGTCGTTGAGTTCACGGACGATTACAGGCATAGTGGCGATATCTGCGAGTTCACAGGCTCGTTTACGTCTGTTTCCGCAGAGCAGTTCATACCCACCGTTGGCGCGTGGACGTGCAAGCCCCGGTTCACGAACACCATATTGCTTGACGCTCTGTACAAGACGTTGCATGGTTTCATCGTCGTTTACCTGAAACGGGTGGAACTCTGGCGGGTAGAGTTTGCAAAGTGGGATTTCTACGATTTGTTCACCGATTATGTTAGGCGTACTGGTGTTGAATATGTCATTATACCCAACGAGGGCAAGATTACCAGTTATCTTTGCCTTAGACATTATCAATTACCTCCCCTACGAGCGATTCGTATGCCGCCACCACTCTGCTGTTCGGATCATATGTGAAAATTGATTTGCCCGTCGCGCTCGCTTCCGCGGCTCGTATTGTCTGCGGTATATGCTCTTTGAAAATGCGGATTTCCCCGCCGTACGCTTTCTCTATCATATCGATGATTTCTTTGGTGAATTTGGGTCTTTTATCAACCATCGTCAGGAGTATGCCGTCAATTGTGAGATTCGGATTGACAACCCTGCGTATCTGTGCTATACTTTTCAAAAGTAGTTCCAACCCTTTCGCGTCAAGGAATTTCGGCGTAACGGGGATTATTGCGCTGCTCGCTGCCGCAAGTGCATTCACCGTCAGTAAGTCAAGGGTGGGTGCAGTATCTATGATAAGATAATCATACAGAGATTGCACTTTGTCGATGTACTGCCGGAGTATGGTTTCGCGTCCGATGAGCGGCGCGAGTACGAGTTCGATGCCTGTCAAGCTATTATTCGCGGGCATGATGTCAGCACCCTCTGCGTGGTGGATTATTCCTTTTTTCGGCTCAATGTCTTTTTCGGCTATGATGTCTGATATAATTGTTGCGAGTGTAACGGGAACTCTGTCCGGCTCTGCCACTCCCATGCTGACGGTTAGCGAGTGCTGGCTGTCTGCGTCAATCATCAGGACTTTTTTGCCGTGCCGGGTAAGCCCGACACCGAGGCTTGCAGCTGTGAAACTTTTGCCGCAGCCTCCTTTTCTGTTTGTGATCACGATTGTTTTTGCCATTTTTTTGTACCTCCACTTTCTTTAATCAGGTAGATAAGTTTTGAGAAGATAAATGGGATTGAAATCATTTTACAGATTCAATCCCATTCCTTCAGAAACTTTACCCCCGATTCTGTTTATATTTACCCCCGAAAGGATATAAAAATAGGACTAAACCTTTAAAGCCCCTTTTTATGTGACTTTTTTAGTTTAGCCCTATTATAACAGAATCACCTATATATATGTCTCCCTGAGTTCTTTCGGCTATATCTCTATATATTGCGTAATCTGTCATAATTATATATTCCTCCCGCATGTTTTTAAATAAATTCATTAAATTATACGCTGCATTATTTTTTTTAGAACAAATTATAGCTTTAAAAGTTTATTTATACAAAAATTTCACTCAATTTTAATCAAAACTTGTTGACAATAACATTATATTTATTTATAATTAGAGATATAATAAAAATAAAGAATTTAATAAAATTATGAAATAATGAATATTTAATCTGTATTTAATCTTGAGGAGGATATTTTATGTCAGAATTAAAATTAGGCGCGCAGTTATATACAGTGCGCGAATACACGCAAACCGAAATGGATTTCGCCGATACTATTAAAAAAGTTGCAAACATAGGCTACAGGTACGTTCAGGTATCCGGAATAGGCGGCGGCATTTCGGCGGGCTTTATAAGAAAAGTTACGGACGATTATAATATCAAAGTCATATTGACGCACACTTCGCCCGAGAGAATCAAAAACGAAACGGAAAAAGTCATTGAAGAACACGAGATTTTCAAGTGCCCCGGCATCGGTGTTGGCGGAATGTTCGGCGTTGACAGAACTGCGGACGGATTCAAGCAGTTTGCTGATGATTTTGCAAAAGCTGTCGAAAAAATAAAAGCCGCAAAAAAAGTCTTTTTATATCATAACCACAGGTTTGAATTTGAAAAATTCGCGGAAAATCAGACCGGGATGGATATCCTGCTGAAAAATACGGACAAAGCCGGATTTAAATTAACTTTTGATACATACTGGGCGCAGGCGGGAGGAATCGACCCTGCGGATTTCATCAAAAAACACAGCGACAGGATTTTCGCGACGCATTTAAAAGACATGACAGTCATAAACGACAAGATTGAAATGACCGAACTGCTGACCGGTAATATGAATTTTGCGAGAATATTGAAAGTCTCTGAAAAGCACAACATATTCTGGCATTTTGTCGAGCAGGACGAAGTCCGCATGAACGCGTTCGACAGTCTGAAACTCAGTTTCGACAACCTGATGAAAACGGGGAAATTCAGCAAAGTATAAACAAGGGTATTTATATTTTCTACCGACACACTACTAACCAGCAGTTTTCAATGTATAAAAAAGGAGGTTGCATAATGCACCGTATAACATTAATACCGGGAGATGGAATAGGACCCGAAGTCGCGCTCGCGACCCGCAGAGTATTGGAAGCGACCGGCGTTCAATTTGACTGGGATATTCGGAATGTCGGAGAATCCCAGATTACGCTTCACGGTACTCCACTCCCCGAAGATACTCTGACATCGGTTGAAAGAAACCGTATAGCTCTGAAAGGACCGATTACTACGCCGAAAGGAATTGGATTCCGCAGTGTGAGTGTGGAGCTTCGGAAAAAATTCGATCTCTACGTCAATCTCCGTCCGATAAAAACATACCCCAATATACCCTCAAAATATGACAATGTGGATTTGGTTATCGTCCGTGAAAATACGGAAGATTTGTATTCGGGGGTTGAATTTATGGTGAGTCCGGACATAGCCCAAAGCGTCAAGATATTCACACGCAAAGGCTGTGAGCGCATCATTCGTTTCGCTTTTGAATATGCGATGAAAAATAACCGAAAAAAAGTGACCGCCGTGCATAAAGCAAATATTATGAAGTGTACCGACGGTCTGTTTTTGGAAGTCGCAAACTGCATAGCAAAGGATTATCCATCTATCGAATATGAAGATATGATTATTGATGCTATGTGTATGCGCTTAGTTCAATATCCCGAAAGATATGATGTATTGGTGCTCCCTAACCTTTATGGGGATATTGTATCCGACCTCTGTGCCGGATTGGTGGGAGGAATAGGAATTACACCCGGCGCAAATATCGGCGCTGAAATTTCCATTTTCGAGGCAATACACGGCAGCGCTCCCGATATCGCCGGGAAAGGAATCGCCAATCCCATCGCCCTGATTCTTTCCGGAGTAATGATGCTTCGCCAATTAAATGAAGTAAACGCCGCAGAACGGATAGAACAGGCAATCAATAAAATCCTGATGGAAGGAAAATATCTCACTTTTGACTTGGGAGGGAAATCAACCACCGATGAGTTTGTTGCCGCTATTATCGAAAAAATCAAAAACATGGATATTATAGCATAAATATTAGGCTTGCAGTATAAGCATTATCTTCAGAAAATTTTTCATAAATTAGAATAATTATAGAGGTAAAATATAACATGGATAAAAATTACGCCTTATCGTTACCTTTAGCAAATGACTTCAACGCCTATATTGACGCCGCCCTTAAAAGCAATGAAATCAGTAAAGACGAATGGTATGAATTAAACAACTTTTATTTTACAAAACTATATCTTTCAACGGACAATCCCCGCGCGCAGTCGGGGCACGGCGGCGACGAATATCATTATATTTTTGCGCATTTGCCGATTATAGAAGCGGTATATAAAAACGGGACGTTTTGTGACGTTGGGTGCGCTAACGGACATTTGATGGAAATGCTGTATAAATGGGGAGCCGCCGTCGGTTTTGACTTGCAGATGTATGGAGTTGACATATCGGAAGGACTGCTTGAATTGGCAAAAAAGAGACTTCCTCAATGGCATGACCGTTTTTTTCTCGGCAATGCGTTTTACTGGAAGCCTGAACATAAATTTGATTATATCCATAATAGCGCAGACGTTCCGGTAAATGACAAGCGGAAGTATTACGAACACTTGATGGAAAACTATTTGGCTGACGGCGGAAGAATGATAGTTGGTCCGTATTGGTATGAAAACGAAGATACTGCCGAAAAACAAATAATTGACAATGTCGGTATGCCGCCGGCAGGTTACGCAATAAAAACACACTACAGTAAACCGGATATGCTGAGAAAAGTTATGTGGTTTGATAAAATTCAGGGGTAATTTATGAGTAATTTAGCGGAAGAAAAAAAATACACTTATAAAGATTATATAACATGGAACGATAAAATACGCTACGAGCTGATAGACGGCGCAGCCTACGCTATGGCGAGTCCGTCACGGCTGCATCAAAAAATAAGCGGCGAACTGCACGGACGGTTATGGCAGTTTTTAAGAGGCAGAACCTGCGAAGTTTACAGCGCGCCTTTTGACGTCAGATTAAATTTCGCAGGTTTGGACGATATAGTTGTTCAGCCGGATATACTTGTAGTTTGCGACGAATCAAAACATGACGGCAAAAGCGTTAAGGGCGCGCCGGATTTGATAATCGAAATACTCTCGCCCTATAATACGCGACATGATACCGTTACAAAAACAAGATTATACAGGAGGGCGGGAGTCCGGGAATATTGGATAGTTGACCCGAATGAAAAGACCGTTCAGGTATGTATATTGGAAAACGGCAGATATATTGTGAGCGATTATAACGAAAATGACGTTGTTTCGGTTCACATTTTAGAAGGCTGTCAAATAAATCTGGCTGATATTTTTTATAATACCGTTGAATCGGCTGAATCGGAATATGACAGCGAATTTATAACTATGCAGAAAATAATTGAAGTTCTGAAAAAAAACGGAATAAATGATAATAAAATAGAACAAATCATCAATTCCATAAATAATATAAAATAAATAGAGGGGAGTATTTTATGCCTGTTAAATTAAGCGGGTTTGCCGACGAAATCAGCGACAATTTTGTAGAACAACTGGAGGGGTTGAAAGCAAACGAAATAGAATATATCGAAGTGCGGGGAGTGAACGGGAAAAGTATAAGCGTATTAAATCAGGAAGAACTCGACGAAGCTAAAAAACTTCTGGAGCAGTATAATATAAAAGTGTCTTCTATCGGCTCGCCTATCGGAAAAGTCAGGATAACGGACGATTTTGACGAACACCTGAGAGTGTTTGACAATGTTATGAACGCGGCTTTGACATTGGAGACAAAATATATACGCATATTCAGCTTTTTTGTACCCGCAAATTATCATCTGAAATACAGAGACGACGTTTTGTACAGGCTCGGAGTAATGGCAGATAAAGCGGCGCAGAAAAATTTGATTCTGTGCCATGAAAACGAGAGGGATATCTACGGCGAATCGCCGGAAATGTGCCTTGATTTAATGACGCATTTCAACGGCGCGATAAAATTTATCTTCGACCCGGCAAATTTTATCGTCGGAAAATTCACTCCGTATCCCGACGCGTATAATATGCTCGCGGACTATATAGAATACCTGCACATCAAAGACGCGGACGACACCGGGATTGTCCCGGCAGGACAAGGAACAGGCAAAATAAAAGAAATCCTGTCCGACCTGATTTTAAAGAGAAATTTCGATAATTTCCTGTCTGTTGAACCGCATTTATCCGTATTTACCGGACTTGATAAATTAGAGGGCGGGGAAAATAAACTCGTGAAAAACAAGTTTAAATCAAAAGAAGAAGCGTTCGCCGCAGCTTCAAATGCTCTGAAAAAAATATTGAAAGAAATTTATGATAAAAAATAAATACGCGAGGTATTTTATGAAAAAAATGAACTTTAAAAAATTTGCCGCACTATTTTTAATAATCGGTTTCTGTATTTCCATGATTTTTTCGTGTTCAAGCAGTAATAATAATCAGACTCAAAACCAAAACAATAATGCCGGCGCTGACGGCAGTCAGAACAACCCGGAGCAAAGCGCCGGCGTTTCAGCGGGAACCACGATGCCGCCGCATGACATGCCCCAAAAAGACTACAACGGATATAATTTCAATTTTCTTGACAGAAATTATGACGGCAACGGATACTGGGGCGAATACGATATATCAGCCGAATCCGAAAACGGCGACCCAATTAACGACGCCGTTTTCAAGAGAAACAGCATAATTGAGGACAGGTATAATATAAAAATAGCTGAAAAACAGAGCTCAAACGTCAGCGGGGACGCGAAAAAGGTCATTCTTGCCGGAACTCATGAGTATGACGTAATTATGCCCGGTCTTAACGATATCGCTCCTCTTGCCACGCAGGGATATTTATTGGACGCAAAATCCCAGCTACCCTATCTGCAGCTTGACATGCCATGGTGGGATCAGCGAGCAAACCAGATGCTGACTATGGGAAACAGGCTGTATTTTCTGATAGGCGATATGACGCTCCAGGTAAACGACGCGACATGGGTCATAATGTTCAACAAAAAAGTCGCGGAACAGTATGATATGGGCGATTTATATTCTTACGTAAAAGATGACAACTGGAACTTCAATACATATTTCGGGCTTATCAAGCAGGTTTCGAAAGATTTGAACGGCGACGGTAAAATCGGTTTTGACGACCAGGTGGGTCTTTTGACGGATAACGGGGCAAAAACAATAATGGTATATAACACCGGCGTGATGGTTGCAAAAAAAGACGCGAACGACCTGCCGTATTTGGCTCTGAATGACGAAAAAACGATAACCGCCGCCCAACAGGTGTTCGACGTGCTTAAAGACAAAACTGTATGCATCAACGCCAACACAGACCTGTCTTCAATTAAAGACCCGTGGACCGACGGGGTAAATAAGATGTTTCAGGAAGACAGAGGATTATTTTACATGCTCAGTCTGACGGTTATGAATAAAATGAGGGGGATGGAGAGCGATTTCGGAGTTCTGCCTTTCCCGAAGCTCGACAGCACTCAGACAGAATATTATCACACGGTTCAAGCCTCTACGGCAGCCTGTATGGTTCTGCCGAATACGACTCCGGACCCTGAAATGGCTTCAATAATACTCGAAGATATGAACTACGAATCGACCAATACAGTCCGCCATGCATATTATGACATCACAATAACAAACAAGACAATCCGCGACGAAGAATCCGCGCAAATGCTTGATTTGATATTCAGCACAAGAATGTATGACTTGGGATTTATCTTTAACTGGGGCAATATAGGCTATCTGCTTGAATCCGTATATCCAGACGCCGGAACATTTACTTCAAAATACGAGAAAGCCGCTCCTGCGGCTCAGGCGGCGTTGGATAAAACGATAACCGCGGTAAATAGTATTTCGTGATATTAGGATAAATCATAAAATTTTTTAAGAAAGGACACAAAAATTATGTCTAAATTAAAAATGCTCGCAATCGACCTCGGAGCTTCAAGCGGACGGGGGATAATCGGTGAATTCGACGGGAAAAAACTCTCTCTCAGGGAAAATCACAGGTTTGAAAATAATCCTGTGCTTGTAAACGGTTCTTTTCTGTGGGATATTCTGAGGATATTTCACGAGATAAAAAACTCGGTAAGAAACTGCGTAATTTCCGACGATAAAGACATAAAGACAATCGGAATCGACACATGGGGAGTGGACTTCGGACTTTTGGATAAAACCGGCAAACTGATTGAAAATCCGTACAGCTACAGAGACAGGCGCACAGACGATATTTATATCGAAGCGTACAAAAGAATCTCCAAAGATAAATTATATAATATAACCGGACTGCAGTATCTACAATTTAACACAATATTCCAGTTGCTTGCTCTGTCTATGCACAGACCCCACGTTTTTGACAACGCCGAGACTTTGCTTATGACCCCGGATTTGCTGAACTATTTTCTCACAGGCATAAAAAAGACTGAGTATACGATAGCCTCTACTACGGCTTTACTCGACGCAAAAAAAAGGACGTGGGAAAAAGAGCTTTTCGCTCCAATGGGAATACCGGAAAAACTGTTCACGGAAATCGTTCAGCCGGGAAATATTCTCGGCGGACTTCTTCCCGAAGTACTGGAAGACGTCGGGGATATTGAAGCCAAAGTAGTAAACGTCGCCGGACACGACACAGGTTCCGCAATCGCGGCAGTACCGGCTAAGAGTGAGAATTTTGTATATATAAGCTCCGGCACATGGTCGCTGATGGGAACGGAATCAAAAGAGCCCATCATCAACGAAAAATCCGCTCTGTACGATTTCACAAATGAGGGCGGCGTAAACGGAACAATCAGAGCTCTGCGCAATGTCATGGGATTATGGCTCGAACAGGAGTCAAAACGCCAGTGGGAGAGAGAGGGCGATAAGACGACATTTAACGAACTTTCTGAAATGGCGGTGAAATGCGAGCCGTGCAAAAGTCTGATAAACGTGGATTTGCCTGAATTTTTGGCTCCGGGCAATATACCGGAGAGAATACGCGGTTTCTGCAAAAAGACAGAACAGTATGTCCCGCAGACAAAAGGCGAGATTATCCGTTGTATCTTTGACAGTTTAGCTCTGACATACAAACGCACGCTCTCACAGATTAATGAATTGCAGGGCATTAAAGCCCAGTATATTAACATAGTCGGCGGCGGGACAAAAGAATCCGTGTTGTGCCAGTTTACGGCTGACGCCTGCGGAATCCCGGTTTATGCCGGACCTGTCGAGGCTACGGCAATCGGCAATATAGCCGTGCAGATGATGTCGCAGAAAGAAATATCAAGCCTGCGGGAGGCGCGCGAAATAATCGCAAACTCATTTGACGTCGTGCGTTATGAACCGGAAGATACGGCAATGTGGGACGACGCATATGAGCGATATGAGAAGTTGCTTGGTGTGTAGAAATTTTATATTTTTAATGAAGGGAATTTAATTATGAAAATCCTAAATTTTTTGGTCAGTTTTCTTATTGTTATAGTCGGCAGCATACTTATTAACATAATATATAGCAGAATTAATAAAGGCGTCATTAAGGCAGAAAAGAATATGGATGAAAATCATTTTGTAATTCACAAATCGAAATTTAATATGTGGCTTTTGACAATATGCATGATATTATTAGGCGTTTGCAGTATTCTATTTTTAACTGATCCAAATTATACTACGATGTGGTGGGTATTAATAGCTGTTCTTTGTTTTCTTCTGGCGGCATTTATTGTTTTATATTTTACATTATGGGAAATAAGAGTGAACGGTAATGAAATTCGCTATACTACTTTATTAAGGCGACCCAAAACATTTACTTTTGCTTCCGTTAAAAAAGTAAAAATTAAAGACAAATCGCTATACCGCTCTATTACTTTTTACTCCGGGACTAAAAAACTTCTGTCTATAGATTCCAGTTGTAAAGGCTACAATATATTTATGGCTCGTCTGAGGCAAGAACCTGTTGAATTCTTCAAAGCACTTACGCCCATTATAAACAGATAACGAAATATAAATTTATATAAAATAATTAAGGAGAAGAAAATTATGACTACGCAAAAATCATATGAAACCGCAAAAGAAATCTACGCGAGTCTTGGGGTCGATACGGACAAAGCCATAGAAGCGATGAAAAAATTCACGCTGTCTATTCACTGCTGGCAGGGTGACGATGTCGGAGGTTTTGAAAATTCCGGCGCAAGTCTTGACGGCGGTCTTGCCGCGACTGGCAATTATCCCGGAAAAGCGAGAAACGCCAATGAACTGCGAGGCGATATGACAAAAGCCTTCGAGTTTATCCCCGGACTGAAAAAAGCGAATATTCACGCAATGTATTTGGAGGCTGATAAAAAAGTTGACAGGGATGAAATCGAGCCGAAACATTTTGACGGCTGGGTAAATTGGGCAAAAGAACAAAAAATCGGGATCGACTTTAATCCCACTTATTTCTCGCATCCAAAAGCCGCGGACGGTTTTACACTGTCAAGCGCAGACGAGGGAATTCGGCAGTTCTGGGTTGAACATACAAAAAGATGCCGTAAAATCTCCGAATATATCGGTATTCAAACCGGCGTACGCTCTATAAACAATATCTGGATTCCCGATGGATTCAAAGATATAACTATCGATAAAACCGCTCCTCGCGAAAGACTGATGCGTTCCCTTGATGAATCTATTGCCGAAATGCTCAATCCGATCGCAACGGTTGACGCAGTAGAAAGCAAACTGTTCGGCATAGGCAGCGAATCGTATGTCGTAGGCTCGCATGAGTTTTACATGGGCTACGTCATGAAAAACAAGCAGTTGTTATTGACCCTCGACGCCGGACATTATCATCCTATGGAAATGATTTCGTCCAAGATTTCGACGCTTATGCTGTTTATAGTCCAGATGCTTCTGCACGTATCGCGCCCGGTAAGATGGGACAGCGACCATGTTGTAATTATGGACGACGAACTGCTCGCAATCTGTCAGGAGATAGTCAGAGGCAATTACGATTACAGAATGAATGTCGCGCTCGATTACTTCGACGCTTCTATCAACAGAATTGCGGCATGGGTTATCGGTTCAAGAAACACTATGAAAACAATGCTGAGAGCGTATTTGGAGCCGTATGAACTCCTGAAAAAAGCCGAAGCGGACGGCGATTTGACGACAAGACTTGCGATAACCGAAGAACTGAAATCATATCCGTTCCAAGCTGTATGGGATTATTACTGCGAAATAAACAATGTTCCGGTGAGAGATAAATGGCTTGCCGAAGTGAAAGATTATGAGAAAAATGTTTTATCGAAGAGAAATTAAAAAATTTTTGTGCGCAGTCTTAATTTTATGTTTGTCAATTCTCCCCTCATGTTCTGGCATATCAGTCCAGGACGAGAGTTTTCTCGCTATGGATACAATGGCGGAATCCACCGTTATAACGACAAGCGACAGTCTCGGCAAAGAGATAAACCAAAATATAAAAGACATATGCGGCGAAGTCGAGGGCAGAATATCGAATACAATCGAAACAGGCGAGATTTTTAAAATAAACGAATTTTTAAAAACTACAGACCATACGTCGGCTTATCCGATTTCAAAAGAAACCGCAGATTTGCTAAATCTTGCGCAATATATGCGGACGCAGACAAACGGCGCGTTTAACCCGTCTCTCGGAGAAATAATCGATTTGTGGGATATAAACGACCCCAACCCGGACGCGGTGCATAAACTCCCTGAAAAAAATGCTTTCGATGTCGCACTTGCAAAGATTCAGACACCGTTTTCACTTTACGAAATATATCAAAACAGCGATGAATATTCAATAGCGGGAAATATACCCAAATCGCCGAAAATAGATTTGGGCGGCATCGGCAAAGGCTACGCGCTTGACTGCATAGACGATTATTTAGTCGGCGAACAGAGTTTGCAGAACGCGCTTGTATCTTTCAGCAGTTCCGTTCTGGCTCTCGGCAAAAACAAGTCCGGGGATTTATGGACAATCGGCATAAAAGACCCTGTAAATCCCGACAAAATCTGCGGATATGTCAGTGCGACCGATAAAGTCATATCAGTTTCGGGAGGATATGAGCGGTATATAACGATAATCGATGATAAAACTGGAAAGAGCAAGAATTACTGTCACATAATCGACCCTGACACAGGCTATCCCGTCGATAACGATTTGCTTTGCGTCGTCGTCGTGATGAGTGCAAAATCCATAAAGCAGTCGGTGGACATTCAGGACAGATATAAAAACAGCGGCGCGATTTCAGACGCTTTATCGACCGCGCTGTATGTCATGGGAAAAGATAAAGCCATAGAGTTTTACAACAAAGTCGATTATAAAAACAATCCGCAGATGGATTTCGACATGATTTTATTTGTCAAAAACGACAGCGTGCCGAGAGGTTACGATATACTGACGCTGAATGTGATGTTCACTGAAATTGACGAGAGCAGCCAGTCATAAAAATATACAACAGACCTTTTCTTAAAAGGAGTTTTAGTTATGAAGCTAAAGGTATTTGCAATGACATTGATTTTGACGTTGTTATTGAATATTACTCTTATTATGCCCGTTTCAGCAAATAATTTTACAGGCGATTATGGGAACACAGTATGGTATCAGGCGCTTATCAGATTGCTTGTCGATGATTTTCCGAGTCTGTTTGACAAAGCATATGTTAACGCAATACTTTCAAAAGGCGAGCCGCCCGTCAACTTTGCAGGCGATTATGACAGAATACCGTATAAATGTTATTTTTTCAATCCCGGCGACGAGGCGAATAATGTTCTCGAAGCTTATGTTTTATGCTGGTCCGACTCCAACGAGGGATTCTTTTTCATGACATATAAGTATAATGAAGCGACCGGCAAATATGAATTTGACGAACAGATTTGGACGGCTGCTTCTGTAAGTGATTCTGAAAAACTTAAAGTGTATTCCGGGATAAATGCTTCTGTAACACCTCAATATGGTTTAATGAATTTAGACGATGATATAATTGATTATGCGCAAAATGTGTATAATACCGAGCATGGAATAAAAACTTCGCCTGAAACGGGAGACGCCGTTGCATATTATTTCATAGAGTTGGCTGGAATTGCGGCGGTTATATTTTTAAGATTTAACTTGAATAAAAAGTACAAATATTTCAAAATTTATTAAAATAAAAAGGAGCGAAATATAAACATATGAGCAAATATCCTAAAATAGGCATACGTCCCACACTGGATGGAAGAAGAAACGGAGTCCGCGAATCGCTTGAGGATAACACGACCGAACTTGCGAAATCCGTCGCAAAATTTCTCGAAGAAAATATAAGATACCCCGACGGCTCAAAAGTGGAGTGCGTGCTTGCAGACCAGAATATAAGCGGCGCGTACGAGGCGAATCTGTGCCGCGAAAAATTCAAGAAAGAAAACGTCGGCGTTTCTATAACAGTATCTCTGAGCTGGTGCTACGGTACGGAAACCCTCGACTTGGACCCGCATACCCCGAAAGCCATACTCGGTTTCAACGGCACCGAAAGACCCGGCGCAGTCTATCTTGCGGCGGCTCTCGCGGGTCAGAATCAAAAAGGTTATCCGGCTTTCTCAATCTACGGCAAAGACGTTTTAGATGCCGGAACAAGAGAACTCCCGCCGGATGTCAAAGAGAAACTTCTAAGGTTTGCCAAAGCAGGTCTTGCCGTCGCTATTATGAGAGACCGGAGTTATCTTTCCATCGGCGGCGTAGCTATGGGAATCGCAGGATCTATGGTCAATGACGCTTTCTTCCAGGATTATCTCGGCATGAGATGCGAATATATCGACATGGTCGAAATCGAGAGAAGAATCAAACTCGAAATCTACGATAAAGACGAATACAAAAAGGCTCTCGCGTGGGTAAAAGCTAACTGCAAAGACGGCATCGACAACAACGAGCCGAAAGTCACAGCCGAACAAAAAGAAAAAGAGTGGGAATACGTCGTCAAAATGGCGATTATCGCGAGGGATTTAATGATTGGCAATCCTAAACTCGCCGAAATGGGATTTATAGAGGAATCCAACGGTCATAATGCAATCGCAGCAGGTTTCCAGGGCCAGAGACAATGGACGGATTATCTGCCAAACGGCGATTTCATGGAAGCGATACTAAATTCGTCGTTCGATTGGAACGGCATAAGAGAGCCGTATGTTCTCGCAACTGAAAACGACAGTCTGAACGGCGCATCTATGCTGTTCGGGAAACTGCTCACAAATACTGCGGCGATTTTCTGCGACGTCCGCACATACTGGTCTCCCGACGCGGTCAGGAGAGTTACGGGCAAAACTATGACGGGCGACGCAGCAAACGGATTTATACATCTTGTAAATTCCGGCGCGGCTGCTCTCGACGGCACAGGCGAAATGGGCAAACTCAAGCCGTTCTGGGAGATTTCTCCCGAAGAAGCCGACAAGTGCCTGAAAGCCACAATATGGAGTCCGGGCAACAAAGGCTATTTCAGAGGCGGCGGCTTCAGTTCGACGTTTTTAACAAAAGGCGGTCTGCCGTTTACAATGGTGCGTCTTAACATAACAAAAGGCTTAGGTCCCGTGCTGTCAATCGCAGAGGGCGTAAGCGTGACGCTTCCCGAAGACGTGCATTATACGTTAAATCACAGAACCGACGAAACTTGGCCCACGACATGGTTCGCTCCAAGAACAACGGGAAAAAGCGCGTTTGCAGACGTTTATTCTGTCATGGCAAACTGGGGGGCGAATCACTGCGCGTTGATTTACGGTCATGTAGGCGCGGATTTTATAACTCTAGCATCAATGCTCAGAATACCTGTAGCAATGCACAATGTGCCTGAAAATCAGATATACAGACCGTCCGCATGGGCGCAGTTCGGCACAAACGATTTAGAGGGCGCGGATTACAGGGCATGTCAGAATTTCGGTCCGATATATTGATTTTTAATCGTAAGGTGGGTTTTCCCGCCCGCGAATAACCCTAACATAAAATAAATTTCGTTCATTAAAATTAAGGGCGGGAAAACCCCGCCCCTATAAAAAATATAAAAATAGGCATATAAATTATGAAAAAAACAAAAATTGCTATAAATATAATAAAAGGCGTATTGATAAAATCGTGCATATATTTCACCGCCATGACGCTTATCCTGACTGCTGGGGCGTTGCTTTTCGCGCAGGATATTTTTTCGCCTAACACATGTTTTATGTTTGCTATGGCGGCTTTAGGTGCGGGAGTGGCTGTACAAGTATTTAAAATAACAAGAATACCGGCAGTCAGTCGTCATATAGCGTTTTTTATACTGCTGTATATTGATTTCTTTTTGGTTATTGTTACCCTCCGCCATTATACGGCAACCCCAAACACGACTTTTTTCCTGTCGGTATTCTTTATTATTATATATCTTGTAATATTGGGCATAGTTATGGGAATAAAGTCTGCCATAAACGCATCGGCAAACAAAAAGTTGAAATATGAAAAACAATTTGAAAATATAAAAATAGATTCGGAGGAGAATGAAGATGACTGATACTGTCTTAAAAGATATGCAGATTTATATAACCGACAGAAAATGTTTTGTAAAAGCCGACATAACAGTCGAAAACGGCAAATTCGCGGATATATTATATTCGGATTATAAAGATTCCGACGAATGTGTTATACCGGGATTTATTGATATTCACTCGCACGGTGCGTTTGGAATCGACATGATAAACGCGGACGCAGACAAACTATGCGAGATGAGCGGATATTACGGCGAAAACGGGATTACAAGCCTTTTCCCGACAACTTCGTCGGAGAAGCACGACGTAGTCATGAGAATGATAGAAGAAGTCAAAAAAGCCCGCAAAAATGATAAACTCAAAATAAATTTTGAAGGAATACATATAGAAGGTCCGTATATAAACCCGAAAAAAAGAGGAGCGCACAATCCCGATTTGATAAAATTGCCGAACCTGCGTGAACTGGACGATATAATGGCGGCAGTTTTGGACTGCGGACTTAAACTGCATATCACGATCGCGCCGGAACTTGACGGAGCGTATGAATTTATCACGGCGGCAGTAAAAAGAGGGGCGACAATATCAATCGGTCACAGCGAAGCCGACGGCGAAACGGTGAAAAAAGCGATAGAGCTCGGAGTGCGCTCGTTCACGCACCTGTTTAACGCGATGCCGCAGATACATCACAGAAACGCGGGGACTGCGGGATATGCTCTTATAAACGACACATATGTCGAGATAATCTGCGACGGGATTCACCTGTGTCCGGATATTGTAAATTTGGTAAATAAAATCAAAACCGACGAAAAAATAATGTTAGTCAGCGATTCGATGGCGGCGGCGGGACTGCCGGAAGGCATATATAATCTTGGGTCTGCGCAGGGAATAATAGTCGAAAACGGCAAAGCGTTTATAAAAAATGCGGACGGCACTGAAACAATCGCGGGAAGCACGACTAATTTATTTAAAGAAATTAATAATTTTATGAATTTTACGGGACGGAATCTCGCAGATTCACTTTGGACAGTTACGAAAAATCCGGCGGAGTGCGTTGGGATTTATGACAGAAAAGGCGAAATTGCAAAAGGAAAAGACGCAGATTTTATCATTTGGGACAGAAAAAACAATAAAATTAAATCGGTCTATGTCGGCGGGAAAGAGATTTTATAAACGGAGGCAATAATCAAAATGTCGCAGAAAACAATACTCTGGGACTTCGACGGGACAGTGGCTTTACATTTGGGTTGGGGCACTACAATGATGACTGTGATTGACGAAATGGTGCAAAATCACGATATATCTATCCACGATATCAGACCGCGTATGCGCTCTGGATACTACGACCCTGTGATTTATCCGTGGCATGAACCGGAAAAGGCGCATCCGGAGTTATCTTCTCCCGCAGTGTGGTGGCAATATATGGATATGAATTTAAAAATGGTTTTTGAGGACTTAGGATTTAATTCTGATATGTCATGTAAATTGGCGCAAAGAACCCATGAACTATATATCGATGCGAAAAGATATAAAGTTTTCCCGAATACGATAGAAACACTGCGCAGATTGAAAGACGGCGGCTGGCGACATGCCATTTTGTCTAATCATATTCCAGAGCTGCCGGATATTGCGGATAAATTGGGGTTCTCCGACGTAATAACGGAATGTTTTACGTCGGCGTTGACAGGATACGAAAAGCCCAATATTACAGCGTTTAAATATGCGCTGGAATATATAGATTATCCCGAAATATGTTTTATGGTCGGCGACAGTATAACAGCAGACGTAAAAGGTGCGATAAACGCAGGCATTGAGCCGATACTTATACATACCGAGCCTGCTCCGTCGGACGAAATAAAAAATTACTGCAAAACAATTGACGATATCGAAAATATATTGAGGAAATATGATGTATGAACATATGTATTGTGCGTCATGGTGAAACCGATTGGAATAACATGGGTAAATGGCAAGGCAGGGAGGATATACCGCTCAATATAAAAGGCGTCTATCAAGCCGGAAAGTGCGGATTGGCGTTGCAGAAAAGAAAGTGGAGCGCAGTATTTTCAAGCCCATTATCCCGCGCAAAACAGACGGCGGATATAATAGCTCATATTAACGAAATAAGTCCAGTCCGTGAAGAATCCGGTTTAATAGAACGCGATTACGGCAAAGCGTCGGGATTAACTCCCGAAGAACGCAAGAAATTATTTCCCGACGGGAAATATGAGAGCGTCGGAGGGGTAGAAGATTGGGAAACGGTAAAAGACCGGGTTTATAATGCTGTATTGAATTGTGCGCGTAAATCAGACGGCGGCGATATAATAATAGTGTCTCACGGCGCGGCTATAAACTCCCTGCTTGCGCATTTGTCAAATCATGAAATAGGATCTGGTAAAACAATTTTAAAAAACGGATGTTTAAACATGCTGGAATATACAAACGGCGTTTTAAAAATTGTTTTTTATAATAAATCGGCTGACGAGGTTGATTTATAGATTGAATTGCCTGAAAGAAGAATTGCACATGGAACAACAGGATATTTGGAATAAAAGATATAATAAACACAAATCATTGAGCGATTTAGCGTCCGAGGATATTTGGATTAAAAAATATGGCAGTTATTTTGATGAAAAAAGAGATAAAACTATTGTCGATTTAGGCTGCGGTTCGGGAATTAATTCATATTATTTATACAATAAAGGCTATGATGTAATCGCATGTGATTTTTCACTCGCCGCAATAGAAATCGTTAAAAACAACAACGATAATATCACGTCGATGTGTTTTGATATGCTTCAAGGCATACCGATTTACAATCAAAATATAGGCGTTGTGCTGGCAAGTTTAAGCACGCACTATTTCTCGTTAAACGATACGGTCGCTCTTTACCGAAATATATATAATCTTTTGGAAAGTTCGGGCTATTTCGTGTTCAGAGTAAACAGTTTAAAAGAATATTTGTCCGATAAGGACGAGATTAATGAAATTATTGAAGAAAACTATTACAGGCTTAAAAGCGGAGCGGTAAAGAGATATTTTGATATTTCCGCAATTTCAAATCTATTGAAGGATTTTAAAATAATAGATATAAATGAAAACGATTTTGTTTATTTCGGAAACAGAAAATATTTTATAGACGGCATCGTTCAAAAAAGCTAAATTAAGTGGTTTTTGCATTCTCTATGAAATGTAAAGCATTATGAATAAATTATATTAGATCTGTCCGGAAACTGTAGGGGACACAAATTCAACTTCGTTGAATTTAAGTAATCGTCCCGTAAAATCACGTGCGGATTACCATCCGCCCCTACGTAAATCAGGGTTTCCGGACACATCTATTGATTATAATAAGGAGAGTTTATTTATGGATTTATTTGATTCTATCAAAGATAAAATACCGGCACAGGCAAAAGATTTTCTTGAAGGTCAGGGAAAAGACCAGATTATGAAATTTATTATGGATAAAGTTAAGGATGGAAAACAGTCAGAAGCAAAAGAATTGGTGAGTGACGCTATGGCAAAGCACGAGGACGGCAAACTCGACAGCGGAGCCGCTCAAGGTTTCATACAAAAAATACAATCGTTAGTTAAACCGGAATATATAGACGAAGTTAAAAACTTTGTAATGCAGTTTTTAAATAAAGGGAAAAAATGATATTATATAATATAAATTAGGAGAAAAATTTATTAAGATCAATGTTTTACATTTCATAGAGGGCGCACAAAAGGCGCGGGGCGTTGCCGTTATTATTGATGTTTTCCGGGCGTTTTCTTTTGAGTGTTATGCAGTTCAAAACAATGCGGAAAAGATAATCCCGGTGGCGTCGAAAGATTTGGCTTACCAACTTAAACAGAAAAATCCGGATTATATTTTGTCAGGCGAACGTAAAGGTATAACGCTTCCCTGTTTTAATTACGGAAACTCGCCGTCGCAGATAGAAAATGTAGACTTATCCGATAAAGTTATAGTACACACGACGAGCGCGGGCACGCAGGGACTTGAGAACGCGAGAAATGCCAGCGAGATTTTAACGGGAAGTTTAGTAAATGCAAAAGCGGTTGCGGATTATATAAAAACAAATCGTTTTGATGAAGTTTCGCTCGTCTGTATGGGGAATGAGGGCGTCCGACCAAATGATGAGGACGATTTATGCGCAGAGTATATTAGAAATCTATTGGAAGATAATGTATACGACATCACAGAACAAATTGAGAATTTAAAAATTACAAGCGGAAAAAAATTTTTGGATTCAACACAGGACGATTTGCCCGCACACGATTTTTATTTATGCACAGCGTTAAATAAATTTGATTTTGTGCTGAAATTCGAGTATGATAGCAACGGCTTGGGTTATATAAAAAAAGTATAAAAATATAATATTATATATAGCCATTATGTTTGTATAAAAAATACAATCAAGTCAAAAATAAACACAATAGGTTTTATTTATTAAAATAATCGGGATTATGTTTATTATTGAGGGAGATTGTGGGAAAATGTCTATTATCGGCGAAAGAAGAAAATACTTCAAAAAAGAAGCTAAGTTTTTTCTGAGATATAATTATTTAAAGCAAATATTTATGACTTCCGTCGTTATATTAACTACATTCGGGTTAAATGCGGTTAAAGCAAGCATAATAAATCTTTTCAGACTTAATTATAATCTTTACGCCATACCTTTCGGCGTGTTTTTTGATTTGCTCGCTTTTTTCATAGTTATCCCCATGTATCTTGGGATTATCTATGTCAATATAAAACTTTTCGAGGGTGAAACTGTGCCGGTTTCGGGAATGTTCTATTATTTTTCATCATCGGCGAATCTTATGGATTGCTATAAGTTCATTGTAGCTATGGCTGGGAGAATAGCCGCTTTTGCAGTGCCTTTTCTGCTCTTTGGAACCATATTCTCAAAACTGCGCGACATCTTCGCGTTGTTATTAACGGGAACAGTCTCTGCCGTTTCTGTAAATGTCGATATTGTCATGGTTTGCGCCTGTGTAATTTATCTGTCGGCGTTTATCGCGTGTCTTGTATTTTTTATGAGGTATTTTGCGGCTGTTTATATTTTTGTAAAAAATCCGTGTCTTAGCATGAGCGATATAATTCAAAAAAGTTCAAAACTGATGAGAAAAAGAAAAATCGAGGCTTTAAAATTATCTCTGAGCTTTATTGTGTGGATATTGATATCGTATTATCTAGCGGGATTTTTGTATATTTTCTTCACTTTGCCGTATATAATGCTGGCATATACGTCGTTTTTGACATATTTACTGGCAGAGAGCGGCGGAGACGAATTTTTATCCGCTCCTATGGATTATATAAACGAGGTAATATTTTCTGCAAACAGATTTGATATAACGGATAAATCGGATGATCAGGAAAAAGATATGCATACTGCGCCGTCAGAAACATTCAATATAATAGACAAGATTAACGATACGATTGATGAATTTGATAAAATTGACGATACTATAGAAATCGCAGTTATGTCAGAAAATTATGACAGTTCCGGCAATTATGATTACAGCGACGACGGCGATTACGAGGATTTGGATGAATATGACGAATATGAGAATTATGAAATCGACGACAGTGAAGAGAGCGCGGAGAATAATAAAAAAGTGCTGGGATTTCTGCGCGGATTAAAAAGACTAAAAAAGCATAAAAATTGACGCGCTGAAAGGGGATGATTATTGTGCAATCGATTTTACAGGCAAAAGATAACAAGATATTGCACATGATTATGAAGAATGCGTATATAAAAATGCATTATTCATAACAAAATTTTAAATTGGAGGAAAAATAATATGAGCGAAAATGACAATAATAACAAAAAATTTTATATAGCGACCGCGATAGCGTATTCGTCAAAACAGCCGCATGTCGGCAACGATTACGACCCTGTTCAAGCGGATTGTATCGCAAGATTTAAAAGAATGTGCGGTTATGACGTGTTTTTCTCGACTGGCACGGACGAACACGGTCTGAAAATCGAGGAAATCGCAAAAGAGGCAGGTATTACGCCGCAGGAATCGGCAGATAAAGTTACGGGTATGATTTACAATACATACAAGCGGCTTAATATCAGCTTTGACAAGTTTATCAGAACAACCGACAACGAACATGTGGAGTCAGTGAAAAAAATATTTGTAAAACTCTATGAAAACGGCGATATTTATAAGGATTATTACGATGGATTATACTGCGTAGCGTGCGAATCGTTTTATACGCCGTCGCAGGTCAAAGACACAAACGGAGCGTGTCCCGACTGCGGCGGAAAATTGCGCGAAGGAAAAGAAGAGGCGTATTTTTTCAAACTTTCAAATTATCAGGACAAATTAGAAAAATATATTGAGAAAAATCCAGATTTTATCATACCCGTTCAACGAAAGCGAGAAATTGTGAATAATTTTATAAAACCGGGAATACAGAATTTGTGCGCTTCCCGTTCGACTGTAAAATGGGGCGTGCCGGTTGAGTTTGACGCCGGTCATGTGATTTATGTTTGGATTGACGCACTCTCAAATTATATAACGACTTTAGGATATAATCCGACAAATCAAACTCAGCCCGAATTATTTAATAAATACTGGCCCTGCGATTTGCATATAATCGGTAAAGATATAATGAGATTCCATTCAATTTACTGGCCTGTTATACTGTGGGAACTGGGGCTTGAACTGCCAAAACAGATTCTCGGTCACCCATGGCTTTTATTTAACGATGAAAAAATGAGCAAATCCAAAGGCAATGTTGTTTATTCGGACGACTTGATAGAAAAATTCGGAGCTGACGCCGTAAGATATTTTTTGCTGCGTATGATGCCGTTCGATATGGACACTTCATTTACGTACCAATCATTTATTAGATTATATAACTCGGATTTAGTCAATAATTTAAGCAATCTTATAAACAGAACTGTAGTAATGACAGAAAAATATTTAGACGGAGTTATACCCAGCCTTGCAGATTCGGACAGTATTGACGAAGAATTTAAAGAAACAGTTATAGGTCATGTGGGGGAATACGCAAAGTTTATGAATGACTATAATATTTTTTATGCGATTCCGCAAATAATTGCAATATTGGATAGGGCGAACAAGTATATCGACGAAACAGAGCCGTGGATTCTTGGCAAAGACGATAATAAAAAAGAACGTCTCGGCACGGTTTTGTATAATCTTTTAGAAAGCATCAGAATCGCGGGGATTCTGCTCAGTCCGATAATCCCGGACACATCGGCGAAAATCTTTGCGCAGATTAATTCAGATGTTACGGATTATGAAACGGCGTTCGAGTTCGGCGGATTAAAATCCGGCGTTAAAGCCAGCAAAGCAGAACCGATATTTATGCGTTTAGACGAAAATAAAATATTAGCGGAAATATAATAAATTTATAAATAATAAATAATGCGAATAACGAGTTGAGAGCAACGTGAAAATCCTGCACTAAAAAGCCCTCTTTAATTAAAGAGGGCTTTGGTGCGACATTATTTTCAACTTGTAATTAGCATAATAACAAAAGGGGTGCAAATTATGTCAGATAAACCAAACAGAACAGAAACAATAACAAGCAGGGAACGCGTATATAAAACTATACGCCACGAAAAAGCGGACAGAATGCCCATAGATCTGGGAGTGCATTTTTCTACGGGCATATCTGCGTTCGCATACTATAATCTTAGAAAATATCTCGGACTTGACGTTGATAACATAGAGCTTATCGACATCGGTCAATGCCTTGCGAGAGTTGACGACGATATAATCGAAAGATTTCACGTCGATACAATTTTGTTGAATCCGCGCTGGATAAAGCCGAAAAAATGGAATCCGAGAGGCGATTATGTTTTTGACATACCGGAAGGAATGAATCCTGTGCTTCAGCCGAACGGCGCGTATAAAAGCCACGAGGCAATAATGCCCGCAGGCGGATTTTTCTTCGATGGCTGGCACGGAGACGTGCAGCCGATGTCCGAGGACGAACGGCTTGAAGCATATGCAAAACGCGCGGAATATATTCATAAAGAGACTGATAAATTCACGATGATGATGGGATTCTGGTCGTTTTTCGGCGATTTGGATTACGCCTGCGATATGCTCACAGACCCGGATAAGTGCAAAGAAGGCAATCAAAATCATTTAAACTGGCAGATAGAATATTTTGATAAAATAAACAGAATGTTCGGTAAATATATCGGCGCAATAGAAGTCAACGGCGATTTAGGTACTCAAAGCGGATGTATGTGCACTCCCGACAGTTATTACGATGTATGTTATCCGTATCTGAAAAAGTTTTGCGACCATGTACATAATACAAGCGATATAAAAATATTTCTTCATTCCTGCGGCGCAATCTCTGACGTTCTCGATCATGTGGCAGACGCCGGAGTGGATATATTAAATCCGGTGCAGATTTCGGCGAGAGGAATGGATCCGGTTATACTCAAAGAGAAGTACGGCAAAAAATTATGTTTCTGGGGCGGCGGCTGCGATACGCAGAACGTGCTGTGGTCGAAGACCCCCGCGGAAGTCGCGGCTCACGTTAGGGAAAACGTGCATATTCTCGGCAAAGACGGCGGTCTTGTATTTAATCAGGTGCATAACGTAATGGGCAATGTGCCGCCGGAAAACGTAATTGCGATGCTCAATACGGCATGGGAAACGGCTTGGGATTTTTAATGTTTGAATTGATACGCACAGAGAATAAAGCAAGGCGCGGGCGGTTTCACACCGTACACGGCATAGTTGAAACGCCCGTGTTTATGAACGTCGGGACGACCGGCGCAATCAGGGGCGGTCTATCTTCGCTAGATTTAATCGACGTGAACTGTCAGGTGGAGTTGTGTAATACATATCATCTGCATATACGCCCCGGAGACGATTTAATCCGCGAAATGGGCGGACTGCATAAATTTATAAACTGGAGCGGCCCGATACTGACCGACAGCGGAGGATTTCAAGTTTTTTCACTCGCGAAAATCAGGAAAATCAAAGAAGAGGGGGTTTATTTCAATTCCCATATTGACGGCGCAAAAATATTCATGGGTCCCGAAGAAAGCATAAAAATACAGTCAAATCTCGGGTCTACAATCGCTATGGCGTTCGACGAGTGCGTCGAAAATCCCGCGACATATAAATATATAAAAGACAGTCATGAAAGAACAGTTCGTTGGCTTAAACGCTGTAAAACAGAGCTGGAGCGTCTAAACTCTCTTAACGGGACGGTGAATAAACACCAGATGTTGTTCGGGATAAATCAGGGCGGCATATACGAGGATTTGCGCGTCGAAAATATGAATCAAATCGCCGAGTTAGAATTGCCGGGATATGCGGTCGGGGGGCTCGCCGTCGGCGAGGAAACGCAGGTTATGTATGATATAATTGATATTGTAGAACCGCATATGCCAAAAAATAAACCGAGATATTTAATGGGCGTGGGCACCCCGTCCAATATCATCGAAGCGGTTTACAGAGGAATTGATTTCTTTGACTGCGTTATGCCGACAAGAAACGCGCGTCACGGCAATTTGTTTACATGGAAAGGCTATCTGAATCTGATGAATCAGAAGTTCAAAAAAGATAAAACTCCGATAGATATTGACTGCAAATGCCATACATGCCGCAATTTTTCGAGAGCATACATAAGACATCTGCTCAAAGTTGAAGAAATATTGGGAATGAGGCTGTGCGTAATACACAATTTATATTTTTATAACGAACTTATGCAAAAAATCCGCGAGGCAATAGAAGCGGACGATTTTAACGCATTCAGAAAAAAATATATAGAGATATTTGCTCTGAGAATATGATCCATATACTTATTTGAAAATAAATTTTTGTAAATGTCAATATAAGTATTGACAAAAATAACAATTTGTGCTAAATTGTTATTAGTATATGTACTCATGTATAAATTTAAAAATTTAAAAGTTTAAGGAAGGAATTGTAAAGAATTATGAAATCAACAGGAATTGTAAGAAGAATCGATAAGTTAGGCAGAGTTACGCTGCCCACAGAATTACGCAGAGTTTTTAACATCAACGAAAGAGACCCGATCGAAATGTTTGTGGACGACAATATGATTATACTGAAAAAATACGAAAATACCTGCGTATTCTGCGGATCGTCAAACGACTTAAAAGAGTTTAATTCCAAGTCTGTGTGCGCAGAATGCACAAAGTACATAAAAAGTAAAATGTGAGAGGCAGGAATATCATTAAGTTTATGAAAAAAATAATACGCGTTCTAAGTATTTTAATTATAACCGTATTAGTTATGACGGCAGTATCATGCAATTCCAATAACGGCAGCGCCAATAATGCCAATAACGCGGACACGCAAAATACGGGAAACAGCGGAGATACGCCGGAAGGAACTACTCAGCCCGATGTGAATTCGATTCTGGCTTCGCAGCCCGACGCCGATTACGGCGGATATGAGTTCAGAATCTGGACGTCAAACAAATTTAACGACACTCTGGACGGACGTCAGGCGCCCGACGAACAGGAAACGGGCGACGTGCTGAACGACGCTCTTTTCAGACGCGACAGACTTATAGAGGACAAATACAATATACAGATTAATTATACTATAGCGCAGACCGGCGACCCGTCGTCGGAACTCTTGGGCAAAGCGAGGAACGCAATCAAAGCCGGAGACGACGCGTTTGATTTCGGCATGGACAATATGATAAATTTCACCAAAAATCTCGCGCAAGACGGTATGCTGGTGGATTTTAACAGTATGCCGAATATCGACCTGACCCAGGATTGGTGGAGCAAATACGCGATCCGCGATCTCACTATCGACGGAAAATTCTTCTTCCCGACGGGCGATATAACCGCAAGATACCCCGGTTCTCAATATCTGATACTGTTTAATAAAAAATTATTCGCAGATAGTGGTATAGACTATCCGTATCAAACGGTTCTCGACGGGAAATGGACTCTCAACGCGCTGACGAGTATTACAAAAGATTCAAGACGCGATTTGAACGGCGACGGAGTATATAAAAAGGCGGACGACTCTTTCGGTATCGTCGTCGAATCTATGGCTCCGTTCTGTTTCCTTGAAGCCGGCGGGGAAGGTCTGATAAAGATTGTCGACGGAAATCCCACACTCAATTACACAGCTGAGAAAACGGTCGCCATAATGGACAAGTTGTCTTCTCTTTGGTCGGATCCGAATTTAATATACTATCCGGAGAATTACCAGACATACGACGAAGTGCCGATATTCAAAAGCGACCGCGCGCTGCTCGTAGCAATGACAGGCTCTAACCTGCCGCTGTTTAAAGACATGGAATCGGACTTCGGAATTCTGCCTTTGCCGAAATATGATGAGACACAGGACGACTATTATTCGTACTGCCAGCCGTATGGAAGCGCGGCGGTGTGCGTTCCCGTTACGAACTCCGACTTAAACAGAACCGGCATGATTATTGAGGCGATGGCGGCTGCCGGAAGATATACTTCTACTCCCGCTCAGTATGATATTACTTTAAAGCAAAAATATTCGAGAGACAACGACAGCGAGGCTATGCTTGATATAATCTGCGCAGGTTCATGCTACGATTTCGCGTTTATTTACAATTGGGGAAGTCTGTACGACACATTTGTACAGACAATCAATAAAGGACAAAGCTTTACCTCAAAGTTCGACGCTATAACGCCTAAAGTGCAGGCGGCTTTGGACAAAACCATAGCGGCATATGAGACGTCGCAATAATAATTCTCGATTAAACAATAAATAAAATGCAAAAAGAGAGGAAAACCTCTCTTTTTGCATTTTGGAACATTACACGTCCATGATAAACCTTTTTATATTCTTAAATTTTCAAGTTATTTTTAAATCGCAGACTAAACTTATTCGTTTAGCTTTATCTATAGTATTTATATTATCGTAAGTTTATAGTATCAAAAAAGTATCACTATTATATAGATTATACTTTACTGAACTGTAAAATCGCTTGAATTTTATGTTCTGTTTTCGATATGCAGATACTCTTTCAAGCCTTTTTGTAGTATCTGCGAAAAATTTACGCCGCGCTTTTCTGCCTCTACGTTCAGCCACTGTGGTATAGTCAGCGTTTTCTTTACTACCCTGTTGTTTATTTTGTCGCGTATCGACGGCATAAACACCTCGACTAACATCGCCGTTTCGTTTTTTTCTAATTTTATGTTTTTTATATTTGACGGTTCGGGTATAGTTTCGTCGTCCTGCTCCATACCCCACATATGAAGGCCCAACGCCTCGTTCGCCATCTGAAATACTTCGTCTTCTGTTTCAGCACATGTAAAACAGCCGTCTAAGTCCGGGAAATTGATTGATATTCCGTCGTCATCAAAACTTACCACCGCGATATAACTGTATTTATCTTTTTTCATAGTATAATAATCCCCCTGCAATGTATATTTATTTGAACTTTATTCCCGCCTGCTGTTCTATACGTTTCAAAGTCATTATCGGTATGTCTTTCTGCGGGTCTTTTACCGTCACTTTTCCTTTTTGCGTGGGGTGTCTGAACTGATGGTGACTTCCCACGCAGGCGACCTCATACCACCCGTCCTGCTCCAATATTCGGATTACTTCTCTTGATGAATAGCTTTTCACTTTATCGCCCCTGTAGATATTATAGCGCGTATATTTATACGTGTCAAGTGATTTTGGGAAATATCAATAAATTTTTATATTACGAATTATCTGAATTATGACCACATTTAGGCTTCGGAATATTAATTTGAAATTCTATTTAAAAATATTGCTTTATAAAAAAATATATGTTATAATAATACAGGATTAGTTTTATACAAAGAGGGCAAAAATGGATATAAAAAATCTAACTGACGAAGAAAAAGAACAATATCGTAAGAATAGCATAGATTTTTTAAAAGATGAATCTGCTTTAAAAGATGCCGCAGTTTTCTATAATGGAAAGTTATGGCTATCAGATATAGGATTTTTTGAAAAGAGTATTTTTGTATATAATTTTTGGTCTTATTATGATACTCAACTTTATTCTGACGATATTAATTTAGATGTACTGGATCAACTCGAATATAATATCGAAGAAATCGTATTTAATACGATAACAGAAGATACTTTAACGTATAATAATATAAATTATTTTAATTTTCAAATTCAGGAAGATTTTCTAAAATTTAAGCAATTATATTATGGGAATAATTCAATTTGGCAAGGTAAGATTGTACTTTTTCGAATAAAAGATATTTATTTTGAATTAATTATTTTACTTCCAAAATGTCAAATTGAATCTGTGAAAAATCTTATTGAAAATATTAATTTAGAGTGGAATTTAACAAAGAAGCAAGAATATTTAATTAGAGAACGACAGCATTTTATTAATATTTTAAAAGAAATATTAATAAAACAAAAATCATCGAGTGAATATCGAAAAAATTGTATAGATGTATTAAGAAATGAACGAATTTTATTAGATGCTGCCGTTTATTATGGTTATGAAATATGGATAACTAATGTAAAATTTAATGATAATAATATTTCAATAATTATTAATGACTTAAATGTTATATGCAATTTCGATTATAAAACAATTTTAGAACATGAAACAATATTTAGATTATATCCAGCATATTTCGTACTTCCGTCACCCCCAGAAAAATTGAAAGATTATTTTATATCATGCGATTTGTTAGACTTTAAAGATTTCAAAATATACGAAGAAAATTTTCAGAGATTTCATAGCCTTGGATACGGAATGTTGTCTCACAGGCAATTTGTTTTTAAAATATTGAAGAATTTATTTAGAAATGATGAAGATAGAAAAAAATATATATATTTATATGGTGGAAAGAGTCAATATGGTGTTCTGAAAATAGATATGGTGCTTGTTTAAAGTATATAAATAACAAGTTTGATTTATTTATTTTACTTGCACGACCTCATATTGAATTTATAAAAAATTATATTCGTGATATTGATTTTAAATTAAGAACTCAAAAAACACGATATTTACCTAAATTTATATCTACTAATCAAAAACCACAATATACGACTAATCCTGTACCTACTAATTTAAATATATTACACACCATTGATTTAATGAATGGAAGAGATTTTGAACGATTTATTGCCAACTTATTTGAAAAAATGGGATATAAAACCAAACTGACTAAAGCATCTGGCGATCAGGGGATTGATGTTATTGCTGAAAGTTCTGATGAACGTATTGGAATACAAGCAAAATGTTATTCATCTAAAGTTGGAAATTCTGCAATACAAGAAGTTGTTGCAGGAAAAGCGTTTTACAAACTTGATAAAGTAATGGTAATAACTAACAATAGATTCACATCATCTGCTATTGACCTTGCAAGAGCAAATAATGTTATTCTTTGGGATAGAAATAATTTAAAAGATAAATTAAAATAAAAAATTTAAATAAGGAGATAAAATGGCTTATAATATTGATGCTTTAAAAGGAGAATTAGTTGGACTTCACGATTCAATTAGAATACTTAGAGAAATTTATAATAAAGAAGAAAAATTAATAAATTTGGCAATTCCTCATATAATAGTGGTGGCTTTTGCTTGCGAAGTAGCAATGAAAGGAATATATTTTTTTGAAACAACTATAGACCTTAAAAATTCTCATAATCTAAAAGAACTATTTGACAAATTGAGTCAGGCTACTCAAAATGAAATCCGAAATAATATTGCAAACAAAGACTTTGATATGCTACTTGAAAAGAACAAAAATGTTTTTAATGAATGGCGATATTTATATGAAAAAACCCAGATAGATAAGATAAATGCTGACATTTTGTTTTTGGACAATTTTTTAAATGTATTACATGAAAAACTTAATAAAATATCGTAACTGAATTTACGAAGAAACGCGGGGAATTACGTAGGGCAAGCAATGCTTCGGTATATACCCGAAACCAAAAATTCTCCCGCGGCGGGTTGTCTATGTTGTTTATAAAGAATAAAAAAACACCATGCGAACGATAATAATAAAACTTATCGTGCGCATAGCATTTTTGTTTTACATCCAACTACACGTCCATGATTATAGGCAGTATCATCGGCTTGCGTTTGGTTTTTTGATATAAAAACTTGGAAAGTTCGTCTCTCACTTTTGTTTTTATCTCATTCCATTCGCACATGTCGTTGTCAAAACAGTAATTTACAGCGTCGCGCGCGGTGGTGCGCGTCTGTTCCATAAGCTCTTCGGATTCCCTGACGTAGACAAATCCCCTGCTGACTATATCCGGTCCCGAAATCAGCGTCGCATTGTCGATATCTATTGCGGCGACTACCACAATAAGCCCGTCCTGCGCTAAATGCCGCCTGTCGCGCAGAACTATATTCCCGACGTCTCCCACTCCCGCGCCGTCGACAAGAACCTTCCCGCTCGGAACAGTACCGTTGAATTTCATTGAATTTTCGTCTAACTCTATTATTTTGCCGATGTCGGGTATAAGTATATTCTCGCTTTTCATGCCCATATATTTCGCAAGTTCCGCGTGAGCTTTGAGATGCCTCTGCTCCCCGTGCATCGGCACGAAAAATTTAGGTTTTACAAGCCCGTGTATCAATTTCAGTTCTTCCTGACATGCGTGACCCGACGCATGCAATTCGGCTACGGCGTCGTGGAGAACATGAACGCCTTTTTTTGATAATTCGTTGATTATCCTGCCGACCAATTTTTCGTTTCCCGCTATGGGATGCGCGGAAATAACGACGACGTCTTCCGGTCCCAAACTGACTTTCTCATGGTCTGAAAACGCCATTTTATATAACGCCGACATTGGTTCTCCCTGCGAACCTGTCGTGATTATTGCAATCTGTTCGGGATTGTATTTTTTTATCTCGTTTATATCTATGAGCACGTCTTTTGGAATCTGCAGATAGCCGAGTTCTATCGCCACGCCTATTATATTTAGCATACTCCGCCCAGTTATCGCGACTTTGCGCTTGAATTCAGCCGCCGTTGAGATTATCGACTGTATTCTGTGGACATTCGACGAGAAAGTCGCGATTTCTATGCGTTTATTCGCATGGTTCTGGAATATCGCGTGAAGCGAATTTTTGACTTTCCGCTCGGACGGGGTGCTTCCCTGCCTTTCTATATTCGTGGATTCGCACATCAGGAGCAGAACCCCATTGTTGCCGTATTCCCCGAATCGGGTTAAATTAATCATCTCCCCGCTTATCGGGGTTAAATCCACTTTAAAGTCCCCGGTCACAACAACTACGCCGACCGGGGTTTTTATGGCAAGCGAGACTGAATCCGGTATAGAGTGGTTGACGTGTATAAATTCTATGGAAAAACAGCCGAGTTTTATCGTTTCCCCGTCTTTGACTGTCACAGCCTGCACTTTATTCTGCAAACCGTGTTCTTCAAGTTTGTTGTTTAAAATACCCAACGTCAGCCTTGTCCCGTAAACAGGCACATTTATTGTATGAAGCACATACGGCAATGCGCCGATATGGTCTTCATGCCCGTGAGTCAATACGATTCCTCTGATTTTATCCAAATTTTTTTCAAGATACGTCGTGTCCGGAATAACCAAGTCGATTCCGAGCATATCGTCGTCCGGAAAAGCGAGTCCGCAGTCAACGACCATAATATCGTCTTCATATTCGAACACTATTATATTTTTCCCGATTTCCTGAAGTCCTCCTAACGGTATAACCTTTAGTTTTGATGTTTTTTTTTGCATATTTTCTCCTTTTAGTTTGTTTTATGTTATTTTTTATGTATTACTTATATAATTCATTCAGAATTTCCAAATTTTAACAGAACTATAAAACCGCATAATCATAATATTATAATATAAAACCCAAATATTGTTGTATCGAATGAACTTCGCGCAGTTCCCATAATCAATTCCGCGCAAACAGGAATTGATTTTATTGGACGGAACAAGCAGAAGTTCACTCAAAGCACGGGCGCACAGCTAACAATACAACAATATCAGTTTAAATATTATATTATGTCATGCTAAACCTTAAAATATTAAAATAAATTCCGCACATATACTTATACTGAACAAGTTCAGTAAGTAACATTACTATTATTATACACTTAAACCCGCAAATTGTCAAGTGCCGTTTTTTATATTATCATTTTTGATATTTTTATCTATGCCGTCTATAATGGATTGTATCCTGTCGTTTGTTACGTCTAACAATTCTTCTGCGGCTTCTGTGCTTACAGCTTCTGCAATAAGTTTGAATCCGCCGCTCTTTTTGGGGACAACGTTCACAAAACCATTTGAAAAATCGAGCTGTATTCCTTCTCTTGCCCTGTAATTTATTTTTTTCTTTTCTCCGTTTTCATTATTTTTTACACAATTTAGATCGCCTGGATTTTTTAATTGAGCGTTTAAAATATGCATAATTTTCGTTTTTTTGCTGTCGTCGGCATAAATTTCCGTATCCCGCGACGTAAACTCCGGCAGTTCTTTTATATGCCAGCCCAAAGATTTTCCGGAACTGTATAGAACATGACACAGTTTCACTGCGGCAAAGCAGGCGTCTTTTAAATAAAACTGCGATATTATTTTTGATTTAGCTTTCAAATCATCACCGTCGTCGTCAAACGGACATGAAATATACCGCAGTATATCCGCGCCCTCGTTTTCGGTTATTATCTGCAAAGCGTGAGGCGCAAGATACGGCATCGCTATTTCCGTTTCGCCGCTGTGAATCGCGTCTTTTATCAAAACTGCAACGATATGCCAAAAATCGACCGCGCCGTTTATACTATTATCATATGCCTGAAGATAAAATCCGTCATCGCTTACGGCAAAATTAAGATAATCCGTAATTTCCCCGTTATTTGTATTGTGATTATTCAGATCGTCGCTGTCGTCATAAACTTCGCATGACAATTCGATAAGCGCTTTTTTTAATATATGCGCCGCCGTTCCGGTTTTATTCGCATTTTTTGATTTCACCGCGACTTTTAGACCGCTTAACTTCGTCGGATTCTCCGAAATCCTGCCTGCGTTTTTCAAAAGTTCGCTGAAATATAAAAATTGCAGACCTTCAAATGTTTCCGTATCGTAGAGTTCATTTGCAACGGGAGGCTTATAATCGTCTCTTGACAGTGCGGCGTCGAATTTTCTTTCAAACGGGCGCGACGGGGAAAGCGTGTTATAGTCGAAAATTTTCATCACATCATTATATGACCCGTCCGGACTTATTATTCTGTCCACAAACAGCATTGTGTCAAGGCGGAAATGCCCGGCGGCGAACGCCGCCAAAGAGTCGAACCCCTCACCGAAATCGTAACTTTTCGCGCCTGACGCAACCACCCCGCATAGAAGCGAATCTTTAATTAAGCGGCTTATATTGTTCTTTTTCGTCGAATATTTATATTCCGCATCGTTTGACTGATGTTTCACGCTCTGCGAATACATAACCCCGATTCTTCCGGGTCTTTTATTTTTGAAATCCGACGACGCAATACCCGCCGCCGCACCTATTTTAACGCAGTATTCGGGCGTGAGAGTTTCATTGAATATTCCCGTTATTCCGTCGTCGCTGTCAAAAAGACTGCGCTTGTTTGCCAATAAATTTGAAAAAATCACATTTGACATAATTTTTTCCCTTTCGTATATTTTTTTGTTGTTCCATATTTTAACGCCTTTTGATATAAAGGCGTAATTTTCTATGACGCACTCCTGACCGACGACACATCCATCATTTATTACGACGTTATCGCCGATTTTGGTAGCTTGACATACAATGGATTTTATGATTTTCGTATTGTTCCCTATCTTCACTCCGTCGTGTATTATACTATCGATAATCTCGCAGTTTTCGCCGATTTCGCAATTTTTACCGATTATCGAATATTTAGACAGTATGGGCGGGCATTGCCCGTCCGCAGGTCTTTGCGTCATTTTAACGGACGGGCAATGCCCGCCCATACACATTTTCGCCGTCTCGTTTATTATTTTTATTTTCCCGTCAGCCGCGTCAATATTGCAGTTATAATATGCATCTAAATCCCCGATATCGCACCAGTAATTGTTATCGACATAGCCCGACAATTTATATTTACCGTTACTGTTGAGCAAAAACGGAAATAAGTCTTTTCCGAAATCGTAAAATTTATTTTCGGGTACGGATTCTAAAACTTTATTGTTTATTATATAAATCCCGGTATTGATTGTATCTGTGAACACCTGCGACCATGACGGTTTTTCTATAAAAGTCAGAATAGTCCCGGAATCTCTGGTTTCCGTCAAAACTCCGCCGAATTCTAACGGATTTTCTGATTCTGTGAGAACAAGCGTCACATCGGATTCCGACTGTCTGTGAAATTCGACGGCTTTTGATATGTCGATATCGCATACTGCGTCGCCGCTTATCACGATAAAAAAATCGTCATGGGATTTTATATTTTTATCAAGTAAAAAAGACTGCGTATTTTTTACGCTTCCCGCAGTTCCGAGAGGTTTATCTTCTTCGAAGTATGCGAGATTTACCCCCTCGAAATTGTTTTTATATTTATCTTTTATCTGTTCGGGCAGGAACATAAGGGTAATAGCCGCGTCGGATACGTTATGTTTTTTGAGCAGTCTTATAATATAGCTTATAACGCTCTCGCCGAGTATCGGCACGAGCGGCTTCGGCATTTTCAGGGTAAGGGGACGCAGTCTCGTACCCTCTCCCCCTGCCATTATAACAGCTTTCATCTGCACAACTCCTATTCTTTTGTATTGTTGGAATAAATATTTACTGAACAAGTTCAGATACTGAGTGTTGCTCAGTATAATAGTAATATTTGTAAATTTTGCCGTTTTTATTCATTTTCAATCAATAAACAAAAAGAAACCGTCGTCAAAAACGGTTTCTATAACAGATACTTTATATATTTGCGTTATTTTGCAGTATGAGTTCATCAACTGCATGCCGGTCAAGAAAGGGGGCAAGTTTTTTCAATTTATCTTCGTCTAATTTATCTTTGAATTTATATACAAATGCAGTCAGCGTCTCTGTTTTCAAAAACGGCGCAAGTTCCACGATTGTGTCAATATCTGCGATTTCTTCTAATTTATCTGCATTTTTTATGCCGGAATATTTTATGTTTGGAATCTTTATATCCGGAATATGTATATCTGGTATTTTTATGTTAGGGATTTTAATATCCGGAATGTTAACATTAAATTTTCTTTCGATTTTATCGGCTATTTTGTCAAATTTCTCATTGAATTTACTGTTGAATTTCTCAGTAAACTTATCAAACTTATCGAATTCATTTGATTCATTTGATTTATCGGAGCTGTCGATATTTTCAAGTTCTTTTTTAAGTTCCGAGATTAAATTTTCATCTACCCCGTTTTCGGCTTCTGCCGCCATTTCATTTAATTCTTCGAGCCTTTCTTCGAGTTCGTCTATTTTTTCGTCAAAGGCGTCTATTTTTTCTTCCAATTCATCTAATTTTTCATCTATACGGTCGACTTGTTCTTCAATTTCGTCGTATATTTCTTCGAGTTTTTCAAGAGTGGCGTCGGAAATTCCCGGGGTATTCTGCTTACTCTCTATGACGCGCAGTTTTTCTTCAAATTTCGTCTTTTCCTGCTGATATTTTTCCCTCTGCGCCTCTGTTTCTTCAACGGCTTTTTGTTTTTGTTTTTTGATTTCTTCTTTTTGTTTTTGAATTTCTTCAATTTCTTTGCGGAAACGCGATATTTCGCTGTTACTGCCGTTATCGCCTGCTTTGTTTTTCAGACCTTCAAGACTTTCAAGTTCCGCAATCAGATTTTCATCTATATCTGATTCCGTGTTTACAGCCCCTTCAATATTTCCGTTTTTGATTTCATTTTCCCGTTCTTCCGTTTTTTTATACAGTTCAGTTATTCTCCCGCTTATGTCAAGTATTTTTCTACTGACATCATCTATGTTCTGATTATTCGTGCTGACTTGTTCAGACACTTTGCCGAACATTTCATGGAGTTTTTGTTTTGTTGCCTCTGAAAGACTTGCTATCGCCAATTTTTCTTTTATTATATTTAGGCTTTCCTGCAACTTTGCGCGTCTGTCTTCTAAATTTCTTCTTTGTTCTTCCGCATCCCGCCGTTCTTCTTCGAGAGAAAGAATTTCGTCCTTTAAATCGTTCAGCCGTAAATCGTTTTGAAAATCATATTCGCCGCCAGTATTTGTTTCTGTAATCTCCCCCATTTTCCCTGTTTCACCCATTTCGTTCATCTTCCTATCGCCTCCGCTATTTTTATATTTTCGAATCAATTAATTTCAATAATTTATTATAACTCAAATTTTTAAAGATTTCAAGCAATCTTTAATTAAAATTTATCATTGTTTCCTAAATTATTTCATATATCTATTATTATACAAAAATGCGTGCGGAGAAAAATATCGTATTTAGGCGAACAGAACAAATTATTGTACTGGCTGTTATGTATAATAATTAACAAATTGATTATTAAAATTGCTTGAAAATAAAAATTCTACGTAATATAATTTAATTATTGTAAATTATATTTTTACTCTAATATATTGATTGTAGGAGAAATTTTATGAAAATAAAAAAATTTATTTCTTTATTATTAATCTGTTTTATGTCATGCGCATTGATTCTGACTTCTTTTGCAGGATGCAGCAATACATCTGACAACAATGCTGATACAACCGTTGTCGGTAACAGTACTGTTGCTGGAAGCGTTGCCGATACCACAACGTCCGCACCTGCGGTTACTACGACTGCGGCGCCTGCGACGACGACAGCAGCGCCTGAAACAACTACTGGTATTCCGCCTGCAAATCCGCCGGCGAATATTCCAGCGGCTGCAAAATCATTTCTCACAGCCGCCGCGACCGGCGACAGAAATAACTACAACGGACCGGTAGGATATGAATTTCAGTGCAATGCCGACATGACGGTAACGTTTGTAGGACGTCCGCTTAACGGCGAAATGCTTGATTCGCATGTCATATACATCTGGGACGTAAGCGCGCAGTCTTTATTGGCAACTGTTGCCGTCATGCCGGATTCCCCGCTTGACGCGCTCGGATTCAAGATTGCGCCGCTCAGCGCGCCGCTTGTGCTCAAAAAAGACCAGCAATACATTATTGTGAGCTCAGAACAGACTGACGGCGATAAGTGGTACGATGTCGGCGTAGCGGAAACCGACGCTCCTGAGTTGTCCCCGACCCCCGACTGTACGATAATAACGCCGGCATTCGGGAACGAAGACGACTACGATTCATATCCCGCGAACGTATATAATCCCGGCGGGCAGAATAAAGGCTATACCGGAGTGACATTCTACTACACGCTGAATTAAATAACAACTATAAAAAATTCCGTATGGTCGTCATACGGAATTTTTTTGTAATATGTTGTTTTATCAATTAATCAGGAAATATTGCCTCCCCATATTTCCCCGCCATATATTTCGTAGCTGAAACCAAATCGTCAAAACCGCCGCAGCCGTCTACGCCGTTTGAAGTCCACGGCATAACGCCCTGCCATCCGTTAAGATATGCGTTTTCATAGTCTGTAATCAGCGTATTGTTTTCTGTTCCCTGTGTCTGACCTTTTGACCCTTTCGCCATACATTCGCCGATTAACGCGGGCTTTGAGCCGTCAAGTTTCCAACACGCCGGAGTTGTATAAAACGGCACGCCATAATACTGTCCTACCCAGTCATAATAATGAGGAGCCCAAAAATCAAGATGAGCGTCCGGGTTGAGACAGAGTTTCTGTAAAAATGTGTCTGATACTTTATTACCCTCGCATCCTGCGCCGTCTGAGTTATATTTAGGGAAGCTCATGCCCACTGTGACAAGTATGCCGCTGTTTTCATGGATAGCGGCGGATTCATATGCAAAAAGATTTGAAATCTGCTCCCACGGAATTTTGCCGCACTCTGCGTTTTCAAAAATCCAGTCGGGTTCGTTGCACATGTCGATACTCCAGAGATACGGATTATTTTTGTACCTGTTGACAAACGGAACGACGTAATTATTCACAAACGAATCTATAGCGTCATTGCTTGCAAGCATATTGCGCCATTTTTGAGCGGACGGTCTTGTATTGACGGCATTTTTGAAATGGTCGAACGAAAGCAAAGTCGCCATAATATATATGCCGTTTCTTTGCGCAGTCGCAAAAAATGCGTCCAAATCGTTCCAATGAGCATCTGTGGCTCCGCTTACCATGCCGTTGTCGTCAATAATTATGGCGCCGTTGTCATTGTTGCAGTTAATCCATACTCTCACGGCGTTGACGCCGTTGTCGTGCAACGCTTTAAAATGATTATCCCACCATGAATCGTCATATCCCCCGCCGAAATCATTCCACTTGTTCCATGGAGTATTTGCGCCGTTTATCCAGATTCTTTTGCCGTTGACTGTAAACTGATTGTTTACGATAGTTATGCGTTTGTCGTCAGTATCGGCAGAAGTTGACGCAGTAGGGTCGGCAATTTTGCCGGAATCTCCGCTTGCACAGGCGAAAAGCGTTCCGCAAGCGGAGATTGCCAAAGTAAACAATAAGATTTTTTTTGCGTTCATAAATAATATTTCTCCTTTTTAACATAAAATAACATCGCCTTTAATCGGCGTTAATACTTCGCCTTTGAATTTGTTTACGGCGGAGTCAAAACATTCCGTTCTGATTCTCGCAGGGTAGTGAACAAGAGCGAGTTTTTTCACTCCCGCATCGGCGGCGACAGAGGCGGCTTCTTCCGCGTCAGAGTGAAGATATAAGTTATCGCCCGTGTGTTTTCCTCCTAAAGAACATTCGTGAATTAGCAAATCGCAGTTTTTGAAAAACGCGATTTCATCGTGATTATAAGCGGTATCGCCTGCAAACCCTATTTTAGAATTTGTAACCATATCCGTGACGCAGTAATATCTGCCGTCAACCGGGTGTATAGATTTGTGCGCTTCTATAAATAATTTTGTACCGGAATCTATATTAATCGTAATATTTTCTCCGGATCTGATCTCTGTGCATTTAGGATATCCCGCGTTTTCATAAAAGCGCGACACCTGCAAAAAATTCATTGCAAGTGCTACTACCATATGCAATTCTCCCGGACCTACAAAAGTTAGTTCGTTTAGAGACCTCCCTTCGTTGAGGTGATAAAACAAAAATTGAGGCAGGGCGATATAATGGTCATGATGAAAATGGGTAAACAAAACAGTTTTAAAATCTGCCGGATTCAGCCCTAAATCCAATATATTTTCGACTAAATTCCAGCCTGTGTCCACGATAACTTTGTTGTTAATCAGATAGCTCGCGGTATCGTTCCCATAGTCGTATCTGCAGCCTGACGAGCCTAACACCGTAATAAACGTACCGGTCGGAATAATCGCTTCTTCTTTTATATCAACCAAACCCGCGAGATAGTCAAGCGACACGTTAAAATAGTTCGCAAGCGCAATCAATATATCCAAAGTAGGCGTAAATTTATTTATTTCATAATTACGATATCCTCTTTCGGTACTATTAATAATTTTTGCCATTTCATTTTGAGTTAAATTTTTATTTTTTCTAAGTAATTTTAAACGCTCTGAAAATGTACTCATAAAACCTCATAAAATATTTTAATTTTTTTATAAAAACGCTTGACAAGGCAAAATTTTTCCTGTATAATGAATATGAGGAATAAATTTTCCTTAATGTGAAATTAGTTATAGTAAAGATAGGAGAATAATCATGGAAAACTATACAGATAAAATATTTTGAACGCGCAGACTTACAGTAAATCAGATATTTCCTTATGACCGGCAGTCACCCCCGCGAGGATAAAGATATGCGGGATTATAACATGCGGTTGGAGAACGACAGCGAAAATATAATTAACAGGTTTAAGCGTATTTATAAAGACGGCGAGAAAGAGGAGTATGACGACGCATTGAGTGAGTTCGCGGACGCAACAGCGACATATCAAAACGTTTTCACGGAAATAGGCATGAAAATCGGCGCGCGATTATTATTCCAGCTGCTGTGTCAGGATGAGTAAAATTTAGAACACTCTTCACATGCCCTCTTTAGTAAAGAGGGTGGCACGCGAGATGTCATTAAAAAACTATAATATTACGCTAAATCGCGTGACGGGTGTTTTGTTCTCCATCATGGCACGCATACCAAGCGCACTCGGCGGGATTCCACAAAACACCCGTCGCACCAAATTCAGCTTCGCTGAATTTATCGCCACCCTCTTTTCTAAAGAGGGCTTTGGTAAAAATACCTCGCCTTAACTTAACGACATTACACTGTCGTCCGTCCCTATACATTACTATCATACGGATATTCCAAAACGAGTCCGTCATATGCAAGCATCAGTCCTTTTTCCTCTGCAATCGGGCTGTATTCGTCGTGCGGCGGGCACCAGTGCGGAGCCATATGCGTCAGGTAATAATCCGGCTTATCTCTCCATAAATTATTTGCGTTAAAAAACTCTAATAACCGCAGATTCTTCTCAAAACCCATGTGAGTCTGCGAATCGTCGCCGAAGCCGAAAGTGCCTTCTGTGATAATAAAATCATATTTATAACTTTTCAACGCTTCAAGCGTTTTATCAAAAGGCCAGCCTGTGTCGGTCAAATATAAAAAAGTGCGGTTTTTACGGGTGATTATGTAGTTTATTGAGTGTGTTTTACCGTCGTTATGGTTTCCATCCAAAGTAAAAATCTCAAGTCCGTCCGCATAGTATTTTTTAAAAGGTTCGACGACATTAAACTGCATATTCCAGCTCATTTTGTCATATCTGTCGTTGTTTAAGAGCGTATCTTCCACTTGTTTGCTGCCAAAAGTATTTAATTCAGGCAGTTGCGTAAATACTGCCATCCTTGTCCAAAGCGTATGCGTATTAAAATGATCTTTATGCGAATGCGTCACTAACAGGGTTTTTATTTTCCGTATATTCACCCCGAAGCGTTCAGCCTGTATATGTACCGTTTTGCCTATATCAATCATCACATCGTCGTCTAAAATTACAGAACTATTGCGGCGGATATTTTTTCCTCCCCATTTGCGGGCTTTTTCGCAGTTTTCACATTCGCACCAAATACCGGGATATTCTTCCCCTGCAGAAGTGCCCAAAAATATTATTCTCATAAATTACATATCTCCCCAGTTAAAACACAAGTCCCAACCTCATCGTAAAATTAATATTGTTCCATATTGCACAATTTTGTAACAGTTTACGTTAAGTTTATCAAATTAATACAAATAAATCAATATAAAATTGTAAAGTTTACGAAAGTACTGTAAACGGAAATAAAATATTAAATTTATAATCGTAATATACGTTTTGGGAACTTTAAAATAACAACCTTGGTTTATTTTCTGTTCATAAACGATATAAGCGCGCAGACAAAAAATCCGCGCGTTTATATAACTATTTAAAATAACCTAATTACCACTGATTTTTCCCCAGTATAATTATAGCCGAATTTTAGGATATTCTTAAAACTTTTAACGTTCAAATTTCACTGATAATTTCTAAAGTTTTATATAATTCATTATAATATTTATTTTTTATTTGATTTATCATATTTGTGCTTTTGGTTATTAAATTAGGATCTTCTGTCATTTTATATCTGATAATAAATTTTAGAAGTTTAATGGCTCCTTCATTAAGAGAATCTAAATTGTTTAATATTGCCATATTTTTCGAAAATCATACTCAATCTTTCAATCATAAGAGTAATGTGGGCGGCAATTAAATAAAAATGTTTTGTAGATATTTCATTATTAAGCAACCTATCATTAAGCAAATCAAAAAATGTTATACCAAAAAATATATCATCGCAATTATAAAGTTTATATCCGGTTATAAATCTATTAATTTCATTATATCTGTTCTAAAACCCATGTTCAAAATTGTAAATTCCGCAAATTAGGTTGAAACGAAGCAAATGCTTCTGCTGCTTGTTGCGATAACGGTACTTGAGAATTTTGAAACACTTGAGACTGCGGTTGACGTGTTCGATGCGGATTCTGTACTGGGCTAAACTGCGGTTGAACTCTTTCTGCTCCCCGGTAAGCTCGCCGCCCTTGGGTTTCTTGAATGGCGTTATGCTGAATAAGTGTATGTCGCATATACCCTGAAAACCGCTGTCGCCCACAAACAAAGTATCGTCATTAAGGCGAAGACCGCTCTGCTTGTACATCTCGAAATCGTATACCGAGCCTTTGGCTTCACTGACGAAAAGTATTTTGCCACTCTGACCGTTTATTACTACCAAATCTTTTACTGTATGGCATTTTTGCTTGCCTGAATATGACTCTTTCTGTTTTTTTTAGGGCGTTCTGTTTCGCATTCCGTCACATCTGCCACTGCGATGACCACATCTGTGCCTGCCTCTTTCAGCTCGCGCTTCGCCGGCAACGCAAATGTCCCGTCCATTATCAACGTTTCTTCCACCCATTTTACCGCATCGCTTATTCGGCTTTTCGACACCTCGTAATCAAACGCTATGTTTACCATTGTTCGGTAGTCGTGATAATACCTCAGCGTTATCACCAATTTATCAAGTACGCTTAATCGGGGAAGCCGTCCTCCTTCTTTGTGCAACTCCCTACTGAGCTTGCTCAGTATATGCACTTTTTAATATCTCTAACATTTTCTCAAATGTGGACTTCTCTATCCCGAATATTTCGTGATATTCTTTTCCTTCTAATTTCTCTATTCGTTTTTCATTTTCTATCATATCTTTATTTTATCAGGTTTTTTTCCTTTCGTCAAGGGTTTAGAACAGGTCTATTGTATTATGCTTATTAATAGAGGCTAAAGATATTTAAAGAGATATATCTGCGCCATATCATCTTTACCATTCTCACATGGGTGGAACCCAACTGGCGTGAATCCATTACGAATGTAAAATGATAATGCACCTCTTTCATCAGGGTCATCGGGTGTATCTGTATATAAGCATTCTGCGCCACACTCACGCAGGTGTTTTTCTGCTTCTTGACATAATAATTTTCCATACCCTCTGCTTCTATATTCCTCTTTTACTTCAAACATTGCTATGGTAGCTTTTGCCCCGAAACAAGCTACATTTTCAAGACCTTTATCGTACAAAAGATATATAAATCCAAGAGGTGCTTCATCGTCTGAGTATAAGCATAGAGCTTCTCCCCCTCTTAAATATAACAACTTAATAAAGTTTTTCAACCATTCCACATGTTGTAAATTATTAGGGTCATAATGATTTCCGCATTGTACATGGCATATTTCGTCGAAAAACGTATTATAGAAATCTTTTTCATTTAAAAATTTGAAAATCATAATTTATCTCCAATCATAATTTATTGATTATACAAATAACAATTCTTAAAGATAATTTATACTATCTGGCAATCCACACATCAGAAACACCGTTTTCAATCAGCATCTTGTTCAGTTCACCTATGTGGTGAGATAGCTCCCGCATTATATACAAGTGCAATATCATTTGGCTCGCGCCTGTCCAATACCAAGCCCACCTGCTCTCTAACGGTGATGTTAAAGATTCATCATCAAGGGATGCCAGTGCTTTTTCAGCACGGTCAAGAACGCTATCAAAATAGGCGAGAAATTCGCTCTTGCCGGGAAACTCCTCAGCTTTTGCTTCCACCCAGTTTCCATACGGGTCATTATCTCCGAAGCTGCCGGCAATCATATCGTCTATGTCAACAGCCAGATGATAGGCAATACGGCAAGGAATATAGTATTCGTCGCCGTGCGGTTCTCTCCACCGTGATTCGGGAAATACCTCCACAATTCCTTTTATGGTTTTGAATAACGTCTGATATTGTGTTCTTACATCGTTTGCCAGTATTTCACTTATGTTGTTCTTTCCCATAAATTACCCTTTGTTTAACATGATTTTATGTTTGCTGTCGATTATGTTTATTAGCGGCATAATTGGTATGCCCTGCGCTTCCCGTCAGGTATGCCAAATTCGACCATTCCTCTGTATTCAAATCCTGCCCGTAAAATAACCTTCTGCATAATTTCATTCATTGGGTGAGTGTCGATTCTTATATCGCGGTATCCTATGCCCCCGGCTCTTTCAATGAGCCCGCGCATAAATTGCTCCGCAATGCCTTTGCCCCGGAAATCAGCGTCGATTGCCACACTATGTATAGATATATATTTTTCGTGGGAATTATCCCAACAGCCGTCTTTGATATTGGTATAACATTCATCTACACCCTCAACTAACGCGGCATATCCGCAAATTATATCTTCCTGCGAAATTAAGACATACCCCCAATTATTCGCAATATCTTCCTCCACATATTGGCTTGGACCATGTCCGTCCTGCCATTGAGAAAGTCCTTGGGATTGCAGAAATGCGCGTCCGCTTTCTAATACTGACAATATTTTTTCTATATCGTTTTTTTCGGCTATGCGTATATTCATCATAAATTTCTATCAACCCTTTTATTATGATAATATAAATACTATTTGTTTAATTTATTTCTATGTTTGCTGTCGATTATGCTTATACTATTCAGCTTGTATAGGAAACAAAATGCACATTTCAACGTCTTTTCCTTCAAATGCTCCGATAGGATATACCTCAATCTCAAAACCATTGTAAATCGTCATTCCGTTTATTTCCGCCCATTTCCTTATATCATCATGGTTTTTAAACAACTCCTCCATATTACGGCACGCATATTTAATGTATTTCCCCGGTGGCACAATGAACAAAGCCCAAATTTCTTCTAAATTGCCTATTTTTGTCACCGCGCAACCTGCGATATATTCATGCTTATTCGTAAGCAGATAAGCGTTAATACCATAATCTACAGGTGGAACGAGTGCGTTTTCAATCCTATTCCGGTATTTTTCGCCGTAAGTGTTCCACATTCCCTCAAGGCTTTCTATGGTCGCAGGCAGTCCCAATTTACGATAACTTAATCCAATCACTTTTATTTCTTCATCGAGTGTAATTACTTCAATATTCATATTTCCACCTCGTATTATATAAATACTATTTGTTTAACTTGTTTTTATGCTTGCTGTCGATTATGCCTATTCGTTACGTTAATCCATATAATTCAAACGGCTCATTCTGTAGGGCTTGTTTATACAGTTCAATCGTGTTTTTTACTTGTACCAACATACATTTTGCGTTTCCGATTAACGTATCTTTAATATATCCTTTTTCATACGCCCTGTTTTGAATAATATACCAAGGTCTCGCCGTTGGCGTCCAAGCCTCAATAAACCATTCCGATTCGGGGTAAATTTTTCTTGCTTCTTCCGATGGGATAAATTTTTTCTTGATGCCGTCGGGCAAAAAATCCTCAACATAGTGCATAGAAGACATCCGATAAATATCAACGCCCATCAAAAGCGCACAGCCGTCGGAATCAATCAAGTGTTGGAAACCCATTGAGGCATGTTTTTCGGCTTCATGTCCCCATGCGGAAACGCGAAATATCCCTTCTCCTGTGATGACATCGGGCATTTTTCGGAATGTGTCGGATATAATCCCCATAGCTGATTTTTCGTTATCATCATGTAAGATTTTTATTTTCAATGTCAATCCTAATTTTTTATCTGTCTCATTAAGCGGGAAGTTGGGCGAAAGTTTAAACGAGGGCGTAAGAATAGCACCGTTTGTGCCAACAACATTTTTTAATGCGTCTATTATCGTGATAGCACCGCCGTCAACATGACCGAAACTGCTGAGAGAACAATGTACTTCTAACATCATACTTGTTTTTACACCCAATGAATTAAGACCGTTTTCTATTTCCTTTTTTGTTATACAAGCAGGTATTTCCAGCACCTCCGCATATTATAAATTCATTTCTCAATTCCACGATATTTCGTAGGGAATGGTTAATGCTTAAACTGTACGCAGTTCATAGGTAATTTAAATACACTCGAATAATTCGTCAATGTAAGTAAATAATCCCCACGTTGTGAATGTTCCCTCGTCAATCATACGGTTAATTTCATCACGGCTTGCCCACATTGCGCCGCAGGTTTCATCAGGGGCAAGAATTATGGTTGATATATCGACATTTTGCCGGAATAGCCAAACATCAGCCAAACCGCGACCTGCAATTTCACCATGCCGTAAGTGATGTTTTATCATTCGCCCGTTCTGCGGTTCAAGAATAATGCCTAATTCCTCTTTTGTTTCTTTCAATGCAGTGGTCAGGCTTTTATCGCCCGCAACCGCATTTCCGCCCGTACATTCCCACAAATTAGGGAATGTCTTGTTCGGCGACCTTTGCGATATAAGGTATTCGCCGTTGTCATTCTCAATCCAAATATAAACCGCAAGGTGGTATTCGCCTTTGCGCATGGACTTGCCTCGCTCGTGAACTCGTCCTGTTACATTACCATTTTCGTCTAATATATCCCAAAGTTCAGCCAAGTTTGTTCCTCCGTTCG
>Ga0123357_10000254_pt1 | contig 51081 bp, 45 predicted proteins | sample TergutEmb28metaG_FD_89873 | JGI IMG/M metagenome (GOLD analysis project Ga0123357, IMG submission 89873) | Embiratermes neotenicus P4 segment gut microbial communities from Petit-Saut dam, French Guiana - Emb289 P4 | ecosystem: Host-associated > Arthropoda: Insects > Digestive system > Gut ...
AGACTGGATCAGGATGTAAACGGAGGACCGACCGATGCCGAGTGCATTGGCGGCGTCCCTGGTGGATATCGAAATGGGTTCCATGTGTATCTCCGGGTTGGCCGATTGACGGCGGAGACGCAGCAGGTTGCACATTGCTGCGGCTGCGTCGTCCAGTAATGAAAATGCCAGTAAATTCAACAGGAAGTGTGGTTACGAAAATGGATGCTTCCGTCCAAGAAACGCTGCCGCGCCTCCGAAAAACAAGAATGTCGGTCAGAGAGGATTCCTCCACCCGAGAATTTCCAGTTGCCTGTAGTTTTTTTAGAAAAACGTTCCAAGGCGCAGCGTGCCGTGCCGCCTGAAGCGTCTCGAAGAAATCGCGGGGTCTTGGGCGAAACAACGGGAACAGTCGGTGCCGGATTAGTCGCAGCGGGTCACGGCCGGTGCGACCTCCTCGTCTTCGGAAAAACCACCAGGGGCATCCGTGACCAGGCAGATGCGTTTTTCAGAACCTCCCTATGACGGGCACTGACAAAACTGACACAACCCCCGGATCACCGCCGCCATGTGCCCCTGAAGCCTGGCTCCAGCTCAGGGCCCATGACGACAGCACGGGGCCCGCAGCAGCACTGGTCCACCTGCTTTATCATTTCGTAGCCGATTCCGATATCCGTGCGGTCGACCCGCAATATCGCGCTGTGCAGCAACGCCAGCTGCGCGAAGCGATTGCCGCCCTGCGCCAGGGAACCGGGAGTTGAGAGAGGACTGAAGGACGGCGTCACCCGCGAACGCCGCAAGGCCCGCTCCGACATGCGGTCTCCTGCGGGTTCGACACCACGGACCATTGCCACGACGGCGCCAGGCAGCCTTGACCGGGTTCCGGCGGTGTTCGGGATTTTGAACCTTGAACGCAGCCCGCTGCGGCCATCGCGCAAGCTGGTTCCATTCCCCTGGCCAACCCCAACCCCGACATCCCGTCGAGACCGCGGCCCGCGACTACCGATCGGCGCCAGCCGCCAGTGCGCTTTGACGGCGTGGAAGCCCTCCCACATCCAAAGCACCACCCGAGCGCCCTCGCCTCACCGAAAGATGTGGGCAACCGGGAGGCTGCAGCCGGGACCGGTCTGATTAACACTTTACAAATATTTGATATGCATTCTAGTTCCTTAACTGATTCGCGAGGGAACGGGTCCCCTTCCAAAGACCTCCTCTCCCGGCGACATGTGCCCTGCGTTTGACGTAGCCGCGCCACCTGCGATGCGGCAATTCGATGCGTAAACAGCGGCTTTTGTTCAAAGTTCAAAGCAGCACGAGACTGAAATCCGCGTAAGGCCCGACCCTGGTTCTTCGTGCGTCCGGCCCGGCGCGTTACGAGTGGGAGGGATGTGATGGCCTGCGCTCATACGGAGCCGGCTGTTTTGGAGAATGATGCAGGCGCCGCGACCACGGCGGGACAGAGCCTGCGCACCCCGCCCCCCCGATCGCCCCCCGATCGCCGCTCCTGCCGCCCTCCGGCGCCACGAACGGCGCCCATCGCCGCAAACCTCATCGGCGGTCTCTTCGGCTTCGCGCTCGCCATCACGCTTTCTCCGGCGCCGGCTGCGGCACAGATCATCGACAGCGGCAACACCATCATCGCCCCCGGGACGCAAGGGAGCCCGTGGAATGTCGGGACCACACTGACGGTCGGCCTGTCGGGCGTCGGCAAGCTCGAAATCCCAGCAGGCGGTGCGGTTTCCAGCTCCTCGGGCGTCATCGGCAGTCAGTCGACCAGCCTCGGCTGGGTCACCGTCAACGGACCCGACGCGAGCTGGAAAAATTCCACCAGCCTCACCATCGGCCGCTCAGGCACGGGCTGGCTCACCATCACCGGCGGCAGGGTTTCCAACTCGTCCGGCACCATCGGCCAGAACCGGGGGTCCAGTGGCACGGTCACGATCAGTGGAGCCGGCGCAACATGGACCAATTCCGACATCCTCATGGTCGGTCGTGAGGGCACCGGCACGCTTGTCATCCGCGATGGTGCCGTGGTCACTTCGGCCGGTGGCAGGGCCGATATCGGCTACGATGTGGGCAGCAACGGCAGCGTCGATATCTCCGGTGCCGGCTCAAAGTGGAGCGTTTCCGGCTACCTCACCATCGGCCTTCTCGGCACCGGCTCGCTGAACATCACTGATGGCGCCGCGGTGTCGAACGGCGCGGCCTATATCGGCAACAAGACCGGTGCAAGCGGCGAGGTGACGGTCGATGGCGCCGGCTCGACATGGAAAAACTCCATGGGCCTCTATATCGGCATCGAAAATGGAGCCTACGGTTCGCTTCGCGTCACCGGCGGCGGTGTCGTGGTGTCCGATTTCGGCGGCATGGTCGCCAATAATATCGGCTCCGCCGCCGACATCACCGTCGATGGCGCCGGCTCAAAATGGATCATGACGTACGGCGACTTTGAACTCGGGCGCGGCGGCACCGGCACACTTGCCATCACAAATGGTGGCCTGGTCTCCGATGGCGACGGCAATATCGCCAACAATCCCCGCGGCGTGGCCTCGGTCACGGTCGATGGCGCCGGCTCGACCTGGACCAACAGCGGCAATCTCTATATCGCCGCAGGCGCCATCGTCACCACTCCGGGCGGCGGCACCGGCACGCTCGTCATCAGCAATGGAGGCAGCGTCAGCGCCAAAAAGGTGCAGCTTGGCTCGGATACCAGCGGAGCGGGTATCATCAATATCGGTGCCGCGCAGGGCAGCGCCGCGCGGGCACCGGGCAGCCTCCTTGCCTCGACGCTGGAGATGAAGAATTTCGGCCAGCTGGTTTTCAACCACAGCGATCAGAGCGGCGGCTACGTCTTTGCCCCTGACGTTACCGGCACCGGCGACGTCGAGCAGATCAGCGGCATCACCGTGGTGACCGGTGCCAACCTCTATAGCGGTGCCACAAACATCAGCGGCGGCAGCTGGCGCGCCGGGGTCGTCAACACTTTCAGCCCGAATTCGTCCGTTGCCGTGGCTGGCGCCGGCACACTCGACCTCGCGGGCTTCAGCCAGACCGTGGCGGGACTCACCAATGCCGGCATCGTCAACATGGGGACCCGGACGCCACCAGGCACGGTACTGACGACCACAAATTATGTCGGCCAGGGCGGCAGCATCGGCATGAACACCTTCTTCGGTCCGGACAACTCGCCCTCGGACAAACTCGTGATCGACGGCGGCACCGCAACCGGCACGACGGCGCTGCGTTTCACCAATGCCGGGGGACCCGCTACAGGAACAACCGCAAACGGAATCCTGGTGGTCGAGGCCGTCAACGGCGCCACCACGGCTCCTGGCGCCTTCGCCATGGCCAGTCGCGACTTCCGCGTCGGTGTCAAGGACTACCGCCTGTTCCAGGGCGGATTGAATGGCACCGAGGCCGAGAACTGGTTCCTGCGCTCAACCTTCATTCCGGAACCCGGGCCCGGGCCCGGGCCCAGTCCCCCGCTCGGCCCGGGTGGCCCCAGCGGCCCGCCCTCTCCGATTCTCGGCCCCGAGCCCGGCACCTATAGCGCCATTCAACCGCTGGCACTGCAGCTCGGCCTTGCCACGCTCGGAACCCATGACGAGCGTGTCGGCGACCAGAATATCGCGCGCCCCGGCCTGTCGGAGCCCGATGCCCTGGCCAATGACGGCCAGCCCGCGGCCTGGGGTCGGGTCCTGGCCCGACAGCTCACTGCGAGCTACCAGGGCTTCGCCGATCCAAGGGCGGACGCCCGAATTACCCTGCTGCAATCCGGCATCGACCTGGTGCGCTCATCCGAACTCACTGCCGCCGGCCACAGGGACTATGGCGGCCTCTATTTCGCGTATGGCAACCTCAATGCCGACATCTCGGGCCTCGTCACCAACGCCGCCGCCACCGCCTATGTCCACCAACATACCGGCGCACTCAACCTCGACGCCTGGTCGGGCGGCGCCTATTGGACCCATTATGGCGCCCAGGGCTGGTATCTCGAACTCGTGCTTCAGGGGACGAGCTATCAGAACAGTGCGGCTACCGAGTTTGCCCGGCTCAAAACCTCCGGCAGCGGCTTCGCCTCTTCGCTTGAGGGGGGCTACCCGTTTCCGCTGCCGCAGCTCGGCCCCGGCTTTGTCCTCGAACCGCAGGCACAGATCGTGTGGCAGCGCGTGAACTTCGACAACGGTAATGACGGGCTCGGTGCGGTCGCGTCCGGCACCACCGCCCTCGCCACCGCCCGCGTCGGCCTCAAAGCCAGCTGGTCCATCACCGACAGTCAGGAGCGGGTATGGATCCCGAATCTGCGCGTCAATTACTGGAACGATCTTGGCGGCACCGCCACCACCCTGTTTGACCAGGATCCGGTTCCGGTCCAGCTGCGCTCGCGGTATCTCGACATTTCCGCAGGCGTCACCACAAGGATCAACAGCCGCCTTTCCGGCTTTGTCGACGCCGGCTACCAGTGTGCCGTGGCCGGTGAGGAACGACATGGAGTCAGAGGTATAGCCGGGCTGCGCTATCGCTGGTGATGGCGCGCTTCGCTGCCGCATCAAAGTCCGGCCCGCGAAAGCGACGCACCCGCAGGCCCGGTCTGAGCCGGGGCGCGCGCCGAGCCGCCCCCTTAAAGCGCCCCGCTGCAGGTGCCGGACAGGCGCAATCCGGTAAAGCTGTCCACGAGAGGCGCCCTGGATGCGCCAGCATCACGAAGTGACAACTCCGTCGCGTAAACACGACGGCCTCTCAGACAAGCTATGCGGCAATCCGCTGGCTTGGCGTCTGACAGCCGTGCCCCGGCTGGAATTCTGCTCTGAAGAGGACGTGTGCCGAGCTGCAGCAACATCGCTTCGACCAGGATGTGGTTGCGCGCGTCAGTGCGCCGATGGTGCACAGGAACCTCGCGGTTTACTTCCTGCTCGGGGCTTCGCGTCCCGGACCGACGCCGCTGACCCTGCAGGAGGCGCTCGAGAAAGCGAAAATCAGGCTCACCGAAACCGGCCGCGTCAACGAACTGCGCATCGAAAACGTCGGCGATGAGGAGGTTTTCCTGCATGCCGGCGACATCGTCAAAGGCGGCTGGCAGGACCGTACCCTCAGTGTCAGCCTCATCCTGCAGCCACACTCCGGCGAGATCCCGATTGCCTCCTTCTGCGTCGAGGCCCGACGCTGGGCGGCCCGCAGCAAAGAGGACGCCTCCAGCTTCGCGGCCTCCTCGCGCGCGGTTCCCTCCCGCGAAATGAAACTCGCGATGCACGAAGCGCTCCGCCGGCCCACCGAACCCGAAGCCCGGCACCAGGTCAGCCAGCAGGATAAGAGCCGGCCCGGGATCGCCGTCTCCGAGACCTCGGTGCGTCAGCGCAGAATCTGGGACGGAGTGCGCCTGACGCAGGAGAAGCTGACACGCAATCTCGGGCAGGCGGTCGAGGCACGCGCCTCCGTGACCAGCCTGGAACTTTCTCTCGACAACGATGAACTCCACAAGGCGATCACCGGTTACAGCGAGATCCTTCTTCCGGCGGGAGAGAAGCAGGACGATATTGTCGGCACTGTCTTTGCCATCAACGGCAGGATCTCGATCGCCGACCTCTATCCCTCGAACGGACTGTTCCGGAAAATGTGGAAGAAGCAGCTCCATGCCGGCACCATCGAGGCCATCGGTGAGCAGGACGCGACCGCCCTGCCGACGCCTGCGGTCCGCGATGTTGAGGCCTTTCTCGCAGGCCGCAACACCACCGTTGTCAGCGAGCGTGACATTGCGGGAGAGACACAGATCCTCACCCGCGAAAGCGATCAGATCCTCGTCGTCGAGGCACACAATCCCGCCGCCTTCGTGCACCGCACCTATCTCGCAAAATGGTGAGGGAGCGTCGCAGCCGGATCGCCGTCGCGCTGCCGCTCACGTCCCGGCATTTATCGCTCCCGCCAGACGGTGATGCCGGGACAGACCACCGTCCCGCGAGCGATCTGCCACGCGCTCCCGGACAACGCACCACCGCGCATGCAACGTCGTGCACCTCATCTCCCGGAGAAATCCCACGCAGCCTCACTCGCATCACGAAAAGGTGATGCCTGGCAAACATGCACTCAATTCAGGCACCTGCCTGCCGAATCCTAACCCCGCAGGTCGCCGCGCGCGGCCCGAGCGCCGCAAATATGCCCCAAAGGGAGAGTGAGGATCGCTGCAGGGGGCGCGCCCCGCAGTCCCGCAGCGCTTTCCTCTGTATCAGGGAGTGATATTGTGCATATGCTATCCGCATTGCGTGCGTCGGTGTTGGCGGTGAGCATCCTGCTCGCCGGGCTCACAGCGGCTTCGGCCCAGCCGGAGGGGGTCACACGCGTCGACGGGCCCATCGTTCACAGGAACCTCGCCCTCTACTTCCTGCACGGCGCCTCCCGTGCCGGACCGCTTCCGCTCACCTTGCAGGAGGCGCTTGAGAAACGCCAGGTCCGGGTGGTCGAGACCAGCAATGTCAACGAACTCAAAATCGAAAATGTCGGGGAGAAAGACGTTTTCATCCAGGCCGGCGACATCGTCAAAGGCGGCCGCCAGGATCGCACCCTCAATGTCAGTCTGGTGCTGCCGCCGAAGTCCGGGCAGATCCCGATTGCCTCCTTCTGCGTTGAAGCCGGACGCTGGTCTGCCCGCGGGCGCGAAGACTCCACCAGTTTTGCCGCTTCCTCGCGAGCCGTGCCCTCCCGCGAAATGAAACTCGCAATGAAGGAAAACATCGCCCGGCCATCCGGGAACGCTTTCAGCAATCGGAGTTCGGAGACCTCGTCCCGCCAGAGCAAGGTATGGGACGGTGTCCGCACAACCCAGGAAAAGCTCAGTCGCAACATCGGCCAGGGGATCGAGGCAGAAGCATCGGCGACAAGCCTGGAGCTGTCGCTCGATAACGCGGGACTGAAGAAAGCGATCCAGGGCTACACCGAGGTCCTTGCACCCCACGGCGAGCAACAGGACGACATCATCGGTGTCGTCGTTGCCATCAATGGCGGGATCTCAAGCGCCGACATCTATCCCGCGAACGGGCTGTTCCGGAAAATGTGGAAGAAGCAGCTGGATGCCGCGATTATCGAAGCCATCGGCGAGCAGGACAAGCCGGGCGGCCCGGCTCCCTCGGCAGGCGATGTTGAAGCCTTTCTCGCGAGCGCCGACAAGGGCGCGGTGAGCGAACAGAAGCTCATTGGCGATTCCCGAATGGTGACCCATGACGGCGACAACGTGCTCGCTGTTGAAGCCAGGCGCGGCGCGGTCGTCATGCATCGCAACTATCTCGCCAAAACCAGATGATGGCGGAACGTCGGGAATAGGGATCCGGGGGCGAAGCAGCCGCATCACGGAAACTGCGCCTCGTCTGCGGACAGGATCTCGCCAGCGACGACGGGGGATGCCGGGAATGGCCAATTCCGTGCCCGCCCGCTTGCGCGGACGGGCAGTACAGAGGAACCATTCCCGGCAACTACGAAAAGAGCCCGATCCGCTGCGGTCCGGCACGCGTTGCCACAGGGTCTTTCCCCGCATCGGGCCTCGATCCTGCCTGAGTGGTGAGACGGTGAGACACATGGTCTTTCCCCTGCTCTCTCTCGCCACAGCCGCCCTGCCCTGGTCCCTGCCCGCGCTCGCAGTGGCAGACGGTGGCCTCGCTTAACAGGGCCGCCGTCCAGGGGCCGGCCATGGCGCTTTATAACCGGCTGTCAGCTGTTCCAGAGGCAACGGCGTGCCCAGGGACCGAGCACAGGCACTCCAATGCACCCGCATGCCGCCGGGCAGGGTTTCGACCAGGCGCAATTCTCCCTTCGCCACATCTACCAGATGGGCGAGATTGTTCCACCGGACCCGGCACAGGCGCGGGATCGAAATCGGCTGCCCCCCGGCCAGAGCCGTGCGATGACAGCGGCCGGCCCCTTTCCACCGGTGTTCCGTCCCCCGCAGTTTTCGGACGAGCCGAAGACTCCAGCCGACAGATGAGTGATGAGTGAAGCCACCGGCCCATCGTTGCGGTTCCCGAGCTACCGATGCCTGCCGTTGCCGATGCCTCCGTTGAGCTGCCTTACGAGGAGCACGGAGAGGACACGACCATCGCCTGTCGCCGGTTCCGGCGTCTCATCACCCGCCACATCAGGCAGTGCGCCCGCTCGCTGGCATTTCGTGAATTGTGACAGTCTCTCATCATTCTGTCATCCGTCCTGCACCGCGCTGTCATCCGGTTGCAGCATACCGGAACTACCGTGCCTCCGTCCGATTCGCGGGCGAGGATGCTGCATATGGAAAACGTCTCACCGAGAGCCCGACAGGCCCCCCAGCTCTCCGTTGGTCTTGCGTGCTGCGACGAGGACATCGCCGCGGCGCAGCGTCTGCGCTGGCAGATCTTCGCCGAAGAACAGGGCGTGGCCCTCGAGGGCGCGTCGGCGGAAATGGACGTTGAGCCGCTTGACGGGTTCTGTGATCACCTTATCGTCCGGCAGGTCGCCACCGGGCAGGTCGTCGGCACCTGCCGGCTGCTGACCTCGAAGAATGCGCTGGCCCACGGCGGCTATTACTCAGAGCGGGAATTCGAGATCGGGCCACTGCTTGCGAGCGGGCGCCGCCTTCTCGAGATCGGCCGCTCCTGTGTGCACCGCGAGCACCGCAACGGAAGCACCATCGCGCTCCTGTGGTCAGGGATCGCCGCCTACCAGCTTCAGGCCCGGCATGATGCGATTATCGGCTGCGCCTCGATCCCGCTTGGAAATGACATCGGCACGGGCGCCGCACTCGCCTATCGGCTGGCGACACAATGCCGAGGCCCGGAGTTTCCGGCGGTGCCCCGCCGCGCCCTGCCGCTGCCGCCGGGAGATCCGGAGGCCTTTTCAGCGGCCGTCATTCCGCCACTGATCAAGGGTTATCTGCGCTGCGGCGCGATCGTCTGTGGCGCGCCTTATTGGGATGAAGGTTTCAACACCGCCGATCTCTTCATGTATATGGCGGTCGATCGGATCGAAGCCCGCTACGCCCGGCATTTTCTGAAAAGCTGAGCGGCAGGGGGCGCGCTTCGTGACGCTTGGGATATCGCGGCTCTATTGCCGCATCGCCATTCACATCGGCCGTGCGCTTGTGAAGCTGTTGCTGGGCTTTCCTCTCTGGTCAGGGAAACGGCGCCGGCACGAGATCGCCCGGTGGTCCGCGCAGGCGCTCGGCATCTTCGGAATCGCCACCGGAACCATCGGCCGGCCGCCGCAGTTGCCGGTTCTCTTTGTTGCGAACCACGTCTCCTGGCTCGATATCCTCGTCATCCTCAGCCATTTCGACGTCGTGTTCGTGGCAAAAGAGGAGGTCCGGCGCTGGCCGGTTCTGGGCTTCATCGTCGCCCGCGTCGGCACCGTCTTCGTAGCGCGACGACGGAGTCGGCAGATCCCCTCACAGGTCAGCGCCTGCGCGCAAAAGCTGGTCTGCGGCACATCGGTCTGCGTCTTTCCCGAGGGCACCTCCAGCGATGGCAGTGACGTCCTGCCTTTCCGCAGTTCCCTGCTGCAGGCCGCCATGGATGCCGGCGTTGCCGTCCAGCCCCTCGCCATAAGCTACCGCCATCCCGACGGCAGTCGCGCAACCGAGGCGGCCTTCACTGGTGACATGAGCCTGATCGGGTCGTTTCGTCTGCTGGCTCGTCACCGCTCCATCGCCGCACAGCTCCAGATTCTGCCGCTCATCCTGTCTGCATTCGGGACACGTGCGACAATTGCACAATGCGCCGAGTCCTCCCTGCGGCGCGCGCTGCGGGTGAGCGGCTACGACCCGCCCGGCCCGCAGCAGCCCCAGGCAGCCGACGGCGTCGCACACAATCCACACATCTCCACAGTCCCTGTCGACGAAATCACCACTCCGGCCGGGAGCGTCGCGGCTTCTTCACATTCTCCCGATAACAGCTCGCATGACACCATAGAGGACCTCGACATTACGCATGCACCTGGAAACCGAAACCGATCTCAGCCTCGACCAGTGGGAAACCCTGAAAACCCTCTGCCGGCCCGCCCAGGGCCGGCGCCTCATCAACCGCCGGTTCCTGGCACCGCTGATTGACCTCGGCCTTGCAGAATGGCACGGCGAACTGCCGGTGCTGACGTCAAGGGGGCGCTGCGTATTGATCCGGGGTGCCGCCAAACTGCTGGACCTCGCCGCCTGATCGAATACCCGGTCTCCCCCTTCTCCGCCTCGAACGGTCTGTCCCCATCTGCCGCGAGGCAATGCCGGTCTGATCGAAAAGTCGGAATCTGTTCGCGCAACACCGCCGTCAGGCCGGCGGCGCAGGCTTCATCGCCATCAGGCCCTGATGTGGGAAGCGGTCCTGGCAATCCTGCGGCACGCTGTTCCCTTGAGCGCTCCACCTGTAGCCGGGATCGCCAGAAACCGCCCGGGAAAGCCGCCAGACGGGGTCCATCGACGGTCGTCAGAATCCGTCCTCGCGGCGCGCCGCGCGTATTCCAGGCCTGCCTTCGAATCCGACATCACCCTGACGCTTCGTGCCGAAACGGCGGCCGACCAGCATTTTGGCGGCCCCCACCCTGCCCCGGGGACGACAGGCCGATCGACGATTCCTGTCCGGTGAGGTTGGCACGCCTTTCAGATTTCAGACAGGCCAGAGCATTGTGGTCGATCCCAAAAACGGCAGTTGGGATTCCGCGCAGCAGGAACAAGGTTCGGTATTCATAATACGTCGCCATTGCTTTGGCCAATTCCAGATCATAGGTCACCAGCCCTCGGGAGAAAAGTGGCGGCTGCAAAATCGCGATTCGCAACAATGACTCCCGTGCGCATGCACACCGCCTCAAACTTCAACAGTTACAGAAATGAGAAGCGCGCGGTTTTCAATAAACTCCAGGAAATCAAGGAGAATGTCATCTGGCGTTTGAGTGGTCTCAGTCAAATTCCTGAGGAACGACGAAGCGTGGGTGATCGCCTTCGCGATCCGCTCCTGAGCTGAATTGGATGGCTCCGTCGCCCGGTCCGGATGGCCGGGGGGCAGCACAGCACGCTTGATGAAGAAATCGCGGTCCTCTTCGATCAGGTGCAGCTGCGCCACCGATTCCTGCGTCCGGATATCGCGTTTTGACAGGAATTCCCATTCGATGTCCTGTGCGCGTTCCGTTTGACCGTTTTCTGCGAAATAGTCACGGATGGCTGCCAGCAGAATGCTCACCGTTACGAGGCGTTGTTGCCCGTCGATGATACGGAGGCGGCCATCGTCTCCGCCGGCAAGCACGATCGTCCCGAGAGAATACTCTTCGGACTGCCGCATCTCGGCATCCTTGATGTCGCGATACAAATCATCGACCTGTTTCCCGGTCCAGGAATACGACCGCTGATGGGGAGGCACAGTGAACCGCGTCTGCTTGAGAAGCCTGCCGATTCCAACCTGATCAGAATGTATTTTTTTCATCCTTGCCGGGTTCCTCTCATGCTCTCTCGTGTCTTCCAGTGTCCACCTCGACTCGGCCGCCAGCCTGAGGGAAATCGCTCACATTCACTCCCACCCACCCATAGAAAGCGCGCAGGACGCACCGCTCATGCTCCCGATCCACGCCAGTCTCCCGCCAGCTGTGCCGGCGCACCAGCGTGAAAGCGCTCATCTCCCGCCATGATTCCAGACAGCGCAGTCTTGTCCCATAATGGAAAGTGTCATTCAGAACAAACCGGATCGTTATGGCAATATTGTGCCGGGGCTGCGATATCGGATCGGGAAAAGACCCTTTCCGGCAAAAGAAGTGAGACGTGATGCTGGTAATCGGCTGCCGCGGAAATTCGCAATTATTCCCAGGGGGCACGAGCAAAGCGAGAGGGGCGTAAGGAGCCTCTTGCGGAACTGCGGGCTTGCGCGGCCTGGCTGAAAGCGGCCTGCAGGAAACAGATCGGACCGGAGCGTCTGATCAGATCCACAGCAGGCCCCCTCCAGGGCGGAACTGCCGCTCTTCGCGCGGATGAAGGCGGCAGGTTTCGGGAAATATTCGACCGCTTTCTGGTGCCTCGCGTTTCGGCAACCATTCCAGGGCGATTCGAACCGTCAAAGACCTCACAGGATGACCTGCGGAAAGATGACGGGTACCGGATCGCAGCAGGCTGCAAAGGCCGAGGTCCGAAAGCGCCCCCAAGCCTGCGGGGCTTTCCTCTCCTCTGGCTGCCTGAATGACTGACCGACCGTTAGTCTGATGTCTGATCGTCCATCCGGTGCCGCTCGGTGCGGAACTCCCGAAAATCTCACCCACGAAGACACGCGCGGCAAGACCTTCCGGGACAGACCGCAACGAACGCTTTCAGGGCAGCGGCGCGCCCGCCGCCTCATCGCGTCGCGCCGCTGCATTCCAGGCCTGGCGCCGGATAAAGCCCGTCAGCTGCGGAACCGCAAAACAATAGGCACCGCGCCCGTTTCGATGGATCAGCCCTTTTCCGGTCAGATGCCCAAGCATCTGGATGGCATGGCTTGGCGTAAAGGGACGCCTGAGCAGGTTGTGGGAGGCGGATGTGATGTCCTGGAGCGAAAACCCGCCCTCGGCGTGTTCCAGTGTAGCAATCACCTGCAGGAAGATCTGCTGGCGCCCGGTTGCCCGGTTCCATTGCGGAGCGAAGAAGTCGAGATCGAGCTTTGCTGCTATTTCCCGCATCGGGACAAAGGGAACGGCTCCGGCGCCAATGGTGCCGAGCCAGGCATCAAAGGTCTCGCGACAGATATATTGAATGAGGAAAGGGTGTCCTTTCGATTCTTCCGTGATGCAGGCGACCACGGTTTCCGGGAAAGTCAGTGTGCTCCCGCTTCGTGCCATCGTCTCCTGGATGGCATCGCGGGTTTCGCTCTCGGTGAGCCGGTGCAGCGTGAGGCTCTGAAACATGCTCTCGGTGGAGTTCCGCGCATCCCTGAGAAGGGCCGGCAGAGCGGGCCGGCCGGCCATGATCAGGAGGAACCGGCAGCCAGGGTCGCGCCTCTGGAGATTTGCCAGCACGTCACAGACCAGCGACAGCGGAAACTGCTGACGCTCCGTGCTGTCCGCCAGGTTCTGCGCATCATCAAATGCAACGACGATACCTCTCCGCCCGGCGCGGGATATGATTTCGGCAACCTGCCCGAGAACCGCTTTCAGCCTGTCGGAGGCAAATCCCGGCTCGGCATTGTAGATCCTGTGGAGATCATCAAGCACGGACACTCCAGCCCGCACCTCATCGCCGCCGGAACAGACGATGGGAGCCAGCGCCACAGCCAGATCCACCATCAGGCGTTCTGCCACATCCTTTTCCGCGACAGCAGCCGCTTCGGTCCAGGCGCTGCCGATCCAAAGGAATTGATGTTCCAGCACCAGCCGACGAAACTCCGCCAGGAGCGCGGTCTTGCCGATACCGGCCTCACCCGTGATCAGGATATTGCCCGTCCAGCTGCGCTCCTCGAGCGCCTTGTTGAGCAGCTTGTCGAGTACCCTGGCAAAAGCACGCTGTTCATCGACACGACCGGCCAGAAAGATGGGCCGCAGACCCGGCCCCGGGGAAAACGGGTTCCGTGGCTGCAGCAGCGCAGCCGCATCCTGCATGTCCGGACCTGATTTGGCAGGTTGACTGAATTCAGCCATGAACGTAAATTTAGCAGCATGGCTGATTCATTGTAAAGACCGGAGATGAATGCGCGTTCATTTTCGGCAGGCTCAGACCACCACAACCTGTCCTACAACCGCGATTCATCCCTCTGCTTTGCTCGACAAGCCCCGATTCCGTCCCCAAACCTCATTTAGCGTCTTGACAATCCACGCTATTTTCACAGAAATGGCCGCCTGCATCCCCCGGATCCCACCCCTCGATGATCAAATCCGAACTCGTTCAGCGCATCGCCGAGCACAACCCGCACCTTTACCAGCGGGATGTCGAAAATATTGTGAACGCAATCCTTGAGGAGATCGTTGCGGCGCTAGCGCGCGGCGATCGTGTCGAGTTGCGTGGCTTCGGCGCCTTCTCCGTCAAACATCGCCCGGCCCGCGCCGGACGCAATCCACGCACTGGCGCCCATGTTCCGGTGGAACAGAAGAGTGTTCCGTTCTTCAAGACCGGCAAAGAAATGCGCGAGCGGCTCAACCGCGAGGCTGGCGACGCCGCAAGCGACTGATCCGGTTGTTGAGAGAGGCGATAAGGCGATGAGGAAAATCCTGACCACGCCGATTCTGGCTCTCCTCAGCGTGATGCTGGTCATCTTTGCGGTCGCCAACCGCCATCCGGTGACAGTGTCTTTCGACCCCTTTCTGGGCAATGACCCTGCCCTGAGTGTGGCGCTGCCGCTCTTCGTGGTCCTGATTCTGGTTGCCATTCTCGGCGTGATCGCCGGTGGCAGCGCGGCCTGGCTGGGGCAGCGCCGCTGGCGGCGTGCGGCGCGGCGCCACGCCAGGGAGGCAAGGCTGCTCAAGGCCGCGGCCGGACAGAATCCGGAAAATGCGCCCTGGACCAGCAGGCTGCCGGATATCAAGGCCCCGCCTGGTGACGCCGCCCGCAGCCCTGAAGTCTCCGTCCTCCCGGCCGCCCTGACCCCGCTGCTGCCTGCCGCCAGTGCGGACAAACCCCGCCTCAGCCATTAAGAATTCACTTCCCTGCCACCGTCTTTGGTTGCGGCAGGCGTTGCCGGGTCTCAGGAACCATGTCTGTCGTGATCAAAATCTGTGGCCTGTCGCGCAGCGACACGCTGGAGGCAGCGCTGGAGGCCGGCACCGACATGGTCGGTTTTGTCTTCTTCCCGCCATCCCCCCGTCATGTCACCCTGCCTCAGGCGCGCCAGCTCGGGAACCTGGTCAGGGGCCGCGCCCTCAAGGTCGCGCTCACCGTCGACGCCGACGACACCACCCTGGGAGAAATTGTGGCGGCAGTTGAACCCGACCTCCTCCAGCTCCACGGTCGTGAAAGCCTGGAGCGGCTCAGCGCCATCCGCGCCCGCTTCGGCCTCCCGGTGATCAAGGCGATTGCGGTCCAAACCGCGGCCGACCTGGTGCCGGCACAGGCCTTTGCCAGAGCCGGGGCGCGGATCCTGTTTGATGCCAAACCGCCCGATGGCGCCGGCCGCCCCGGCGGTCTCGGCACCGCCTTCGACTGGCATCTGCTCAAAAACCTTGATCTGGGTGCGGATTTCATGCTCTCGGGCGGGCTTGATGCTGGCAATGTGCAGACCGCCATCGCCATTACCCGCCCTGGCGGCGTTGACGTATCCTCGGGTGTCGAGGCTCGCCCCGGGGTAAAAGATGCCGCATTGATAAACGCCTTCATTCGCGCCGTGCGCGCGTCCGCCTGACCAAACCGCTTCCCGCCTGACCCGAAGGCGGGGCGCAAGCTGCATAAGAACAAGCCCCGCGAAGAGCCCAATGAGCAACCCGACCCTGAATTCCTATCGCACCGGCCCCGACGAACGCGGTCATTTCGGCATTTTCGGTGGACGTTTCGTCGCCGAGACCCTGATGCCGCTGATCCTCGATCTCGAGCGCGCCTATGGCGAAGCACGCTCCGATCCCGCCTTCCTGGCCGAGATGGAGGGCCATCTCAGCCATTATGTCGGACGGCCCTCGCCGCTCTATTTCGCCGAACGCCTCAGCGCACATCTCGGCGGCGCCCGCATCTATCTCAAGCGGGAGGAACTCAACCACACCGGCTCGCACAAGGTGAATAACGTGCTCGGCCAGATCCTGCTGGCGCGGCGCATGGGCAAGAAACGCATCATTGCCGAAACCGGGGCCGGCCAGCATGGTGTCGCCACGGCCACCCTGTGCGCACGTTTCGGCCTCGACTGCGTGGTCTATATGGGTGCCGTCGATGTGGCGCGGCAGGAGCCCAATGTCATGCGCATGGAGATGCTGGGGGCCCGCGTCGAGCCTGTGACCTCGGGCACGCGGACACTCAAGGATGCCATGAACGAGGCGCTGCGCGACTGGGTCGCCAATGTCCACGACACGTTCTACTGCATCGGTACCGTGGCCGGTCCCCACCCCTATCCGACGCTGGTGCGCGATTTCCAGTCGGTGATCGGTCACGAAACCCGGCGCCAGATGATGGAACGCGAAGGCCGCCTGCCCGACTCGCTGGTCGCCTGTATCGGCGGCGGCTCCAACGCCATGGGCCTGTTCCATCCCTTCCTGGATGAGCCCACAGTCGCGATCTTCGGTGTTGAGGCCGCCGGCCACGGGCTGAACGGTCTCCATGCCGCCTCGCTTGCCGGCGGGCGGCCCGGTGTGCTCCACGGCAACCGTACCTATCTTCTGATGAATGAGGACGGCCAGATCCAGGACGCCCATTCGATCTCGGCCGGCCTCGATTATCCCGGCATCGGTCCCGAACATTCCTGGCTCCACGAACAGGGCCGGGTCACCTATCTGTCGGCCACCGACGACGAGGCCCTGGCGGCGTTTGAACTCCTGTCGCGCCTTGAGGGCATCATCCCGGCACTCGAGCCCGCCCATGCTCTGGCCCGGGTGATGGATCTGGCGCCGGCAAGGCCGTCCGATCATCTCATGGTGGTCAATCTCTCCGGCCGCGGCGACAAGGACGTGCCGCAGGTCGGGGAGATTCTCAGGGCCAGAAAGCATCAGACCAGGAAGGACGACACCAGGTGAGCCGTATCGACAGATGTTTTGCCACCCTGCAGGCGCAAGGGCGCACCGCCTTCGTCGCCTTCGTCATGGCCGGCGACCCCGATCCTGCAACCTCGCTCGAGGTGATTGCCGCACTGCCGGCAGCCGGCGCCGACATAATCGAGATCGGCATGCCCTTCAGCGATCCCATGGCCGACGGCCCGGCGATCCAGGCGGCGGGCTTACGCGCCCTCAAAGCCGGCATGACACTGGCGCGCACGCTGGCGCTGGTGCGCGATTTCCGCAAAGCCGACGACTCCACACCGCTGGTGCTGATGGGTTATTACAACCCGATCTATGTCTATGGAGTCGACCGCTTTCTCCAGGACGCATCCCACGCCGGCGTCGACGGCCTGATCATCGTCGATCTGCCCCCCGAGGAAGACCAGGAACTCTGTCTGCCCGCGCTTCATGCCGGTCTCAATTTCATCCGCCTGGCCACCCCGACCACCGATGATGCCCGTCTGCCGTCCGTACTCGCCAACAGCTCGGGATTTGTCTATTACGTCTCGATCGCCGGCGTCACCGGTACCGCGAGCGCCGACGCGCAAAGCGTCGCCAGCGCGGTTTCCCGCATCAAGCGACACAGCGCTCTGCCGGTCTGTGTCGGATTCGGCATCAAGAGCCCTGAGGCGGCTGCCGAAATCGGCCGCCTCGCCGACGGTGTCGTGGTTGGCAGCGCGCTGGTCAATGCCTTGAACTCCAGCCTTGATTCATCCGACAGAGCCAGCGCCGAAACCGTGCCTGCGGTGGCAGAACTGGCCCGCCGCCTCGCCGCTGGCGCCCACCAGGAACCAGAAAGCGCGGTTTACTGATTTTTAAACCGCGGCTTGCCTGACCGCGCCAAGCCGCCTTATACCGCCCCATCTTTCAGTATCTGTGACGCGCCGGCAAAAATCCGGCGCGCACGTGGAGCAGCCCATGAACTGGCTCAGCAACGTCGTCCGACCGAAAATCCGCAACATTCTGCGGCGTGACACCCCGGAGAATCTGTGGATCAAATGTCCCGATTCGGGACAATTGGTATTCGCCAAGGACGTCGAAGCCAATCAGTTCGTTATCCCCGGCTCGAATTATCACATGCGCATGGGCGCAGTGGCCCGGCTCAAGTCGATTTTCGACAATGAGACCTGGTTCGATGTGGCGCTGCCTGAGGTCACTGCCGACCCGCTCAAATTCCGCGACGAGAAGCGCTATGCGGATCGCATCCGCGACGCCCGCGCCAAGACCGGCCTCCACGACGCCGTCAAGGTCGGCTATGGCCGGCTTGAGGGTGCCCCTGTGGTTATTGCCGCACAGGATTTCGCCTTTATGGGCGGCTCGCTCGGCATGGCGGCGGGCGAGGCCATCGTGCGCGGGCTTGAGCTTGCTCTGGAAAAGGGCGCGCCCTTCATCATTTTCGCAGCTTCCGGCGGGGCGCGGATGCAGGAAGGCATTCTCTCCCTGATGCAGCTGCCCCGGACCACGGTGGCGATTCAGATGCTGCGCGAGGCGCGGCTGCCCTATATCGTGGTGCTGACCAATCCCACCACCGGCGGCGCCACCGCCTCCTATGGCATGCTGGGCGATGTCCATATTGCGGAACCGGGGGCACTGATCGGCTTTGCCGGCGCCCGGGTGATCGAACAGACCATTCGCGAGAAGCTGCCCGAAGGCTTCCAGCGCGCCGAATATCTCCAGGAACACGGCATGGTCGACATGGTGGTGCATCGCCATGACCTGCGTCCGACACTGGGCCGGCTGTGCCGTATCCTCACGCGGTCGCCCGCGATCGAAAGCGCCGCCAAACCCGCCGCTGCCGTGACCCGCGCCGCCCAGATCGTGGCCGCTGCCGAGGTGGCACCGGCTGCGCCCCAGGCTTAAACCATGAGCGCGGACAGCCCGCCTGTCCCGCCCGAGCAGGTGATCGGGCGACTGGCGAGCCATCAGCAGCAGCGTATCGAACTCGGGCTGACACGCATCACGGATCTCCTCGAGCGGCTCGCCCACCCCGAACGCCGCCTGCCTCCGGTGATTCACATCGCCGGAACCAACGGCAAGGGCTCGACCCTGGCCTTCCTGCGCGCCATGCTGGAGGCGGCGGGATTGCGCGTCCACTGCTACACCTCCCCCTATCTGGTGCACATCAACGAATGCATCCGCTTAGGCCGCGTCGGCGGTGGCGTCCTGGTCAGCGACGACGATCTCAACGCCGCCCTGCAGCGCGTAGAGCAGGCCAATCACAGCGCTGCCGCCACTGTTTTCGAACTCAAAACTGCCGCCGCCTTCGATCTCTTCGCCCGTCATCCTGCCGACATCCTGCTGCTCGAAGTCGGGCTCGGCGGCCGCCTTGATTCAACCAATGTGATCGACCGCCCGCTGGCTTCTGTCCTCACGCCGATCAGCATGGACCATACCGACCTGCTCGGCGATACGCTTTCCGCGATCGCCGCCGAAAAGGCCGCGATCATCAAGCCGGGCGTGCCGGTGATCACAGCTGTGCAGGCGCCCGATTCATTGCGCGTGATCGAGGCCCAGGCCCGCAAACTGCGTGCCCCGATCTTTGCCGCCCATGAACACTGGCACGTCGACGTCGAGCACGGGCGGCTGGTCTATCAGGATGATGCCGGTCTGATGGACCTGACCCCGCCACGCCTGTTCGGACGCCACCAGTTCGACAATGCCGCACTTGCCATTGCCACTTTGCGCGCGGTCGATTTCGCCATCACCCAGGACCAGTTCGAAGCCGGCATCGTCAATGCCGAGTGGCCGGCGCGGATGCAGCGTCTCACCAGCGGTCCGCTGCTCGGGCTCGGACCACGGGACTGCGAGATCTGGATCGACGGCGGCCATAATGTCGAAGGCGGGCGGGTTGCAGCGGCCGCACTCGGAGATCTTGAAGAGCGGGTGTCACGGCCCCTGGTCCTGATCGCCGGCATGATGGCCAACAAGGACGCGCGCGGCTTCATCGCCAATTTCGCCGACCTCACCCGCCATCTCATCGTGGTGCCGATTCCCGGCACTGAAAATGCCCTGCCGGTGGCGCAGCTCTCCGCAATCGCGCGCGAACTGCCGATGCGGGTCGACACCGCACCCGGCATTGAGGAGGCCTTGCGCGCCATTGCAAAGCTTGCCTATGAAGTGCCGCCACGGATCCTGATCACCGGCTCGCTCTACCTCGCCGGCCATGTTCTCGCCCTCAACGGCACCCCGCCAACATGACACTCCGCGCCAGTCACAGCGCGCTCAGGCTTCGTTGCATTGCCGACCCAAAAGCGAGACTATCTACCATCTTCAAGCGTCTCGCCAGCCCCGGCCGGGATGCCGGAAACGGGACATCAAAGAACCCGATTGCGCGCGAGATCATCGGGATTAACGATTAACGACACTTGCGTCGATAACCGGGGCATTGGGTGTTCCAGGTAACGCTCGTTGCATTCCCGGTTGCAACATGGCTGCAACCGCCTGGTCCGCACGAGAGTCCAAAGTCCGTGTCATTGGACATACTTTTCGACAGCCAGGTTGTTCCGCAACACAGTTCGCAATGAAAGTATTGAGGCTGACCCCGTCATATCGTGCCGTTTTGGCCGCCTTATGACGGATGCTCTTCGCGAAACGTAATACCAGCTTCCCACTGAACTCATTTTCTTCCATTGGCTCCGGAATCACGTTGCCTCGCGCAAGCACAGACTCCGGCCAGCTTCCCGCCACATCTTTCAGATTCGCGAGAGATTGCACAGCAGTGTCTCCCGAAGCAATACACCCGGGAAACTCAGGAATTTCACTGCGCAGGGACTGCTCCAGGCTGAGCGCGGCACATGTCTGCCACCTGGCGGGCCCAGGGTGGTGCGGCTGTTTGTCCACTGGCGTCAGTAGCCGCAACCAGCACTTCAGCGACCTCGAACTGTCCTGCCTGGCGTTGAACGCCAGATTCGCCCCGGTCGATTTTGTATCGTGGACCCGCCCCGGCAACGGGATCCTGACCCATTCCGGAGATATTACTTCGGCCCCGCACGAAACCGGCGCGCGAGGAATTCCTCGACATCAACTGGGCAGGATCCCGCCAGATCTGGTGCCGGTGGTGCTGCGCCAGGGCGGTCCGCCCTTCGCTGCACTCGCGACAGGCCCATGCTGGCTGGGCTTGCGCGATGCCACATCCTCGGACCACAGCACCTTCGACCCTGCCTGCCGCGCGTCACACGCCTTCGCACTGACCGCAACGCCTGGCACTGCCGATGCTGATCGATCCGGAGTCCTGCGGGGTGCTTTATGTCGATGCCTGGCTGCCCGGCCTCCCGCGAGCCACGCCGGAGCGGGACGTCGGCAAAATCAGGACGGTGGTGAGCGCCGTTGCCGCGCGCTCAGGCACCAAAATGTCTGTGGCCACCCTGGCACAGATCCACATTATGGCCCGGGGTTCCGCCCGGGCGCACACCCGGGAGGCTGCGACGATCCGCTTCGGCATCGATGACGACAGCGCTTAGAATGCCTCGCGTCCGCAGAAGCGGCTCTCCCACCTGCTTTGACGGCACCATCGACCGGCTGACGCTTTGGCGGCACGCGAGCCGACGCAAATCACAGCGAAGTTGTGATCCAGCGTTCAAGTTTTGCCTTCGGCGCATTGCCGACCTGACGCGAGGCCATCTCGCCACCCTTGAACATCATCAGCGTCGGCAGCGTCATCACGCCATATTTCGAGGCCGTCTTGGGGCTTTCATCGATGTTGAGCTTGACGATCTTGACCCTGTCACCGATGGCGCTGGCGATCTCGTCGAGCGCGGGGGCGATCGCACGGCAGGGGGCACACCATTCGGCCCAGAAGTCGACCACAACCGGGACACTGGCCTTGAGGACCTCGGCTTCGAAATCAGCATCGCAAACCTTGCCCGCGCCCATCGTTGCACCTCGTTGATTATAAAGGGGAAATCTCGACAGAGAAGGGCGCGACAGAGAATCGCGCCCTTCGTTGAGGGGGAGACTAGGAACGCCGCTGCGTGTGGTCAAGATGCCGCGAGGGTTCGCAACGGGTCAGCCACAGGACGTTACAGCCTGCCGCCGGGGTCTTGCGCGGGAGCAAAGGGGATGGTCTCTTCAGCCTTGAGATAGAGCTGCGCCGATGACATGTTTGCAGGGGAATTTCCGAGATCGTTGATGTCGGCCAGGACCCGGCAGGGATTGGCGCCGGAGCCTGCACATTCACCCCAGATCGGGCCATGTGGCGGGTCTGGCGAGGCCCTCCCCGCCTTCAGAGAGGCCTGGTCCGGAGCACGTCGTTCGCTCGCGCACGAGATCCAGCACCTGATCTGGAACCCTCAAATTTGTGCGGCGAACGATGTGAGCTCCCCACCGGCGTCCCCGCCGACCCCCCTGGATGAAACCGGGTCCCGGGGGCACCGCCATACCCGGATCTGGCGGGATTTTCTTCTACGGCGGACGGAACGAAAAGAAGACGAGGCTTTGGCGCGCGGGCTAACGTCGCGTACGAATCTCTTTCGCAGGATTGCAGGATTTCGAACCCTTTATGACGAAGATGAGGTGTGCCAGGGAAACTGACGTGCGCTCGACCGGACGGGAATTTTATCCGCGCCCCGTTCGTGGTCGCTGCCGCACCTTCGGTCGCAGGCCCGGTTACATGAGGGGGGGCCGGCCTCGCCGCCCCTCCGGTGGTTTGACGAGGTGGCGAGCTGAATAGTTCTGCTTTCTCCGGCTGCGGCAGCCAGGTCAGGAAACGGCCGGCTGCGGGAGGTGGAATGAAATCCCCGCCGGCCATTTTGAAGCGGACCAGCCAGGTGGCTGGAAGTAAAAGGCATATATCCTGGCTGGATCTACAACGGGCGGCGTCACCAGCACCTCGGTTGCCTGATGGCTGGAAACAGATTGTGCGTCGTTGTTGCGGCGGGTGAACGGACGGACCTTGAGGCTTCGCGTTTTCGCGGCGACGAGCATGCGTCGCCATTCAAAGAAGAGCGACAGTATGCAGGCGGGCCAGGCATTGAAAGCCATCGAAACTTTCAGGCGGCTGTTGCATTGTTACCTGAACGGGTATAGGGCGCATCATGTCAATCTCGCCAAAGCCCCATCCCGTGGATGGCAAGCGCCGATAAGGACCTCCTGGCAATGCCACGAGGTGTACGTCGGGCCTTTGGATATGCGTTGTCAGAAGCACCGTTTGGCCGGAAGCACTCAGCAGCGAAGCCCCTCAAGGGCTTCATCGGAGCGGGCGTCCTCGAAGTCATTGAGAATGACGAAGGCGGCACGTATTGCGCTGTCTATACGGTGAGGTTCAGCGAAGCCGTATTCGTGCTCCACTGCTTCCAGAAGAAAAGCAAAAGCGGGATCGCGACACCGAAGGCCGACATTGAACTTGTCCACAACCGGCTAAAGGAAGCCGAAAGGATTGCGAAGGAGGCTGGAAATGAGAAAAGAAGTCATTAACGGTATCGAAGTCTGGCATGGCTCCGACAACGTCTTCGCGGATCTCAAGCTGCCGAATGCCGAGAAACTGAAGATCTAGGCGGCTCTCGTCAGCGAAATCGGAATCGCTATCACCGCACTTGGTATTAGCAAGAAAAAGGCTGCCGAGCGTATGGGGCTTCCGCAGCCGAAGGTTTCCAACATGCTCCGCGGAGATTTCGCGAATATTTCAGAGCGCAAACTGATGGATTGTTTGAAGCGCCTCGGTTACGATATAGAAATCAAGGTGCACCGGACAAAGGAACAAACGGGACAGTTGACGCTTGCGGTAGTCGGACTGTGACTTTTGTCGGAAGCGGGTTGGCCCGACGAGTCTTTCGCCATCCCGCACAGAATCGTTTTGGTCAGGAACCGTGGACGAGGGGGCGCTTGCGCGAGATTGGTCGGGTCGTTGCAGTGGAAGCGGAAAGAGGAAGAAAAGCGTGGGCCGAGACGCTGTCCGAACAGCAAGGCACACGGATCACGGATCTCGCCATGCGGCCGGATTCTTCCTGCCGATCCCGGAGTCAGCAGCAATCAAGAACATTGCGGGTCCAAACATGCGGATCGCCATCGGTGAGAATCTCGTCGAGCGCGGCCACCAGCTCATTATGGACAGCTTCGTCACCAGTCACGGCAAGCCTTGTCGCCCGGATTGCTCCAGCAGGCCCTGACCACAACATCACTGCACCTGCGCGCGATCTTCCTCTGCAGCGTCTCCGCGCTCAGGATGGGAGCGATATCGGTCCCTGGTCACGCGACATGCAGCAGGAGGACTGACTCGGTCAATCGGGGCCGCGACACCCGCATCCTGGCCTGCGCCGAAGATGTCGATGGATTGCAAGCGGCAGAAGCAGGCGCTGGATCTGATTGCTGGCAGCCCGGCGAGAAGGGACCTGGTCGCTGCCCAGGTTGTCCCGGCGGAATCGCTTAATTACCGTTCTGCTGCGCAAGGCTGAAAGAGGACAGACACCGACGCGGCAGCCGTCTCTCTGCCGCGTCTGTGCCGACTGCCTCGTTCGCGAACGAACGCAAAGCCTATCCCCTTGCCGGCGCCAGGTCGAATGTCCTGCGCGTATGTCCACTGAAGCGCCCGCCATGGGAAAACATGGCGGCAATCTCAATCACCTTGGTATCGCGCCGTCCGTCAATCATCACCACCGACTCGAACTGCGCCGGCACGCAGGTCCCATCCCTCATGATCTGAAGCTGCTTGCGTTCGGCGCCGACGCCGAAATGCAGGTTGAAAGACAGCACTTCCACATCGACAATCAGGGACGACCAATCCGGCGGGATATCGCTCAGTGTCACCTGCTCACCCGCATGGCCTGCGCCGCCATCCATCGCCAGAGCGACCTCGAAGCAGAAATAGTGCATGCGCTCGGCAAGGTCCTGCGAACGGATCATCGGCACGCAACGGACCGACGCCAGCCGCAAGCCGAGGGTTTCCATTTTCGGAGCTGGTTCGGATTGCTGTTTCGGTGCCGGTTTCGGTTCCACGGCCGGCATCGGCCTCCGATGTGCGACCGGCGGCTGCGCTTCCGCGACAGGTTCCCCGGCTTTCGCGACAGGTTCCCTGGCTTCTGCGACGGATTCCCCGGCTGTGGCCGTTGGCTTTTCACCTCCATGCCAGCCCGGCTCCGCCGCAATCGCAGTCCTCTGCTCCGTGACGCCCTGAACCGCAACGGAAGCAACAGTGTCCTCATCTGTCGCAGGTTCGCGCTCATCCACCCTTATATCGATCCATGGCACATAGGATGCCGCGGAGTGAGGCTTCGACAGGCCGGCCCGCGATGTGTGCGATCTTACCCTTTCCGAGATATCGCGCAGCCGAGCTGCAGCAGCATTCTCTGCCGCCACTGGCGCTGCCGGGCGCGCCGGTTGCGCAATCTCCTCTATCACCCGCACCGGCTCCGCATTTTCCGATTCCGGCACCAATTCGAGCGCCGGCCTCTGCACCTGAGCTTCCCACTCGCGGGGCTGCGGCTCCTCTCCCGTCGCGTGCGGCTTCGCAGGCGATGCCGCTTCCTGCCGGGCCGCATCTTCAGCCGCCAGGACCGCGTTCTCCCGATCCTGCGGCGAGCCATCGCCCGTGGAGGCAGCGGGCGGCGGAGCCGCCCCGACATCTGCCGATTGCCGATCGGCCACAGAGCCTGCCGCCAGCGTGGCCGGCTCCTCCGCTGCGCCCGTCCGTGCCGCTTCCCGCCGGTCTTCGCCGCGCCGGACGGTCACGTCCCCACCGCCGCTGCTCTGCGATGAAAAACTGTCCGTGATCACACGCCTGGCATCCCCTGTCGCATGCCGCTGCGCCGGCGATGCCGGCTCCGGGCGAACCGCGTTCTCCCGATCCTGCAGCGAGGTGCTCCCTGCAGGGGCAGCGGGCGGCAGAGCCGCCCCGACATCTGCCGATTGCCGATCGGCCACAGAACCTGCCGCCAGCTTGGCCTTCTCCTCCGCCACGCTCGTCCGTGCCGCTTCCCGCCGGACGGTCACGTCCTCACCGCCGCTCCTCTGCGATGAAAAACTGTCCGTGATCACACGCCTGGCATCCCCTGTCGCGTGCCGCTGCGCAAGCGATGCCGGCTCCGGGCGAACCGCGTTCTCCGCATCCTGCAGCGGGGTGCCCCTTCCGGGGGCAGCGGGCGGCAGAGCGGTTCCGACATCTGCCGATTGCCGATCGGCCACAGAGCCTGGCGCCTGCGTGGCTGGCTCCGCTGCTTTCTTCCGTGCCGCTTCCCGCCGGTCTTCGCCGGTATCCACGCGCCGGACGGTCACGTCCTCCCCGCCGCTCCTCTGCGATGAAAAGCTGTCCGTGATCACACGCCTGGCATCCCGCGAACCCATCGCCATCTCGTTCCCCCCCTCGTCCACCGCAGCCGCAACAACCGACAGATCCTCTTCGGAATGGACGGGCCTCAGATTCTCCGGAATTTCCTGTGAGTGACCGATCAGCGCCACATTGTCCTGCGCCACCAATTCGATCGCTGCGGTTTCAAATTCTGGCACTGCGGCTGGGGCATGTCCACCTTCTCCGCCTGCATCGGGCCATGCCATCGCGGCGATCGCATTAATCCCCTGCCCGTCTTCACGCCCCATCCCCTCATCCGTTGCCGACTGCCCGCAGCCGGGCTCATCACCAGATGCAGTGTTTCGCCCTTCCTCACGCCCGGTCCCCGCAACCGGCGGCGGATCGCCTGGGCCATCGGAAGGGCTGAAGCGGGCACCTGCATCTTCGGATTGATCGGCCGGCTCCGCCGCAACCGACAGCGGTGCCGACTCAGCCGTTTCCACTGCCAGTTCAGGCATCTCCGGCGCGATCTCGCTGCCCTCGTCACCCGCTGTCGCCGCAACCGCCGACCGATCGTCCAGGGAATCTGCTGATTTCACCGGCTCCGCAGGATCCCCAGCCAGCTCCGCCGGCTTCGATGACAGGAACGCAAAGAAACTCCAGCGCCGCTTCCTTTTCGGCTCCGGCCCAGGCACTTGCAGAGCCTGGGCCGGCCTGTCCCCAGCGCCGCCGGCATCTTCGCCCGAAGCGCTCACGCCTGCGTCGTCGACCGGCGAGCCTTCGTCCGATGAGACATCGTCGGGCGTGGCCGGCAGCACTGCGCCGCATGCTTCAATCGCCGCGCCGTCGTTCTCGGCCTCCGGCACAGAGCCGGCGTCCGAGGGCAGCTCTTCCGCGCCATCCGGGGACGGCAAAGCCTGCGCAACTTCCTCTGACGCCTTCGCAGATTCCGCGTCCCCCCACAATGGCGCCAGCGCCGGCGCGCCCGTGGTCAGCTCCGTTGTCGCCGCAGCGTCATTCGGCTCCCCGGCGCCATTGTCGTTGCGTTCCGCGACATCGATCGGCGCGACAACGCGGCTCACCTCTTCCTCTGCAGGCCCCTCCTGCGCTGACGCTTCGCCCTGTGCCGCTGCAGGCTCCCCGCTCGCGTCATCCGCCACCGGGGTGCCCGCCTCGTCCGCGTCCGGACCCCCAACAAATGACGGATCGTCGGGGCAGGCTGGGGATACTTCCTCTGCCTTCAACGACCGCAGGAACGAAAAGAAACTCCAGCGACGCTTCTTTTTGGCTGCACCTTCCACAGTCACCGACACCGGCTCGGACGTTTCCCGGACCTGTCGCACGTCCCCGCCATCCCCGTCCTCAGCTGCCAGCCCTTCCTGCGATGATGAGCCGCCCGAATCTGCTGACAGCGCAGTTGCGCGCTCTTCCCCGCTGTCCTGTTCGCTGCCTGCCCATCGCGGCGCCAGCTCCGGCACGAGCGTTGTCAGCTCCGCTGCTGCCTCAGCGTCAGGCTGCTCTTCGCCGCCACTGCCGATCCGCCCGGCGACCTGCGATGGCCCCGGGACGCCTGTCTCTTCTTCGATACCAGGCCCCTCGCCGGAAGAGCTGTCGCCCGCAGCCAATAAAGGCGGGTGCCCCTGCACGTCATCGGCCGCAACGTTGCTCCCCTCCTCACGCCCCGTCTCCGCCACAGCGGAGCGATCATCAGCAATTTCGGAGATGTACAAAGCCGTTTGCGCGTCGGTGGCCGCGTCCAGCCGCTCCTCAGCGCCATTCTCAACCGGCTCGGCTGCGATCGCTGCGGCCGCTTCCATCAGAACTTCGCCAGCAGCTCCCTCATCCGCGGCGCCCTCGCCCGACAGCGCTGCCGGCTCCTGCGCCTTCGCGTCAGCAGCCTCAATGTCGCGGCCCTCATCACCGACGGTTTCTGCGAGCGAAAGCTGCTCCTGCCCGAAATCGGCATCCGGCAAAGCTGCCCCGGCATCTTCCACATTCCCCGCTGGCTCATCGCCCACCGCCAGCGCCGCCGGATCCAGCGCCTCACCTGTCCGTTCTGTTTCCGCTTCCGCGTCGAGCCGGTCCTCACCATTCCCGACCGGCTCTGCGGCTGCGATCGCTGCCATCGGGACGTCGCCGTTCAAGGCGCCGTCGCCCGGCAGCGCTGCAGGCTCGTGCCCCTGCGCGAAAACGTCATCCGCAGCGCTGCCCCCGTCACCGGCGGTGTCTGCGGCAGTCCACTGCCCGTCACCGGAATCGGCGTCAGACGCCGCTGCCTCGCCATCTTCGGCGTTCGCCCCTGGCTCACCGCCAACCGTCAGCGCTGCCTGCTCCGGGATCTCGCATATGAGTTCCGATTCGGTCGCCGCGTCAGGTACCCCATCGCCGTGCAGATCACCCCGCACCAGGGCACGCATCAATGCCGCAACGCTTTCCTCATCGCAGGCCGGGTCTGAGGCCAACGGCAGATCTTCCGCACCATCCGATGGCTGCAACGGCGTTCCAACCTGCTCCTCATCCGCCGACCACTCGCCGCCATCTGGCAGCAGCACCGGGTCTCCCGCTTCCCCTTCGGTGTCCGCATCCTCGCGCTGCTTCCAGGCCTGGAGCCATGAAGCTGCGGGTATAGGTCCTTCGGGAACAGCTCCCCCGTCCGGTGAGGAATCGCCCGCTGCCACGGACAGTTCATGGCGCTCCGCGTCAGCCGCCTCCGCGTCAGACTCAACATCCTGCGCCATGTCCGCGAGCCCAACCACAGCGCTGCCCCAATCCGGAGCGTGCAGGGGCGGAGCGGCATCCTGCCGCTGATCCGCCGTCGCAGCGGCAACAGACCCCGGGGCCGCCACAGGCGTCTCTTCCCTCGCTTCCGCAGCCCCAACTGCGCCACTCAGCTCACCGGCATCAGGGGCCCGCCCGTCCGAAACAGGATCCTCCAATGAACGCTCGCACGCTGCCGCGGACAACTCATGGCGCTCCGCGTCAGCCGCCCCTGCGTCGGATTCAACATCCTGCTCCCTGTCGGCGGGCCCAACCACAGCGCTGCCGGAATCCGGGGCGTGCAGGGGCAGCGCGGCATCCTGCCGCTGATCCGCCGTCGCAGCGGCAACAGACCCCGGCTCCGCCACAGGCGTCTCTTCCCTCGCTTCCGCTGCTGCAACTACGCCACCCAGCTCACCGGCATCAGGGGCCCGCCCGTCCGAAACAGGATCCTCCAATGAACGCTCGCACGCTGCCGCGGACACCTCATGGCGCTCCGCGTCAGCCGCCTCCGCGTCGGATTCAGCATCCTGCGCCCTGTCGGCGAGCCCAACCACAGCGCTGCCGGAATCCGGGGCATGCACGGGCGGCGCGGCATCCTGCCGCTGATCCGCCGTCGCAGCGGCAACAGACCCCAGCTCCGCCACAGGCGTCTCTTCCCTCGCTTCCGCCGCCTTCGCAGTATCATCGCCCGGTTCCACGACGCGCATGGGTGCGACCATGCCCGTGCGCTCTTCCAGACCCTCCCAAGAGAAACCACCTGGCACAGTGGAGATCGCAGCTCCGCTCACGTCATCGGCTGCCGCGGAATCGACAAGGTGCAGGCCCAACCTCGCATCTTCTGCGTCGCCTGCGGACGGAGCGCCAACATCCGACTCTGCGCCGCCATTCCCGCCGGATTCCACAGCGGGAGATGCTGCGGCGACATTCGTCCCCTGTTCAGGACCGCTCCCCTCATCCGATGAGCTGTCGCCGCGCACTGCATCCGCCGCGACCTCACCGCCCTGTTCCGGTTGCGCATCTGCCTCAGGCTGCTCTTCGCCGTCATTTTCGACGGACTCCGCAGCGGCCATCGACGCGGTTTCGCTTATCGATCCTTCGCCAACAGACCCCTGGTCCGATGCGCTGTCGACTGTCACGTCTGAAAGCACGCCCCCGCGCGCCTCTCCGGCCGCGATGCTGCTCCCCTCGGCAAAGTCCGTGGCTGTGGCAACCGGGCGGTTGCCTGCACCATCGTCAGAATTCGGAGTCTGCGCAGCATCCTGCGACGGACCCGCGGGCTCTGCGACAACCGCCGCCACCGCATGCGCGTCCGCGGCCCGTTCCGCACCGGCCTCAGGCTGCCCTTTGCCGCCACCATCGATTGAGGCTGCGACCTTCAGGCCCGCGCCGTCCGACGACTGGTCCGATGAGCTGTTTCTCGCCTCATCGTCGCCGGAATCGGCCATGTTGAGAGGCGTCGCGCCATCTTCGGACTGGCCCTCGGGCTCGGCGGCAAGGGGTCGTGGCACCGCCAGAGCCGCCCCCGCGCTTCGTTCCGGTTCCGTGCGCGGGCCTGCGCCTGCTTCGCCGCCGCTCCTGTCCGGCTCCACCGGGCTGGAAAAGGCACCCGCCAGGATCATGCGGTCTTCGAGATTCAGACCACGGTCCGCAGCGAAATGTTCCAGCATTGCCGACAACTCACGCCTGCCGGCTTCATCCGCCATCATGCCTTCCGCACGCAGCAGACCGTCCCCAAAGCGTGAGATCCGGACATCGAGGATGGCTGCCGGAAAATGGCGCTGAAACCACGTCAGTCTCGGCTGCAGCCCGCCGGGTTCCATCTGGACGTCCCACGACAGATCCTCTCCTTCGATCAGCGCAGGAGTGCCGCCGTTCTGGAACGACCAGATCCAATATGCCGCCTCAGACATCCGCCTCCTCCACTTAGTTCCTCAAACACCAGGAAGGCGTCGCTGACAGAGTGAACTCATAGTGACCAACATCGGCGCCAGAGAGCCCGGGCAGAGCCTTGAGACAGACCATAACGCAGGGTCCGGCATCTCCGGCAGCCAGCCTGTGCCACTCACAGGCGGGAACTTCGACCCGTTCAGGGGTCCCGGTCCACAGCGCCGCATCCAGCATACGCGCCCCGCGCAAATACTGGCAAGTGCACAGCAAAAAGGGAGACCTCCCCGGCATTGCGGTCTGTTCCCCGCAGCGCCACCCGGCAGGCCCCTGCTGCCCCTGGCGCGGCGTCCGGCCGCCAGGGCTGCACAATCCCCCAACCCGCCCGACGCGGCCCTGGCTGACAGATAAAAAGCGTGCATCAACAGTCCTTTACGGATATTCGCCGGAACCGGCGCGGGGGCCGATGGGGTATCGTGGTTTGCTTAAACCTGTGTTGAAATGATGGCGTCCGGAGAGGATGTGGCACGCCCTGGCGGATTCAGGATGTTCCAACAATTTCCGCCTGCCGCGGGAAAGCCGTTGTCCCTGCCGCGGTCCCGACCCGCATCAGGCAGGCTTTACGTCCCGCCGTGGAACGGTTTCGCAAGCTATATGTGAACATGCCGGCCACAGCAGGATACCGGCTTGCACCTTCCCCCCAAAGCCTCTCGGATTGAGCCACGCGACGCTTGCGACGAAAGCCGACGCTCGCGGGTCACCCGCGCACCTCAACCGCGGCATCGTGTCGGGTCAGGAACACAGACGGCATGGTCCCGACAGGAACCACGCCATCGCCAACTTCCAGGATCCGGGCCTCCAGTCTCTCCATCAGGGCCGGAGCTGCGCGCATTTGCAGATCGGCAGATCGAACGTCATCGGATCCTGTGTATCCGGCGAAGGAACCGTGATCGACGCAAAGTGGCGGACCTCACCGGCACCCAGCAACTGCACGAAGTGATGAGCCGACAGGCCGATGCGCCTCTCCGGCAGATCGAGGCCGAGTTCATGGCGCATCGGCGGCTCTGCCAGGGATTGATCCGCGGCGCCGCGGGCACACGCCCTCGCCCAGGTCTCCAATGATCACGCCATCGGCGCGCCGACAACCAGGTCTTGCTCGCACTCGTTCGAGCCATATCACTTGCGCACCCAGGCTGCGCTGACCGGGCGCATTGAGACGGTCCTTCAGATCATGAACCTCCTTCGCCACCTGCTCGCGGGCTTCCGTTCCTGGGCTGTTCCATGATGTACCTCCGCCGCCGGGAGGCTTGTCCCGAACTTCTCCGGGGCCCCGCCTGGGGCCAGCAGAACGATGATCCGGCCGATCACCATCCGGGCAGTGTCGAGCTTCGCCAGCAGCGGTTCGCCAGGCTGCGCCAGCACCAGCAGCATGAGGACCAGCAATCCCATCCGCAGGACCAGCCCCTGCCCACGCACCCCAGGGGTATGTCTTCCGGACCCCGCGCCTTTCCCTGAATCAGCGTGTCGCGCTCCATCCCTGCACTTTCAAGGGAAAATGCATGGCGCGGCGCATGAGCCCCCCTGCCATTCTGAAGGTTGTCGAGACACGTCCCCACCCGTAACCTCCTGCCGGCCTGTGCTTGCCGCCACCGTCGTTGTCAATCATCCTTCGTCAGTTCACGCTCGATCTGCTCGATGCTCGGCAGGCTGGTTTGCAGTTCGGCTGGCAGGGATTGCGCCAGCCGATATTCGGCAATACCCATCGGTTGCGATTTGTCGCCGAGCGCATATTCCGCCACCACCTCGTTCCTGCTCTTGCAGAGCAGGAGGCCGATGGTCGGATTGTCGTGCTCGGCCTTCACCTGCCGATCCACAGCCGTCAGGTAGAAGCCCAACTGCCCCAAATGCTCAGGTTTGAATTTCCCGGCTTTGAGTTCGATCACCACATAGCAGCGCAATTTGGTGTGGTAGAAGAGCAGGTCTATGAAAAAGTCTTCGTCCCCCACTTCCAGCAATACCTGCCGCCCGACGAAGGCGAAGCCCGCGCCGAGTTCCAGCAGAAATTCAGTGACATGCCGCATCAGCGCGTGTTCGATCTCACGCTCCTGCGCCTCGTCCGTCAGGCCCAGGAAGTCAAAGCGGTACGGGTCTTTGAGCGATTCGCGCGCCAGATCGGATTGCGGCCTGGGCAGGCGGGCGTCGAAGTTCGTCACAGCCTTGCCCGATCGTTCCAGCAGACGGCTTTCAATCTGCATCACCAGTACATTGCGCGACCAGTTTTGCTCAATGGCCTTGGCAACATACCATTTGCGGGGTTCCGGTCCGGGCAGCTTATCGAGCAGCGCCACCTGATGATACCAGGGCAATTGTGCAAGCACCTCTTGCACAAATGGCGCGTCCGGCCACGCCTCGGCAAAGGCTCGCATGTATTTGAAATTACGGGGAGAAAACCCCTTCATGTCCGGGAAGGCCGCACGCAGGTCTGTCGCCAGCCGCTCGATCACCCTGGCGCCCCAGCCCTGTTCGGCCTGCCGGCTCAGAATGTCCCGGCCAATCTGCCAGTAGAGCAACACCAGTTCACGGTTGACCGCCAGCGTAGCGCGTTGCTGGGCGGTATGGATGCGGGTTTTCAGGTCGGCCAGCCAGGACGCATAGCCGTCAGGTGCCGGGGTCAGATGCGTGGGACGGTCTGTCATCACGATGCCCGCCCCTTCCCCGCTTTACCGCAGCGCCTGGGCGCCGCCGATGCGGTCCTCTTCATGTCGGGATCGACCCGCTTTCCATCTGCTCGGTGCGGGTGCGGCAGGCGGCGACGCTGAACGGCAGAACAATGGCTGGTGTCACGGGTGATGATGACGAGTTCATGCGCGACGCCAATGCCTGCGATTACCGCATCCGCCATACTGGCACCGGTGCCCGCCGCGAACACCTTCGCTTCCAGCCGCCCGCCAATGGCGCCGCCCTGCTCGCCAGCTCCAACCTGCCGGAGATCGTGCCTGTGCATCCCCGAAACCCCTCGTGACACCATCTGCGTTCCCTTAATGTTCACTTTCGTCCTCAAAGTCAAGGGGGAAAACGGAAACTGGAGAAGAGCGAAAAGTGAAGACCTCGCGTCCCTCTGCCCCCTTACCGGAGGACGAAGTCGTCCGGCGCAGGACAACAAACAGCGCAGGTCGCACCCTCGGCAGAACGCTGTGGGCAATGGGCAACCTTCGGAGAGATCGGGATCGAACGGATCCTCGTGCGCGCCGCAGACATTTCGTGAGAGCACGCAAATTGGCGGGGTGCGTTCCAGGGCGGGACAGCCCGGCAGCGCGTTCTCAATCTTCAATCTCCACAATCATGGGATAGCTGCCGATTTTGAATTTCTCGCCATCGCAACCCCAGCGGCACAGCGTGCCTGCCCTCTCTCTGCTCGCATCCTCAGGAAAGTGACATCAGCCTGAATTCGGCAGTTGACAGCCCGGGAGGGTAGCTACGCCCCGGGATTTACAATGTGTTTCGGCCACATAATCCAATTGCGGAGCACTCCCCATTGCACCCTTTTGGATGACCGGCGCGGTGACGAGCCCCGCTTCCAGACAGCAACTCACGCAGAAGTTCTGTCTCCAACTGCCGTTTTCAGGATCAAAACCGCACATGGCACGAGCCATGGTGGCCGGCAAGGGCCAGGCCGGGCCGGACCAGCGGCTCTCACCTCCTAAGCACTGCCTCGAGCGCCGCGTCGAGGCTCGCATGCGGAACTTCGACCAGTTCGGGGATCTCGGTCCACAACAGCGCCGCCCGCACCTGGTGGCTCGGGTAGAGCGCCGCAAGCACGGCACGGTAGAGAGCGAGCTGGCGCACATAGGCGCGTGGAGCCTCCGTCACCGGAACCGGCGGTCTCTGGTTGGTCTTGTAGTCGACGATCAGGACTTCGCCGTCGCCCACCACCAGGCGGTCGATCTGCCCGGACACCAGCACGGCCGACCGCCCCTCGCGCTCCAGCCGCCCGATGATGGATACTTCGGCGCGGCTGCCGGCGCAAAACACGGGCGCAAAACTCGGATTTTCGATCACCGCAAGAACCTGATCGACGACGCGCTGACACAGCGCCTGCGACCAGTCGGGGGCGTTGCGCGCCAGGAATTCGAGCGCCGCCCCCGGTCGCCGCGAGGGATCAAGATCCGGCAGCGACTGCAGCAGGCGATGGGCCAGCGTGCCCCGTCGTACCGCATCAAGGCGCGCCACGTCGGCCTCCTCCCGGGTCCGGGTCTGAGGCGCCGCCGGAACTTCATCCTCCTCCTCGCTGGAAGAGGGCCGCAGCTCACATCCGTCGATCACATCGACCACGCCCTCCCTGAGCCACGTCGGCAGTTCCGCCCGCGCCTCGCCCCGCCCGGCTGCGACCACTTCTTCGTCCGCGCCATCTCCTCGCGTAAAACGCCGCACCCGACCCACCGGGCTGTCGATCACTTCCTCCTTGAGGCCGCTCGCGCGGAGGCCTTTGTCGATCAGATCATACCAGCTCAGCTCACGCACTTCGCTCCGGTTGCGCGCCAGATAGCCGCCGATGATCAGGCGGTCCGCGGCCCGGGTCATAGCAACATAGAGCAGGCGCCTGTATTCGTCCTCGACCTCGGCGAGCATGCGGGCCCGCGCCTCGCCCACCACAGGTGGATCCTCGTCCCTGGAACCAGCCCAGACCACCACATCCCCGGCCGCCTCGCCCATATCGATCAAGGGAAGCTTGGGGCGGTCGGTCGGAGACGTCGTGGTGTCGACCAGAAACACCACCGGAGCCTCCAGACCTTTGGCGCCGTGGACGGTCATGACGCGCACTTCGTCGCGCGAGATCTCCATGTCGCGCTTGACCTCGGTGTCGGCCGCACGCAGCCACGCCATGAAGCCCTGCAGCGACGCCGGTGCTTTGGTCTCATAGCTGAGCGCAAGTTCCAGGAACTCATCCAGCGCATCATTGGCCTCGGGGCCAAGCCGGCGCAGCATGCGGGCGCGCCCGCCGTCACCAAGCACCCATGCATAAAAGGCAAACGGGCTCTCCTGCGCCCGCACTTCGCAGGCGACAAGCCGGCCCCGTGCCTCATCAAATCGGGCATTGCCTGCGGCCTGCGCCTCCAATGCCTGGCGCAGCGTCCCCTCCCGGTCATGGCCGAGCTTGAACAGATCGTCGTCGTCGAGACCGAAGAGCGGTCTCTTGAGCGCCACCGCAAGCGCCAGATCATCGGCCGGCAACAACAGCGCATCCGTGAGATTCATCAGATCGATGATGGCGATATGCTCGGTGAGCTTGAGCCGGTCGGCACCAGCCACCGGGATATTGGCGTGTTTGAGCGCCTGAATCACGGCATTGAAAACCGCACCGCGCTTGCGCACCAGAACCAGCACGTCGCCGAAACGGAGAAGCCGCCGCCGGCCATTGGGCCCGGTGAGCGTGCCGTCCCCGATCAGGCGGCGGATCTCACCCTCCACGCGACGCGCCAGCTTGACCTCCGCGCTGGTCACCGCGACACCGTCAAAGGGCGCGCGCCAACCCTCGATGTCCTGCTTCTGGTCGTGCTCGGTGAGATCCCACAGATCGATCAGGCTCCGACCCGCGTCCTCGAGCGCCTGGTGCAGCGGCGGGGTGTCCTGGGCATGAATACTGTGAAAAATGCCGGCATCCTGGAACACCTGGTCCACCGCATGCAGGATCGCCGCCCCCGAACGAAAGGAGTAATTGAAAGCGATGGGATCGAATTTGAGACCGGCAGCGACGAAGTCGCGCTGCAGCTGGCGGCGGCGGTGATCAAATTCCCGCGGTGCCGCTCCCTGGAAGGAGAAGATCGACTGCTTCTCGTCGCCGACCGCAAACACGGTGCGCGTGATCGGTCCGCGCGCACCGGCGCCGGCGCTGAACTCGGCAATCAGATGGGCGACAATTTCCCACTGGCTTGGACTGGTGTCCTGCGCCTCGTCGATCAGCACATGATCGACGCCACGGTCGAGTTTATAGTGCACCCATCCGGCGCTGACCCGATTGAGCATGGCAAGTGTGTGAACGATCAGGTCATCATAGTCGAGCAGGCCACGCTCGGCTTTCTCGCGGCGGTAGGCCGCAGAGACGGCCGTGGCCACATGAACCAGAGCCACCGTGCGGTCCCGTACCACCAGAGCGCGCCGTCGCGCGATCAGACCTTCGAGCCGCCCGGCTTCCTCATCAAAGCGGCCGGCAAGGCTGGGATTACGGCTGCGGCACGGCTTGGTCAGCAGCGAGCCGCGCAATGTCCTTTTCTTCGTGAAGAAGACATCAAGCCAGGCATCGACCTGATCGGAACCCGAACACTGAGCCGCGTCTCGCAGCCGCGTGACGATGGCGCCGCCGCCGGCGCGATCAATCGCGCTGGCAACCTCCTGCCACTGCCTGCGCGGCAGCAGTGGGCCGTCTACAATGTCGCGATGGAGCGCCGCGAAACTGTCGGCAGCATCCACGCCGAGAACAGCGTGAAGGCCGGCCAGCGCGGACTCGACACTGCCGGCCCGGTCAATCCAGGCCTGGAAATGATCCCGGCTGAGACAGGCCTTGCTCACCACCTCCTGGAAGATCTCGTCGCTGGCCCATGCCATGCCGGTCGCCAGTGCCCGTCCAAGCGTCGAATCACCGTCCCGTGCGGCCTCCAGCAGCACTTTGAGATTGGCGCGCTCCATCATGTTGGTCTGGTCGCGGTCATCCATCACCGCAAAACGCGCCGGCACATTGGCCTCGAAGGGAAACTGCTGCAAGAGCCGCGTGCACAACGCGTGGATGGTCTGGACCTTCAAGCCACCCGGAGCCTCCAGCGCGCAGGCAAAGAGTCTGCGCGCCTCATCGCGCAGCCGCGCATCCGGGCGTGGGATGCCGGTGGCGGCAATCGCTTCATCAAGTTCTGCATCATCCAGCCGGACCCAGCGGCCGAGCGTGGCGAAGACGCGCTCGGCCATGTTGGCGGCCGCAGCCTTGGTGAAGGTGATGCACAGGATCTTCTCCGGCGCCACACCATTGAGCAGAAGCCGGATCACGCGCTGAACCAGAACATGGGTCTTGCCGGCACCGGCATTGGCGGAGACGAAGGCCGAGGCCAGCGGGTCGGAGGCCCGGGCCTGTCGTGCCAGCACGTCCTCCGGGATACTGCGCGGTCCTGCCATCACTCTTCTCCCACCAGAGCCGACCACTCCTTGACGCGAGCCAGATCGTCATAGCTGCCGTAGCGGTTGGTCCACATCGGCAGATTGAGGGAGATATAGCCCTGTGCCTCATCATCAAACGCCCGGATCAGGGTCTCGAGCCGGGCCCGGGCCTGGACTGCCGCCTCGTCGGCGCTCTGGACCGTGTCCCCCTTGTTGCGCCGGAGTTCGAGAACAATTTCTTCACCGGGCGGGTTGTTGCCACTGAGATGGACATAGACCAGATTGCGCACCAGGCCCGCCGCAAGCCCCTCGAAGCCGCCCTCGCGCAGGATCGCCGCTTCCAGTGGCAGCTGGGGTGAGAGGCCGATACAGACCTGCTTTCCGGTCGGGGGGGTGGTGGTCTTGAAGTCGAGGATGACGGACTGCCCACTGCAATCGCGCTCGATGCGGTCGGCGCGCGCAGTGAGGCGGAACTCGCGCTGAGGCGCCAGTGCGATGGTGATGGCACCGGCAACCTCGGCGTGGATCGCCGCAATCGAAGACCTGCGCTGGCGCTCCCAGTCCACATACCAGGCCGCCACGCGCTGGAAGCGCGGCCACCACAGCGCCCTCGCCTCCGCATGTTCCATCAAGGGCGCGAAACATTCTTCGCCGATGGCACATAGAATCTGCACCGCGTCGGCAGGCAGTTCGTGTGCGTATCGCACGGCAAAGCGGCGCAGCGCCTCATGGATGGCCGAGCCCCGATCCGCCCGCGACAACGGCGTGTCGACCGCATCGAGCGCCACCAGGCGCAGGATATACCGGGCATAAATGGTATAGGGGTCGCGCAGCAGATGCTCAATCGCGGTCACACTGAGCTGCAGCGGACGGCTTGACTGCGGCGGTTTCGGGCATGGCGGGGCAACCGGCACGACCTGGTCGGGGCGGTCGAGGGCATGGGCATAGGCGACATAGCGGGCCCCGAGATCGCAGGCTGCCTTCCAGTGGGGGCCGGCAATCGCTTCCAGCCGATGCAGGAAACGCGACGCCACCGCCGGTGCCCCGCCGGATTTGGCGGCATGGGTGAAGATGACCTCGTCGGCACCCAGCAACTGCACGAAGTCATGAGCTGACAGGCCGATTCGCCGCTCCGGCAGATCGAGGCCGAGTTCATGGCGCATCGGCCGGCTCAGCCAGGGATCAATACGGGGCGTCGGCGGCCACACGCCCTCCACCAGGCCGCCGATAATAACACGATCGGCCCGCATCAGGCGCGATTCCAGAGGCCCGAGGATCTGGAGGCGGGCGGCATGGCTCTCCGAACGGCGCACGGCGCGGTCGGCGAAGGCGGTCTCGAATGTTTCGGCGTAGTCGGCAGGACGCAGCTCAAGGCCGCTCACCTCTGCCCCGAGGAGATCCTCAAAAGCACGCGCCAGAGCGGCTCCATCGCGATTGAGAAGCGCGCCAGCCACGCCGCCCGGATCCGCCGACAACGCAATCACGATCGCCCGGTGGGCCCGCGCCAGCTCCACGAAATCACAGGTCCTGGCGGGCGAAAGCGCCTCCATCGGCGCCAGTGCCTGGCCGAGCGCCGCGATCAGCGCTGCAATGCCGGCGACATCCTCCTCGGACAGTCGCGCACGCGGTTCGGAGCGGTGGAGCGAGCAGGGTTGCTGACGCCGGAATTTCTCAATCTCGGTCGCGAAGCGGGCGAATTCGCGCTCCAGGGCGGCACTGCCGGCGCCCGGGCGGGTGCCGCGCAGCAGCGCCAGTTCCAGCGCCTCGATCGCGGCTTTCCATTCCCCTTGCGCCCGCCCGAGACGAAAACGCGGATGCTTGAGCAGGGCCAGCAGCGTCGCCGGCTCCAGCCCCTCGGTGGCGGCACGTGCGGCAAGGCGGGCGAAAATCCCGGCTCCGGTATCCATCAGGGCATCGCCGCCGGAATCATCGAAAGCAAGCTGCCAGCGCCCCAGTGCCGCCATCACCCGTCGCGCCAGGGCCCGGTCCGCGGTCACCAGCGCCGCCGACCTGCCGAGATGGCGGGCCTCGCGCATAATGATGGCGATCGCAAGCGCCTCAATTTCCGGATTTTCCGCCTCCACGACCGCGACATTGCTCATGCCCTGCGCAATCCCTTGCGCAATCCGGTCCTGGCGCAGCTGCTCGTGCCATTTGTCCGTGGTGGTCGAGGGCCGCATGATTTCGCTGGCGAGGACATCGCGCCCGCCTGGCAACGGCGCGCTCAGAATCTCGACCTGCGTCCGCCTGATCCCCATCGTCCGCAACAGGTTGTGGAGAGCATATTGGGGGTGGTTCGACAGAGCAACGGACTGCACCCGCCCGGCCGTGTCCCTCACCCCGCCGATACGCTGCCAGGCCTCCTCGTCAAGTTCGGTGTCGAGACCCGGCAGCACCACGGCACCCTGCGACAGGCCTGCAACCGCACTGAGAAACCGCGCCGTCGCCGGCATCGAGCCGGTGGAGCCGGCGGCGAGAACCGGCTTGTCGGGCCGTGCGGAGAGCCGCGCCGCCTCGGCCGTGATCAGCAGATCCCGCCGTGCCGCGGGCTCGATGCGGTTGATCTCCCTGAGATAGAGCGGCCAGGTCGCCTGCGCGATGCGCAGGAACTCCAGACTGTGCTGCCAGTAGGGATCGAGCTGATCGGGCACCAGGCCGTCGAGCGCGCCCCAGTCGACATCGCGCGTCACCATGTCATCGATCAGTCGCGCCAGATCCTGAGCCAGTGCCAGGGTCGAGGCTGGACCGCCGACCACCAGTGGCGCCAGCACCGGCCCCTTCGCCCAGGCGCCGACCAGCCGCGCCAGGGTCAGGCGGCGCTCCAGTTCGCCGAGCGCCGGCGGCACATCGAGCGGTGCCGTCCCCGACAAAGGATCGGTCTCACCGGCAAAAGCCAGCTCGTCCTCGTCAATATCGCCAAGTGCCACGATGCGCGGCAGTACCATGGCGCTTGCGTTCATCTCCGCCAGAAACACTTCGCGCGCCTGGCGCATGGCACGACGGGTGGGCAGATAGAAGGTGAGATCGGCAAGCCGCGCCGGCTCCTTGCGCGGCTCAAAGCCCTCGATCAGACGGCCGTCGACCAGGGCGGCAATAACGGCAGGCAGAAATGGCACTGAAAGCGGAACGCTGAAAACACGCATGGCTGTCCTGATTCGCTCACCTCAGGCGACGTCATGACATGGACCGCATCGCTACAGTACTGGCCCGGGCCGGTTTTTCCCCCGCTTTGACAGCCCTCGCCATCAAATCGCCTCCAGCCTGCTGGTTTCTCCTTTTCGGCGCAGACCAGCATCGCGACCTGGCTGGCCCGGCCTTCGCCGCCCTGAAAGGCCATGATTTTTCCTCGACTTCCACCAACGTCCTTCCAATCGTTGATCCTGGCGCTGTAAATGTCGCGGATCTGGCTGATGTTCAACTCCTTCACCGGGTTCCTGTCATTGACAGGAAAGACCAGGGCGTCACGGGCAATCGGCGTCAGGCTATAGGCCCCTCTTTTCCGCGGCCTGTGTTCTCTGCACCGCGGTGGGGGCGGTGGCAAAGATCATCTCGGCCCGCCCTTCAAGCAGCGCCTCATAGGGTGCCGGGGGCACGGCTGACGCGCACCGCGTTGTAGAGAGCATCGTCGAGCTGAACGGGTCTTTCCTCCCTGCCATAGATGCTGTTGGCGGCGGTTGCATAGAGCGGAGCCAGAGCCACTGCGCCATCGAGTTTCGGGGGATCCCGATCAATCCGCAAGGATGGTCCCAGCTTCGGCAGAGCCAGATTCATTTCCCGCGAGAATAGGGTGGAGCCGTCAGCCACGTGGTCGTCGCTGGTCAGCAAGGTGATGCCTTCGACCGTGGCCTGGGCAATGAGAAGGCGATCAAATGGATCCCTGTGAAGGGGGTGGTAAATCCTGAACAGCCAGGACGTGGGTGGCGAGGATTGGCAGCTCGTGATATTCATTGTCCAGCAACGCTTCCGCGAAGCACCCTTACGATCAACCTCGAAATCCGGGCGGTGGAGGCCATGCCTGATCGCCATTTCCAAGATACTTGCAACGCTGAACAGCAGTGTGTTCTCCAAATTCCCGATGAAACTCCGTGCGACCTTCGACAAGCGAAGCGAATTCGAAGAGGTCCAGATCAGGAGGTGGGTGTCCAACGGAAGTTTCAGTGCTCCCCTTCGAACATCGCTGCAATTTCGTCTTCGCCCATGCGATCAAACTCATCTGGAACCTTGAACTGGCCCTCGAGAAAGCCGATGCAACGCACCATGCTGCCAACCGGGGTGGAGATGGCAGTGACCTTCACGAGCGGCTTGCCAGCTTTTGCAATGATAAACGACTCGCCATTGGCTGCCTGTTCGACCAGTTTCGAGAGCGGGATCTTCGCCTGATGGATGTTGACGATTTGCACAGAAGTCTCCGATCTGTCCAGGTGGACTGAACCAGCCTGGTCAACAACGGATGACGCTCAATTTCAATTGGGATCACAAGTGTTGACCCCACCCGCGAAGGGGGCGCGCCTGCTATTTCCCCGGCGTCGCAACCAGGGCGTCACGGAGCGCAATCGCAACCGGCGCTCGGATCGGCATCTGCGACAACGGCGCCCCCCTTCTCTGCCACCTTCAGCGGCACCTCCTGCGAAGCTGCGGCAGGGTGCGCACGCGTGTGGGCAAATCGCGCCGTCTGGGGAAGACCATGGCGCTATCAGACCGGGGCCTGACCACTGGTTGTGGATTGCGTGATTTTCGCAGGAGGCGGTTTTGCTGCGCTGACAGATGCGGCTCGGGCCGGGCGTGAGGCTTTGGCACCGCCACAGCGGATTGCCTGGCCGGGCAGCCTGTCAGTGCCTCTCGCGCCTTCCCGCCAATGCCGCCTCCGCGGGAGCAATCGCATCCGGACTGCCGACATGCATCCACAGACCCTCAAGCGGGATGCCGTAGAGGCGCCCCTCCTGTTCGACACGGGCAAATATCCCGGTCAGCGCAAACCCGCCTTGCGGGGCTGAGGCAAGGATCGCGGGCGAGAGGATTGCCGCCCCGGCGTAGACCAGCGGCACCTCCTGTCTTGAGCCTCGGGCGCAGAGCCGGCCATCCTCCGCCATGCTGTAGTCGCCGCGACCGCTATAGCCGAGGCTGCCCGCAACCGGCGCCATCAGAAGCAGCACATCCATCGCTGCGGGGTCGAACCGGTCGGCCATTCGCGCCAGATTGGGGCGCCCGGCATCAATCCACAGCGTGTCCGAATTGACATGAAAGAAGGGGGCATCGCCCAGCAGCGGCAGGGCCTTGACCACACCGCCGCCGGTACCCAGGACCTCCCCGTCCTCACGCGAAATCACCACGCGCGGCGAGATGCGCGGCGCCACATGGGCGATGATCTGCTCCGGCAGGTAATGCACATTGACCACGGCCTCCGTGACCCCGACCGCAGCCAGTCGGTCGAGGACGTGATCAAGCAGGGCCCGGCCGGCAACTGGAACCAGGGGTTTGGGCATTTTCTCGGTCAGCGGACGCATGCGCAGGCCAAAGCCCGCAGCTAACACCATCGCCCTGTCGGGTTTGACAGCCATGTCTGTTCCAATTTCGAAAAGGTCTTCGGGCCTGGTCTCTACCACAGGAGCGGCGCGGCACAGCCGCCAACACGCTCACCCCCTTGTCGAAGTAATCCAGTTGCGGTCACCGGTGACGCTCCCGAACCCGGCCCCTGATTTTCGCCGAAACGGAGCAATCAGGCGGATTGACGCGGCGCAAGCCGATTATCGCCGATTGAGACTCCCGATCGGGAATATTTCGGGGATCAGAGGCGGCACGATGATTGCGGGAGCGCGGGCAAGACCATATGTCAGCAGGTCACGCCAGCCAGGAATCCCGGAACCCGACGCCGCCATGAAGCCGACGCCGCGCAAGCTGCACATCAAGTCATTTGGCTGCCAGATGAACGTCTACGATGCCCAGCGCATGGTCGACCGGCTGGCGGGCGAGGGCTTCGAGGAAACCGCCGACGCCGCCGAGGCCGACCTCGTCATCCTCAACACCTGCCATATCCGCGACAAGGCCGCGGAGAAAGTCTATTCCGAACTTGGGCGCCTGCGTGCCGGCAAGGAAGAGGCGGCACGCCAGGGCCGCTCGATGCGGATCGCGGTCGCCGGCTGTGTCGCCCAGGCCGAAGGTGCGGAGATTGTGCGCCGGGCACCAGTGGTCGATATGGTGGTGGGCCCGCAAAGCTACCATCATCTGCCGCAGATGCTGCAGCAGCTTGAATCCGCCGCCCCCGTCATCGACACCACTTTCCCGGAGGAGGACAAATTCGATTTTCTCCCCTCCCCGCGGCCGGAGGCGATCCTTGCCCGCGGCATCAGCGCCTTCGTCACCATCCAGGAAGGCTGCGACAAATTCTGCACCTTCTGTGTCGTGCCCTATACCCGCGGTTCGGAGAATTCGCGCAAGGTCACAGCGATCGTCGATGAGGTGAAACTTCTCGCCGATCACGGCGTCCGCGAGATCACCCTGATCGGTCAGAACGTCAACGCCTTCCACGGCGAGGGGCCGGACGGCTCAAACTGGGACCTGGGACGGCTTCTCACTTGTCTCGCCTCAATTCCCGGCATAGTGCGGCTGCGCTATTCAACCAGCCACCCTTGCGACGTCGACGACAGCCTGATCGCGGCCCATCGCGACCTCGGTGCCCTGATGCCGATGGTGCATCTGCCGCTGCAGTCGGGTTCGGACCGCATTCTGCACGCCATGAACCGCAACCACAACGTCGCCGACTATCGCCGCCTCATCGACCGCTTCCGCAACGCGCGGCCCGACATCGCTTTTTCATCCGATTTCATTGTCGGCTTTCCCGGCGAAACCGGGAAGGATTTCAGCGCAACCATAGCGGTGGTTGACGAGGTCGGCTATGCTGCGGCCTATTCCTTCAAATATTCCCCCCGCCCGGGCACGCCGGCGGCCGAAATGACCGACCCGGTCAGCGAGGACGAGATGGATGCCCGGCTCAGGGCGATCCAGCAGCGGATCGACATCGGGCAGGCCGCCTTCAACCGCGCCACCCTCGGCACCACCATGGAAGTACTGTTCGAGCGCCGGGCCCGCCATAAGGGGCAGATCGTCGGCCGGACCGCTTATCTGCAGCCGGCCCATGTCATGGCAGGCGACGACCTGATCGGTGACATGGCCATGGTGCGCATCGACCAGCTCGAACGTTACAGCCTGCTCGGCGAAGTGGTGTCCTCCCCCATCATGCAAAACCCGCGATCCTGAACATCATGCGCCTTCCTCCGGAAACCCAGGTCGCGATCGATTTCGACGACAACCGCGCCGTATCCGTGCTGGTCGGTCCCTATGGCCGCAATCTGGCGCAGATCGAGCGCCGGCTCAACGTCATCATCGACAACCGCGGCAATCACCTCACCGTCAACGGCAGCCGCGAAGCCAGCGCCATTGCGCGCCAGGTGCTGGAACGGCTCTATGACCAGGCCAGCCAGGGCCGCGATCTCGACCAGGGCGAGATCGAGGGCACCATCCGCGCCGTGATGGCGCAGGACGGCAGCGATGCCGCCGGCGACAAATCCGACGCCAAGGCTTCCCGCGCCGGATTCGACAGTATCAACCTGCGCAAACGTCCGGTCAGCGCCCGCACCCAGGCCCAGGACAGCTATATCCGGGCGCTCAAAAGCCATGAACTGGTTTTCGGCGTCGGCCCGGCGGGCACCGGCAAGACCTGGCTTGCGGTGGCCTATGCCGCCCAGATGTTCGAGCGCAAGGAGGTCGACCGCATCGTGTTGACGCGGCCGGCGGTGGAAGCCGGGGAACGTCTGGGCTTCCTGCCCGGGGACCTGCGCGAGAAGGTCGACCCCTATCTGCGTCCGATCTACGATGCCCTCTACGATCTCATGGACCCCCGCATCGTCGAACGCGCACTGCAGACCGGCGAGATCGAGATTGCTCCGCTCGCCTTCATGCGCGGCCGTACTTTGACCAACGCGATCATCATCCTCGATGAGGCCCAGAACACCACCTCGATGCAGATGAAAATGTTCCTCACCCGACTCGGCGAAAACAGCCGCATGATCGTCACCGGCGATCCCTCGCAGGTCGACCTGCCCCAGGGTCAGACCTCGGGTCTCGCCGAGGCCACGCGGCTCCTCAGGGACGTCAAAGGTATCGCCCAGGTCAGCTTCACCGCCGCCGACGTGATCCGCCACGAACTGGTGGCGCGGATCGTCGCCGCCTATGAGGGTGCGGCTCGACCACACAGTTCCCCGTCATGACACGAGCCGATCTGCCCGTGATCGACATCGTCATCACCGCCGGCTGCTGGGAGCAGCAGGGCGACGTAAGCCACATGGTCGAGCGCGCCCTTCTGACCTCTGCCGAAATGGTCGAGGACGATGTCGGGGAGGCTGAAGTGGCGGTGATGCTGGCCGATGACGCCGCGCTCAAAGCCCTCAACGCCACCTGGCGCGGCATCGACAAGCCTACCAATGTGCTGTCCTTCCCGGCCCCGGAGCCGACGCAACCCTTTCGCATCGGCGATCCGCCGCGTCACCTCGGCGACATTGCTATTGCCTATGAGACGCTCGCGCGCGAAGCCGGCGAGGAAGGAAAGACCTTCGGCCACCATCTCAGCCATCTCGTGGTGCACGGCTTCCTGCATCTGATGGGCCACGACCATATCGATGACGGGGAGGCCGAGGAGATGGAGGCGCTCGAAAGCGATATCCTGGCCGCGCTGGGTTATCCGGCTGATGCGGCAACGGAGCGATTGAGATGATCGATTGCGACTCGAGCGAGGACAGGACGCCCACCTCCAACCTGCCGGTGGTGCTGACGCCGGTCCGCATGGTGCGGCGCTGGAGCGACAGCGCTCTGGTGCGCCTCATCCGCAGCCTGCTGGGCTGGAAGGTGGGCTCGGTGCGCGACGATCTCGAGGTCGTGCTTGACGCCACCCCGCCCGACGACGCCGGTTTCACCGCCGTCGAGCGCACCATGCTGCGCAATATCCTCCATCTCCACGAATGCCGCATCGCCGACGTCATGATCCATCGCGCCGACATCGTCGCGGTGAAGCGCGACATCACGCTCGGGGAACTGATGGACCGCTTCGAACATGCCGGCCATTCCCGCCTCGTGGTCTTTAACGAAACCCTGGATGATCCCGAGGGCATGGTCCATATCCGCGACCTCCTCACTCTGATGACGGCCACCGCGCGCCAGGCCAGCGGCACGGAGAACACTACCGAGAAGAGCCGGCCGGCCGGCCTCGACCTTCACGCGGTCGATCTCACTTTGCCCCTTTTCAAGGCCAACATCATCCGCAAGCTGCTCTACGTGCCGCCCTCAATGCGGGCAATCGACCTCTTGGCACAGATGCAGGCCTCGCGCATCCATCTGGCTCTGGTAGTCGACGAATATGGCGGCAGCGACGGCCTGGTCTCACTCGAAGACATCGTCGAAGAGATCGTCGGCGAAATCGATGACGAACATGACAGCGACGAGCCGCCGTCGATCATCCGCCAGGGCGAAAACTGCTTTATCGCCGACGGTCGCGCCAGTCTCGACGATGCCCGCGAAGAGATCGGCGGTGAACTCATCACCTTTGAGGCCGACGAAGAGGTGCAGACGCTGGGCGGCTATCTCGTCAGCGTGGTCGGCCGGGTGCCGGTACGCGGCGAGGTCATTTCCGGGCCCGGCAACTACGAAATCGAGGTGCTCGACGCCGATCCGCGCCGGGTCAAGCGGCTGCGCATCGCACCGCGCCGGGAGCGCTCGCCCGCGCGCCCCCCCCGTGACGGCCGCCGCCGCGATGCCGCGGCCGAACCCGCACCACCCGGCAGCGAGGTCAGCAGACAGTGAGACTGGCTGAAAAACTCCACAGTATCGCGCTTGCCATCGTGCTCGCCTTTGGCTGGAAGCGGGCGGCTCTCGCGTTTGCCGCAGGGGCCCTGTCGGTCCTCGCGCTGGCACCCTTCAACGCCTGGCCGGTGCTTTTCCTCACTCTGCCGGTTGTGGTGTGGCTGATCGATGGAGCCGTGAGCGGCCGATGGGACGGCGTCGCGGCTGCGGCCTGGATCGGATACTGTTTCGGGCTCGGCTATTTCATCGCCGGCCTGTACTGGACCGGTTACGCCTTCTTTGTTGAAGCCGACATTTTTGCCTGGCTGTCGCCCTTTGCCGTGCTCGGTCTGCCGGCCTATCTGGCGCTGTTTCCGGCTTTCGGGTTTTTTCTGGCGCGGCTGTTATGGACCCGTGACGGCAGCCGCATCCTGGCCTTTGCCGCCTTTCTGACGTTGACCGAATGGCTGCGCGGCCATGTCCTTACCGGCTTTCCCTGGAACGCTTTCGGCTATGCCCTGTCGGAACCGGCAGCCCTGGCGCAGACCGCGTCCCTGATCGGACTGTGGGGCATGACCTTCCTCACGCTGGTGATTTTCGCCAGTCCTGCGGTTCTGATCACACGCAACGCGCACAACCGGCCACGCTGGCTGGCACCGGTCATGGCGCTGACGGTTCTCGTCCTCATGGGAGGCTATGGTGCCGTGCGGCTTTCACAGTCGCCGACCACCTTCGTCGAGGGCACGCGGCTGCGCATCATGCAACCGAACCTGCCGCAGGATGCAAAATTCAACTACTCGGCCAAGAAAGCGGTGATGGAGAAATATCTGGCTCTGTCCGACCGCGCCTCGGGGCCGCAGTCGCGCGGCATCAGCGATGTCACCATCCTGATCTGGCCGGAATCGGCATTTCCCTTCCTGCTGAGCCGGGAGGGCGACGTCATGGCCCAGATTGCCGGCTTTCTGCCCCGGGGCACCGTGCTGGTGACCGGTGCCACCCGCGCCGCCGACGAGGGGCGCAAGGGGCCGATCCGCCACGCCTATAATTCGATCTATGTCATCACCCATGACGGCGGCGTTGCCGCCGTCTACGACAAGCTCCATCTGGTGCCGTTCGGCGAATTTCTGCCGTTCCAGGACGCGCTCGAGGCCGTCGGCCTTGAACAACTGACCCGGGTCCAGGGCGGCTATCTTCCCGGTACCATCCGCCATGCCCTCCAGCTCCCCAACGTCCCGCCGGCGCTGCCGCTGATCTGTTATGAGGCGATCTTTCCCGACGACCGCGCCGGCCGTGACGAAGGACCGGGATGGATCATCAACCTGACCAATGATGGCTGGTTCGGCAACTCAACCGGCCCTTATCAGCATCTCGAACAGGCACGAATGCGTGCCATTGAGCAGGGACTGCCGCTGGTCCGAGCCGCCAATACCGGTATTTCCGCGGTCATCGATCCTCTGGGCCGCACCCAGGCCCGACTTGATCTCGGTGTCGAAGGCATCCTGGATGCCCGCCTGCCAGCGGCAACCGCGCCCACCGTCTACGCCCGCTTCGGCGACATCCCGGCGGCAGCTCTGGTGGCACTGGCGCTCCTCCTCGCTTTGCGGAGGCGCCTCGCATGAGCGACACTCCCCACCGCGAGGACGGAGGCCGCGCCTTTTTCGGCCGCCGCGTCGGCCACCGGCTGCGCAGTCACCAGGCCGAACTGCTGCGCGACCTGCTGCCGCGCCTCGCGCTCGACATAAGTGCGCCCGCCAACCTCACTGCGCTGTTTCCGGTTCCGACAAAAGAGCTGCGGCTCGAAGTCGGCTTCGGTGCCGGCGAACATCTCGCAGCGGAAGCGGCAAATTTTCCCGATACCGGATTCATCGGCTGCGAACCCTATGTCAACGGCATGGCGCGGATCCTGGCTCGAATCGAAGCCGATCACCTCGCCAATATCCGCCTCTTCGCCGGGGACGCCGCCTCGCTTCTCGCCTGGCTGCCGCCGGCATCCCTGACCCGCGTCGATGTGCTCCATCCCGATCCCTGGCCCAAACGGCGCCACTGGAAGCGGCGTTTCGTGCAGGATCACACGCTGGCCGCGATGGCGCGGGTGTTGCAGGTAGGCGGCGAGTTCCGCTTTGTCAGCGACATCGACGACTATTGTGCCTGGACGCTCGCCCATGTGGCGAAAAGGAGCGAGTTCCATTGGCTCGCCGAGCGTACCGATGACTGGCGCTCTCCGTGGCCGGGCTACACCATGACCCGCTATGGCGCCAAGGCCACCCGCGAAGGCCGCAAGGCCTCGTACTTGCGCTTTGTGCGCCTGTGATAAAGCCTGCGCCTGCGATCGCCGCTGCGATGCCGCGATTGCATTCGGCACGCTGGAAACAGGGCAACGGGCCTGATTGAGGGGATCGCCAGGCGTGCGAGTATCTGTGCAGCGATCGGGTTGGCCGGCATCTGTCTCACTGCTTTCCTGTCCGAGCGACCCCCACCCAATCGAAAGATAGCGCTCGGCGTCCTGGCGCTGCTGTCTCAGATGCTCCTGCTGCCCCGCGCAGCAGCTCTCGGCGCTTGTAGCGGATTCCGCATTCCTCTCTCTTTACGACCTGCACCTGAGTTCCTGGAAGATCCGTTTCCTTGTCTGCGCAGGCGGCATCGCTGCGGCCTGGGCGTCTTGCCATCCAGGCTCCTGGCCGACAATTCGCAGCGCAAGGCCATGAGCAAACAGCCGATGGAAATTCAGTGGGTGGGAGGCCAACGCCCTTGCAGACACAATCGCACACCCTCGCTCGAAATTGTGAGTCTCACGATTTCTTCATGATCCCTTGATCCCCAGGCGGGCAGTTGGCGATGCGCAGGATCAGGCCATCCGCCAGGGCTGCCGAAATCGCGACCACCCACGGCTCCTGCGCAGGCCCGGGAAGGACTTAAGTCCGTTCACAATGAGTCTCCCCAGAAAGAAACTGGCGCCAGTCCGGGTATGGCGGCGCCCTGAGGACAGGTTTCATTCAAGGGGGTCGGCGGGACGCCGGTGTGGAACTCACATGGTCTCTGGGAAAAACCGACTCCCCTTCACCGCAGGCGCCGCAGCGCCGCCTGGACTGCGGCGGAGCGGCCGTTTGAACATTGACTGCCGTCGCAGCCGATGAAGAATGCGCAAGATCGGCAACACTGTCCGGTATATTGCCGCAATTCACCTGTTCAAACGCTCCGTAAAGGAGGCTGACACCTGCCGGCCGCCTTGTTATGGTCACTAAGGTCATAATGGTCAGAAGACTTCGATATGGTGACGGTCAAAGACACCCTGCAGACGTGGACTGTCGCGGATGCCAAAGCACGTTTTTCCGAGGTGATCGAGCGGGCGCAAACCGATCCCCAGATCATTACCCGTCATGGCAATGGAAAGCCAAGTGCTGTCCTCGTGTCAGCCCATGAATGGGCGCAAAAGACAGCGCGCAGAGGCACGCTTGCGGAGTTCCTGCTCGCTTCTCCATTGTCTGGCGCGGATCTCGATCTTGAACGAGTCTGCGATCGACCGCGGGAAGTGATTACTAATCCGTGCATATTTTTGATGACCCCTATTGCATTCCATGTTCTGTTAGTGTATAGTGCGTTCTATGAAAATTGATGGTCGCACAATTGGTCGAAAGAAGGCCGAGGAAATCCGCTTC
>Ga0123357_10000255_pt1 | contig 51032 bp, 37 predicted proteins | sample TergutEmb28metaG_FD_89873 | JGI IMG/M metagenome (GOLD analysis project Ga0123357, IMG submission 89873) | Embiratermes neotenicus P4 segment gut microbial communities from Petit-Saut dam, French Guiana - Emb289 P4 | ecosystem: Host-associated > Arthropoda: Insects > Digestive system > Gut ...
CTCCGTAACCGCCTACACTCCCCCGAGGAGCCCGGCCCACCATATCCCTCGCCCCGCCACCCAATTGCCGATGCGCCCCCCTCTCCGCCTCCCCCCCCCCCCCCCCCAAGGCGAACGTTCCCTTCAACTGCCCTCCAACCGCCAGCACCTTCTGTTTGCATTCCATCGGCAACCCAATCGGCTCCGGCGCATACCCCCGCGACCGCCGAATCAAATTTTCTCCTCCCCCGCTAAACACCCGCACCACCGAATCATCGCACCGCGTATGAATCGCCCGATCGTGCCCCAAAATCACATCCGCAATCCCCCCCAATCTCTCAACAGCCTCTCCATCCTCATACGCCATCGGCTCATCCGCCCGATTCCCACTCGTCATGACAAGCACCCTTCGGAGTCCCACCTTGAGGCAGTCGTCTTCCGACTTCTGGCTTCTAGTTTCCAGTCTCTCAAAAATCAGCGCATGCAGAGGCGTATACGCCACCATCACTCCCACAAACGGATTCCCCGGCGCCACCTCGTCCGCCAGCTTCCCCCTCCCGCTTCCTTCCCGCCTCCGCAGCAGCACGATCGGCCGGCGCCACCCCATCAAGACCTTTCTCTCCTCCGCCGAAATCTCGCACATCGCCTCCGCCGCGGCCAGATTTCCCACCATCACCGCGAACGGCTTTTCATCACGCAGCTTTCTCCGGCGCAGTTCCGCCACTGCCGCCGGATTCGTCGCATCGCACGCCAGATGAAACCCGCCGATCCCCTTAATCGCCGCGATCCCACCGCTCTTGAGCACGCCGCACACGATATCAATCCCATCCCCCTCCAAGATCTTCCCTTTTCCATCCATCACGATCAATCGCGGCCCGCACTTCGCGCACGCCACCGGCTGCGCATGAAACCGCCGATCAGAAGGGTCCTCATACTCCCGCCGACACTCTTCGCACATCACGAATCCCGCCATCGTCGTCTTCGCCCGGTCATATGGCGCCCCCGTCACGATCGTCAACCGCGGCCCACAGTTCGTGCAATTGATAAACGGATACCTGAATCTGCGATTCCTCGGATCAAACAACTCCCGCAAACACTCTTCGCAAATCCCCGCATCCGGCGTCACTACCACCCCCGCTCCCTCCTCCGTCCCACTTGTCCGAATCTCAAATCCCAATTCCCCCACGATCGCCATCCGTTCCCACCTCACCTCTTCCACCTTCGCCAACCCCGGCCCAACCCGCAACCTCCCCACAAACCCCTCCAACACCGCCCGCTCCGCCTCCGCCTCGATCCTTACTCCGCCCACCTCATTCCTCACCCATCCTCGCACTCCCAACTCCTTCGCCGCCCCATAAACAAACGGCCGATATCCCACCCCCTGCACCACGCCCGCTACCAAAATTGCCCAGCGTTCAAGCATGTATCAAGTATATACCATTTACGTTCGAGAATTGATGGTGGCGATTTGGATCTGCCCCGCGACGAACGGCAGGCAAGCCTGCCGGCTAAATATAGACTCACCACGGTAGCGGTTCCGTCGCCAATTCTTTTTCCCATAATGCCCGAATCGCCGCGACTGTAGCCGCGTCCAATCTCTGCCCGCTCGCTCGGCAATTCTCCCGCACCTGCTCCACCGATTTCCCGCCCGGTATCACGGTCGACACTTCGCCGTGCGCCAGCACAAACTTCAGCGCCATCTCGCTCATCGTCATCCCCACCGGCAGCATCCCCTTCAACTTTTCTATCAACCTTCCGCGTTTCGCAACGATTTCCGCCGACCATCGCTCCCGCACCCCCGCAAACTTACTCACCGCATCATACTTCCCGCTCAAGAATCCTGAATCCAACGGCACTTTCACAATCAGCCCCACCCCACGCGCCTCCGCCCTCGCAAAAGCCAGCCTCGGCTCCTGATGAAAACAGTTAAACAAAATCTCCGCAGCCATCGCCCCCGGCCAATTGATGATCCGCTCCAATTCTCGCGAGCTATCCACCGACGCCCCGTAGCTCACCAGCTTCCCTTCTTGCCGCAACTTCTCGCACTCCCCGCGCAACTCCGCCCCTTGATCCCCTTCCAGAATCTCGCGTTTCGGATTATGCAGCAGCAGCACATCGAGCCGATCCGTCCGCAATCTCGTCAAGCTCGCCTCCACCGACGGCCGCAGTGCTCCCGCCGACCAATCCGTCTTCCCCGTCGCATCGTGCCCGAACTTCGTACAAAGCACAGCCGCATCCCGTTTCCCCCCCTCCCCAAGCGCCTTGCCCAGCAGCCGTTCACTATTCCCCAGCGAATATCCCGGCGCCGTATCAAAGAAATTGCATCCGCACTCGATCGCCGCCGCCACAATCCGCACAGCCTCCTCCTCATCGCACCCATCCATTCCCCACTGCGTATTAGCCAACTGCCAGGCTCCCAGCCCGATTTCACTGACTTTCAGTCCCGTCTTGCCAAGCATTCGCATTTTCATGGCCAACACTCTACTCTCTGTCATACGTGATTACCAACATGAGCCCCCAGCTCTGCCGCAGTGGTATCTACACAAGTTGCCGAGAGTTCGACGTAAGAGGAGCCCTGCATGGTAATGCGGGGCTTCTTACATCGAACTCGCGTTGAATCATGCCGTGAAACTTTTGTAGATGCCACTGGCTCTGCCGGGGGGCGAACCGGTGATGAACGATCATCACCGGCATGCCCCCCCCGGCAGAGCCGGGGGCTAGAGCATTTTTCATGTGGTCGTGGCGTGATGACATGCGCAGGGAAGCGAGAGCCAAAAGCCCCGCATTGCCATGCGGGGCTCCAAAACGCTACGGGCGAGTGAAAAATGCTCTAGTGAAATCCTCGGCAAGAACGAAACATCGGCGGGACGCTGATGCCACGTTATTCTTTCGGTGCTGGTGAGGTGGTGGGGGGTGGGGATTGGAGTTTTTTGCCGCTGCCGATAGGGGGACGCGGGGGTAGGTCGTGGATGACGGCGTGCAGGGTGATGAGGGAGGCGAGTGAGTCAGCGGCGGCGGTGGTGCCGGCGGGGTCGGAACCGCCGACGACGATGGCGTCACGGGCCTGGGAACGGACGTCGTAGATGGGGAAGTTGACGGCGTCGACCCATCCGATGACGCCGCGGCCGGGGCCGGGGTAGGAGGCGGTGATCTTTTCGTTGACCTTGTCGTAGAGGTAGGAGTTTTCCTTGGCGAGGTGTTTGAGGAGGGGGTTGGTCTCTTCGGAGCCGACGACGATCAGGCTGGTGTCGATGTCAACGACTTCGTTGTCGTAGCGATCGACGAGCGGCCAAGTGGCGGGGTTCTCGTGTTTCTTGTTGTCGCGGTCTTCAGGCTTGATGCGGACTTCGTGAGAGGTTTTCTTGAGCTTGATGGTAGCGGCGGGAACGACGGTGGCGGGGAAGCCTTTGGCGGTGATGGCGGCTGCGATTTTTTCGGCGGCGGGTTTGTCGGAGGGGCCGTCGCCGTAGGCGATGGTGGTGCCGCGGGCTTCTTTGCCGATACCGCCACGTGCGAACTCGCCGAGCGAGCCGGGCCAGATCGAGGACCAGACTTTTTCGTTCATGGGACGGATGAGCCAGAGCTGGGCCTGGCGGGGTTTGACGGTGGTGGGGATGCCTTTTTCCGCGATATCCTTGGCGGAGAGGACCATGGCGATGGCGGATTGGCGCTGCTCTTTGGTGGCGGGAACGAGCGAGTAGGTGTCGTTGGAATTGGGTTTGAGTTTGCATTCGGGATGCTGGCCGGTGACGTCGATGATGGCGTAATCGCCGGCGGGGAGGTTCTTGAGCTGGAGGTTGGTGGTGCAGGACTGATTGGTGGAGGAGTTGCAGAGGGTGACGAGGCGATAGTCGGGGCCTTCGAGAACACCGGCGTAGAGGCCCCAGGCGTCGTCGATGCCGGTCATGGTAATCGGTGTGTCGATTTTCCATGTGTCGATGAGTTTACGGACGAAACGGGCGAGGGGGTGGATCGTTTCGTCGGGCTTGTCGCTGCCGGGGAGGCCCAGGACGGCGACGTTTTTGTCTTTGTTGATGAGGCCCAGGACGACCTGTTGGCCGTTCAATGTGCCGGTGAGGATGGGCTTGGAGGTGGAGCCTTCGGGGAGTTGGTAATAGAGAGCGGTATTCCATGTGCCGGCGCGATCGCCGTCTTTGAATTCCGGTGCGATATCGTTTTGAGCGAAGCGGACATTGACTTCGCCAAAGCCGCGGGGGTTGGCGCTGCCAACGAAGCGATAACCTGCAAGGTTGGCCAGGTCGGGCAGGGGGAATACGTCGGTGGTATTGAAAGGTTGGACGTTGGTGTTGTCGGTGAAGCCGCCGGAGTTGAGGATGAGGAGTTTTCCGCCTTTTTTGACGAATTCGCGGAGCCGCTGTGCGTCGGTTTTAGGCATGGCGGCGGAAAGCTCGCTCAGGACGATCATCTGGTACTGTGAAAAATCCTTGACGGCGGAGATGGGGAGGAAATCGGCGGCGAGATTGCAGGACTTGAGAATCCGCATCGCGGGTGTTTCGAAGTCCTTGTCGGGACGATCACAGAAGAAATTAAATTGATAGTTGAAAGAGGCTTGCGTGGTGGGGAAAAGGATTTTGGGGGTGGTGGGTTTGGCGGGAAGCCAGAGTGGTCCGAGGCGGTAGAGAGCCTGGTTTGCGGCCTGGACCATGAAGACGGTTTGTTCGACGCGGACGGGCGTGCCGGAACGGGCGGCCGCGGAGAGTTGGACGAATTGGCCGTTCTGGTCTTTGGCGACACCGGTGGCGAGGGCGGTGCGGTGGAAGGGGTGCGTGACGCCGTCGGACTGCCATTCGTTGAAGAAGCCTTTCACGCCTTTGAAGGTGGAAGAGATGATGTGGTTGTAGACGTCCCTTTCGCCGGCGGCGAGGTTCTGCATGGGGCCTGATGCGGCGTAGTCGGCCTGCGTGCGGCCGTCGGTGGAGGCGTCTTCACAGGCCAGGGTGTAGCCTTCGCAGATGGGGGTTTTGCCGAAACAGCGCGCAGCGGAGGCGGCGGTGTAAGGGGTGTACCAGCCGAAGGTATCGACGTCTTCCGCGGGGAAGTAGGAGGTGGTGCCGATGTCGCCGCGGGCGCCCCATGAGAAGTGGCCCGGCTCGAGTTTGTGGACCAAGTCGGTGGCATAGGCGATCATCTTGAACTGGGCCCAGGAACGGAACTCGCAAAAGATGGTGAACTCGGGCTGGTATTGCCAGTTGCGGACTTTTTCCGTCGGCGTCGGCTGGATGGCATCGAAAGATTTGTAGGAACGGCCCCATTCTTTGTTCAGGTTGTCGATAGTTTTATATCTGGCTGCGAGCCAGTCCCAATATTGCATGAGGGACTGGTCGTCGTAGCCGGCGTCGTTGGGATGCATGAGCTTGTCGTAAACGAGGCTTGTCATTTTGGAGGGATGCAGGCCAAGCTGGTTGGCGAGCATCGTGTAGGCTTCTTTCTGGATTTCCTTGCCGAGGGCGGAGTTGAGGGGGGGCTGGAGGTTCCAGCGGTTTTTGCGGCCGCGGGAGTCGACGGTGGGGTTGCCTTCGCCGGAGACAGCGGTGGGAACGAAGGAAAGAATCGTGTCACCGTGAACGGACGCAAGATAACCCCATGTGTACATGTTGTTCATGTGTTCGATTTCGGGCCAGGGGTAGTCGTCGGAATAAGATCGTTCCTCCCAGTCGGGACGGAAGAAGTGTTGGGAATTGCTGAAGGCTTGTTTGATGGACAGGGTATTGCAAAGACTGTACCAGGTGAAGTGCTCCGTTTCGCCGGGCCAGTAGTTGTTCATGGCCTTGAGGAAGTAGAAGGGTTTTCCGTTGAGAGAGAGGAACGCGTCACTTCCTTTTTCCTTTCCTCCTTCCCCTTCGTTGTTGACGACGGGGGTCTGGCCGTCAACGAAAGTGACACGGCGTATGATCTCGGCGCGGCGCAGAATCATTTTCCATGTTTCCCTTGCGAAGACGTCTTTGTCCTCGGCGGGGAGGATGACCAGGTCCTGTATTTGCCAGCCTGCGGAGAGGGCGTAGTTGCGATACGGGTTCATGGAGTTGCGGATGTCGCCGAAGAAGCGGAATTTCATCTGTCCGTTTTCGACGAGCACGTCGCGGATTTCGTATTGGACGACGCGTCGCCACCATGCGTTCATGGCGGTTTTGCGGACGCGGCCGTTGATTTCAACGTTGCACTTGTTCTTTTCGAGTCCGGCGTAATAGGACCACTGATTGCCGACGCCGACGATGACGTTGTAGCGGCCGTTGGGGAGGTCGACGTTGAAATAGGTGGAGAGATCGTCGTCGACGTAGACGGAGCCGCGGCGTTCCTCGACGTCGCTTTGGAAATTTTCGTCCCAGGCGAAGTCGAAGGGTTTGCCCATGCCGACGCCGTCGCGTTCGAGCGGCGTGTCGAGGTCGATCCATTTTTTGAAGAAGTCGATATACGTGTTGCCTTTGGAAATGTTGTAGAAGACTTTTTTGTTGTGGAGTTGGAGCCAGTAGCAGGAACGGATGAAGTCAGCGCCTTCGTCACGGACGATGGGGCGAAAGCCGTTGGCTTCGATTTCTTCGTCGGTGAGCTTTGGGATGCCGTCTTCGAGGTAGACGACGTTTTCGGGGTCGGGGATAACCCAGCCGAAGCCTTTGTCTTTGCTGTAATTGGAGTATTCGCTCACGGGGATGCAGTTGTCTTCGAGTTCCTGATTGACGGCGCCGAAGTCGAAGAAGAAGATGCGGCGTGTGGTGTCTCGCGGCAGGACGGAGGTGCCGGAGATGCGGACCATTTTGATGTTCAGCGTGGCGGTGCAGTCGGAAGTGGTGCGGACGACGAAGCCGACCTTGAAATCCTGGCAGTTTTCTTTGACGGGACAGGTTTCCCTGGTGACGTATTTGTAGTCGTGTTGCTTGGGTTTCTGCATGAACCAGAAGCGATTGTCGATTTTATGCATGCGGAGGATGTCGAAGTTCCCGCCATGGCCAAGATTACCCCACCGGTTGACGCCGTCGACGGAGACAGGTTGATCGTCTTTGAAGTAGCGGATGGAAGCCCTGTCGGAACCGGGGGCAAGTCTTGAGTTGTCGAAGGTGCCGATGACTTTACGTTTCATCTGGTCGTTGATGAGGACGACGTCGACGGAAAGCGTGCCGCGATCGGAGCGGTTGGGGATGTCGACTTGCACGTCGAAGGAGAAGTCGCCTGTGAAGATGCGGTTGCTGGTGAGGGTGTAGGTTTGTCCGCTCCCTCCCTTGAGTTGGAGTTTGATGCCGTCTTTGGTGAAAGCGTCTGCGGGGATGTTGGTGGTGTAGGCGGCGGTGTCGTTTTGGGTGATGTCGAAGTCGAGCGTCTGCCAGTGAGCGCGGGCGCGGAGCGTCGTGGAAAGGAGGATCAAGATGGCGAAGGCCAGGTTGCATTTGAATTGGAATTTGAATTTCATTGGGATTTCTCCGGGCGGAACGTCAGTTGGAAGGCTTTGACTTGGCCGGGGGTGAACTCTCCGGCGTCGAGTGATCCGCCGGCGAGTTTGGCGGCTTGGCCATCAAGGGTGGTGGCGGCAAGGGCGGAAGAGCTGAAGGAGAGGCGGGCGTTGCCGCCGCTTTGGGAGGTAACGATCACGAGTGCTTTGCCGTCCTTGGCGAGAATGAATGTGCCTTGAACATCGTCAATGTAAGAATCGAAATGAGAGTGTTCGACGGGCATGAGGCTCAGTTCGCTTTTGCCTTTGGGGAATTTCTGGCAGATTTTCCACCAGGCGAGGTGCTGTTTGTCCCTGGGCGGCCAGGAAATGATGGGGGTGTCGGCGTACGTGGCGGCGAGGCTCATCCATTGCGTTGAGAGGGAATCGAGCATCGGGGCGAAGCCGGCGCCGGCGCGGGAGCGTTTGACGCAGCGGTCGGCAGGTGAGCCGTTCTTGTAGGGGTCGGGAGAGGCGGAGGTGAACGCGTCGCATTCGGCCATTTGCAGGAGGGTGTTGCAGGGAGCGTCTTCCTGAGCGATCAGGAACCCGGCGGTGCCGACGAGGCGGCGGAAATTCCGCATGCAGAGTGCGAAGCTCACGGCGTTGGTGTTGGTGACGTCGAGTTTCTTGAAGGAAATGCGATCGCCACCGGCGTTGAATTCGGCGGGCTGAACGCTGGAGGAGAGGAAGTTCGAATTGGTAATCAGCACACCGTCGCGATCTTTTTGGAAGGTTTTGGTGAACCAGGCGGTGTCGGTGAGGAAGGGCTTGAGGTTTCGCGCGTCGATGGTGACGCCGACGCGGATGTTGGCGGCGTGTGCGGCCTGGACGAGGGTTGTGGTGGCGGCGGGGTCTTTTTGCCAGGCGGTGTTGAGGATCAGGGTGTCGCAGCCTTCGGCGGACATGGCTTGGATATCCTGGGCGGAAGGGAGAGCGTTTTTGGCGTAGTAGATGCGGGCGCCCAGGAGGATGTTGCGGTCGTCGCTGGGGGCGTCGGGGGAGTTGCTGCGTTTGCGCTGGCCGAAGGCGAAGATCATGCGGTTGCGGTAGGTGAGTTCTTCGTTGAGTCCCTGGACTTTGCCGTCGAAGAGGTTCCAGAGGACGCCGAAGCAGGGCTGAGGGCGTTTGGAGCCTTCCCACGGCGGCGGTGGCGACATGCCGGCGGCGGGGCGTATGCAGACCAGAGAGCCGAAGTCCTCGGTGGTGCCGATGATGCTGCGGGCGTCTTCGAGAGCGCATTCGGCGAAAGCGTTCATCGGTGAGCCTTTGATGTGCGTGGTGTCGTAAGCGGTGGCACTGAAGAGCATGGGTTTGTCGGTATCCTCACGCCCAGTAGCAGTGAGGTCAATGTCGAGGGGCAAATGGGAGTAGCCCTGGAGGCCGGCACGGCCGAGACGGCCTCGGAAGACCGGGGGTTTGGTGTCGCCGGGGAAGGCCCAGGCGTATTGGAAGAGGGCCTGGTGCGTGCTGCGAGGCTCCTTGTAGAGTGAATCGTCGAGATTGAAGCCCATCTGCGACCAGTCGAGTTCGTAGACTTCGTTTTGGGGAAGTTGGGCTTCCAGGTCGAGAATGACCACACCGGAGTCGAAGACGTGGACGGTTTGCTTGACCTTCCAGGGGACGGGGGCGAAGCGGTTCTCGAAGATGCGGGGTTGGCTGTAAGTTTCGAAGACGAGTTCGTCGGCCTGTTTCCGCGAGATTGCGGTGGAGGACATGGAGATGGTGGCGGTTGTACCGAAGTCGGGCTTGAGGATTTTGAGGGTAGCCTTGTTGTCGGCGTTGGCGTAGGCGACGTTCCATTCGCCGCTGTAGTAGGCGCCGCGTTTGGTGGAGAAGGAAAGTGCGGGGATGGTGTCGACGGACTTCCAGGCGAGTGTGGAGTTAACGCGTCGCCAGGTGGCGTTGTTTCTGGCGCCGGCGGTATCGCCTAAAGCGGTGAGCATGGCGGGTGTAACGAGGGGGCGAGGACTGCCGCGGAGCCACCAGCCGGGCTCGGAGGAGGATTGCTGTTCGACGGAGGCGAGTTCGCCGCCGCGGTTGGTGTCCCAGACGTAGCGGAAATTACCGCCGGTGACGATCAGGCGCCCCTGGTGCTGGGCGATGTCCATCGCCTGAGCAGACCCGACCGAAAGAGCCCCGATACACAGAAACGAAGCAACAAACGACGTGGTTTTCAACGACATCATCAAAAGTCCGAAAAGGGACCGCAAAATAGACTGTACCAACCTAACGACGGCGGCGGAGATTTGATGCAGGGAAATCGAAGTAATAACTCGGCGAACACATCGTTGGTGCTACTACACCCCCGCCAGTAAGGAGTTCGGCGAATGACGTTCACGATTCGCTTCTATTTTGCCGCGTTTCTTGTTTTCCTGGTGGGGGGGGCCGTCGGATCCGCTCGCGCTCACTGGCAGACCGTCACCTTCGACACCACCAAAAACGACTCGAACGCCTATACTACCGATATCCCCGCGGACGCTTTCACCAAGGATGGCATCACGCTGCAACTCAAAGGCGCTGCAACCTACACCCTCACCAGCAAACAACTCTTCACCGGCGACTTCAGCTACGAACTCCAAAAATCTCTGACCAACCGCAACGAGAGCGGAGCGATCTCCATTGAATTGGTTCTTGTCAACGATCAGAAGAAACGCAGGGCGGTCGGGACGTGGTCCAGTTTTGCTCCGGGGAGCGAACGCTCAAGCGCGCAGTATTTTAAGGACGGCAAGGCTGCCACTTACAGGGGTGAGAGAGGCGTGGGCGACCGCAGCAGCGTACCCGGCCATGAGGGAGACAACTCGCCTGCCGAATGGCTACGCATGCACAAGGCGGACCAACGTGTTTTTTTTATGCACAAACTCGAGAAGAACGCTTACCGGTGGAATCTGTGCAGCTATCCGCCGACCACTTATTTCAATGAAGATTGCGATGAGTTTCAGGTTGCGCTTGTGATCCGCAGCACGGCGGATGCTGTCGGAACGCTGCAGATCAAAACGCTCCGCATCTCCGGCACCAACGTGCTCCCACGCGATAAGACCAAACGTGAATTCCTCTTCGACTTCGGCCCGGTCAATCAGGAACTCGAAGACGATTTCACGCCGGTGAGCGAATACACCATGTATTCGCCCGAGAAAGGCATGGGCTGGGTCATTCCGGAGCCGGAGAAGATCGTGCGTCCCAATGATGTGGGTTGGTTTACCGACTCGCAGATTGCGGCCGTGCCTTTGCAGTCGATCAACGATGACTGGCCGGGTTGGGCGCAGAATGGCGTGCGGCAGTCCTATTGGATGATGCAGAATGACAAGAAGCTTTTTTACTCGCAAAGCTTCGGCGGCGATTTCATTGCGTTCTTTCAGAAATATCTCGATTTGAAGACGCCGCTGGAGCGGGATGCCGTGGGGATGGCCAAGCCGTATAAGTTTTCCATGATCGATCAGTATTCGAAGGATGTGGAGGAGCGACGCGGATCGACGTACATCGACGACGATCTTTCCGGGGAATTTGTCGTGGACCTGCCGAACGGGCAGTACAACGCCATCATCGGCTGCGGCTATACGCCCAACGGTTTCTGCGGCGAATTCGCGGCCTTCAATCTCGAAGTCAACGGACGCGTTCGCAAACAGAGCCTCCGGCCTGATTTCCGCCGCTGCAGCCAATATCCCATCCGCACCATCAACGTCGACAACAGCCAGATGCGTTTCCGATTCTTCTGCGATGTTCGCAAGTCCATGGATAACTACAAGAATCACAACATCGGCACCGGCTGGTTTATCTCTTATATCATCATCCTTCCCGTCGAAGACAGAACAGCAATGGACGCATGGGAATGGAAGATTATCAAGCGTCGCGGCGATATCATCCGCCGAGTCGCATTTGTCGAGGGCGACCCCGCCGTCACCGCCAACGAAGGTCGAATCACCGTCGCTACTCCACCCCCCCACCGACCTGTCGCCACCACTCAAGCTTCACCCCCCACCTCCACTCCTCCTCTCGTCACCGACGTCGGTCAGAACGGCTTCCTCACCCTCAACGGCAAGCCCTGGTACTTCCTCAAACTCCAGTGGAATTACAACCCCGGCGTCACAAATCATTACATCTACTATAATCTCTATAACACACTGCACTTCCAGGACGACATGCAGTATTCCAAGCAGTTTTTCAAGTCGGACTGGGAAAAACGCTCTTACTCCGACGACTATCCCTGGCGTTTGATCGACCAGCTTAATACCGCGTATTCGTGGGGAGCCGTCTCCACCGTCCACCATAAAGGCATTCTTTCGTTCGTGCCGCAATCGGTGCTGGGTGAAGGTAATCCGACGGTGGATTCCCGCGGGCGTCGCAACCGCTACAATCTCCAGCCGCCGCTGAATTCGGCTCTGGGCAAGGAAATCCAGAAAGAAGCCTTCACCATGATGTCCAATCAGATCGGCACGCATCCGGACGTCGCCGGTCACTATATTTTCGAGGAGCTCTGGCATCCCGAGGAAGCCGGTTACGACGATCAGTCCATTTTGCAATACTGGCAATGGCTGCAGGACAAGTATCACACGATCGATGCACTCAACAAGGATTGGGGGAGCCAATACACGCAATGGGAGGATATACTTCCGCCGGTGCAACTCCAGCGGAATGAATTCTGGCAGTTCACGCCGGAATACGTGAATTTCCGCAATTTTCGCAGCTGGGCGCAGCAGCAGACGATCAAGGACGCCTGCGCACTGGTACGAAAAAACGAGCCGAATCATTTTACCTGGGGCGCCAAAGGCGACTTCGGCACGCAATCATGGTATCCCGCGGAGTATCTTGATGGCTTCGGCTGGTATACGCCGCAGACTGCAGCCAGCGCCGCTCGATACTTCGGCAAGACCGCGATCTGCGCCGGCTATCGCATCGACAATGAGTGGGTTTACACCGATGGTCGCAAGCAATTCGACCACGTTCCCGGCCCTCGCAAATACAAGGGCCGCGAGGAAGCTAACCACTGCTACAACATGGTCCTGACGAAAATTTTCAAGGGGGCCAAAGGGTTATGGAACGAGTGGTACAGCGATGCGTTCTGCGATCCGTTCCACCGAACGGACCTGGTTCGGCGCGATGCGCCCAAGTACAAGATCAAGGAATGGACCGGTCAGTTGGGGTTCTTCGATCCGCCGGCTTTTGAAGGTCCGCCGGTCAAGCTGCAAAGGGCCGCCCTTTACGCGGACCGTGCGAACCAGATGCTCTACCGTCTGGACCAGCTCTGGCTGCCCGCCGCTCCGCTTGCGCCCAGAATCCTCGTCCCCTGCACGCAGGAAAGTTTCTATCTCAGCTTCTTCGGCGGTGAAAAGGCTGCCCACGACTTTGAAAACAAGATCATGCCGCTGTTCAACTCCGCCGGCGCACCGCCTGTGGACTTCATGGCTCTTTCGGCGGTGAAGGATTTTTCGGCGTACCAGTTGATCGTCCTGGGCGATACTTCTCAGGCCATGTCCAAGGTCGATGCGCAGCGGATCCGCGACTTCGTCAACAAGGGCGGCAAACTCATCATCATGAACGCCGGCGGATTCTCCGACGATACCCACCCACGCCGCTACTGGGGCAAAGAGGACGAAGTCTATCCCCTCGAAGAATTTGCCGACCTCGGCGGATATCGGCTCCAATCCGGCAATGCCTGGAGCAAACCTTACGATGGCACCGCTGCCAGATTCGTCAAAAACGACATCGATCCGACGATCGCCTACGACACGCCGATCGGCGAATACACCATTAATTGCTACTACGCGCCCACCGAAGGCTCACAGGTCTTCCTCAAGGGCCGCCTCAAGGACAATCGCGAAATCGCCCTGGGCATCATCAACAGCAAGAAGAACGTCGCCGTCATCGGCTTCCCCCCCAATAACGATGATGCCGCTCACGCCATCTCGATTTTCTTCCGCAAACTGTTGACCACATGGAAGATCGATGGCCGCGTCACGATGGACGGCATCGACGACGCCTGGAACATGTACGCCGGCTGTCTCACCGGTCCCGACTACACGCTCGCCACGGTTTGCAATAACAACATGGATACACCCAAGACACTCAAGCTTCGCCTGAATTTCCTCCCCCCCGGCAACTACGCCGTCATCGACGTCACCGGCGAACATCCCGACCTCCTCACCAAACCCGACGGCGGCATGACGCTCAAGAGCGACCCCGCCGGCCGCGACATGCAGATCAACTTCCAACTCTCCGCCCAGCAACTCGCCCAGCAAGGCATCCCCTGCACGGTTCCCCCGCGCCAGGCACAGGTCTTCCTCATCCGCCCGCTCGAGCAAAAAGTGTGGGTCTCCATCTGGCGTCCCTGGCTCCAATCGTTCGTGAAACATCCCTTGACGATCGTCTACGGCACCGGCCCTGCCGACCAATCTTCCGCCCAACAAATTCAAGCCGCTCTCGCCAAGGCAGGCATCCAGGCCACGCTCGCCGCCGCCACCGACATCAAGCACAAACACGAACACCACGAGGTCCGCATCGATCCCTTCAAACGCCAGGCGCTCCCCCAGGACGATCCGACCAAATGGTTCCTCGTGGATACGTTCGACAACGAAGTCGTCGATACGGACAACAACCTCATCGTCGTCGGCTCTCTTGAGAGCAACGAACTGCTCCGCTTCTGGACCCGTGAGGATTCTTTCATTTACGACAAGCTCACGGAGAAAGCGTCGGCCAAATATCCCGGCCCCGGCCGCGGCGTCATCGGCTCCGTCGATTCCATTAATTCACCTCTCTACATTACGCAAAGCCAATCCCGCGACGCCATCACCATCGGCGGTTCCGACTCCGCCGGCCTCCAAGCCGCCACGCAGGAATTCATCCATTTACTGACCCAATACACCCATCCCGATAAATGATGAAAGCCCCTCGCTCCAGGTCAGCCGCCCGTAGTGTGGTCCACACCGATTTCGATCGCAAAAAAACATAGCCGCATCATCGTCTGAATGATTTTCGTGATTTTTCGAGTTACGACGCTCTGGACCGTTTGACCAACGCCCGGAAAGGCACACTTGATCCCGCCAAAACCAGCCTCACCGGCACCGCCGCCAGTGAAGAACAATTCTCGCTCGACAAACTCGGCAACTGGACGCACTACCTCACCCAAACCAACGGCGCCACCACCCTCGACCAAACCCGCACGCACAACGCCGCCAACGAAATGGGAACGATTACCACGACGACCGGTAGTGCGTGGACTTCGTCCGTGCACGATGCCGCCGGAAACATGATCAACGAAATGGCGGACGCCTTGAAATTGGCAGACCCGGACGCTACTTCTTTGCGGCTTTTTCTTTGACTTTTTTGAGAGCGGATTTGGCAGTGTCGTTGCTGGGGTCGGCACGTAACCACATTTCGTAATATTTGATAGCATTGGGGTAATCGTCTTTGCCGTCGTAGACGGCGGCGAGCGCAGCGATTGGGCCGGTGGCGAGGGGATCGAGGGTTGTGCCTTGGGTCCAGTACGCGATGGCTTTGTCGAGGTTTCCTTTGGATTGAGCGATTTGGCCGAGGCCGTTGAGGGCGGCGACGTTGCGGGTATCGAGCGTCAGGCAAGTATCGAAGGATTTTTGAGCTTCGTCGGTTTTTCGCTGGGCCCATTGTGTCCAGCCGAGGCCCTGCCAGGCGTTGGCGTTTGTGGGGTCGAGTTGCGTGGCGGCGAGGAACAGCGGTTCGCCCTCGGCGGCGTGATTTTGATTGAAAAGCAGCCAGCCTTTCTGGGCTTTTTTGCGGGATGCGGATTTGATGTTTGCGGGTTCGTTGGCTGCCGACGGTTTTGGCGGAGTTGCTCGAAGTTGAGCACGGATCGTTTTTGCTTGTTCCGCGGTCAGGTCACGCGGAACGAACTCCAGTAAGGTGGTGGGGGAGAGGAGTGTGAGGTTTTCTTCGTGCTGGCCGAGGGAGATCATTTTGGGTTTCAGGGCGTTCATTCGGTCGGCTTTTTCCAGGACCAGTACGTTGACCTGGGCGTCGCCGTCGGAGAGGTAAATGTGGTAAAGAGCGGACAGCGGACATGCCAACTCTGTGCTGATTTTTTGACGCTGAGCTGCCGCGATTTGATCGATGCGGGTGAAAGCGATTCCGGCGTGCTGAAGCTGAAGGAGAACGGGCAGAGTGGGGTCGGCGGTGGCTTCCTTGATGGCGCGTCTCATGTCGTCGCCCAGCGCCTGGCGGCGTTGGGGATCGAAAGGTTTGTTGCTGGTTTTGAAGGTATAGGAATAGGCGGGAAGGGGTTGGTTGGCGCCGTCGCTGCGGAAGCCCGTGAAGGGCGAAAAGTTGAGCCCGATGAAGTAGGTTTTATTCGGCTCAAGGCGGACGGGGAGCAGGGCGACGGTATGCTCGCTGAGCCATCTTGCGTCAACGTACTTGTCGTCGAATGGGGGGAAAGTATCGGGATCGGTTTGGCACCAACTGAAGCCGTTGCCCATTTTTTGGTTGAATCGCAGCATCAGGAACGGGGTGTTGGGATCGACGTCGACGGCTCCGTTGGCGGGGAGCATCCGGAGAATCAGCGGGGCGACGGGCTTGTCGGCGGGGGCTTTCTCGTCGGTTGTCAATGGCTTTTTTTCCAGGGTTTCGTGCCCGAGATACTTGCCGAACTTGTCGAATGTAAATCGGTATTCGATGAGCAGCTTGTCCTTGTCCCAAATCGTCGCTTCGCACTGATAATCGATTGAAAACGTGCCGTCGGCGTTTGTTTTCATGTCGCCCCATTTCAATGTTTTTCGGGCGGTGATGTCGCGGAAGTTTTCGCCGAAAAACTTTTCGACCCCGTTTTTCAAGGTTTGCTGCGTGATGTCCGTCGGGGCGGCGGCAACGATTTCCTGCGATTCCTTTTTGAGATCGAGGAGCTTGCCATCCTTGTCGAACGTGAATTGGGCGTCGAAGATGAAACGGTGTTTGTCCCCGACCAAAGCTTCGCACTTGTAGGTGATGGAGACGTTGCCTTTGGCGTCGGTCGTCGGATCGCCCCAGGTTAATGTTTTTCGCATGGTGATATCACGATCATTGTTCATGAAATAATCTTCAACGTAGCCCATCCATTTGGCTTTGTCGGCGGAGACCGGCGGCGTTGATTGCGCGTAGCTGGTCATGCAGAGCAGGACGAGGAGCAGGAAAATGCCGCAGGCGGAGAGGCGGCGTAGCAGTGATGGCGGACGATGGGTTTGCATCATGGTTAATCTCCTTTCAAGGTTTAAGCGGGTTTCGACGATACCCAGGGAGCCGGGGATATAACGTTGCGCGGCGCCGTTCTGAGCCGCGACCGTAAGGGAGCGACCGTGCGGCAAAGCGAGAACGGAGCCTGTCGCTCCCTTACGGTCGCGGCTCTGATGGCCCAATGCCGGGACGGGATTCAGTTCGAGGATCATTTGCAGCAGGGAGTGGCCGTAATCGCGGCGATCTTTTTGTTCGAGGATCGTCAACACGCGATCGTCGCAGGCGGTTTCGCAATCGAATTTGAGCAGGCGACCGAGCAGCCAGAAGAGGGGATTGAACCAGTGGATAGCGAGCGCCAGCGTCCAGAGCCAGGCGAGCCAGATGTCGCCCTGTTTCAGATGGACCAGTTCGTGGAGCAGCAGGTGGCGGATGCGTGTTTCGGTGGCTTGGGTGGGATGAGAAGGGGGGGCGAGGAGGGACTCGGGGATCAGGATGCGCGGCCGCAGTGTGCCGACGAGACAGGGCGAAGGAATGTAAGGCGAAACGATCAGCACTGGCCAGGCACTTAGGCGTAAGGTTTCGCGGCATTCCAGGAAAAGGGTCTGCACCCAGTCCGGCACGGCGACCGGCTGGCGGGTGGCGTGTTTGATGACCGTGCGATTCCGCCCGATGGCGATGCTGAGCAGCGTGAGGGCGCCGAGGAGCCAGAGGGCAAGGAGAAGAGTTTGGAAGTTGTAAGATTTGGGTTCACCGGGGAGTTGCGGGGAGTTGAAGTGATGTGTGATGGAATCCGCTTTCGTCCCTGCCGGGGCGATGGCGGTTTCCGGGGGACTGGTGTCCCACGGCGGCGCGGCTGTTGCCGCTTGCCGTGGGCTAAGGGCTTCGGCCCCTACCGGGGCCACCCCTCTCTCGTGCGTATCTGCTACCGGGGCCGAGGAGCGGGCAAGCCCGTCCGCTAAAATGGGAGGGGCCATTTTGGGATGTGGTCGATATAAAAGTCCCAGCGGGTGATAAGGTGTCGGAAGGGTCAGCGGGACGAGGGCTTTGAGGATCAGCAGCGTCCAGAGCAGCCGTTTGGCGTTGGGGCCGAGCCAACGGCCGAGGAGTGGTCGTACCGCGAGGATCAAGAATGCGGCGACAAACAGCTCCGCAAAGTACGTGGTAAAAGAAGCTACGACCATATCTTTACTCGTCTTCCTCTTGTTCTCGTTTTTTGAGCAGGCGGCGTAGACGCTGGACGTCCTGGGCGTCGAGGCGTTCCTCTTCCAGAAAATGGGCGATGAGCGACATGGGATTGCCGTGGAAGAAGCGGTCGAGGAAGGATTGGCTTTCCTGCAGGAGGCAATCGTTGCGGCGGATGGCGGGCTCGAAAACGTACATGCCGTGGATTTTGCGGCGTGCGACGGCCTGCTTCTGCAACAGGCGATCGAGAAATGCTCGAACGGTTTTGACGGTCCACGACGCCCCCCCCCTCTCCGCCGGCATCCGCTCGAAAATTTCGGCGGCGCTCAACGGCGACTCGCTCCATAAAATCTCCATGACCTCCCATTCGGACGGCGGAATTTTCGTCGGCTTGCTCATGCTTTTTGACTCCTTATGCTTTCAATATACAGCAAATGCTGTCTACTGTCAACTGTTATGGTGTAAGTTCAAGGTAAACGAACGTTGATCTTCGATCAACGGCTAAACGGATCGTGGGGTGTACCTTCCGCCACCCCATTCATCGGGGCGTTGCCTGCGGCGGCGCGGGCTGCGTTTCGGGAATTCGTAGCGCTACACGTCCCCAGCCTGGCGGGCCGAGTTCCTCCTTCGCCCAGCTTCGTACCCATGTCTGTAATCCGCCATCGTTGTCGCTCACCGCGATGTTCATCACACAGCTTGTCTCTCCCCTCTTTTCATCCCGCATCACCATCTTCCGCGGCAAGATCAGCATCACCGAGTATCCCTCTTTTTGCGTCTGGACTTCCGCTTTGATTTCGGCGTTTTCCTGCCGCACCAATGCGGTCTGTTTCTCGCCCACGCCACTGTTTTTCCACAGTTCCGGTCCGTTCGCTCCGAACGGCAGCACCCAGATTCGCTGTACGCTTTCGGCGTTGCTTTTTGGCCCCGCCGCCCAGGCGACGCTCACCGCATCACCGGCCAAACCTCCCCACTTCCAGTCCAGCGCCTTCGACTCCGCGTAACACTGCACCGCATCATCCACATGCACACGCATATACAGATTCTCGCCCTTCCACGTCATCTCCCATGTCGGGGAATGTTTCAGCGGTTCGTCACCGCGCAGGTCCCACACAAACGTTCCGCCCTTCACCGCCCGTGTCTCCGCCAGTTCCGCGTGAGGCACCACCGGCACTCGCCGCTTCAACAGCACCTCATGCATCCTCGCACGGTCGTCCCTCCAATGCACCACGAACTCCACCTGTGGCGGCACCAGCTCGGTTGCTGCCGAAGCCGTCAAATGCAGGCGATGCTGTTCCTTCACACCCGCCGGCAGATCGCGTACCAAAGACGGCAGTTTCCACGGCGTATCAAAACTCTCCACGAAGACATTGGCATTCTCCCGCAGCGTTGCCGTCGATAAGTTCTGTGCACTTGCCAGACGCATCTCCACGCGGATCGGCACATCCAGTGGATTGCCTAATGCCAGCGTCAGTTCCCCCCCCCCCCATTCTTCTTCGCACCCGGTTCCAGCACTCCTACGACGCCCAGCACATCGTTTGGAATCGCCTGGATTTTTCCCAGCACTGCCCGCTCGCTTGCCGTGATCACGTCGGCAGCGACGATCATTCCTCTTTCCATGCCCATCTCAATGATCGACGCGTGCATTGCTGCGTCATTTTGCGTCTCTGTCGCGTCGAACTTTACCAGAGCGAAGCCTCGCACTTCGGTTGCCGCATCCTGCTTGATGCGAGCTGCCGTTGCGCCCATGACCGTGTACTGAATTCCGTCGAGCAGGCCATCATCGGCGTATGCCTGCGTTCCGCCTGCGTACACGGCCACTACCTTCGGCCCTCCCCCCCACACAGCGTCGCCCATCCCCTCCACGTGCACAATCGGCTTGCGGTTGAACGCCACCAACAGATCATGCACCTTCGACCAGTTGCTCTTCTTCTCCCGCCACAATGGCCGATGCACCATCACCACCACCTGCTCGGTTCTCCTCTCCCCCGTTTTCCGCCCGAGCTCGAAGGCTCCCTTCAAATCTTCCTTCAGCCATTCCAACTGCCCGTCGCGGATTGTGTCACCTTTTCCCAATCCCTCTTCGCTGTTCAACACGATCACGTGTACTCCGCCGCACTGGGCGCTGTAATACAGCGGCCCGAAATAGTTTTTGTAGAGTTCTTCGCATCTCCGATCTTCCGCCGCTCCTTGCCCGCTGCTGCGCTCGCCGCTCATCACGTCTCGCCGCCCAACGCACGGATACCACGGCATGTTCAAGCGATCCAATTCCCCTCGCACCGCCATCACCTGGCGCGCATATTCCTGCCCGCTTCGTGTCAGCCCGTTCACCAGGTTGCCCACGGTGAAGACCGCGTCGGGCGAGAGCAGATTCACCTGCCGCACTGCATCTTTGACGTACTGCGTGCTCGCTGCGTTTGTCGGCGACAAATCGCCCAGGATCACAATCGTCCGTGACCCGAGCGCTTTCCGGCAGCGTGGCAGCGGCAGGCCGTCCGTGCCAGGAGAGAGAGCGTCGCCTTCGCCTTGCGACTGGAGGGACTGTTGCGTGGCGGCGGGCAGATCGATGAACGATGAGGGGGATGGCGGCAGCTCCATGGCCCAGACTACAACAACGCCGAGCAACATCGCCGCAATACCCCAGCACCACCCTACCGCTTTTCGGCTGTTCGATCCCATCGCATCCTCGCTGTCATTCCGCATGATTCAATCGAGTATTCGAAATTCACCACGCACTCGGCTATCCTACAACACGGCTATCCTACAGTGGGAGGCACCATGTCCGCAGCCGCTGCACACCCGCGAACTTTGCATCTACCCGCCGACAGTACCGCCGCTCCCCCCCTTCTTCCCCGTGCCGAGGCACCGCGGCAAGTCCGCGTCGATGGACACGATCTGACGATCTTTGTGGAATCGGCGCCCCTCGTCGAGAACATGCTCGCGGATATCCTCGCCGCCAAGTCACGCGTCTGGTTGGAAGTGTATATTTTTGCAAACGACGCATCGGGGCGGAAGATCGCTGACGCTCTGAAGCGAAAAGCTGCGGAGGGGCTGGACGTTCGGCTTCTTTACGACGCGGTTGGTTGTGCTGCTACGCCGCGGGCGTTTTTTAACGACATGGCGCAAGCCGGCGTGAGGATTCACGAATTTCATTCGCTGCTGGAAGGTCTCCGCCGCTTCCGACTCTTTTCCCTGGCCAACATTCGCAATCACCGCAAACTGCTGGTCATCGACGATGTTGCCGCCTACTTCGGCGGCATGAACCTCATCGACAACGGCGAAGCGTTGAAAAATTCCCCCCCCCATCTCCACCCCCATCTGCCCATCTCCGCCGGCTGGCGAGACGTTCACCTCCGTCTCGCCGGTCCGCAGCAGCCCGAGCTGGCCGATTCCTTCGACCACTCCTGGCGTAAAGCGCACGGCGAAAAAATCCCACGCCGCTCCCTGAAATACCGCCGCGCAATGCTACGCACGATCGAGGACGATACCCTCCCAAAAACTCGAAACTCGAAACTCGAAACTCGAAACTCAAACGAGGAATCGATCCACTTTTTTGATTCCGGTCCCGGCGTGAAATACTCCCGGGCCGCGCGCATCTTCACCCGCACCCTCAAACGAGCTCGGCGCAGCATCATCATTTCGATGGCCTATTTCATCCCCGTCGGCAGTTCTTTACGCGCCCTATTCCGCGCCAGGCGTCGCAAGGTTCGCGTCCGCATCATTGTGCCGGGACAATCCGATGTTCCCATTGTCCAACGAGCGACTTCCTACCTTTACGACCGTCTCGTCCATCGCGGCATGCGGATCTACGAGCGCCGCCATCGCATGCTCCATTCCAAAGTCGTCATCGTCGACGACACGTGGACCATCGTCGGCTCCGCGAACCTCGATCCGCGATCGCTCTACATCAACCTGGAATTCCTCGCGGTGATCCGCTCCCCAAGCCTCGCTCGGATCATGACCGACATCTGCCGGTTCGAAATATCGCAATCTCAGCGGATCACCTCCGCCCACTGCCACCGCGTTCCGTGGTACCACCGCTTCATCAACAGCCTTGCGTGGTCGCTCCGCTGGTGGCTGTAAATAGGGACAGACGCGGTTCGAATTTGTGTGGTTTGCGAAAATTGGATTTTTCTGGAATCGTCCACCAACCTCAGCGATGATCCGTTGTCGAAAGAGTAGCGAATTGGTGTGCTCAATGAGATCGTGCGCCTGTGGTCTGCGTTTTTCCGCGGGTGCCGGTCTGATGTGGAGATTAAAATGGGGAGAGAGGCGGGTCGTTGCCGATAGGATGGGCAGCGGCGTCAGGCTCGAAGTCAGGGGGAAGGGTTGGAATGAGAGGTCAGGACAAAACGATGATTGTGGATTGCCATACGCATATCTGGCAGAGTCCGGAACAGCTGGGGGATGGGGCGTTGACGGAGCTGTCGCGGCCAACGGTGGTGGCGGGGCAGAAGATGCGGCTGCTGCCACAGGCGGATACGGCGAATCATCTGCTGGCCAGCGAACCGGCGGATAAGACCTTTGTGTTAGGCTTTCGGTCGAATTATCTCGGAGCACAGATTCCCAACGAGTACGTTGCGGATTACTGCCGGGAGCATGCGGACCGGATGATCGGCTTTGCGGGAATCGATCCGACAGACCTCGACGCGGTCGAGCAGGTCTCGCGGGTAACGCAGGAGCTGGGCATGAAGGGCCTGTGCATTTGCCCGGCGGCACAGGATTTCCATCCGTTGGATACGCGGGCGATGGCGGTGTATGAACGGGCGGCGGCGCTGCATCTGCCGATCTTTTTTTATCCGGGGACGCATCTGTCGCCCAAGACGAAGATGGAGTATGCAAGGCCGTTCCTGCTCGACGAAGTGGCACGGGCGTTTCCGAATCTGAAACTGGTGGTCTCGCATATCGGGTATCCGTGGGTGGACGAAGCGCTGGTGCTATTGGGCAAACACACAAACGTGTATGCGGATGTGGCGGCATTGCTGCGGCGGCCGTGGATCGCGTACGATGCGCTGGTCAGGGCACATCAGTTCCAGGTGATCGATAAGCTGCTGTTTGGTTCGGATTTCCCGTTCACCACGTCGAGCGAGTGCATTGAGACGTTGTATACGATCAATCAGGTGGCGATGGGGACGAATATGCCGACGATTCCGCGTGAGAGTCTGCGGGGAATCGTGGAGCGTGATGCGTTGGGGCTGTTGGGGATTCACCTGCCCAGTGCGCGGATGCTGGCGAGCATGCCTAAACAACGGCGAGTACAGAAAGCGGGATAAGAAGCCAGAAGTCAGAAGCCAGTAGCCAGAAGGTTTTAATATGCTGTAAACTTGAAACCTTCTGGCTTCTGGCTTCTCTTTTAAGGTCGCCCATGCTCAAGTCTCTCGAGATCAAGCTCGCCGCTCTGGCTCAGCATCGTTTTGATAAGACTTTTATTCTTGCTGACGCGAAAGACGCCGACATGGCCTTCGGCATCGCGTCGCCCGGCAAGGACCACACGGGCAAACTTCGCTCACTCGCCGAGTTCCGCGAGCAGATTCGACAGATCGTCAAGCAATCGCTTGTCGATATCATGCTGATGTCTGCCAGTACATCCGAGCAGCTCACCATCCGCGAACGCCTTTTTGATGACTCGGCGGTGACTCCTGCCGTCCGGGCCAACGACACCACGGATATCCATCTTGCCCGCGGATCGTCCTATGCTGCCGCTCCGTCTCGCCCGTTCGCCTCGACCACCATCGACCACATCCAGACCGGACATTTTCCTTCCACCATTTCCCTGCCTGTTCCCGGCGCAAACCTGGGCCTTTACTCGGTCACATTCAATAATCTCCCCGACTACGATCTGGCCACGCTGGAAGCTTACAAGGCTTTTCGCCTTCAGGCCGAAGGAAAACGCTTCGCACACTTCCTCGAAGTCTTCGCTCCCAATGTCCCCGCCTCCGTCCACCGCATTCCTCCCGGCGATATCCCCGCGTTCATCAACGACAACATCGTCCGCATGCTCGCCGGCGTTCCCTCCGCCTCACGCCCACGCTTCCTCAAAATCCCCTACCTCGGCCCCGCTGCGATGGAAGAACTCTGCGCCTACGACACCTCGATCCTCGTCGGCATCCTGGGCGGTTCTGCCGGCACCACACACGACGCTTTCCACCTCCTCCATGCCGCCAAAACGCACGGCGCCCGCGTCGCCCTCTTCGGCCGCAAGATCAACACCGCCGAAGACCAACTCGCTTTTGTCGAGCATCTTCGTCTCGTCGCCGACGATCAACTTTCGCCCCTCGACGCCGTGAAGAGCTACCATGCCGCCCTGAAGAAACGCCACATCCTCCCCAAACGCAAACTCAAAGCCGACCTTGCTCTGACTGCCGGACACAGCGCCTATGGGAAACCGCGACGAAAGAATAAAAGTTAAAAGTTAAAGGGTAAAAGGCATCTTGGACACTTTTACCTTTTATTCTTCTCCCATTGACTCCCGCCCCTACCGACTCGAAGATGCTGACATGATTACAGTGCATTACGATATTTTAGCCGTCGGCGTCGCGGCCGTCGATGACCGCCTCTATGTGGCCGCCTATCCTGCCGCCAATTCCAAGGCTCCGATTCTCCGTACGGCACGGGCTCCCGGAGGACTGGCCACCACGGCGGCGGCCACTGCCGCGCGGCTTGGCGGGCACGCTGCCTATGTCGCACGACTGGGAAACGATGAACTTTCCAACTACATGACCGCTACGCTCGGCGCTTTTCACGTCGACATCTCCCACATCATTCCCGACGCCGACGCCGCTCCGTTTCATAGCACCATTATTGTTGACAATGCTGGCAACCGGACGATTCTTTATGACTCCTCCCGCTACCGCCAGGTCAGTGATTTGCCGGACTCGCTGCTTCGTGCCGCGAAGCTTATTTTTCTCGACTATCTTCAGGATCCTGCGCCCATGGATCTTGCCCGGAAGATTCGGGCCATGAGCAATCCGCCGATCCCCATTCTCGCCGACATCGAAGGCCGATCCGACGCGGCGCTAGCCATGCTGCCCTTCATCGATCATCTGATTGTGTCGGAGGATTTCGCCCGCTGGGCCACCCGAACCGACGATCTCGCGGCAGCCTGCAAAACCCTCGCCCAATCCCCGCGTGCCGCCACCATCGTCACCGCCGGCGACCAGGGATGCTACCTCATCACCCCCCCACTCATCGCTCCGCTGCACGTCCCCGCGTTCCCCATCACCGCTGTCGACACCACCGGCTGCGGCGACACGTTCCACGGCGCCTTCGCACTGGCCATCGCTCGCCATTTCACGCCGCACCAAGCCGCGATTTTCGCCAATGCCGCCGCGGCTCTGAAAGCCTCCCACACCGGCGGCTGGGAAGCCCTCCCCACCGCCCCGGCCCTTCTGAATTTCCTCCAACAACGTCTCGGCCCCCCCCCCCTCACCGCCGACCAGGCACTCCTTGCCAAAGTCGCTTCGTTAGCAGGCTAATCTGAGGCAAAATCAAACAATCAGAGCCGCGAGCGTAAGCTCGCTTCGTGGAGCCGCAGTTGCACGAAGCGAGCTTACGCTCGCGGCTCTGATGTTTTGCCTCCCCCAATGAAAAGGTGCGTCGAGTTTCGGCTCGACGCACCATATTTCTCCATATCCCCAGGTTTTCATGCTTGCCATAACGGAAACGAAGGCTTTACGCCGCCGGAGCCGGGATGGAAAGGAATATCGGTTCCGGGACAGCCACTATGCCGGCAATGTCACCGACGTAGCAACTCTTTGCGCAGCCTTCGCTGCCGTTCACGAAGGAGAACTCGAAGAGATCGTGATCGGGGGCAAAAGGGAGGTAAACGAATCGCTATTGACGAAGGTATCGCACGAACCGGTCGCCAAGTCGGTGGTGAGAGAGACAGGGAGCGTGTTGTCATGGATGTAGCTGGAGTCGAGGTCCGTGTTCACCATGCCTACCGTGCCACTGGATTGACTGCGAATAAAAACGTCATAGCCCGGATCATAGTTATTAAGTTCCGTACGGGGGGTCGCTTCGCTAAAGAGCTTCGGCTGAGGCGAATTGATACTCTCGAACAGGGCGGCTTGAAGTTGCACAGCGCTGAATGCCAGCACGCCAACGGCAGCGAGCGCGAGAAGGGATTTGGATTTAGACATCGTAAAATCCTCTCCGGGTGTTGACAAAGGCCACCCTACAGCCCCTCTCTGCTGCCCTTTGGTTGATCCGCTCACACAAGCGGACACTGAACAAAAGTAAAAACACCTCCTTTTCACCTGGCACTGTCGCAAGGAAATACGCGATAAATAAACACTCTTTCCTGAATAAAACCAACTATTCAAGAAAATAAGATCAAACACCGCAAATTGTTCACTATGGAAGACTATCACACATCAACGCGCCGCTTTGCACGACACATACTTCCATCATCTCTTTCACCTCCACCGTGGGCCGAACTGCCCGCGGCCATGAAATGATGTTCAGCAACTGGAGTATGACACGAGAACGACGTTTGTCAAGGAAAAAACAAAAATAACCCATTCAGGTCACGTCCGTTTTTCCGGGATGCAATAGCCTTGCGTGGAAACGCAAGGCTTAACGCATCCTGCGCGACTCACTGATGTGTTTTATGGGGGTCTCTGGCGGCCGCAGCCTTGCGATGCCTCGCAAGGCTAAGCGGCGATGCGGTCAGCGGGGAGGATTGCGGGGGACGAAAGTTCGGCGGGCTTGCTTGTGCCGGCAGGAAGCGTACGGGTCATCCAGGAACCATTGCTGGCGGTGAGGATGCTGTAGGGGACGACCCACCAAAAGCTGGTGAACCAGAAGAGGCTGTAGAGCACGCCGTAGATGCAGTCGCTGTTTCGTTCCCGCATCCAGAAGTAAATTTGCATCAGGCTGGCGAAAATAACGATGTAGGCAAGATACTGGAGCAGGAAGAAGGGGTTAATCAGGCTGTAGGCCAGTGACACGGCGATGAGGATGTAGGGGCAGATCATGTCGGCGCAGCCTAAGACCCATTCGAGGTTGGCGAGGTGACGGAAGCGATTGCGGAAGGGTTTCCAGCAGAATTTGCCGTAGGTGATGTTTTCGCGGAGATTGCCGCGTTCCCAGCGTTGATACATGCGGGCCATTTGTTTGTAGGTGGTGGGGACGTTGGTCCAGACGACGGCATCGCTCTGGAACGAAATCTCGTGGCCCTCGCGCAGAATGAGGTTGGACAGGGCACGGTCCTCGGCGATGGTGGCGGGCTTGCCACGCCAGCTCTGGTTGTTCCAGTCATTGAGGACCGCTTCGACGGCTGTTCGGCGATAGGCGGAAAAAGCGCCGGGCGTACAAAGCACCGCGCCGATCTTGCTTTGATACGCACGTGTGAAATCGAAGGCGAGGACGAAGGAGGCTCGCATCATGCGGGGGAGGATACCGGCGCTACGATTGAGGACTTTGATATTGCCGGCGACGGAGCCGATGCGGGGGTCACGGGCGATGGGGGTAACGAGACTGCGGAGTGCATTGCGTTCGACGACGGAGTCGGAATCCATGGTGACCAGCACATCGCCGGCGGCAAGGGCGAAACCGACGCGGAGACCTTGGCGTTTGCCACCGTTCTTGGCCATGCGAATGGCGCAGACACAATCAGGATGGCGTTTGGCGGCGGCGTCCATGTGAAGCCAGGTGTCGTCCTTCGAGCCGTCGTCGATGGCGATAATCTGCATCTTGCCGCGAGGATAATTGGAACGGGCGATCGAATCGATGGATTTGGCGACGTCGGAGCCTTCGTTGTAGGCGGGAATGATGACGGTGACGGTCGGAAGCTCGTCATCGGCAAGAGCGGGCATGGGACGGTAAGTGATGGCCATGACGACGCGGATAGCGGTGATGACGAGCATGAACGAAGAGTAAGCGCCGCCGAAAGCGAGAAAAAGGCTACCGAGTCGAGAATGGAAGTCTTCGGCAAAATGGGGAATGTGGAACAGAGCACCGGTAGTCCAGGCGGCGTAAACGATGAGCGTGTAAAAACTCAGGAGGCCGGCCTTGAACGTAACGTCAAACCACGAAACCTGAGACAGCCTGGCCAGGCTGTCACGTAAGACGCGGAGACTGACAGGGACATTCAGTTGCGACACGTGAGATCCTCTCAGGTCAGACACCCCCTCCCACCCTCCGCTCGGGAACATATCCCGGACCAGCGGAACTGGTCGAGCCTGGGCAGGCAACAACCCATCGAGACTTCCATCTCGGGCGTGCTAGCTAGACCCTGTAGAGCGTGTCTGGTTAGTTATCGGAGACGGTTTCCTGTGGGAAATTCCGGGAAAATATGGACAGTCCGGCTGAAGTGGGGTATGACTGAAGGGATGAATAGTGCTGAAATGCAGAAGCTGACAGGAGTTAAGGCAGATGAGCCGAAGGGAGTTTTGCCGGTTGAACAAGGGCCTTGGGGGCATGTTTTTTTAGGGGATTGCCGGGAAATAGCTGGCGAATTGCCCCTGAAAAGCCTGGATCTGGTTTATCTGGATCCGCCATTTTTCACAAATAGAGAACACAAGGGGAATGGGAAAGTGAAAATGGGCAAGCTGAGAGAAGCGAGAAATGCATTGGGGTTTGATGATCGATGGGTGGTACGAGAGGGGAAGGTGGGGTATTTGCGGTGGCTGGAGGAGCGGATTCGGGCAATTCGGTCGTTGCTTACGCCGACGGGAGTTTTTTTGCTGCACTTGGACTGGCATGTGGTGCATTATGCCAAGGTGCTCTGCGACGGCATTTTCGGGGAAGAGCGGTTTCAAAATGAGTTGATCTGGTACTACCAGACCGGCGGAGCATCGAAGGATCGCTTCTCTCGCAAACACGACACGATCCTGCTGTATTCCAATGGCGAGACGTTTCCATTCAATGGCAAGGCGATCGCGATTCCGCGAACAGCCAAGGCGATGGAACGAGCCAAATGCCCTACGGGCGCACGCATCAAGGCCACAAACACGCACAAAAACCCCGATGACGTCCTGGTGATACCGGCCCTCAATCCGATGGCCAACGAACGAACAGGCTATCCAACCCAAAAACCCGTGGAACTCCTGGAACGGCTGATCAAGGCACTCACGCCGGAACAAGGCACGGTCGGAGATTTCTGCTGCGGAAGCGGAACAACGCTAGTGGCCGCCCAGCGGCTCGGACGGCGATGGGTGGGCTGCGATGTGAATCCGGCGGCGGTGGAACTGGCGCGGTGGCGAGTGAAGAAAAGTTAGAGCATTTTTCATGTGGTCGTGGCGTGATGACATGCGCAGGAAGCGAGAGCCAAAAGCCCCGCATTGCCATGCGGGGCTCCAAAACGCTACGGGCGAGTGAAAAATGCTCTAAAAAGTTAAAAGGAAGTTAAAAGGTAAAAGGGTGTTCCTTTCACCTTTTACCTTTTAACTTCGATTCTGGCTTAATTTGCGGAATTCGTCGGAGGGGTGTTGGCGGATTCGAGGTAGAGTTGGAGCCAGGCGGGGGGGAGGAGGAAAACTTCGGCCTGGTAGGGTTGCGTGGCTTGAGGCGGTAAGAGCATGACGGCCCAGTAGCCGCCGTGGGCGGGGGTGGCGTCGTAGAGGACGAGGCGAAGGGGGACGCCGGAGACGGTCAGGCCGTCGGGGACGTAGATGTAAGGTTTGCCGGAGGCGGGGCTGGTGAAGTTGAGCGTCAGGCCGAAACGGGCGGCGGTCGGTTTGAGCAGAGAAAGCGACAGGGGCAGTTCCTGATTGAGCCCCAGATAGGCGACCATGGCGTCCTTGATGTCCTGCATCCGCGAAGCACTGGGATCGGTTACAAGCAAGATAGGGTCGGGACGGGAAAAAGGAGCAAGCGGAGCGGGGTGAGCGGGTTTGGGAGTGGTTGTGCAGGCGGCGAAGAAAGCACAAAATGCCAGGCATAAATGACGAATGGCGAATGACGCCCCCCCCCAATGACGAATCAAATGCGAATGTCCGAATGACGAATGATCGAAACCACCCCGCAAAGCGGGGTCGCTACGGGGGGCGATACGAATGTTTTGGGCATTCGTTATTCGGACATTCGGATTTGATTCGTCATTCGTCATTGGAATTTCGTCATTATATCCTAAGGGCCTTGGTTGGGGACGATGTTGGCGGGCTGTGTTGCGGGGGCGGGAGCGGTGGAGGGGGGGAGGTAGCTGGGGGGCTTGGGGTAGACGAGGTCGGGGGGAAGGGGTGTTGGGACGTAGCCGCGTTGCATGCCTTTCATGTGATCGTCGAAGATGCCGGGGGCGACGGCGTTGGGGACGAGCTTGACACCGCTTTGTTCGTCCTTGGACATGGGCAGGAGCATGTCGGGCGAGGAAGCGACCTGGGGTGTAATGAAGATGAGGAGTTCTGTTTTGGATTTGGAGTCGGTGGTGTGTTTGAAGATTTCGCCGAGCCAGGGGATGTCGCCAAGGAGTGGGACTTTATCGACGGTAGAGGTGATCTGGTCGCGCATGAGGCCACCGATGATGATGGTCTGGCCGTTGCGAATGGTGACGCGGGATTGCGCCTGGCGGAGATCGATGACGGGGATGTCGACGCCGGCTTGGATGGTGACGGTTTGGGTGGAGAGCTGGGAGACCTGGGGTTGGACGTCGAGGATGACCAGGCCGTCGGGGTTGATGTGGGGGGTGACGTTGAGGATGATGCCGACGGGTGTGTAGGAGGGGGTGTTGATGATGTTGCCGTAGGAGGTGACGTTGGAGGAGGTGATGATGGGGACGAGTTGTCCGACCATGATGGAGGCGAGCTGGTTGTCGGAGGCGAGGATGGAGGGGCGAGAGAGGACGTCGAGTTTTCCGCGACTGGCGAGTGCTGAGAGTGCGGCGGCGATGTTGGATTCGACGACGGAGGCGACGAGTCCGCTAGGAGTGCCAGAGGCGGCGGCGGTTGAGAGTGCTTTGGCGATGCCGAAGTCGGTGCCGCCGGCGGAGCCGACGGTGGAGGTGGTGCCGTTGGGGCCGACGACGGTGCGTTGGGCGAGGATGGACCACTCGACGCCGATGTCGGAAGAGTCGGTGTGCGTGACTTCGCAGACGAGGACCTTGATGAGAACCTGCGGGACGTCGCGATCAAGGGCTTTGAGGAGGTCGAGGACGCGGTCTTTGTAGGGGGTTTTGACGGTAACGAGCAGGGAGTTGGTGTCGGGCTCCGCGACGACGTAGGCTTGGCCGATGAGGTCGGTGGCGGCGGAGGAGATGCCGTTGGTATTGCGAGAGCCGGTGTTGCCGGTGGCACCGCCGCCGGTGCGGCTGGCGGTGGTGTTGGTGGTGGTGCGGGCGTTGCTGCTGGTGGACATGTTGCTGGAGGTCAAGGCCTGGAAGCCGGTGTTGGAGCGGTTGGAGACGGCGGTGCTGGCGGAGCCGGAGCCGAAGAAGCCGTTGAGAACGCCCTGGAGGTTGACGGCGTTTGCGTTCTTCATGGCGTAGACGAAGAAAGTGGAGTCCTGGGCGGGGTCGGAGTCGAGCTTGGTGATGATCTGCTCTTCGATGATTTTAAGGATTTCGGGGGGGCCTGTGACGACGACGGTGTTGGTGCGATCGTCGGAGGAGGCGATGACGGTGCCAGTGCGAGCGCCGGTTCCCTGCGGTTGGTTGGCCCCGGCCATCATGCTGGCCAGAGCACCGGGCATGCCGCCGGGTCCGCCAAAGAACATGCTGCCGCCGCGGCCGCCGCGGCCGCCGGGGGTGGATTGACCGCCGGCGGTGGTGTCGGCCTTGAAGATGTCGCCGATGAGTTTGGCGGCGGCGGCGGCGTTGGCGTACTTGAGCTTGAAGACCTTGATGTCGGAGGTGGCGGCGTGCTGCTTGTCCATGGATGAAACGACTTCCACAATGCGATGAATCGAGGCGGCACGGTCGGTGATCACCAGGGTGTTGGAGGCGGCGTTGGCGACGACAATGGCGTCGGGGGAAAACATGTTGGCGAGGTCACGGCGAAGGCGGTCGGCGTCAACCGTGTTCAACGGAATGACCTGCGTGATCATGGTGTCGGTGACGGGGATCTTCTCGGGATCGGCGCCGAAATAAACGGGCGTGTTGAGGAGCTTGATATTGTCAATGGTGTCGATGCGTAAGATCATGCCGGTACGCAGGATGCCGTAGCCTTTGTCCTTGAGCATCGAGTTGATGATATCGACGGCTTCATCGGCGCCGACGGGCTGAAGACGGGAAGCGGTGATGCGGCTGTCGAGGCGGACGTTCTTGATAATGGTGAAACCGAAGGAATCGGAAAGGAAGTTCACAACGCTGTCGAGCGGAGCGTCGGTGAAATTGAATTTTACCTGGGAGGAGAGCGTGGTGGCGGGGCGGGTGGTGGAGAAGGCGCGGGCGGGCTCGGTGGTTGGTTGGGATGCGGCCTGAGTGGCGGACTGGGTGGCCGCTTGAGTGGCGGACTGGGTGGCGGGGGGGTCGGGAAGAAGGGAGAGGGGCGGTGGTGGAGGGACTTGCGCGGCGGCGGTGACGGCTAAGGTTAAGATCGTGGACAGGGTGACAAGGTGACAAGGTGACAAGGTGACTTTGCGGGGGCGGCGGGTTTGCATGGCAGACGTCCTTCAAGGGGAAACGAGGGACAAAGTTAAAAGTTAAAAGTTAAAAGGAAGTAAAAAGGTAAAAGTTAAAAGGGTTATTTGTTTAATTGTTTGAGGCGTTTGAGTTTCATTTGTTGTTCGAGAGAGAGGGTGGAGGGGTCGGCTTTCAATAGATCGGCGGCTGCGGCGGTGGTGGCGGCGTCGGTGGTGGCGGTGGAGGCGGAGGGAGAATAGGTTGTGGTGGTGGAGCCTGCGCGATCGCCGTGGAGGTTGTAGCCGATGTCGATGCGTTTGGGGGGATCGTCGGCATTTTTGGCGATGTTCATGGAATCGATGGAGATGTCGCGGACGGTACCGGCGTCGGAGGGGAGGGCGTCGCCGATAGCGAAGGGCCAGAGGTGGCCGGTGTCGGGGTCTTCGAGGTAGGCGACGAAGCCGTCGTCTTCGTGGATGATGCCGACGAGCACGGGAATCGTGGGTGGGCGGGGCTGGGAGGACGACGATGAAGCGGTTGTATCGTAGGTACGGGCGGGGCGGCGATCGCGGGAGAAGATACTTTTCTGGAGCAGGAGATCGTCGCCCGGCGGGGAGTAGGTGGAACGGGTGTCGCGAGAGTAGTTGTTGGAGTAGCCGCTGGAACTGCGGGAAGAATAGCGGGAAGAGCGGGAGGAATAGCGGGAAGAACGGAAGGAGTCGACGGTACGGAGAGAGTCGTCGGTTTGGGGGGGGGAGGATTGGGTGGCTGAGGGCTGTGTGGCGGCGGCGGCCATGGCGGCAAGGAGGGCGGGTGGGCGGGCGTCTTCGGGGCGGGAGGAGGTGGTGGTGGGGGCATCGGCAGCCATGAAGATGAGCAGGAGTCCGATCAGGAGGAAATGACGAATGACGAATGACGCCCCCCCCCAATGACGAATCAAATGCGAATGTCCGAATGACGAATGACCGAAACCACCCCGCAAAGCGGGGTCGCTACGGGGGGCGATACGAATGTTTTGGGCATTCGTTATTCGATCATTCGGATTTGATTCGTCATTCGTCATTCGAATTTCGAATTTCATAGGTTGTCTCCTTGTGGCTGGGGTTGTGGTGCCGGGCGAGAGGTGGTGGTGGGGGCGAAGATGATCGTGGAAACGGTCAGGGCGATGTTGAGATCGTCGACGCCGGGATGGCGAGAGGTAACTCGCATATCTTCGATTCGGAGGGGGAGGCTGGAATGTTCGAGGGCGGCGATGAAGCGGTAGAGGGAGGCGGTCGAGCCGATGCCGGTGACGCTCAGGCGGATGACCTGGAAGTCGCCTTCCGGGCGCGGGCGGTCGGAAGTGAAGGACTGAAGGTCAAAACGGGCATAGTAAGCGGCGTCGTAGAGGGCGTCGTGAGCCTGGCTGCTGGCTTCGGCGGGAATTGTTTTGAGAACTCCTGCTGGCACATTTGCCGTGGCCAGGAGACCTTTCCAGTCGGCGGCGACTTTGGGGCGAGCGTCCAGAAGTTGCAGTTCGTGATCGTATTTGGACTGGGCGGTCTTGACGTCCGCGATCAATTGCGTGCGAGCGGCGAAGTAGGGCTCGATCAGATAGAAATAAGCGAGGCCGACCAGCAGCACGAGGCCAGTGATGAGAGCGTAAAGCTGTTCACGCTTGGAAAGGTTCATTTCGCGGCCTCCGGGAGCGTCGTGGGAGATTTGAGGGTGTCAGACGGCGAGGTGGACGGGGGAGGTGATGGGGATGTACTGGGGGAATGAGGATCGAGGGTTGGCGAACCCCCGGCGGAGCTGGGGGCTGACGGGGGGGTAGCCGATGACGTTCTGGCGGGTTGGGTCTCGGCGGGTTTTACTTGCGGTTTGTAGTCGAAACTGATTGTGAAGGTTGTGCCGTCGCGGGTTTCCTGGGTTTTGGTGATGGGGTTGATGAAGTTTTTGCTTTTGAGCATCAGGTCCTTGAGGGCGCGGACCTGGGCTTCGCTGGCGGCTGAGCCGGTGAGGACGCCTTTGTTGGCGCTCGAGAGGCTCAGGCTGGTGGCCCAGATGGTGCCTTCGTCGGGGAAAATGGCGGTGAGATCGCGGAGACATTCGACATGGCGAGAGGCACGGTGGATCCAGCGATTGGCTTCATCCAGACGATTGCTGGCGGTCTGAGCGACTTTCACTTCGGAAGCGTGGGCGAGGCTCTTGTCGTTCAGGTCGCTCAGACGGTTTTGCTTGAGATGCAGGTCGAGCAGGCCGGCGGCGATGACCAGGATGGCCGCGGTCACGACGTACAGGGCGATGGTCAGCGGGCGTTTGTTGGAGGATTCCTTGGGAGGAGCGAGGCGGGAATGGAGGAAGTCGATGGGAGGGGTTTTCGATGTGGAGAGTGCGGTGATGGCGACGGCGACGGCGGGGGCGAAAGAGCCTCGGGATTGCAGTCCCGGGGCTTGATTGATGTGAGCGAGGGTGGTGAGTTGATGGGTGCGGACGGGGAAGCCTAGGCGCTGTTCGAGGAGGTCGGGTTTTTGGGAGCCGTCGTCCCAGAGGGAGAGGGTTATGGTGGAGGAAGTGCCGTTGCGGTGGAGTGAGGCGACGGAGCGTCGGATTTCGCCGGTGAGGGCGGCGAGGGATTCGGGGGAGCCGAGGTTGGGGATTGCGAGGTGGCGGAGCTGGGTGGGCGAGTTGCCGTCCTGGACGAGGAGTTCGGCGGCGCCTGCGGAGAGGGAGAGGATCATGGAATTGCCGGAGGATTTGCCGGCGGCGCGGGCGAGGGCGACGGAGGTGGCGGTGATGCCGCGGAGCTTGAGATTGGCGGCTTTGGCGAACTGCGTGCATTGATCGATGTCGGACTGGGCGGTGGCGACGAGCAGAACGGAGGAGGGGATGGAGGTGCTGGTGTGGCCGACGTAATCGAAGACGAGGGTGTCGGGCTCGCCGGTGGAAGTGGTGGCGGCGGCGAATTCGGTCTCGGCCTGGAGACGAAGCGTGGCGGCGGCGGCGACGGGGGTGGCGGGCGGGACTTCCTTGCGGCGTGTGATCAGGCGGCGAGCGGGCAGGCCCATCACAACGTCGCGGGTGGTGATGCCTTCATTCGCCAGGAAACGAGCGACGGCTTGACCCAGTTCCACGGGAGCGGCCAGAGAGAGGGTTTCGGACAAGGGGAACTCGGCAAGGGCAACGATGGAGGGCAAACCGCCCTTGGCGGAACCTTTGACGGAGAGTTCCGCGAAGAGGAGGGATTTTTGGCCGACGGCAAGGCCGAGGATTTTGGCGTGAGAGTTCACTGTGCAGGCACCCCTGAACGTAGAATTAACTTGAGGACGAAGACACGAAGAAACGAAGAGCACGAAGAAGAACTAGCCATGAAGGAATCTTCGTCTCCTTCGTTTCTTCGTGTCTTCGTGCTGAAAAAAACGAGCAGATGCGGAGGCGAATACGCCTTACGCCGAACTGACATTTTGTTGTTCATGGCATCATGCCTCCTGTGTTGTTGCCTTTCATGAGGCCCATGGCGTTGGTTTGGAGGGGTTTGCCGGCGCGGAGGTCCTCGCGGATTTGGGGGTCCAGCGGCCAGCCGAAGGCGCTCATGTCGCGGCGGTAGATGATCTGGGCGGTGCCGCTGGAGGCGTCGACGACGATGCGGGTGCGGGTGAAAGCGCGGCCGTCGTGGGAGCAGGCGAGGATGTCGGCGGAGTAGCAGTAGGAGACGCCGGTGATGAAGTCGCCGATGATGAGGAGCTTGTTTTTGGGGATGACGTCGAGGAGCCAGGAGATGTCGCTGGGGTCGGTGGGATCGGGATTGTTCTGACGATGGGTGGTGATGGCGTCGACGTCGGACTGCTCGATGTTGGGAATGGTCAGGAGCACCTGGGAAGGGGCGGTGTTGACGTTGATTTTGGCGACGGCGGTCGGGGCGACGGTGGAGGAGCCGGAGGCGACGACGACCGGCGACGCGGTGACCCGGGAAAAAATCTGCGAGAATTGGGCGGACGTGATGTTCACGGTGATGGCCCAGTCCCAGATGCTGGCGAAAGGTTGACGGTTGGAGAGGCGGTCCTGGGTGAGGCGGAGGACTTCCGGAGCGCTGGAGCCGAGGAATTGCTGAAGGAGATTGGTGAGGTTGGCGGAATTGGAGTCGTTGACGTTAACGGTGCCGGAGTTGGAGAGGCCGGGCGAGCCGGAGCCGCGGGAGTTGGAGCCGGTCAGGGATCTGGAAAGGGAACTGGAGGAGGAAGTGGAGGAGGGGACGGTGGCGGCTTTGACGCCGTAGACGGTGACGAAGGGGAAGATGCCGCGGTTGGAGACACTGGCGCCCGGTGTGAGGTCGGTGGTCATGGCGGGTGCGTTGTCGTTCGGATCGACGTGGCCGGAACGGGTGTAGTCCACGCCCCAGAGCAGGTCCGGGGTGATGGAATAGACCAGTTGCAGTTCTTCGACGGTTTCGAAGGGAGCGCTTTTGCAGTGGTAGGGCGGGCGGCCGTCGTCGGGGGCGAGGTAGGTGGGGTCTTTGGCGCCTTCGGGGCTGGAGGTGTTGCCGGGGGTGCGCCAATCGACGATGCAGTCGGCGTTTTGGGAGGTCATGTTGGGAAGGAGTTGGAGCTGGACGTTCAGGGCGTTATTGAGGTCGAGTTTGGAGGCTTCGTCGGTGAGGCCGAAAGAGATGGCGGTTTCGTCGTCGGGGTCAGGTTTGATGATCCAGACGTAGGCGTCGCCGATGGAGATGGCTTCCATGTCGATGCCGGAGGTGGCGGAAGTGACGGAGCCGGGGGAAGCGACTTCGGCGTCGACGGCGGCGAGGACGAATTGCTCGGCGCCCCTGGCGGCGGCGTCGGCCTGGAGCTGGGCGAGGCGGTTGGCGGAGGCGAGAATCTCGACGCGGACGGTATTGGCGAGGATCAGGGTCAGGCCGGTGAGGGCGGCGATGATCCAGATGGTCGCGACGAAGGCGGAGCCGCGGGAATTTGGTGATTTTGGATTTGGTGATTGATGAATGGTGTATCCGCTTACGCGGCAGCGCCAATTACCAGATCGCCAAATCACCAGATCATCAAATCCAAAATCATCAAATTTCATGGCAGGAGCCCTCCCAGTCCGGTGGTGTCGGTGGAGCTTGGGGTGGCCAAGGGCAGGGGGACGGTGCGAGTTTCGATGCGGGAGGGTTGGCCGGGGCGCAGGGGAGCAAGCTCGATGGTGAACTGCACGGCGAGCGGGAGGCGATTGCTCTGCTGGGTGGAATCCCATGCGTCGTACCAGTCGTTGCCATCGTAATACTGGAGCGTGAAATTGAGTACGTCCTTGGCGAGGATTTCGTCGGGGGGAATGTCCGGATTGTCCTGAAGCAAGTTCGTTTCGACGCGGCGGACGAGAAGTTGTGTGCCGGCGGTGACAGAGGAGGTGGCGGGGGTGTCGTCCGGGACGAGGAGGTAGATGACTTCGCGGACGTCGCCCTGGAGGTCGGCCTTGGGCTCGTTGCCGGAGATGAAGTAATCGAGGGTCTGGTCGGTGCCTTCGAAGGGGCCGATGAGGGTGCCGTTTTGGAGGTTGGTGTTGGAGCCGGGGAGCTGGACTTCGCCGCTGGGGGCGTTGCTGGGGGAAGGGGGGAGGGCCAGGGGGATTTCGTGGGCGATGATGTCGGCGGCGGTGCTCGAAGCGCGGGCGGCATCGACGGCTTTTTCGATCGCACCCTTGGCGCGAAACGCGGTGTAGAGCGAGGAACCGAGAATCGCGGTGACGCCGACGGTCAGCGTGAGCGCGAGGATTAGCTCCAAGAGCGTGAACGCTTTGGAATGACGCATGACGCATGACGAATGACGTGAAGAAGCCAGAAGCCAGCCCCCCCCCAAGCCAGAAACCAGAAACATTTCATATGACGCATAACCGAAGCGAGGACGCCCGAAGGTGGAACTCCGAACGTTTCGGACATTGGAGGAGGGCATCTTGCGAATTTCTTCTAGCTTCTGGCTTCTGGCTTCTGGCTTCTTCACACCATTCGTCATTCGCATTTCGTTATTCATGGCAGCAGTCCTCCCAGGCTGGAGGAGGAGGAATTCTGCTGGTAGAGGAGTGTGGAGAGGGCGGCCTGGTAGGTGCGGTTGTGCTGGGTCCAGGAGACGGTCACGTCGAGTTGTTGGGGTTGTTGGAGTTGTTGGGTGTTGGACGAGGTGCTTGAAGAGATGCTGGAAGAGAAGACGGAAGAGAAGCCGTCGAGGGTGTCCCAGTCGTTGAGTTCGATGGTCCATGTATAGCCGGGGTAGTCGTCGCCGAAGTCGCCGGAGAGAGTGGAGAAGTCCTGCGTGGCGAGGAGTTCGTCGAGCTTGGTCTGGGCGAGAATGGTGGCCTGCGTGCGATGGCGGGCTAAAGAGGCGGCGTTGGAAGCGAGAGAAAGGCCGTACATCACAACGGGGAAAACCAAGGCGAGGATGGCGAGGGATGCGAGGACTTCGATGAGAGTGAAGGCGCGACGTAAAGAAGCCTGAAGCCTGAAGCCAGGAGCCAGAAGTTTTCGATTTTCGTTGTTCATCGTGTGCCTCCATTGTGAGGCACGATGTGGTAGAGGTCGAAGCGGGAATCACAGGCGATTTGGATGGAGCCGTTGTTGGGGCCGGTGAGAGTGATGGTGGCGGGGTCGACCTGGCCGCCGGGTTGGAATTCGATGACCTGTGCGTTGGTCGGGACATTGTCGGGGGCAGCGTTTGGGATGTTGTCCGGGAGGAGCAGGGAGCAGGTAATGGCGAGTCGGGGGGAGAGGGTGCAGTTGATTTGGCCGCTGAGGTCGGCGGGGATGAAATTGGTGCCGGAGGCGTCGGCCTTGGTGAGCCACCAGCGTTTCTCGGTCTCGTTGATGTTGATGCGGTAAACGGTGGCCTGGGAAATGGCCTGCGTGCGGGCGAAACGGGTCGCGGCGATGAAATGGACGGCGGTGTTGGAAAGATCGCGACTCCGCACAAAGGCGCTCAGCGATGGCGCGACAATGCCCACGGCGATGGCGATGATCACCAGAACCAGGACGAGTTCGATGAGCGTGAAGGCGGACGACGACGTGGGAGGGCATGCTGAAGCGTGAACTCCGGCGTGGATTCCGGTGGGGGGCGAGATTGTCGTCGCGGACTGACGCATCGTTAATTCTCTTTCACCCAGGAGGTGATGTCGTCGCCTGAGCCGTTTTCGTCGATGCCGTTGGGGCCGGCGGACCAGATGTCGTAACGGTCGGTGTTCACGTTGCCGGGGACTTTGTAGAAGAAGGGATGGCCCCAGCCGTCGGTGGGGAGGGCTTTGAGGTATCTCGTGGGCTGGGAGCCGTCCTGGGCCTCGGGGGGATGAACGAGTTCATCGAGACTTTCGGGGAATCGGCCCTGTTCGCTTTCGAAGGTGTCAATGGCGGTTTCGATGTTGGAGATGCTGGCCTTGGTGGCGTCGATCTTGGCTTTCTTGGATCGACCGGTGTAGATGGGAACGGCGACGCTGGCCAGGACGGCCAGAATAATCAGGACCAGCAGCAACTCGATGAGCGTGAAACCTCGCCGTTGCCGGGATGCAAAATTCAGCGATTGACGAACACGTGACATATCATTTTCTCCTTTTGGGTCATTTGATCAGTTCTTGCAGTTTGAAGATGGGCAGCAGCATGCCGATGACGATGGTGCCGATGATCGAGGCCATGATGAACAGCAGCAGGGGTTCGGCGAGGGCGACGAGCATGCGAAGTTTGCGATCCAGTTCGGACTCATAGGAAATCGAGAGACGGACGAGTTCCTTGTCGAGTCGGCCGGTTTCCTCGGCAATCGCGATCATCTCGACGACAGTCGCTGGGAAAAGTTTTTCGGAGGAGCCCAGGGCGCGAGCGAGGGATTCGCCGCGCTGGACTTCCTCGATGCCGTGGGCGACGGTGTCGGCGAGCGTCTGGTTGCCGATCGCTTCCTTGGCGACTTTCAGCGAGGCGACAAGTGGAACGCCCGCGCCAAGCAAGGTGCCCAGCATGCGGCAGAAACGGACCATCGCGAAAAAGGCGACGACATTGCCAAGGCCGGGGACCTTGAGGATGAACTGCTCCATTTTGCGCTTACCGGCATCGGTGGAGATGTAACGATAGATGCCGAACACGATGGCGGCTGTCAGGCCGAGTACCACCAGGCCGGAGCGGGAGGTCATGGTGTTGCTGGCGTTGAGGATGATTTGGGTGAGGAAAGGCAGGTTGGCGCCGAAGTCGCTGAAGATGCCTTTGAACGTGGGGATGAAGAAGATCATGAGGAAGCCGACGACGCCGACGGCCATGAAGGCCAGGACGCAGGGGTAGACCAGTGCGGCTTTGACTTTGCCTTTGAGGTCCTGCTCGCGGGTGCGGAACTCGGCGATCTGGTTGAGGACGATGTCGAGGAAACCGCCGGCTTCACCGGCGCGGACCATCGCGACGTAGACGGTGGAGAATTGGCGGGGATGTTGAGCGAGTGCGTCGGCGAGAGCGGTGCCGCCGACGACGTCGTCGTGGATTTGGCTCCAGAGGGCTTGGGGACCGGAGGCTTTGGACTCGCGGCGGAGCAGGTGCAGGGCGCGGGCGAGAGGGACGCCGCCGGCGAGAAGACTGGCGAGTTCACGAGTGAAGGCTTCGACGTGGCGCTGTGTGACGCGGCCGGGCTTGGAGGCGGCGTTTGATCCGTTTTTGCCGAGCGAGAGTGATAAGGCGAAGGGTTTTACCGCGTTTTTTTTGCCGCTTCCCTGTTCTTCGACTTTGATGGGGGAGAGTCCTTTGGCGACGACGGCGGCGATGGCGGCGGCGCGGGAGTCGGCGGGGACGGAGCCGGAGATGGTTTTGCCGTCGGTGCTTAGGGCGGTGTAGTTAAAGGCGGTCATGAGGCCTCCGGAGAGAAGCTAGAAGCCAGAAGCCAGGAGAATGACGAAATTCGAATGACGAATGACGAATCAAATCCGAATGACGGAATGACGAATGACAGAAACTACCATGTTCACCCCGCAAAGCGGGGTCGCTACGAAGGTTTTGAACATTCGTCATTTGAACATTTGGATTTGATTCGTCATTCGTCATTCGAATTTCGGATTTCATTTTGTGTCCTCCGTGGCATGGACGAGTTGTTCTTCCTTGGTGTTGCGGACGACTTCTTCGATGGTGGTGCGTCCTTCACGGATGAGGCGCCAGCCGTCTTCGCGGAGGGAGTGCATGCCGGTTTCGGTGGCTTTTGTGCGGAGTTGGCCGGTGCTGGCGCGTTCGATGATCATGCCGCGGAGTTCTTCGGAGACGGGCATCATTTCGAAGATGCCGGTGCGGCCGCGATAGCCGGTGCCCATGCAGTTTCGGCATCCGCGGCCACGGTAGACGACTTCCGGGACGAGATTGCCGTACTCGGCGCGGAGAGGAGCGAGGTCGGCGGCGGGGGTTTCTTCTTTGCATTGCTTGCAGATCAATCGCACCAGGCGCTGAGCGAGGACCATTTCAAGCGAGGAACTGACGAGGTACGGTTCGACGCCCATGTCGACGAGGCGTGTCATGGCGCCGGGGGCGTCGTTGGTGTGGAGGGTGGAGAAGACCAGGTGGCCGGTGAGGGAAGCTTGGACGGCGATTTCGGCGGTCTCGCGGTCGCGGATTTCGCCGATGAGCACGACGTCGGGATCGTGGCGGAGAATGGCTCGCAAACCTGAGGCGAAGGAAAGGCCGGTTTTGGTGTTGACTTGAATTTGATTGATACCGCGGAGCTGGTATTCGACGGGGTCCTCGACGGTGATGATTTTGCGTTCGACATCGTTGATGTGAGTGAGTGCGGCGTAGAGGGTGGTGGTTTTGCCGGAGCCAGTGGGGCCGGTGACCAGGACGATGCCGTGGGGGAGGTCGAGGATTTTTTCGAAGAGGAGGCTGTCTTTGTGTGCCATGCCGAGGTATTCGAGGCCGAAGGTCATGTCGCCGCGGTCGAGGATACGCAGGACGACGGCTTCGCCGTGGATCATCGGAATGACGGAGACACGCAGGTCGATGTCGCGACCGGCGACCTTGACACGGATACGGCCGTCCTGAGGGAGGCGTTTTTCGGCAATGTCCAGATGTGCAAGAATTTTGATACGTGAGATGATTGCGGCGTGATAGCGGCGGACTTCGGGGGGGATATTGGCTTCCTGAAGCAGGCCGTCGACGCGGTAACGTACACGGAGCTGATTTTCAAAGGGCTCGAAGTGCACGTCGGTGGAACGGCGATCGAGCGCTTCGGAAAGGACCTGATTGACGAAGCGGATGATGGAGGCGTCTTCCGCGGCGGCGGAGAGGTCCATGTCGTCGGATTCTTCTTCGACGACTTTGACGCCGTTGTCGTCGGAGGCCATTGATTGCAATGTGTCGGCGCCGATGCCCAGGTGCGTCTTGATGCAACGGTCGATTTCAGCGGTCGGAGCGAGCACCGGGCGGAGGTCCAGGCCGGTGGAAAGGGTCAGTTCATCAAGACCGGCCGTATCGAAGAGGCGACTGGTCGCCACCAGCACCGCGCCGTCTTCCTCACGTAGCGGCAAAAGATGCTGCTTGAGCAGCACACGGGCCGGGAAGCGGGCAAGAAATTCCTTGGGTGCGTTGTAAGCGGCCAAGTCCGCGAACGGCACTTCGAAATGGGCCGCGAGAGACTTGAGCACACGATCCTCAGGCGCAGCCGCTCGAAGGGCGTCTTCCAAAAGCACGCCCTGGGAAACCTGGTCGCGTACCTTCGCAACGGCTGTAGCATCGAGGACGGCATCTTGCACGAGAATGTTCAGAACGTCGTTCATCAACACTCAAAAATCGAAAATCAAAAATTAAAAATCGACAATGACAAAGGAGGGGCCGCGGCAAGGGCGCCGCGACCCCCCAAAGGAGGAGGCAAATGAACTACTCGAGGATGTTGCGGGAAACCAGGATGGCTTCCTGCTTGACGGTGACGACTTCCTTGAGTTCGCTCTGGGCCTTGGTGAGATCTTCCCGGGCCTTGGTGCGGGCTGCGCGGAGGGCGTCGAGCTTGGCTTTGATCTGCTCGGCGGTGGAATCTTTGTTGTCCAGCGTAGCGCGGAGATCGTTGGAAGCCTTCGCTACGGGACTCTCGGGGGTGGCGGGAGCATTGCCGCCGCCGTTACCGGCGTTGCCAGCATTACCGCCGCCGCCCGGACCACCAGGACCGCCACGGAAACCGCGACCGCCGGCGAACTGCTGCATGCGCAGATCGTTGATCTTCTGAATTTTGGGTTCGAGGACTTTCCATTCGTCGTCGGTGGCGCCCAGGTCCGTTTTGAGCTGAGCCATGCGAGCGGCCGGATCAAAGCGACCGCCGCCACCTGCACCGCCGCCACCACCGCCGCCGCCACGACCACCGCGACCACCACCGCCGCCGCCACCGGCGGCCTGCGCAAGGGCCAGCGATGCGATCAAGCACACGCCCAACATGAAGAAGAATAATTGTTTTTTCACTGCGAGCTCCTTCGAAGAAACAGGTAAATATGTTCGCTCCGCCACGTAGCGGAGACGGTTTTTTTATCCTTATTCAACCACCAGCGTTCGTACCGACCGAACCCCCGGCAGAGCCAGGGGCTAACGATTGCCCCGGTTGCGAAGCGGGGCTGCGGCGCGAAGCGGGGCCGCGGTTGCGGTCACCGCCCCGAGGACCTCGGCCGAGCGGAGCGTTCTTTAACATCTCCTCATACTCCGCACGCTGCTTGTCGTTGAGAATCGCCTTGGTTTTATCGACCGCGGCCTGGTACACCTGACGACGTTCCTCGTCGAGCTGATCCAACTGCTGGCGATATTTCTTCTGAATATCGTCGAAAACGGTTTTCTGCGACTCGGAAAGAAGCGCCTGAATGGCGTCATCGCGTTCCTTCTGGAATTGCGGGTGACGTTCGAAACGGGATTGGCGTGAGGTATCCCAGTCGGACCAGATGGCCTTGAGCTGTTCGCTCTGGGCGGGGGTCAGGGCGAGTGCTTCGGTGAGCGAGGGGCGTGTTGTTGGGTGCCGGCCACTACCGTTTCCCACCGTCCTTTCGCCGGGATGAGTGTCGGCGACGGATTTGGTGCGGGCTACGCCTTGGCCGACGAGAAAGCCAGCGCCAAGGGCCGCAATGAAGAGCAGAACGATCAAAAATTTGATTCGAATCATTGGCTCTTCCCCCCCGGAATGGCAACAGCGTTATGCGCGGAGAGGCTGGCGATCATCCACTGGCCCATCGCGGTCTCGGGCGTGTTGTCGAGCGATTCATCGGCAAGTTGAACCGCGTCGCGTTCCCAAACGGCTGGGGCAGCAGGGACGGAAGAGATGACGGAGGCGGTGGAAACGATGGGGGCGGTGACGTGAGGTTGCATGAGCAGCAGGCAGCCGACGAGGGCGAGGCAGGCCGCGATGCCTGAGAGAAGTCCGATGAAGCGTTCCATCGCGATCACAGGCCGGCGAACGGCTGATTCGATCGAAGCGTGAAGCCGCTCAAGCAATACCGGCGAAGGGGCAGTCAGCGGAAGTTGCTGAAGCACCGCAGAGGTTTGCCGCAGAGCAGTGAGTTCCCTGGAACAATCCGGGCACTCCGCCAGATGCGTTTCGACCTGAGCACGGAGGTCCGACGGGAGTTGACCGTCCAGGTAAGCACTGAGGCGATTGGAAACGTGTTCCATGAAAAAGCTCCTGTGACAGCCTATTAGTGGCGCAATGGAAGCAAAAACTTCCCACAACGGACATAGAACTCGTAAAATTCGTGAAAGTCGTAAAATTCGTGGAAAAGCGATCGCCTCTCGGCTCGCGGCTAAACGTTTCTGACGTCATGAACCCCTCCACGAATTTTACGACTTTCACGAATTTTACGAGTTCGTGTCAGATGGCCGCCTGAAGCGTCATGCACCCTACTCAGGCGTGACAACGCGCTAGCTCGCCAGGGCGGTGCGGAATTGGGTGTGGTAGAGGCGGGCGTAAAGACCGCCTTTGGCGAGGAGTTCGGCGTGGGTGCCGGTGTCGGTGATGCGGCCTTCCTGTAAGACGATGATGCGATCGGCGTGAAGGATCGTTGAAAGGCGATGAGCAATCACCAGGTTGGTGCGGTTCTGCATCAGGCGGGCGAGGGCTTCCTGGATCAGCTGTTCGGATTCGGAATCCAGGGCGCTGGTGGCTTCGTCGAGGATGAGGATTTTGGGGTCGCAGAGGAAGGCGCGTGCGATGGCCATGCGTTGTTTTTGGCCGCCGGAGAGCTTGGCGCCGCGTTCGCCCAGCAGGGTGTCGTAGCCTTCGGGGAGGATGGAGATGAACTCGTGGACTCTGGCGGCCTGTGCGGCGGCGATCATTTGATCTTCGGAAGCGTCGGGGCGGCCGTACATGAGGTTGTCGCGTGCTGTGCCGGAGAAGAGGAGCGTTTCCTGGGCGACCATGCCGATTTGGGAGCGTAGGGAGCGGAGGTTGAGATTTTTGACGTCGATGCTGTCGATGAGGACGCGGCCGGACTGCGGGTCGTAGAAGCGTGGGATGAGTTGCATCATGGTGGTTTTGCCGGAGCCGGAGGGACCGACGATAGCGATGATTTCGCCGGGAGAGACGGAGAGCGAAATATTGTGCAGGACGAAACGGGGAATATTTTCGATTTTTCCCCCCCCAGATTTTTGATTTTCGATTGGGGGGAGCGTGGCGTCAGTTTTGGCGGGGTCGGGAGTGGGATAGGCGAATGAGACATTTTCGAGGATGACGGCACCTTGGAGTTTGTTGAGACGAATGGCGTTGGGCTTTTCCTGTACGTCGGGCTGAATGTCGAAGACTTCGAAAATACGCTCGATGGCGGCAAGGGAGTTATGGAGAATCGTATTCATCTCGGAGATGCGGTTGATCGGGAGGTAGAGTTCGCGGATGAGGAAGGTGAAGGCGATGACGGTGCCGGGGGTGACGTAGCCGTAGTAGAGTCGGTAGCCGCCGTACCAGACGAGTGCCAGGGTCGCCATTTGCGTGAGCCATTGGACGATGGAGTTGGCCAGCGTGGTGGTTTTGACGTTGGTCATGGTGAGGTGGAAAAGCTTGCGTGCGCCGGCGAAGAAGGAGCGAGCTTCGGCTTGTTCTCTTGCGAAAGCTTTGACGACGTGGATGCCGGCGACGCGTTCCTGGATGTCGCCGGAGAATTCTTCGAGGGCTTCCTGTACGGCCATGGAGGTCATCTTCGAACGTCGGCCGAAGGTTCGCATGGAAAGGATGTAGAAGGGAAAGACGGCCAGCGTGGCGAGGGTCAGCGGGACGTCCATGGAGAACAGGACGAACAGGTAGAACGAACAGGAGATCAGGTCGAGCCAGATGTTGCTCATGGCGTTGCCGACGAAGTTCTGGGCGAGGGCGATGTCGGCCATGAGACGTGAGACGATGCCGCCGGACTGGCGGGTGGTGAAGAAGGAATGCGACATGCGCGTGATGTGCTGGTAGAGGTCGGTGCGGAGGTCAAGCATGATGCGATGGCCGGCGAGCTGGGCGAGGTAGGAACGGTAGTAGATGCTCACGCCCCAGATGCCGTAGAGGACGACGAGGGTGCAGACGAGGACGTTGAATGGGGTCCAGGCGGAGTCGGTCTGCCAGGAGGCTGGGAGTTGGTGGGAGAGCCAGAGGGTGTAGCGATCGATGAGGTCTGCGACGAAGTCGGATTTGGCGGCCCTGGCGGCGGAGGTCGTAGAAGGAACCAGACGATCGGTGAGATAGCGGATGGAGAGAGCGGTGGTGGAGGGAAGAATAAACTTAACGCAGCCGAAGAGAATCGCGGCCGTGGTGAGGCCCATGTAGGGATAAATGTAGCGTAGGAATCGACGGAGAGCGTGTCGGTTGGGATCGCGTGGCGGAGCGTCAACCCGGATGTGGATGTTTTTAAGTTTGATGCCGCCTTCCATAGAGAATAGTGAATATAGCAAATCGGGAGCCGATTCGAAAGTGCGGCGAATGGTCGGTGGGTGCATGGCACTTCAGGCTGCTATCAAACACGAACGCGTAAAATTCGTGAAAGTCGTAAAATTCGTAGAAAAACGCTCGCCTGTCGGCTCGCGGCTAAACGTTTCGGGTGCCATGAACCCCTCCACGAATTTTACGACTTTCACGCATTTTACGAGTCAGATGGCCGCCTCAAGTGTTATGCACCCATTGTTGGTGCATTCGACGCAATGCGTAGGCGTTATACGTAACGCGGGCATCTTGCCCGCAAGGATAGGGGTTTGCGAATGCCTGACGACACGACGAAAGCGATTCGGGTAAACGAGAAGTGGACGCTGCTGGCAATGCTGGCGGTGGTGGCGATTGCTGGCGGAGCGGTGTGGCGGTTGGGGTATTGGGACAAACTCGCGGCGCCATCGACGACGCTGCCGACGGCGGCTACGCAGAAAGGAGGAGGGGCAGTGGAGGCGCAGGATGCTCTGCGACCGCGCAGGAGAGACTGGACTCGCAGGCCGATGCCGGAGCCGCCGGGGGATTACATCCAGTGGCCGGACGAGTTGGAGAACCAGGGCACGACCGTGATTCGTGTTGGAAATGTACATTTGAACTTATCGTTGTCTATCAACGGGAACAGGAAGATCGTGGACGCACGGTGGGGGTATCCGCGTCAGGAGCCGTCGCGTCCGGGAGGAGCGGGGGGAGCGGGGGTGGGGGCGGCAAATATGGCGATGCGGGTGTTGGCGGACCCCAAGCTGGCGGCGAGATACGACTTCACGGCAGAGCAGTTGGAGCAGTTGAAAAAGCTGAAGTTCACGCTGCCGGAGCTGGCGGCGGAAGATAAAAAGAAGATGACGGAATTGTTCCTGGCAGCGGCGAGGGCGCGGACGCAATGGCGGACGCAGGTAGCGAAGCGGGAGAAAAATCCATCGCTGCCGGAGCCGGAAAAGGAAAAAATGAAATTTGTGGAGGCGGAATTACTGTTGAAAGTGGCGGCGGGAAAGTTGGCGGTCCCTCCTCACCCCCCTACCGAAATGGACGCAGCTGACGAGACGGAGGAGCAGGCGAGGAAGCTATTGCGGCCGGACCAACTAGACCTGATCGACAGCGGCTTTGACCGAACCGACGGCAGCCCCGACCGGCCGAGCTATCTGCGACGACTGATACGATGAGGACTGCAACGAGCATCCAGGGTGCATCCAGAATTCAGTTGTAATTCCGTGATGCTCGGCAGAGCGGTAACTGAACGGCATGCAAGCATGCCGGCTAAATAGGACATGCCACCGATCACTGGATGCACCCGCCCCTCTGCGGCACGCGCTTTGTTTACCCTCCTGATCGCCAGTTCTTCCTTCCTCAGCTCCCGTCGGCGATCACCGCACCGATGGGAGCCTTATTTTAATTTTGATTTTCGATTTTTTGAGGTACAGTTCAGCATCATTAATGGAGGAATGTCATGTCAACGCGTCACGCTGAGGGAATTTGGGAAGGGGACTTGCTCAAGGGCAAGGGGACCGTCAAGAGCGAAAGTGGTGTGCTGAACCATCCGTATTCGTTCCGCACACGGTTTGAAACCGAGAAGGGAACGAACCCGGAAGAGCTGATCGCCGCGGCGCACGCGGGCTGCTATTCGATGGCCTTATCGCACATGCTTTCGCAACTTGGAAACACACCGACACGTGTGCATACCATGGCGGACGTCACGCTGGACAAGGTCGGCGATGGTTTCAAGATCACCAGGATTTTGCTGACCTGCAGCGCGGCGGTGCCGGGGATCGACGAGAAGACGTTCCTGGAGACGGCCGCCAAGGCGAAGATCGGCTGCCCGATTTCGCAGGCCCTGGCGGCAACGCCTATCGAACTCAAGGCAACGCTGGCGAAGTAAAGCGACGAAAAATTAGCCACGGATGGCCCCAGCGTGGCGTAGTCGCAACCCAAAAGTAAAGTAGGCGTTGTCCTGGGTTCAAGTAAAGGTGTTGATAAATTTCACCTTGCTAAGGACCAACGCCATGCTGGATTTTATACAGGGACGCGCCCAGCAAGTCACGGGGATCATTCATGGGTGGGATCGTCTGCGGTTTCGCGGAACGGTCAGACTCTTGGCTCACACGGTCGGTTTGGGCCGTTTTCTGCGGTTCACGGGATGTCTGCTCAAGGATTTTGGTGACAGGGCGCTGGAACTGAGCCGCCAGGTACGAAGTGAATCCCTGGCGGTGGCGGAGCAGGCAGGTCGGCCGGTGGTGCATCTGAGCGATCCTGGCGTACACAAGGAGGATGTGGCCCGGGAGATGGCCACGCGCGACGGGATCAAGACAGGATTGATCGGGACGCTCACGGCGGTGGAGCCTTGCTGGAGTTTTGACATCCGTATTTCTCCGTGTGCATCCGTGGCCATTCATGTCGTTGATCTAACAGGACAACGCGGGTTGCGCTTCAGAGCCGCGACCGTAAGGGAGCGACCGGGCGGCATTGCCTCAAAAACACGGGTCGCTCCCTTACGGTCGCGGCTCTGATATCCACCTGAAAGCGCAACCCGCGTTGTACTGTTAGGGCGCGAATCGGATTTCCTGTTGCACGGTGATCACGGTCGGGCCGTGGCCGACGGATTGGAATCGCCATTTTTTCGCGGCGGTGAGGGCGGCGGCGGCGAGGCGAGAGGAGCCGCTGGATGTGATCACCGTGGCTTTGGCGACCGTGCCATCTTCGGTGATGGTCAGGAGGAGCAGCACGGTGCCGCCGGTGCCGTTGCGTTGTTCGATCGGCGGATAGGTCGGGACGGCGTTGCCGGCGAGCGGGACCGGTGGGCTGTTGCCCCAGGCGTTGCCGGTGCCGGTCCCCGTAGCCGAAAGCGATGCGACATGATCATTTCCGCCCCCCCCCGTATTCCCCCCCGCACTCCCCTCCGCAGGACTCGCACCTTCGCCGGTTCCCTCACCTCCAGCAACGTCGATCCTCGTGGCAATCACCTCCGCTCCGTTCGCTATTCCTGTAGCGGAGGTTGAATGATTGGTCACACGATGGGGTCGGACATTGGGCGAATGGATGCGTGTGGGATTGAATGCGATCATTTCGATGGATTGCATGGGGGGGGGGGGAGCGAGATGCGGGACTTCTCGTGTGGGCCAGGCAGCGTTTGCGGGAGGCAATCTCGGAGTATCGGGGAAAGCGTTCAGACCTGGGGCGCCGGCGAGCACGGTGCTGGCATCCGGCGGCGTCGCATCTTCTTCGCATAGCATGATAGTGGAATGCTCGTCAAGCGGCGGTGTGGCGGAGCGTGGGAGAATTTGGCCGAGCGTTCCCGCGGCGGCGGCAAACACGACGGCGTGCAGCGTTAACGAAACGATCAGAGACTTTCGTGGTCCCGGCGACATACAGGATATTCTACTTAGGACACGCTGAAGCGTGAACTCCGGAGGGGTTACCCGCCATTTGGCGTTTGACTAAATAAAATATTTTCATATATATTAATTAAATTTAGCGAGACTTGAGATATGCTTCTCCGTGGAGGTACTCCAAATAATCTTCCAAACAATTGAGACACAAGGTACGAGGCTTTCCGTCCACTTCCTGCACAGCAGAGGCGACGCTGGATGGAAAACAATGCCCACACATACCGGACTGTATGATTACCGACTTCTCACGCGATGAGCCGTTGGAGGAAGCGCTGTCAGTGAAAGTCACCGCCAAACCCACGTACTCGACCAATCCGCCGGTTTGGAAAACCGTCGGCGGTACATGATCGCTGGACTGTCAAAGAGTGATGAGTTTGCAGTTGACGCCCAATATCTGGGCAGCTTTCGCCAGAGATTTATCCGTTGTCCACAAGGTTGTGCCATGAACATATGCGCAAGCCAGATGCAGGGCGTCGAGAGTTCGCAACGGCGTCTGCCCCCCC
>Ga0123357_10000256_pt1 | contig 51026 bp, 34 predicted proteins | sample TergutEmb28metaG_FD_89873 | JGI IMG/M metagenome (GOLD analysis project Ga0123357, IMG submission 89873) | Embiratermes neotenicus P4 segment gut microbial communities from Petit-Saut dam, French Guiana - Emb289 P4 | ecosystem: Host-associated > Arthropoda: Insects > Digestive system > Gut ...
ATAGTTAATCAAATGATGATCTTCGTTGTAAACGATTTTTTCAGCCGATTCGAACAGTTGCAATTTTTCCAAACATTTTTCTTCCTGAGAATAGAAATTTTCCTGATGCGCTTCGCCGATAGTTGTAAAGATTCCGACAGTTGGAAGGATAATCGGTTCGAGTCGTTGCATTTCGCAAGGTAATGAAATTCCCGCTTCAAAGATTCCCAGTTCGGTTTGTTCGTTCAGTTGCCAGACCGACAACGGAACGCCCGTCTGCGAATTGTAGGAGCGGGGCGAACGGACAATAGTCAACCGGTCGTGCAACAATTGATACAACCACTCCTTCACAATTGTTTTCCCATTACTGCCGGTAATGCCGGTCACCGGAATGTTGAACCGTTTCCGGTGGAAAGCGGCTAACTGCTGAAGCGCCGCCAGCGTATCGGAAACCCGGAGGAAATTGGCTTCCGGCATAGCGTCGATACCTTCTAAAGTTTGGCTTACAACAAAATTTCGCACGCCGCGTTCGTATAAATCGTGGACGTAACGATGACCATCGTTATGACAGGTGGATAATGCGAAAAACAGACTGACCGGAGGATCAGATAACGACCGGCTGTCAGTTAACAGGATACCGATTTCTGCTTCACGCAACGAGGACGTTTCCGCTCCGATGATTTGGGCAATTTCCCGGATTGAGTAGTTCATTAGAATACGGACGTCTCCTTATTTAAATAACTCGTTAATCTGCACACGGGGGAGGTTGGTAATGGAAAGAATTTCATCAATTGTCATTCCCTTTTGTAAGAGTTTGTGAGCAACTTCTATCAGTCCTTCTTTTCGCCCTTCTTTTCGTCCTTTTATCAAGCCTCTCTTTTCGCCTTCTTTCAAACCTTCGAATTTTGCAAAGTTCGCAATATCCATTACTTCGTAACTTTGTCTTAAACTTTTTGCATACGTTTCCATCTCCTCTTGTGTTAAATATTCTTTCTTTGCTTCTTCTAAAAATAATTTAAAGATTTCTCTTGCGTTGTACACAAGATATCGAATATCGCTTTCCGCTCTCTCGGATAAGCGCCCAAGCCTTCGTTTTGTTCGTATTGAATATCTTTAATGTTCGTCCCGATTATATCGTTTAAAAAGGGAATCATCAATTCCTTTTTCTGAAACAATTTTTTAAATCCGAAATCAGTCAACGGATTAATATAAACCGACTGTTCGAGTTCTTCATCAATGGGTGTATGTTTTTTTCCCCGTGCCATGAAATTTTTTTACAAAAATATTAAATTTTTCCCGTGCTTCAAAATAATTTTTATTTCGGTTAAAAATAGCGCCTCAAACTCTTTCTTAACCTATTCTTTTGAAATTTTCATATCTGAGATATTTTTCATACCTTTGTTGCAAAATTGTAGCCTATGGTATAAAAACTGCGTAATAATACGCACATTGTAGAAATATTGGAAAAAGCGTTTAGCTTTTATTCTTGTCGTATGAAACTTCGACAATTTCAAAAGAACCAAGAATAGAGTGATAACGTTCATGCTTATGGTGTGGACTTTACTCGTTTAATTTGGTTCTTAGGTAGTCGAAGACCTCATACGACAGATAATTGAGTTTTGTCCGCGCTTTTTTTATGTGCGTATATGAAATATTTTGAGGACAAAAATGTGAATTAAAAATTTACTTAATCCTTTAAAAATTAAAAAATTATGAACTTAAAATTATCAATTGTCAATTATCAATTGTCAATTTTCGTGGTGTTAGCCATATTTTTCACCCTGCCTCTCAAGGCGCAAGTAACGATTGGAGCTCAAAAGGTTCCGCATAGCTATTCTGTGCTGGAATTGATGAGTACGAAAGGTGGATTTCGTTTGCCAATGTTGACAAACGACGAGCGTGATGCGCTCAAACTTACCTCCGATTCGACGGAAGCAAGTGGGCTTGTTATCTACAACACTGATATCGACTGTGTCGAATTTTGGTCGGACGGCAAATGGATAGACCTGTGTGCCAGCGCTCTGCCTACTGCCAATATTAATCCAACTACTCTTACTACTCTTACGCCAGGAAGTGGAACTTTGAAAGGGCGTACCATCTTCGATATTGGAGTAACCGATGGCGGCGATTCAAGTTGCGGTACTTTGGCAAACCGTGCGCCATACATAGTTGACTTTAGCGCGACTTCTGTTTACAGTTATACCTTTACCGCTTCCGGAATGGGAACGGTTCGAAACGTACGCTACATGATACAGGACAACGAAGACGTTCTTCAGGCATCACAGTCACTTTCAGGTACATTGGTAGTGGGGACACTGGCAAACGGCGCTTCTACTCAATTGGCATTGACCTTCAAGCCCGACTTGAATCTTCCAACTTCCAACCCGTTGATTGTCGGACGCGACCGTAACGCTGCAGCCAAAGTAGTCATTTACATTATTTACAACAACGGTTCAACAGACGTGAAAGTATCTCTTACATTGAGTATCCAGGATTGCGCCAGCGGTTGTTCCGTTAAAACGACTTCCGGTACCTGGCTTACTTTTATGTGCTACAACTTGGGGGCAGCCGATACTTTACAATTCATGTCGCCCGCCCAGCAGGCTGCTTATACTAATCCTGCCGATGGATACGGCGACTTGTACCAATGGGGGCGGCAAGCTGACGGGCATCAATTACGCAGTGCGAAAGCTGTGAACGGAGGAACGACTTCAAGAGCTATTTTTTACGATTCCAACTCTCAAATTCCGGTTGGTGATAAATGGTATGGTGTGCCTGTTTACTTCACTGACGGCGCTCTCGATTGGCATGGTAACGGTGTTGACGAGAATGATCACCTCTGGGATGGTACATATCTTGCCAACAATCCTTGCCCTACCGGTTGGCGCTTACCAACTACGCATGAATGGCTAAGTATTGTGAACAACGTTGACAATGGTGTAAGCATACCAACTACAGGCTATACGAGCAGTTCCGGTAACACATGGCAATGGGCTCCTTTCAATGGCTACTCCAATCCCGGTTACTTAGTTACTCCTTCGGGAAGTAGCGAAGCTATGCTCTTCCTGCCTGCTGCTGGGTACCGTCTCCACAATAGTGGCTCAATCTCCATGATGAATGTGATCGGGTACTATTGGAGTAGTTCGCCTTATATTAATACTGCTAACAATGTGTACTTCACAAGTACGCAAGTAATACCAGGCAACAGTAATTATCGTGCGAATGGCTTTAGTATCCGTTGTGTAGCGGAATAGCCTAAACAAGGATTCGCTTTTTGGCATATTGGCTTATTGAGGATAATAAACGGAAAAAAACCTCCTTTTATAAAAGGGTTTTGGGAGGTAGTATTCCGTTCCGTGTAGAGATGTTGCCATGCAACATCTCTACATTCGCCATTGTTACTACATCCGTTCCCCCATTGCAATTTTCAGTTTTAATCTACAAAGCAGGGATAATTTACCGCAAAATTATGAATCACCAGCAAAATCCTGTGTTTATCTCCAAATCATAGGGTCATGGAAAAACGCGGAGCGTTCTGTAAGAATGCATTGCTCGGTAGGAAAAACTTTTATTTTTTACGTTTTCCCATAAAATCAGAATGTGTTGCCGTGTTCAAAAGCAGAAGAATTAAATTTCCCTTATCTTCTTGCCACATAAGCAACCAATCGGGCTTAATATGGCATTCCCAAATGTTAATATACTGTCCTTTTAATTTGTGTGCGTAATTTTTTTCAGGCAAAGGTTTATCTTGTGCCAATAACTCAATAATCTCAAATAGAAGTTGCAAGTTGTAGTTTCGAGCATAAGACAAATCAACGCTCTTTTTGAACTGATTGGTAATTTGCATTTCAAAAATAACGTTTTGATTTTCTTCCAATGCTTTGATTTTGGCAAAAAAATCCTTTACTGTAAGATTTTTATTACTTGTTTTTTTTGCCATTTTTTGGTGTACAAACAGTCGTAACTCTCCCTAAACGAACATCTTCCAATGCCATATCAAGTGGAGACATTTTTTTAGTTGCCACTTGCGTTGCGCCTGCTAAAATAGCTGAATGAAGAATACTTGTTATTAAAGTATTTTTACCGTCATAATTTAAAGTTAAAGTTGCCATAATATTGTAACTTGTAAGTGATTTTGATTGCAAATATACTACTATTTTTTAAAATAAAAAAGCGGTACGAATTACAAATTATTGAATTGTTTCAAAGTTATTCTACATCTTTAAGTATCGCATCGCAATAATTCCACCCGATTCCATCATAACGCTTAAACTGCTGAATCATGCGCTGTTTGAACTCCGTATAATTCCGTGCCGATTGAGGCGACCAGCCGATTTCAGCAACAGCGGCTCCACGCGGAAATGCCATGTATTCAGCCTGCTTCGTATCGGGTATATACTCTGTCCAGATATTTCCTTGAACGCCTAAAATGTGCTTTGCTTCGGCTGGAGTCAAACTCGCAGGCACAGGATTATAGCTGTAAGTTTTCCACAAAGGAACAAAACCGCCGATCGCCAACGGTTGTGTTTTAGGATCGGCCTGATAATAATCTAAATAAACATAAGTATTCGGAGTCATTATCACATCGTGATCTTGTTTTGCCGCTTCGATTCCGCCGGCTTCTCCCCGCCACGACATTACCGTAGCATTGGGCGCCAATCCGCCTTCAAGAATTTCATCCCAGCCGATGATGCGTTTGCCTTTCGATTCGACAAATTTCTCGATCCGTTTGATGAAATACGATTGCAATTCATGCTCGTCTTTCAATCCTTCTTTTTTAATCAAGTCCTGACAGTGCGCACAATTTTGCCAGCGCAATTTCGGCGCTTCATCTCCTCCTATGTGTATGTATTGCGAAGGAAACAAGTCGATTACTTCCGACAAAACATTTTCAAGGAATGTGAATGTTTCATCTTTCGGGCAATAAATATCGTTGAATACTCCCCATAAACCTTCAACTTCAAAAGGGCCGCCGGTACAGGAAAGTTCCGGATAAGAGGCTAAAGCTGCTTTTGCATGTCCGGGCATTTCGATTTCGGGAATGACCGTAACAAACCGTTTTTGAGCATAAGCAACGACTTCCTTTATGTCGTCCTGCGTGTAAAAACCTCCGTAGCGGGTATTGTCCCATTTTCTTTTTTCGGGAGAAGAGTAACGACCTTCCAGCGTGCGGTTGCGAAAAGCGCCGATTTGTGTCAGCTTCGGGTATTTTTTGATCTCAATCCGCCAACCCTGGTCATTTGTCAGATGCCAATGAAAAGTATTCATTTTATGGTAAGCCAGCATATCGATGAATTTGAATACAAACTCTTTCGGCATGAAATAGCGGCAAACGTCCAGCATCAATCCGCGGTAGGCAAAACGAGGCGCATCTTCGATTTCTACGCAGGGAACTGTCCATGCGATGTTGCTCAAATATGGTCGTTCTATCTGAAACGGAAGTAGTTGGCGCAAGGTCTGCATCCCGTAGAAAATTCCTTGAGGCGTTTTTGCTTCCAGCACAATCAAATCTTTTTGAACGGAAAGTTTGTAACCTTCATCATTGGAAATGGCAGGATTGATTTTGCAAACAATCGCATTGGAAGCCGACGACGAACCGGTTACCGATAACCGGTAACCGGCAGCTCTGTTTAACAGATTGTTAAAAACGGCAACTGCATTCTGCATTTCCTGATTGTCGGACGACAAAACGATTGACGTATTCGACCGGATTACAAACTGTCCGGAATTGACTTTCATTTTCGCCGGAACAGGTACTAAATTCAAGTTGTTTTTAGTCTGAGCCTGCATGCTCAAACCGAATAAGGTTATCGTTATCGCTAATAAAATTTTTTTCATGATTATTTATAATTTATTTCTCTATCCCAAACTTATAAATTGTATGGCTTTTATACACACTGTCGGGCCAAAGTTCCGTAGATGGAAAATTCGGATGATTGGGCGAATCGGGAAAATGTTGCGTTTCCATACACAACGCAGTTCTGTGCTGATAAGCAATTCCTTTTTTGCCAACATTTGATCCGTCTAAGAAATTACCGGTATAAACCTGTATCCCCGGTTCGGTTGTATAAACTTCCATGCTGATTCCGCTTAAAGGTGAAATCACCTTAGCTGCAAGAGTATTGATATCGCCTTTCGTATTCAAAACAAAATTATGGTCATACCCTCTGCCGAATTTAATTGCTTCAAAAGTAGTATCGTTGATGCGGGCGCCAATCTCCGCAGGTTTAGTGAAATCCAATGGCGTACCGGCTACTTTATCAATTTTTCCGGTTGGAATCAATTCATTGTTTGTCGGAGTATAAGCGTCAGCATTCAGATAAAGCACATTATCCAGAACGGTATTTTTCGGATCGCCTGATAAATTGAAATAGGAATGATTCGTCAAGTTAACTACCGTCAGTTGGTTACTCGTTGCTTCATAACTAATGTCGAGTGCATTATCATCAGTAAGCGTGTAAGTTACCGTAACCTGCATTTTACCGGGGAACCCTTCCTCGTTATCGTTAGATAAATAGGTGCAAACCACTTGACTGGAATCCGGTTGTTCGATGTCGAAAAAGCAAGTATGAAACCCGCGGGGACCGCCATGCAAAGTATTTTTCCCGTCGTTTTGCCTTAACGCATAAGAGGCACGGTTGCTAAGCGTTATTTTACCATTTGCAATCCGGTTTCCGTAACGTCCGATGATCGCTCCGAAATTGGTAGTGACGGGAATATAAGGTTGAACACTGTCAAATCCCAATACGACATCCTGAAAATTACCGTTTTTGTCCGGCGCCCAGATAGAGACGATACGTCCGCCAATGTTAGTTACGCACATTTCCATGCCATTGGCATTTTTCAATGTGTATAACTGCGTAGTCTTTCCCGATTCCAATGTAGTCTTAAAATTCGAGGGATTTAATCCCGAATCGGTAAGTTGTACTTTCGCTTCTTTTTTCCCGCAGGAAACGCATAATGCAAACACAGTTAGAATAAAAAAAATCTTTTTCATATACATATAAATTTATTGTGTATTAATTGATTTCGAAATCGAGCAAAGTTAAATAAAAAAAGACAAATACACAAAAATATTTTTAAATATTGATGATTTTCAAATATTATGTTTTTTTTTCGATAAATGATTATCTTTGCAGACCATACAATAACACTTATTTGATTGACAAATGAATATTTTCCAGAAAAAATCAATTGATTCGCTTATTTCCGAATCGAAAGAAGAAGGCGAACGCACCTTGAAGAAAACCTTAGGCCCTTACCGGCTTATCGCGTTGGGACTGGGGGCTATTATCGGCGCCGGATTATTTTCCATAACCGGACTTGCCGCCGGAAACCACGCTGGACCGGCGATTACCCTTTCTTTCCTTATTGCCGCTACGGGTTGCGGTTTTGCCGCTTTGTGCTATGCCGAATTTGCGTCCATGATTCCGGTAGCCGGAAGCGCTTATACTTATTCGTATGCAACGCTGGGCGAGTTTATCGCCTGGGTAATCGGCTGGGATTTGGTTCTGGAATTTGCCGTTTCTTCCGCAACCGTCAGCATCAGCTGGAGCCGCTATTTAGTTAAATTGCTGGAAGGGTTTAACATTCATTTGCCGGTCGAACTGACAGCCTGCCCGTGGGATGGCGGCTGGGTGAATCTTCCGGCGGCATTAATCATTATCCTGATGAGTTTGCTGTTGATTCGCGGAACAGAAAGGTCGTCGTTAGTCAATTCATTCATCGTTGTTTTGAAGGTAATCGTTGTTATCGCTTTTATTATATTGGGCTGGAAATATATTCGTTCCGATAATTATGTTCCTTATATTCCTAAAAATACGGGAAATTGGGGGGAGTTTGGATTTAGCGGCGTCCTTCGCGCAGCTGCAATCGTCTTTTTTGCATTTCTCGGATTCGATGCGGTGAGTACCGCCGCCCAGGAAACTAAAAATCCGAAAAAGAACATGCCGATCGGCATAATCGGTTCGCTCATTATTTGTACGGTTTTGTACATCCTTTTTGCATACGTATTAACCGGCGTCACCAAATACACCGGTTTTCAGGGACGGGACGGGATTGCTCCGGTCGCAATCGCTGTCGATCACATGGGCGCAGTCATGCCGGACGGGAGCATTCAACCTGCATTTCCATGGTTGAATAAAGCGATTATCCTGGCTATCCTTGCCGGCTATTCTTCCGTGATCTTAGTCATGTTGCTGGGACAAAGCCGGATTTTTTACTCCATGAGCCGCGACGGATTATTGCCGAAAGTGTTTTCCGAAATTCATCCCAAATACCGGAGCACTTACAAAAGCAACCTGCTGTTTCTGTTGTTAGTCAGCGTTTTTGCCATTTTTGCTCCTGCCCGTGTCGCCGGCGAATTAACCAGCATCGGCACGCTCCTGGCATTCATCATTGTTTCCATCGGCATCATCGTTATGCGCAAAAAGCAACCCGACGCTCCCCGTGCGTTCAAAACGCCGGGAGTGCCGGCAATCCCGATGCTGGGAATCGCCTTTTGCCTTTTTATGATGCTGTCTTTACCTTTCGATACCTGGATTCGACTGGTTCTCTGGATGCTTTTCGGACATAATATTTATGTTTTTTACGGTTCCCGCCGAAGCAATTTGGGAGCTAAAAAAGGAGTAAGGTTATTATCAGTCATTGGAATGGGAATCGCTACTTTCCTCCTCGCTCTTACCGTCACTCATCAATGGCAAAACGGAAGGGAAAATATGACTTCCTTTTCTTATGTCCTGTTATTTATTGCTCTGTTTCATATTGTTTTATATGGAATACGGTTTGTAAAAAAGAAATAGTATGATGGAACTGCTTTCTCCCAATAATTGGGCTGATTATCAACTGATTGATTCCGGCGATTACGAAAAACTCGAACGGTTCGGAAGTTATTGCCTGCGCCGTCCGGAACCGCAAGCCGTTTGGCGGAAAACTTTGCCGGAGAGCGATTGGGAAAAGAAAACCGATGCATGGTTCCGGAAAGAGAAAGGAAAATCCGGCGCGGATGGAAATGAAAAAGGCGAATGGATTCTCGGCTCTTCCATGCCGCAACAATGGTTCGCTACGTATTCTTACCAGACTATGAAACTCCGGTTCCGTTTGGGTTTGACTGCTTTCAAACATGTGGGTATTTTCCCCGAACAAGCCGGAAACTGGGATTACATCTTCGATACCGTCAGGCAATCCCCTACCCCGCCCTCCATACTTAATCTGTTTGCCTACACCGGAGGAGCTTCCTTAGCCGCCAAAGCCGGAGGCGCCGATGTTGTCCATGTCGATTCGGTCAGGCAGGTGTTGAACTGGTCGCGTGAAAACATGGAGGCTTCGGGATTGGACAACATCCGCTGGGTGTGCGAAGACGCACTGAAATTTGTGAAGCGGGAAGTCAAACGGGGAAAACGCTATCAGGGAATCCTGCTCGACCCGCCTGCTTACGGACGCGGTCCCGAAGGCGAAAAATGGATGCTGGAAGACCATATCGCCGAATTGATGAATGCTTGTGGCAGGATTGTTGACGAGACGGGCTTCTTCTGCATATTGAACTTATATTCAATGGGATTTTCCTCGTTAGTCGCTGAAAATTTAATGAAAGATTATTTCCCCGACGCTACACAAATCAGTTCCGGCGAATTGTTTTTGCCCGACCAAGCCGGACGGAAGCTGCCATTAAGTGTTTTTTGCAGAGCAAGGAAAATAATATTATGAAACTGGCGGCTCCAATTCCTCCTCTTCCTCGTCCTCTTCTTCCGGTTCCGGAGGATTTTGAGGTCCGTGTTTTCTAAAAATCAAGGCACAAAAAAAACCGCTGACTGCGCCCGCTAAATGACCTTCCCATGAAACCGAAGGATCAACGATTTCCGCAATAGGAAACATGTTCCAAACAGTACTCCCGTAGAGGAAAACTACCATCAGCGAAACAGCCATTAAAGGAATATAACGCCGGAAAATTCCGCTGAAAAACAGGAAAAAAGCCAGTGAATAGGTCAATCCGCTGGCTCCGATGTGCCAGGAATCCCGTCCGAAAATCCATGTAAAAAATCCCGACAGAATCCATAAAACCGGAAAAACGCCATATCCCAAATCTTTGTAAAAATAAAACAGACACCAGGATAAAACCAACAACGGCACGCTGTTTGAAAAAAGATGCCTGACGTCGGCGTGAATAAAAGGCGAGGTGATGATGCCTCGCAGCCCATCGATTTTTCCGGGATGAATCCCCCACAGTACCCAGTTAGCGCCCCACACTTTTTCCACAAGCAATACTAACCACAACAGGATAATAAACAATGCGGGAAAAAACAGTGCATAGAGAATCCTCTTTTTTTCAAATTTTAAATTCATTCGTTTTTCCTTGACTTTCACTGCAAATTTATGAAAATAAATAAAAAAACAGTAATTTATTTGTTTATTCTAAAAATATATAGTAATTTTCGTCTTTAAATAAAAAAAACGCAAAACAAAACTCAAAATAAAATAATAAAAGTATGGGCTATTTAAATTTCGATAAAACCCTGCTAATCAATTTGGAAGAATCATTGACGAGGGAAATGTTGCGCACCAATCGAGGAGGAGCTTACCATGCGACCACCATTGTCGATTGTAATACCCGTAAATATCACGGGTTGCTTGTTATGCCGGTTCCGGCTTTGGGGGAAGATAACCATGTGCTTTTATCATCTCTCGATGAAACGGTTATCCAACATGAAGCCGAATTTAATTTAGGCGTCCACCAGTTCGACAATATTCATTTCAGTCCTAACGGGCATAAATACATCCGGCTATACGACTGCGACATTATGCCGAAAACGACTTACCGGGTTGGCGGAGTGATTTTGTCGAAAGAAAAAGTTTTTACAGCTTACGATAACCGGATTTTGATTAAATATACCTTGCTCGACGCTCATTCAAAAACGACTTTACGGTTCAAACCGTTTCTCGCTTTCCGGAATGTGAATAACTTAACCACAGCGAATCCAAGAGCCAGCCGGCATTACGATTTGGTGGAAAATGGCATAAAGACGCGGATGTACGATGGCTATCCCGATTTGTACATGCAATTCAGTAAACCCTGTAACTTCGTTTTTCAGCCTGACTGGTATAAAAATATTGAATATTCGAAAGAAAGGGAACGCGGTTTTCCTTACAAAGAAGATTTGTATGTTCCCGGATATTTCGAGCTGGAAATTAAAAAAGGAGAAACGATTTATTTTTCAGGAGGGGACACGGTGGTCGATCCATCGGTTTTGGAAGATAAATACAAAGAGGAAATACAAAACCGGACGCCGCGTACCAATTTTTACAATTGTTTGAAAAACGCCGCCCAGCAATTTTATCATCGCCCCACCGAAAATGACGCTTACTTAATTGCCGGATATCCCTGGTTCAAAGTCAGGGCGCGGGATTTGTTCGTCTCTTTACCCGGATGCACCTTGTCTATTGACGATCCTGTGCGATTTGAAAAAATTATGACTACCGCCGCTCCCGCCATTCAAAATTATATGAAAAACGGTTCGGGAGATAAAGTGATTAAAGAGATTGAGATGCCGGACGTTTTCCTTTGGGCGATTTGGGCTATGCAGCAATATTCAAAGTCGCAAGGCATCGCACAATGCGGAGAAAGATACGGCGAACTGATTCAGGAAATTATTGATCACATCATAGAAAACAAGCATCCCAACCTGGTTTTGGAAAAAAACGGATTACTCTATTCCGACGGAAAGAACAAAGCGATTACCTGGATGAACGCATCTGTTGACGACAAGCCCATTGTTCCCCGTTCGGGCTATATTGTTGAATTTAATGCTTTGTGGTACAATGCCCTGAAATTTGCTTCCGAATTAGCCGGCGTGCAGGAAAACGCCGAACGGGTTAAACAATTGGATGCAATTGCCGTCAAAACAGGTATTTCATTTGTTGAAACTTTCGTCAACGGCTATGGTTATTTGTTTGATTTTATCGACGGAGGATACGTCGATTGGAGTGTTCGTCCCAATATGCTGCTTGCCATTGCTTTGGATTATTCGCCGTTGAACAAACAGCAAAAAAGGGTCGTATTGAATATCATTACGAAAGAGTTGTTAACGCCGAAAGGAATCCGCTCCTTAAGTCCCAATAGCGAAGGATACCGTCCTTATTATGCCGGGCCGCAAAAAGACCGCGATCTGGCTTATCATCAAGGAACTGCCTGGCCCTGGCTGCTGGGGTTCTACCTGGAGGCTTATCTGCGCCTGTATCAGTTAAGCGGAATATCTTTCGCCGAACGCATGTTAATCGGATTAGACGATGAGATGAACCTGCATTGCATCGGAACATTATCGGAATTATACGATGGAAATCCTCCTTTTCAAAGTGGTGGAGCCATATCTTTCGCCATGAATGTGGCATCTATTTTGCGCATATTGAAATTATTGGAAAGTTATAACGAAGTAATATGAAGGCTTTGATGTTTGGCTGGGAATTTCCGCCGCACATACTGGGGGGATTAGGAACCGCAAGTTTTGGTTTGACACGGGGAATGTCCAAACAATCCGATATGGAAATCACATTTGTCATGCCCAAACCTTGGGGCGACGAAGACCAGAGTTTCCTGCGCATGATAGGCGCCGGTAATACGCCCATTGTGTGGAAAGATGTACCTTGGGATTATGTCAAGCAGCGCGTCGGCAACTATATGAACCCTCAATTATATTATGATTTAAGAAACCATATTTATGCCGATTTCAGTCATTTTCATACCAATGACTTGGGTTGTATCGAATTTTCCGGACGGTATCCGGGTAATCTGCTCGAAGAGATTAACAATTATTCGATTGTAGCCGGCGTCATTGCAAGAACTGTCAATGCCGACATTATTCATTCGCACGACTGGCTTACCTATCCGGCAGGCATTCATGCAAAAACAATTACGGGAAGACCGCTGGTTATTCACGTTCACGCAACCGATTTCGACCGGAGCCGGGGAAAAGTAAACCCGCAGGTATATGGCATTGAAAAAGACGGGATGGATCATGCCGACCATATCATTACCGTTAGTAATCTGACGCGGAATACGGTCATCGAAAAATATCATCAAGACCCCAGAAAAGTAACAACCGTTCATAATGCAGTTGAACCGTTAAGTCCAGAAATAGAAGCAATCGGTTCAAAAAAAGGAACAAAAGATAAAGTCATCACTTTTTTGGGACGAATCACCATGCAAAAAGGTCCCGAATATTTTGTAGAAGCTGCCGCCCGCGTATTGAAAAAAGCCAAAAATGTCTGTTTTGTCATGGCAGGCAGCGGCGACATGATGAACCAGATGATTCGACTGACTGCCCAGCGGAACATTTCCGACAAGTTTCATTTCACGGGATTCATGAAAGGACGGCAAGTGTATGAAGTCCTCAAATCGAGTGATGTTTATGTCATGCCTTCGGTATCCGAGCCATTTGGCATTTCGCCGCTTGAAGCCATGCAATGCGGCGTCCCCACCATTATTTCCAAACAGTCGGGATGTGCGGAAATCCTCAACAATGCAATCAAAACTGATTATTGGGATATTGAAGCGATGGCGGATGCGATGTATTCCATCATTACTTATCCGGGCATGTATGAGTATTTGAAGGAAGAAGGGAAAAGAGAAGTTGATGCTATTACTTGGGAAGATGCGGGGGTGAAGGTGCGGGGGATTTATAATCAAGTGTTAAGTTTTTAGCGAATCCTTTATGTCTTATCTTGAATATGATTGACAAATTTAGGAAAGATACTAAAAGTATAGAAATTTTTTGGTAACTTTGCAGATGAATAATAAGAAGATAAAAAATTATGGCTACGCCAATTAAACCTACACCGATTCTCACAGGTAGAGATGCCCGCCGATTTGAAAAGGCAATGGAAAATGTGCAGAAAATTTCTCCTAAAAAACGAGAAGAAATGCGCAAATCATATGAATGGTTCAAAAGTATTGCAACATTTCCATTATGATTTATGAATATAATAGAGGGTAAAATTTTACAATTGATGCGATTAGAAGAAAGCACGTCTATTTCTTCTTTCAATTGCGGCGACATAGATTTGAATGATTTTTTGTTAAATGATGCAAAGAATTACATTAAGTCAATGCTTGCTGTTACCTATTTATTTAAGATTGATGATGATATTGCGGCTTATTTTTGTCTTTCCTACGACAGTTTGACACGAACAACCGTTTTAACCAAAGAAGAAAAAGCGCTTTGGAACAAGGTCGGGCGAAAAATCCCAAACAGTAAACGACGTAAAACATACCCTGCCGTAAAAATAGGCCGTTTGGCAGTAGCTGAAAATTTCGCAGGACTTGGTATTGGACAGCATATTATCAATACTGTCACAATGATGTATTTGGAAGAAAAACATCACGCGGGATGCCGTTTCATTACCGTAGATGCTTACCGATCTGCATTGCCTTTTTACGAGAAAAACGACTTCCACTATTTAACAACTAAAGATATTGATGAAGATACACGGGCAATGTATTTTGATCTGAAAGCAGTTTAATTTTTTGCATAACTCATTTTATTATAATAAATTACATATAAATGAAAAAAGCAGTAACTTTCGGCGAAATCATGCTTCGCTTAGCCAGCCCCGATTATCAACGTTTTATCCAGTCCAGCCAATTAAACGCCACTTTTGGCGGAGGAGAAGCCAACGTGGCTGTTTCTCTCTCCAATTACGGTATCCCGACCGAGTTTGTCACCCGTTTGCCCAAGAATGATATTGCCGACTGGTGTATTTCCGATTTGCGGAAATACAATGTAGGAACGCAGCATATCGTTCGCGGAGGCGACCGGATAGGTATTTATTTTCTGGAAACCGGCGCTGTCGCCCGGGCATCCAAAGTGATTTACGACCGCGCTAACTCGGCAATTGCACAAATCGAACCAGGGACGATTGATTGGAAAGCAATCTTTCAAGACGCACAATGGTTTCATTGGACAGGGATTACGCCGGCGCTTTCGCAGGGAGCCGCCGATGCTTGTCTGGAAGCCATCCGGATAGCTAACGAATTGGGTATAACCGTTTCCTGTGATTTGAATTACAGGAAAAATCTTTGGAAATATGGAAAAACAGCTTCCGAAGTTATGCCGGCTCTGGTCGAAGGTTGCGACGTTATCTTAGGAAACGAGGAAGATGCGGAAAAAGTATTCGGCATTCATCCCGAAGGTTTTGACGCGGCACAAACCGGCGGCGAAGTAAACGCGCTTGAATTTGAATCGGTTTGCAAACAATTGATGAACCGGTTTCCGCGAGCAAAGAAAGTGATTATCACCTTGCGCGGCTCAATCAACGCCAATCACAACACTTGGGGCGGCTGTTTGTATGCCGGCGGAAAATTATATCAATCGCAACGTTACGACATTACGCATATCGTTGACCGCGTTGGCGGCGGCGATTCGTTCATGGGCGGCTTGATTTACGGTTTAATCAGTTTTCCCAACGACAATCAGCGGGCGCTGGACTTTGCCGTAGCTGCTTCAGCTTTAAAGCATACTGTTTATGGCGATTTCAACTTAGTGACCGTTGCTGAAGTGGAACAACTGATGAAAGGCGACGGTTCCGGCAGGGTCAGCAGATAAATTGACAATTGATAATTGACAATTGATAATTAAAAAACAGTAAATAATTATGGCAAAATACAACAAAATACAGACGCTCGAAGCAATGAGCGCTACCGGTATGGTTCCGGTATTTTATCATTCCGATATCGAAACGGCGAAAAACGTGGTGAAAGCCTGCTACCTTGGCGGCGTAAAAGCTTTTGAATTTACCAACCGCGGCGAATTTGCCCACGAAGTATTTGGCGAACTGAATAAGTTCGCAGCAAAAGAATGTCCCGGACTGATTTTGGGAGTCGGTTCGATTGTCGATGCTCCGACAGCTTCACTGTATATCCAATTGGGAGCGAACTTTATTGTCGGACCCTTATTCAACCCCGACATTGCTAAAGTAGCCAATCGCCGGTCGGTGCCTTATACGCCCGGATGCGGTTCGGTTTCGGAAGTAGGATTTGCGCAGGAAGCCGGTTGCGATTTATGCAAAATATTCCCCGGCGATGTTTTAGGTCCTGCTTTTATCAAAGGATTAAAAGCCCCGATGCCCTGGTCGTTATTAATGGTGACAGGCGGAGTAAAACCCGAAGAAACAAACCTGAAAGCATGGTTCGATGCAGGCGCAACTTGCGTAGGGATGGGTTCCAATCTTTTCCCGAAAGAAGTAATAGCAGCTAAAGACTGGGGAAAGATTACCGAATTATGCAAAAATGCGTTGGCTATTATTAACAGGGTTCGGTAACCGGTTTACTCCAACCGCATCAAAAACTCCGTCAGGTTTTGGTCATGATCAAGTCCCAACTTTCTGCGCAAGCGATAACGAGCCATTTCAACGCTTTTAGTTGAGATATTCAGTAAGTTTGCTATTTCCTTTGAGCTGAATTTCATGCGAATATAAGCAGCCAACTTTAAATCGGCGGGAGATAGATTTTCGTATTGTGAATTTAACCGGATAAGATAATTATCGTATGTTCTGTTGAATTTGGTTTCGAAAATTTTCCATTCTTCCTCCGGGTTTTTATTTTTTTCCACAATTCGTTTCAATCCGCTGATATCAAGAGAAGTCGTTTTACCGGACGATAATTTGCTTATTGCTTCTTCAAATTCATTCACTAAATCGTTCTTGTGAAGCATGGAATCGGTGACACGCAGCAATTCGTCATTCTGCAATTTGATTTCTTCCTGCAGTAGCCGGTTTTCCATTTTTGCCATCTCCTGCTCATGTTTCAAGGAAAGCTGTTGCTTCTGCCGCTGCCATCTTTTTTGGAGATACCGCCTGTAAAAATAGACAAGAATAACAAGTAATAACAAAGCAAGACAAAAACCTTCCCAATCAAGATACCAGGGTGGAAGCACCTGCATTTTCAACCCTTGGGAATAAAACACACTGTTGTTTCCCTCAATAGTCGCTTTTATTTGCAGCGTATATTCTCCTGGCGATAGCTTCGTAAAAGTAATAATGTCATCGAACGACGGCAGGGAATAATATTCGGAATGTCCTTTCAGACGATAGCTGTAACGTATATTTCCATTGTTTTCATAATTCGGCAATGCGAACCGGACATAAATGGGCTTGTGGTTATATGGAAACTTTATTGCATACCGGCTATAATAAGAAAGTTCATGCGGTAGCGGCAGGGAAGTCATTGCATCCGTATAGGTACCTATATCTCTAATATAAACAGGTACGGGCTGCTGGGGAATAGAAATAAATTTTGTGCTAAGAAACGTAAATCCATTCGACGTACAAACTAAAAATTGATCATCCGTCAATCGTTTGACGCTTTCATAACCATTGATCAACTGATTATTCAACAACTCCATGGCGCTGTTTTGAATAATCCGGGCAGTCGGCTTATTGTAATCTTTAATGCAAAAGAAATGATCATCGCCAAAGCACCACATCTCAGCATCAGTAATTTGCAAGCGGTGAAGATTGACAACCGGAGGAAGCAATTTGTTGATAACAGTGTCAGGCAAAAAACGTTTCTTTGTATAGTCATATTGCAAAATAGATTTAGCTGTGAGTAAATATACCTGTCCACTAAAAGAATAGACGCCTCTTGCCAAATCCTTGTCGATGCCGATAGCTTCTAAACGATTCGTAAGATAATTCACATTAGCAAAAGTATCGTCAAATTTCGTCTGAAAAATTCCAACCGTACTGTTGCCGAAATAAATCGTATTATCCCTGTCTTTTGCTAACCAGCCAGCATTATACGGGCAAATCGATTGTTTTTTAACCGTATAGGAATTTCCTTGCTTTTGCAGGATGTACATTCCATCGTACGTGAGAATAAGGAGTGTATTTTCGCCCATCGCCTGAATGGCATTAATCCCGCTCCCCGTATATATAAATTGCCCTTGCGTTCCTGATATTTCATAAAGGCCTTTATTATGGGCGCAAAACAATTTGTCACCGATTTTCTGTAAAAACCAGGCTTGCCCCATTGTTTGAGGCATCAACGTAAATTGAGGCTCATGCAGTGAAGAAGAAAATTCATTTATCGGACAATAAAATAAGCCCTGGTTGGTAGCAAAATAAAATCTGCCGTTATACTCTTCTATTTGATAGACAGAGCCAAGAGCGCCTTTCGTATCCGGAAACGAATAAGCAGGGCTGTTCATTTGCAAATGACAAATTCCTCTGTCCAATCCAAGCCATAAATTATCGGCATTATCACGAAGAAGCGATAAAACGGTATTATTTTCCAGCCCCTTTGATTTATTTATTGTCATCAATATATTTCCGATAGAATCAGTAACAAGCAAGCCATTGAGAATAGTGCCAAAGACCAACCGCCCGCCGGACAAAGTGGCGGTACTGAAAATCAGATTCGTCTTCAAATAGTCGTTACATGGGAATAGACAAGGAGTTATTCTATTATTTTCTAATTTGTAAAGTCCTCTATCCATCGTTGCAATAAGTATAACATCGGAAGACAGGGATTCCATTCCATATACGCAGTCGCCGGTCAACACCTCTCCGCCTGCAAGGGGAATCAACCGATTGTTTACCACTTCCATTAAACCAAGCGCTTTTTCCTGAACAAAAAGCCGGTTACCGGCTGAAAACAGGAATTGAAACCGGTTGGGCGCTTCAATAATTGACAACGATTTGTCTTGAAGATTATATTTGTAGATGTTACGAAAACTGTGAAAATAGACCGCATTGTCGAATAATACGATTTTCCAGATTTCATCATCGGTAAGCGTTAAATTCAATTGTTTAGCCAGCGAGGTATAAGTAAGTTTCCGCGTTAATGAATCTTCTTTCCAGTAGCCGAAATCATTTTGCATCCCGCAATAGATCATGTCATCGTTCGACAGGGCGATGCTTCTCAGCAGCGAAGGCGTGGGATAGAGCTCCCACTGGCAACCGTCGAACTCCAATAATCCCGCCGAGTTGGCAAAATAGAGGAATCCCTGTTCGTTCTGCGCTATTGTCCATGATTGGTTTGCTCCTTTATAATCATTCTTATCATAGAATTTCATTGCCGGAATGCACTTGTTCGACAGTTGAGCGGTTATATCATTTATAGCGGACAACCGCAACGGTTGCATCAACAATAAAAACAGCGAACAAGCCAAATAGTGTGAAATTACATTCATTCAATTCTTAATTTTAATTTTTCAATTCCATCTTCGCAAAGATAACAGATTTAAAATAAAGGTGCAACACTTCTCTCTTCAATAATTTGTTATTGATTTTCCAACATACGGAATCTTGTTTCCTGCTTTGTAGTGTTAAAAAATAATCTTGTAGAGTTTTTGTAGTGGTGGAATATTTGAAAGTTATATATTATTAAATGTATTTTTGTAGATAATTAACATTTATAAAATTTAATTAACTGTAAATTTAAGGTATCTAAAAGTATCTAAAAATAAGCAAAATTTTTTATTTATTTCTGTATGAAAAAAACTTTTACTCTTCTTTTTTTAGCGTTTTTTACGCAACTGATGTTTGGACAGGATTTCCGGTCAGTATCGGGTGTTGTAACTGCGGCTGATGACGGCACTCCCTTAGTAGGCGTTTCAATTGCCGTGCAAGGCACTACGAATGGGACTTTATCGGACGCAGACGGCAAGTTCACCGTAAGTCTTCCTGCGGGGAAATCATTGATATTTTCTTATATTGGTTACGAGCAGCAGGTCGTAGCTGTTAAGAACGAGGCTTTCCTGAACATTGTCATGAAAGTGAATGTGCAAATGTTGGATGAGGTGGTTGCTATCGGCTATGGAACCGTGAAAAAGAGCGATTTGACGGGGGCAGTCGGTTCTGTTTCGGGCGATAAATTGAAAACGGCGCCGGTTTCAGGCGTCGATAAAGCTTTGCAAGGTCGTTTAGCCGGCGTAACAATTAATAACAACAGCGGACAGCCGGGATCGACAGCCACCATTCGCGTGCGTGGTATAGGAACGCTGAACGGCTCTGATCCGGTTTACGTAGTGGACGGTATGATTGTTGACAATATCCAGTTTTTGAGTACCAGCGACATTGAATCGCTGGAAGTGTTGAAAGACGCTTCGGCTCAGGCAATTTACGGTTCGCGCGGCGCGAATGGCGTTATACTGATTACAACAAAGAAAGGTACTTCCGGAAAAAGCAAAATTACGTTTGAGACTTATCTTGGCACGCAAAATGTTTGGAAAACAATGGACGTTATGAAGCGGGATGAATTAGTGAATACGCTTGCTGCTTTTAATGGAACAAAAGACTATTTAGACGCCAACGGCGTAAACGCATGGGTAACTATGTATAAAATGTATAGTTCTGATCTTCACTACCCGTTAATCCAATCCGCCGCTAATCCCAATGCGCTGGATTTAACACAAATTGAGACCAACTGGCAGGATCAAGTGTTTGTGAAAAACGCGCCGATTCAAAACTATTATCTCTCTTTGGATGGCGGAAACGACAAGGGAACCTATATGGCAAGCGCCAACTATTTCGACCAGAAGGGAACTTTGATTGCATCATCTTACAAGCGTTTGACTTTGCGAATCAATTCCTCCTATCAAATGCGCAAGTGGTTAAAAATAGGAGAAAACCTATCGCTTGCTTCTTCTTCAACTTACAATATAAACGGAAATAGTCAGTTTACCGGTATTTTATACAGCGCACTCTCAATGGCTCCATGGGATCCTGTCCGTTATTCGGACGGGACAATATCGGTCGGTCGGCATCCGGCAGATTTAAGCGGCAAATATTCGACGCCCACTTTGCTTCACAATGTTACGAACCCTTTTGTTCTTGCTTATAATGCAAAACCGTATAACAACAATATTGACATTGTAGGCGATGCCTATTTGGAACTAACTCCGATAGAAGGGCTTACACTACGTGGAGATATCAGCATGAAATATTGGGACGGAATAACCCGTAATTTCACTCCGGTAGTAGATGTAACATATCAACCTGTGGATTGGAACAGTGTTAGCTCATCAGTAGGACGTACTATGAATATGACCTACGAAGGTACGGCTACCTATCACAGACTTTTCGATAAAAAACATGATGTAACGCTGATGCTCGGAGCAACTGCCGAAGATAATAATTATTATAAGGTAAGCGCTTCCGGAATAGATTTGACGAATACCGATCCTAAAAACTGGTATGTCAGCAAAACCGCTCGGAATATTTCAACGCCGGATTGGTCGCCCAGTGGCGGGGATGACGTAAGTAAGGAAAGGATGGTTTCTTTCCTTGGACGGTTGCAATACACCTTTAATAACCGCTATTTATTAACCGCCAGTTTGCGAGAAGACGGTTCTTCCCGCCTGATTCGCGGTTATTTTTGGGGTACATTTCCTTCGGTGGCTGCAGCATGGAAAATCAGCGAAGAAGATTTTTTCACACCCTTAGCTAACACTTTCAATTTTATGAAAATACGAGCGGGATGGGGACGTATTGGGAATATACAATCATTGCCTTTAAACACATCTGAAACAGTCTTTGGTCCGACAGACTGGTGGGTAGGTTATCCCATGGGCTATCCCAAAGCCATGGCGAATGGCATGACGCTTCAAGCTGTTCCGGCAATACTTCAATGGGAAAAAACAGACCAGATAGATGCAGGAATTGATTTTGGGATGATCCGCAACAAACTCCAAGGCTCCCTTGATTTTTTTGAACGCAATACGCGCGGTATGCACATGCCCATGCACCCGCCCGGAAATGTAGGATATGCTATGGATCTTCAGGCAAATGCAGCTAACGTTAGAAACCGCGGGGCGGAATTATCACTGACGCATCAAAACAAGATCGGTAATTTGAATTACAGCATTACAGGCAATGTGTCGTACATCAAAAATGAATTGACGGCGCTCAACAATTCCAATCCGTTAGATACCCCGCCTATTTATAATAATGAAGGCTTTCCGCTAAACACCATCTATGTAGTGCAATATGCCGGCGTGTTTAAAAGTCAGGCGGAAATAGATAATTATACTTGGACGGATCCTGCTACAGGCATTACGCAGAAGATTCAACCCAACGCCAAAGTAGGAGACGCTAAATATGTGGACAGGAATAACGACGGACAAATTACACCTGCCGACCGCTACAATGCAGGTAATCCTTTCCCCGATTTTACATACGGATTCAACGGTTCGCTGGAATGGAAAGGAATCGATTTTCAATTCTTTTTACAGGGAGTTTCAGGCAATTCTGTGTATAACTTTTTACGTCAGAATCTTCTGGAAGGTAATGGCACGCTTGGAATAGTTGGTACGCAGATGCGCAATGTATTCCTTCCCGTTCCCGATCCGAACAACCCTGCAAATATGATAAATGGCATGGCAGGTTCCAACGGATCTATTCCCAATCCGACTAATTCGATGGGAGGAGGAGATGCTTATGATAACAGCAGTATATCCAGTCGTTTTGTCGATAACGCTTCCTATTTGCGGTTGAAAGAGATACAGTTAGGTTATACCTTGCCTAAAAAGATTACGGCTCATGCGGGTATTGACCGCTTGCGCTTCTATGTTTCTGCTACCAATTTGCTGACTTTTACAAAATACACGGGTTATGACCCAGAAGTTGGCAATACAGGACAGGGTAATACAGGACAGGATTGGGGAAATTATCCGCAATCGCGTAATTTACTTTTTGGCTTGAATTTAAATTTCTAATTTTTAATTGAATATACTTATGACACCAATAAAATATATTAAATTTTTCTTGATTGCAGTTGGTTGCCTGTTTGTTGCGACTGCCTGCAACAATTATCTTGATTTCCAATACCCGGGTTCAACCTTGGCGAACGATGCTTTCAATACTTCCGATGATGCCGTTGCTGCAGTAAGCTCGGCTTACGGTCCGTTGCAATGGGAATACGGTTACAGCACTTACTTCTTTGAATGGTGGTTCGGCGACGTTTGTTCCGACGACGCCCTCAAAGGCGGCGACCAAGGACTAAATGCCGATTTGGATGCTTACAATTTGGATAATTTCAAAGTAACTGCCGATAACGGAAAATTGGATCCTTTTTATCGTACGCAATACATTGGCGCCTTCCGCTCCAATTTTGCGCTTGAAAATGTTTTGAAAATGGATTCCTCACTGTTTGCAGCAGGCTTGCAAAACCGGCTGATGGGAGAAGCCTATTTCCTCCGCGCTATGTACCACTTTCGTTTACTTCGGATTTTTGGAGGAGTGCCGATTGCCGATCATACCATCCAAGTTCAATCAGAATGGCTGCAGCCGCGAGCTACCGAAGCAGAGACTTATGCTTTTATCGAAGGCGATTTGAAAAAAGCAATTGCATGGTTGCCCACAGCAGACAAATATGCCGCCGCCGATATAGGCCGCGCAACTAAAGGAGCAGCACGCGCTTTGCTGATGAAAGTTTATTTGAACATGGGACGTTTCGACGACGCCAAGCTACAGGGCGACAGCATCATTTCGATCGACCCCTACCGTTATCAATTGGCGGCAGACTACAATCAAAACTTTGATTATCATTATGATAATAATAACAAGGAATCGGTGTTTGATATACAATATATTGATCAAGGTCCTGGCAAAGGTGATTTTCAGACAGGGGGTGTGAATAGTTTCGGCTCTACCCGCTCCAATTTTACGACAATTTATACGCGTCCGATTTGGGCGCCTGCTGCTTCGAACGGAGAGGGATCTCCCAGTACCGTAGCTGCCGGCTGGGGTTGGAATCGTCCGACCCAGGAATTGTACGACGAATTTGAGCCGGGCGATATGCGCCGCGATGCCGCCATCATCAATCCGAGCTACGATTTGCTGCCTGTCCCTGCTGTTGACAACCCAGAATCGGTAACCACGACTGCAATTTATCTGGGCAATCGTTATTCTTCGCGCAAATATGCCGAGATGCTGCCCGATACAACCTTTGTTCTGTTAAATGCCAATTTTCACGGAGAAATCAATCACAAGGAAATCCGCTATTCCGATGTCCTGCTGATGTATGCCGAAGCTTGCGTGAAACAAACGACGCCTGATTTGAATCAGGCAAAATGGGCGCTGGAACAGGTACGCGCACGGGCACGGGCATTTTCGGGCGACGGCAACAATGTGCTGCCTCCTTTCCCGAACTATACCATTCCATTGCAAGGCGTAGGGCAGGACGGAACAAAACAGTTGCAGGACAATGCCGACGATTTGTACCTTGCCATCCAACACGAACGACGTGTGGAACTGGCTATGGAAGGACACCGCTGGTTCGATTTGAAACGCTGGGGCTTGCTCGATGTGGTTATGAATCACTATGAGGCAACCACAAAGCCGTGGATTGGCAGTCTTATGTCGCCCTTCGTAAAAGGCAAAAATGAAATATTCCCGATTCCGACACAGGAAATTCTTTTGAATCCTATGCCGCAAAATCCTGGATATTAACATTATAGAAAGATTTTTATATGAATTATTGTATTATTTATTAACAAATTAAAATTTATTTTTTATGAAAAGAGTATTTACTTTTATTGCAGTCGCATTATTGGCTTTGTGCGTAAAACCGCTTCACGCTCAAGTTGCTGATAATTTTGATTTTGAACAGGCAACCAACTATTATTTGCTTGTATTGGATGCCAGTACTGAAGCTAACTGGTCGGATGTAATAGACCCTAACATTGTTCAGGATTTGCGAATCAATGGTTCTTATGCTGATGCTGCCGCCGGTACTTCTACTACCGGCTCTTACTTTCTTGACATTTGGTTTGGCGGTACTGACCCTACATACGCAATAACCCCGTCACAGTCTTTATCAGGTCATGGCGCATTTGATAATCCAACCTATTTTGATTTTACGGCGCAAAGTGTTGGATGGGGCGGCGGCGGATTTCAAGCGCTGGCATCACAGACTCCTCCTCCGGTTGATTTTACGGCAATGACTGACGACTACCGTTTCCACATGGACATTAAAAAGACAAATTCGTTTCCGTGCAGAATAAATGTGTTTGGAACCGGCGATGCAACTGGGGCTTCCGATGGCACCAAGAAAGCGCAGTTTATTATAGGTGATCCTACGGCAACTCAAGTTTATGGAGATGCCGGAATTTTGCAGAATCTTACGCCGAATTTTAAGGTTAACACATGGCAAGTAATCGACATCCCTGTTTCGCAATTGAAAACCATGTATGTGGAGAATGGTTCTGCTCAGCCATGGGATAACCGCGCTCCTTTTACCGGTTATTATTTTGAATATGAGTTTGGATCCGATAATGGCAATAATTTGTCGATTGATGGAGTCTTCTTTTACAAACCGGTCGGTACAGGTATTAAAGATGTGAATGCCAACAATAAGTTGAGCGTTGTGGTTACAAATCAAACAGTGAGCGTACTCAATGCAACGGGTCCCATTGATGTCTATAATCTGGCGGGAATCAAAGTGAAAACTTCTGCCCAACCGACATTCGGCGTGGATGAAGTGAGCAAAGGAGCCTACATTATCAAATCGGGTAATGCGGTAGCTAAAGTGATTATTAAATAAAATAATGAAAATAAATCCGTCATTGCGGGGAGAAATGGCGAAACAACCTCGCAATGACGGAAATTTAAAAATATGATATGAAAAAATATATCGTTATTCTATTCATTAGCTTGCTGGGCTTCGCTTTTGCAACCCACGCACAAACCAAAAGTTTCAAGAGAGGGGTTGCATTTAACAATCTGACCGAACAGCAACTTGAATTGTTGTCGCCCGGAGTTTCATGGGCTTACAATTGGGGATTGTCGGTAAGCAATTATACCAATTTTGAAAATAATGGAATTGATTACATCCCGATGGAATGGGCAAATATCAACGTAACGAATACCCGTAATTTCTTAACCGCCCACCCCGAAATAAAGTATATATTGGGTTTCAATGAACCGAATCTTGCGGATCAGGCAAATATGGCTCCTCAGACCGCAGCGCAACTATGGCCTAATTTACAACAAATTGCACAGGAATTTAACCTAAAGATCGTCGGGCCGGCAGTCAATTACAGCGCTACTTATGATCCGTTTCAATGGTACAACGATTTTTTTGCCGCCTGCCCCGATTGTCAGGTGGACTATGTTGCAGTCCATCTCTATATGACTTCTGCAAGCTCCATACAAAGCAATTTAGCAAAATTCAAGCAATGGGGCAAACCGATTTGGTTTACCGAATTTTGCATTTTAGACAATACAACAACTGTTGCAGCTCAATCACAGTTCATGGTACAAACGCTTAATTATTTGGAAACAGACCCCGATATATTCCGCTATTCATGGTTTAAGGCAGACGGCGGATCCAGCAGCTGGAGTCTGTTCAACAGTTCCGGAGCGCTGACGCCTATAGGCGAAATTTATACCCACATGTCGTCTTATGACAGTACCTATTATTTCACAACAGACCAGCAGATACCTGCGACACAGTATCTACGCATGAATGGAGTTAATATGGAAAAAACAACGGACGAATCGGGATATATCAACCTTTGTGGAATGGGAACTTCCAGTTGGATGGATTATAATGTCGATATTCCGGAAGATGGGGAGTATAACATTTTTTTCCGCAACAGCACAGAATATGCAATTGATAATTCGGTAATCGATATTTCCGTGAACGGAACAACCGCCGGAACAATGAATTTTGTCCAGCAAGGACAGAATATTTGGAACACGCAATCGTGCAAAGCTACATTCACACAAGGAAAACAAACCATCCGGCTTCATTTCACCAGAAATGGCTTGAGGCTTAACTGGTTCTCCATCACAAAAAGCGACTCTCCCCCCACCACAGGAATTGAATCCCCTCTCGCCAATGATGTGAAAGCCTACCCAAACCCTGTCAGCGACATGCTTAACTTGCAAGTCCCGCCAAACACGCTTGTAAACCTCTATAATATTTGCGGAAATAGCGTGTATTCGGGCAAAAGCCCGAACACAATCAACATGAGCGCTTTCCCTCAGGGAGTTTATATCCTCGACATGCGCTTTGAAAACGGAGGGCGGAAAGTTGAAAAAATTATCAAAGAAAAGTGAAACATTTATTATCCATATTGCTTTGTCTTTCGATTGTTTGCTCCCTTCCGGCGCAAACGCGCAGTCCCAAGCGCGGTGTCAGTTTTGATTTTAACAACAATGCCGATCTCAGCGCTCTTCAACCCGGAACATCATGGTTTTATAATTGGGGAACGACTCCGAATGCCAATATAGTCGATTCATATAACAGCATTTATGGCTATGAGTTTTGCCCGATGGCATGGAACGGAGGATATAACGCAAGCGCTATCCGCTCGTATGTCCAGGTGCATCCCGAATGCAAGTACATTCTGGCTTTTAACGAGCCTAACCTGACCGATCAGGCGTACATGACTCCCCAACAGGCTGCCTCAGCCTGGCCTGCATTGAAAGCGCTGGCGCAGGAGCTGAACCTGAAAATCATTTCGCCGGCTTGCAACTACAGCGGCTGGGCGCAATACGGTTCGCCTCAATTGTGGTTTGACGCATTTTTTAAATTGGTCGATATTAATGATGTAGATGGTATCGCTATCCACAGCTATATGGGCTGGTCGATTGCCACGCTCGGTTATGTGGAACAATATTACCAGCTCTACAAAAAACCGATTTGGTTGACGGAAGTTTGCCAGTGGGATAATTTTAATACCAACCAGGGAGGAACCGCTTTGCAGCAACGACGGGAAATGATTGACCTGATAGATTCACTGGAGCGTACCGGCCATTGTGCAAGATATGCATGGTTTATTCCAAGACGGGACGAATATACAACGCCAACCTATCCTTACATGGAATTATTAACCAATGCCAATGGCACGGAAAAAGGCGTCCTGACCGAAACCGGTCAGGTGTTTACCTACATGTCGTCTTACGATACAACTTTCTACCACGACACGGATGTTTGTATAGAAGCCGAACAGTATATCTACAAAAGCAAGGGCGTTTATCTGGAACAGACTTCCGACACGGCAGGCATTCTCGACATATACGACTATTCCAGCAACGACACGCTTACTTATAATGTGAATGTGCCGGAAACGGATACTTATACGGTTCGCCTGCGGATGCTGTCGAACGTAAATTCAACGTTGAATATTACTTCCGCTGCAGGAACCGTTTCGCAGACGGTTGCAAGTACTTCAAACGTTTGGGCGAATCAGGAATTTCAACTGGCTTTGAATGCGGGGAAACAGCAAATCTCATTCAAGATAACTTCGGGAAGTCTGCTGCTGAATTATTTCGTGATTACGAATACCGGAGCGACGCCCAATCCCATGCCTAATCCGCCCGGAGGTATTCCTCCCCCTCCGCCGCCCGTCGGAGATAACTTGGCGCTTAACAAACCGATTGTATCAGCAAGCGCATCCACTGATTTAGGAGCTGCAAAGCTGGCTGTCGATGGAGACCCCGCCACCCGTTGGGAAAGCAAACATGGCGAAGACAACAAGATGCTGACGCTTGACCTTCAAAAAGATGTGGCAATATCCGACATCCTGATTAATTGGGAAGGAGCTTATGCCGCCCAGTACACGGTAGAAATATCGACCGACAGCGTACAATGGACGCAGGTTTACAGCACGACAAGCGGCGCCGCTGGCGTGCAGCGGATCACGTTGAGCGATACTCCCGCTGGGCGTTACCTGAGAATTAACTGCATCAAGCGGGGAACCGTCTATGGATTTTCAATTTGGGAAATTGAAGTGTACGGAACGATAATTGATTTGAATCATATAGCAGATGTGAAACAGGAAGCGGTATCCCTGTATCCCAATCCGGTAAAAGACAGATTGTATATCCGTCCGGAAGATAATATAACAAGCGTCGTTCTTTCGGATATTAGCGGAAGACGCCTGTTTGAACAGCACAATGCAAGCGCTGTGGATATGACCGGTTATACATCCGGAATATATTTGCTTACGATCCATTATACCAATGGCGAAACAACAGAAAGAAAAGTGATTAAACGATAAAATAGTAAATGATAAAATGAAAAATCTATTTGTACTGTATTTATTCCTGACCGCTTCCCTGCTCCCCTCTTTTGGACAGACAGGCGACTATCACCTGGTGTGGCAGGATAATTTTGACCAGGGCGCGTTGGATCAAACGGTCTGGACTATTGAAGTGAACGGCGATGGCGGAGGAAATCAAGAATTGGAATACTACCGGGCAGAGAATGTGACTTTGGGCATAGACCCCGTTTCGGGCGACAGTTGCCTGATTCTTACCGCTAAACAGGAAAATTACGGAGGTCATGTATGTACTTCCGGAAGGTTGAATACGAAGAACAGGATGAGTTTTAAATACGGGAAAATAGAAGCCCGCATCAAACTCCCCCAAACAGGAAATGGCTTGTGGCCTGCATTTTGGATGATGGGAAACGATTTTGACCAGGTTGGATGGCCTAAATGCGGTGAGATTGATATTATGGAAATGGGTAGTAACAGCGCATTTAGCAGAGGTACTCAAGACAAGTATTTCAGCGGTTGGTTTCACTGGGGCGAAACATGGAATAATCATCCGAATTGGGGTTTGGCTTCTACATCAACCTATGGTTTGCAGGACGATTTTCATCTATGGACATTGGTTTGGGATCCAAACGCAATAAGTATGTATCTCGATTTGGACAAGTACCCCGATAATAAACCCTATGTCACAATGAACACCTACAAAGCGAATCCCGTTCCCGGAGACGCCGCGTATTATTTCAACAAACCCTTTTTCGTCATTCTAAATTTGGCGATAGGCGGACAATTCACCGGAATCACGGGAAATGGCAATATCGGTCAGATAACCGCATTTGCCAAAGCGTCCGACGGCGAGCCTAAAATGTATATCGACTACGTCAAAGTCTATCAAAAAGGCGATGCAGGCGAATCCTATACCGGTCCCGCGCTGAAAGATCCAACAGCTATAAAACCTGTTGCGTCCCAGCAGTTCAACGTCTCTTGCAACGCCGGCGTTTTATCGGTAGAAGGCAATGCGACGCCTGCAAAGATGGTTTTGTATAACCCTGCCGGCAATATAATGATGGAAGTGAAAGGCGCCGGTTCGGCTAACGTGTCGAATCTGGCCGCCGGACTATACATCCTTAAAATACAACCGGTTTCGGGAAATGAAGAAGTTTATAAAATAATGATTAATGTTTAATTAAAAAAATGTGTGTTATGAGAAAAATTATTACAACAGGTTTGTTCCTGCTATCTATTTTGATGGCATGGAATATGAAAGCTCAAAGTAGTGAGTTGTTGATTGACGACTTTGAGAGTGGAAACAAAGGCTGGGCGGTAGTTTCATGTTACTACGACATTAGAACAAATCCGCACAAGGAAGGTATTAATACCAGCGCCCATGTGCTGTTTACCAACCGGGGAACCGGAAACGACAATTGGTCGGGAGCCATTTTATCTGCAACAGCCCTGTCGGGAAGTCCGATAACCGGATACCGGTATTTGCATGCCAAAATGTATCGTAACAATGCGAATAACCCGCAGCTGAAAATAACGGACACCAATGGAGCTCCGGAAATTAATCCCATGTCGGGAATAACCATTGTTGCAAATAAATGGCAGGATGTTGTTTTTGACATCGGCGCTAATCCTGTCGATTATGTGATGTTTATGGTTGACCGGACAACGCCGTTGGCGGCTGAAGCCCAGTTGCTCGTGGATGATATTGCATTGAGCAACGACCCGACGCCCAGGGAACCGGCAGTTATCGGTTCGATGATTGAAACAGACGTCCCTGTGTATCCGCAACGCGATGGAGCCGCTCCAGGAACTGCTACCGGAAGTACGTTCGATTTTAAAGTCGTTACCGTTGATGCGACAACCTATGCTTGGACTAATGTGCATGGATTGAATATTGCGAATAATCCATGGTCTTCTCAATACCGTTACTGGTCAACGACAGGTTCAAAAACCGAGAATAACTTGCTCTCACGCGTGGCAGGTACGCAAGAAACGTATGGTTCGACCACTACTCCTCAGCCGAATAATCCTGTAACAATTACTTTCCTTCAGGAACAAAGCAATGTGTTTTTTGAAACTGATGATTTTACCTACGATAACACCATCGCAAACAGCGCAGATGCAAGCGACAAGGAAGCGCCCGCGCTTGCCGATCCTACTGTCGTAAGCCAAACGGGAACCCAGCTCAACCTTTCGCTCTCGGCTACCGACAATTCGGGAAATTATTTCTATTACATCAAAGATGGAGCAAACAATTTCTCACAAGTGTCGTTTCTCGACAATGTGACCTTGAATTTGACGGCAGGGATTAATTACAATTTCTCAATTTATGCCGTCGACTTTTCGGGCAACATGAGCGAAGCAAAAACTGTTAGCGTACAAGGCGTTGAAGCTGTATATTTTACCGAAGGCGTTGCACAGGGAATTTCTTTCAAATTAGACAGCCGGTCGCTAACCGAACTGAAAATTGAATGTACTTCTAATACCGCTGATTTGATTGGCGACGCTTTTGTAAAATTGGAAATAAATGGCGTGCAGGTAATGAATGGAGGAGATGTTAAGGAATGGAAACCGACAATCGACCAAAATACCGGTACGAGTACGTATCAGATAACCGTTCCTGCCGCTGACATTCCGGGTTGGGCGGAAGGAGCTGTTCTTACTTTGAATCTCGGTTATATTACTATGCCTATCGGCGACTGGGGTCATTATGTAACTGATAATAGCGTGATTACCGCTGGGGAATACAACGGCTTGCCCATTTTGCACAAAATAGGTACAGGGGTAGATATAAACAGCGAAGAGCCTCCAACGCCTCCAACTTACGAATGCAATGGAACTGATATTTTATCGGGCGTTGATTTTCAATTAGCGGCAACAGATGACGCTACACTTGGACTTTTTTTTGCTACAGGCAATAGCTGGACTCCATCAACAAATTATACGGCAGCATGGGATAACGCTACGGGTACGTTAGATCTTCATTTAGGCGATGCCACTACTTTAGATTGGCAAGCTCAATTTCCTCTTAAATGTACTTCGCAAACCTTAACTTCGGGCAAAACATACTTTGTCTCTTTTGAGATCAAAACCAGTGTTGCATTGCCTCGCGTATATATGAAGCTGCAAACAGCAACGGATGGTAATCATTTTATTGAATTTCCGGCTTTTAGCCTTCCTGCCGGAGCAGATACAATTATGAGTGGTCTTTCAACGAGTACCGCTAATGCTTTTGATGCAATCCTGTTCGATTTCGGAGGAAATCCTGCTAACGCAGATATAACTATTTCAAACATAACAGTTTGCGATGATTATGTTGTCGCCGCAGCAAAACCCGTTCCCGTAACGTTAAAGGTGGTCGATCAATCGAAAGGCGCAATAACCAACAAGGTGGATGATAACAACGAAACCAACATCTTTTGCTGGATTGATGACAATTTGAAATCACAAAATCCACGTACCCCCAATGATTGGTGGTATCCAATGTATGACGAGTCAGGTGTAACTCCTAACGGTCAATTGATTAAAGGGGATGCCGACTGGACATGGGAAATTACGCTGAATGCACTGCCGGGTACGTATAAATGGAATCCGGAAGCAAAGACTTTGGGATGGAATCCAATTAATCCCAATATGTATGCTTATACCGGAGACGATGCTGATAATAACTTTATTTTCACCGTTTCCGAAACAGGAGAAATTTCAGGACATACGCAACTGGTTATTCCGGCGCCTTCCAGTGGCCCTACCGAACCGGCAACGCCAACCCGCGATCCGTCGAACGTGCTGTCTGTTTATTGCAACGCTTACACCAATATAGCCGGCATCAATTACAATCCGGGTTGGAATCAGCCTACGCAAGTTAATCCAAATTATGCGGTAGGAAGTTCCACTTTGCTGCAATATACGAATTTCACTTATCAAGGCACCGAATTTCCCGACCAGAACGTAACGGATATGACTTATTTGCATATTGAAGTGTGGAGCCCGACGGCATTTACAACCAATATCTATCCGATCAGTCATGATCCGGCCGACGATACCAAATCATACCCTTTGGCATTGCAGGCAAATCAATGGAATGTGTTCGATATACCACTGACGGCGTTTGCCATACCTCAATATTCGATTTGGCAATTTAAATTCGACAACGGAACAGGAAATACATTTTATATTGCCAACTGGTATTTCTACAACGAAAATACAACGCCCGATACGGAAGCTCCAACCAACTTTACGGCAACCAAAGGCGCTGTTACGAAAAATTCAGTCGAATTGCTCTTGAATGCGGATGATAATTCAGGCGCCGTATTTTACACTGTTAAATATGGTACTCCGGTTCAAACGGTAGCAGTTGGCGGACAATCGGGCGTTCAACGCAGCTATCTCGTATCCGGACTGAACGACAATGCGGATTATACGTTTACGATAACCGTAAAAGACAGAGCGGGAAATGCCAATCCAAACACGCTTACCGTAAATGCAACTACTCCGGTAGATCCGCTGGCTCAACCAACGACAGCCGCTCCGACCCCTACGGCTCTGGCAGAAAACGTTATGTCGGTTTTCAGTAGCGCATATACTACTCATAGTGCATTTAACTATGGAAATTGGCAACAAACGACAACGCACTCTACCGTACAAATAGCAGGAGTCAATACCTTGAAATTAGAAAACTTTAATTATCAGGGATTTGAATTTGTAGGAGCAGGCGGCGTTTGGGATATAAGCGGAATGGATTATCTGCATGTCGATGTTTGGACTCCAAACCTGACCGCTTTCAGTTTAGCTGTCAGTGGAGGATTAACCGTAAATTGCGTTCCGGTGAATATAGAGCAATGGAATTCGTATGATATTCCGTTGACAGCCCTTGCCGGTGGAACTTTGGATTTTACCGATGTTCAGGTAATGCAATTCAACGGAACGGGTCCCGTACCTGCCGAAAATACAGCTTATTTAGAAAATATTTATTTCTACAAAGATCTGACAGGAATTTCTAATGCAGCCATAAATAATGCCACTGTAGTAGTTGGAGGAAAATCATCTCTTTCCGCCACATTTAACGGCGCGGCAACTGTTTCCGTTTATTCGGTTCAAGGTGTGCTGATAAAGAAAACTTCTGCTCAAAGCGCCTTTGAAATCGGCAATTTGCCGGCAGGAATTTATTTGGTGAAAGTCAACAACAGCGTCTATAAAGCGATTGTAAAATAACTGGATAGATAGCGAGTAATTTTTTATAAACTGCCCCCCTCTAAGTCGAACTTGGAGGGGGCATTTTATTTAAAACAAAATATTATACAGTAAGTGAACAAAAGACTGCACCACGTTTTGTAGTGTTAAAAAACAATCATGTAGAGTTTTTGTAGAGGTAGAATATTTGAAAGTTATTCGCTATTAAGTGTATTTTCGTATAAAATTAACATTTATTATTTTTTATATGAGAAAACGCTTATTGTTTGTATTACTTATCTTACTTATTACAGGTAAGATAGCGGCGCAAAACATTACCGGAACTGTGGTTGATGCACAGAAAGAACCCATTCCGGGCGTTAGTGTTGTTGTCAAAGGCGCCAATAATGGTACAGCTACCGATACTCAAGGCAAATTTGAATTGAATATTCCGGACGCTTCTACCAAAACATTGGTTTTTAGTTATATAGGCTACAAAACCCAAGAGCTGGCGATAGGTCAAAACGCCAACTTCAATATTGTGCTGGAAGAAGACACCAAGTTGTTGGATGAAGTAGTCGTAATTGGTTACGGAAGCGTCAAACGGAAAGATCTGACGACAGCCGTTTCAACAGTTACGAATAAAGATGTTGACGAGCGGCCGATTATTTCAACAGCTCAAGCCATACAGGGGAAAGCGGCAGGAGTTTCGGTCATGCAGCCCAACGGTGCGCCCGGAGGAGAAACGAGCATTCGAATACGGGGAACGGTTTCGTTCAACGGTAGTAATGAACCTTTATACGTTGTGGACGGAGTGCCGGTAGATAATCTCAATTTTCTGTCTCCAAACGACATAGATAATATACAAATTTTGAAAGACGCCTCTTCGGCGGCTATCTACGGTTCGCGGGCTGCAAACGGAGTAGTCATCGTTACTACAAAAAGCAATGCCCAGCGGACATCCAAAATCACATTTGGCGCGCAAATGGGATTTAACCGTTTGTCTAATCCGATTCAATCGTTGAATGCCGCAAACTACAAAGACTTAATGGATGAAATCAGTCCGGGTTCTGTTCCTTCAGGAACGACAGATTTGACAAACTGGTATGATGAAGTTTATAAAACAGGCGTTACGCAAAATTACCAAGTATCCGTTGCTGATGGAAATGATAAATTACGGTATTATCTATCCGGCGGTTATTTGAATGAGCAGGGAATTATAACCTCAGCCTTTTTCAAACGCTATTCGTTCCGTGCAAATGTTAGTAATCAAATACGTAAATGGTTGAATATTAGCGCCAATGTTTCGTATTCCGACAATCTGAACAATGGAATAAAAACCGGCAACGGTTCGAATCGGGGCGGCATCGTTCTCGCTATCGTTAATTTACCGACCAGCATGCCTGTGAAAAATGCCGACGGTGTTTATAACCGTGTTTTTTATGGACAAAATATTGTTAATCCGATAGAAGACCTGCAAAACGGAAAGAATAACAAAAACCGTGAGAACCGGTTGATTGCTTCCGGAAATGCGCTGATTACCTTCGCGCCGGAATTAAACTTCAAATCCACTTTTACATTAGACCGGAGAAATGCGTTGAATACGAGCTTTACCTCGCCGGTTCACGATCCGGGGTACGATGTCTGGGGTTCGGGAAACGATAACCGCAACATGAATACGGTAACAACTTTTGATAATGTTTTGACATATAATAAATCATTTCAAAAACACGGACTTGAAGTCATGTTAGGTTCTTCATGGACCAATTCCGATTATTCCAATAGCTGGATTAACGGTTCCAATTATTTAAGTGGCGATATACAAACCTTAAATGCTGCCAACAAAATCGCATGGGATAATACCGGTACCGGAGGCTCCCAATGGGGAATTATGTCCTACTTTGGGCGGGTAGCCTATAACTACGACAGTAAATATTTACTGACTGCTAATATGCGCGCCGACGGTTCATCAAAACTTGCTCCCGGTCATCGCTGGGGCGCTTTTCCTTCGGCTTCTGCCGCATGGCGCATATCTTCCGAATCATTTATGAAAGATTGGACTTGGCTCAATGATATGAAAATACGTGGCGGATGGGGTCAAACCGGTAATCAATCCGGACTTGGCGATTATTCGTATCTACAGAGTTATAGCATTCAACGGCAGCAGTGGTTCGATACAGGTATGGGCAATGCAGTCCCTCTCATTAATCCAAATTCTCTTCAATCTTCAGTTGAATTAACATGGGAAACAACAACTCAATCGGGAGCCGGATTGGATTTAACACTCTTGAAAAACAGATTGACAGTGACAATGGACTATTATTACAAGCTGACTACCAATATGTTGATGAATGTAGATCTTACTGCTACTCCTGCAGCGCTTTATAGTCCTAATATTAAACGCAATGAAGGGACAATGACAAATAAAGGATTTGAATTTTCGATTAATTCGCGGAATTTGCAAGGAAGTACATTCAAATGGAATACAGATTTCAACATTTCTTTTAATCGGAATAAGTTGACAAAACTTGAAACGCAACAGCTTTATTTTGATGCTGCTACCAGTGATGTTTTATATGGAGCGCAAATCGTGCGTAATCAACCGGGACGCCCAATGGGCGAATTTTATGGATACATCAGCGATGGCGTCGATCCTGAAACCGGAGAGTTAAAATACCGCGATTTAAACAAAGACGGTAAAATTACTTCTTCAGACTGTACCTATATTGGCAATCCCAATCCTGATTTTATCTATGGAATGACAAACACATTTTCATGGAAAAATCTGACTCTGAATATATTCCTTCAAGGCACTTACGGAAACGATATATTCAATGCTTCCAAAATAGATACGGAAGGGATGTACGACTTAAAAAATCAATCGGTTGCCGTATTGAATCGCTGGCGAACGCCCGGACAGGTTACCAGCGTTCCGAAAGCCCAGTTTGATTTAAGACCTTCTACCTATTTTATCGAAGATGGAAGTTATCTGCGCGTAAAAGATATTACGCTTTCTTACAACATTAAAGGCAATCTTTTGAAAAAATGGGGCGTAAGCCGGTTGCAGCCTTATTTCACGGCGAATAACCTGCTGACATGGACAAAATACACGGGGATGGATCCCGAAGTGAATCAATGGGGCGATAACGGTCATGTGCAAGGGATAGACTGGGGCACTTACCCGCAGAGCAAATCATACATAGTTGGAGTTAATGTAGAATTTTAATTAAGGGAAAAGATTATGAAACTAAAATATTTGTTTTTATACGGCTTATTGCTTGTTGCCGCTTCATGTTCATTGAACTACAATCCGGTGGACACTTATTCCAGCGTAACGCAAGGAGTGGACAGTTTAGGCAATGCCGCTATCTTAAAAGATAAAGCCGCCGTTTTGAATCAACGGCAAATCCTTTATAATATAGTGAGAGACGGACAGGAATATTGGTGGCTTGATATATTATTACTTGCCGAAACCCATTCCGACAATGCGTACGCAGGACAGCCGGGTAATCAAACAACCCCGTTTGAAGTCAATTCAATCGATGGCGCTAATCCCAACCTGCTGCGAGACTGGACAGGATACATGAGCGATATTTCATCAGCCAATGTCTTGATTTGCAACATCGACAGCGTGAACGATCCCACATTGACTGCCGTCGAACGGGAACAATATAAAGCGGAAGGAAAAATTTTCAGGGCGTTGATTTATTTCGATATGGCGCGTATTTGGGGAAATGTCCCTTTGGTAACTAATTCGATAACAACGAATATCACCTCCGAAAATTTATCGGAACTTTATCCCACGCTTTTCCCGCCGCAAACCGATGAAAAAACGGTCTATCAACAAATCGAAAAAGACTTGCTGGATGCGTTGGTTTCTGCGCCGGATAATAACCCTTCGGATAAAACCGTATTTTCCAAATCGGTTGCCCGCGCTTTATTGGCAAAAATATACGCTGAAAAACCATTGCAGGATTATGATAAAGTCATTCAATACTGCGATGAGCTAACTGCCGACGGATTTGGTTTAGTGAGCGATTTTAGCGATTTATTCGGCGTAAATTTAAAGGATCCCAATTCACCTCCGGGAGCAAATAATCAAGCTATCGATGCACAAGCCCGAAATACCAAAGAATCCATTTTGGAAGCGCAATATTTTACCGGAAGCGGAAATTGGGTTACCTGGATGTTCGGACGACAAATGGATAACTGGAATTTTAATTTTATTTGGGCAAAATGGATCACTCCTTCCCGCGACTTAGCGGCAGCGTTCAAAAACGAAAACGACACCAAACGCTTGAACGAATCGGTTGTGTATTATCCCTGCGGTTGGAATATTTATTATCCTGCCGATAATTATGCGTTTATGTATAAATGCCGTTCTGGATTCAACAGCATTATCCGGTACCGTTATGCCGATATTCTGTTGCTGAAAGCCGAAGCGCTGATTCTGGGAAAAGGCGATTTGGATGCCGCCGCCGCAATCATTAATCAAATTCGCGCTCGCGCCGGTTTAAGCCCGTTGCCTGTTTCCGTTACCGGCAGTAAAGATGCAATGATAAACGCTTTGTTGAAAGAACGCCGCCTTGAACTGGCTTTCGAAGGACAGCGCTGGTTCGATCTGGTTCGTTTGGGCAAAGTAGAATCCGTACTGAATAATCTGAAAGATTCGGGAAAACCGGCATTGGTATATCCTTATACCCAGTATTCCTATAAGCTTCCTATTCCGCAGAATGTGCTTGATCAGAATCCGAATTTCGTTCAAAATCCCGGATATTAACTATTTAATATGATTAACAGATGAAAACAATATATAAAATTACAGTTTGGGGAGTTTTTATCGTATCGCTCTTTACTTCCTGTAAAGGAGATCTATATGACAAATCATATACCATTTCCTCTCCGGAAATATCTTCAGCGAATATAACTCCTGCTACTTTCACATTTGGTGATACTATAACACTTACGGCGACACTATCCGATCCTGAAACCCCGCTTGCTACTTTAGATATAAACATAATAGCAAACAATCAATCTATTTTCTCTCAAACGGTTCAGGTCGGAGGAAACAGCAATGAGATAAACTTGCAAATTCCTGTGCCATTGGTAAATAATCTTTCGGATAATGCTGATGTAAAAGTTATTTTAACATTGAAGAATACATTGAAAGGCGAAATAGGACAGGAAATAGACGGATTAACCGGTAAACGTCCGTATTTTGCTCAACTCTATCTGGTAGAAGACAACGGAACTGTATATACGCTTACTCCGAAATCAGGGAACAAAGATCAGTATGACGCCGGTTCAATCGTTTTGCCGAAATCGTTCAGCTACCGGATTGCCCAAAAGATTACGCCTGATAATCAAATCGACTATTCAGGAATGGTATGGGGAAATAATAACGGACAAATCCGATTGGTAAACGAAACGGGGTCTTCTGCCTTTGCATACGTGAACGGCGATTATACAACCGGTTTCGTTTTTGATGATTTCGCATTTACCGTAGCTTTGAATGGCGCAAATTACATGCCCGGCGATCTGCTGTTTGATAATTTTGAGAATCCGGTTACCATCAACGGAGAGGATTTTAACAAGTTATCCGTTTCACTCCAGAATGGACAGATACTGACGGTTTTCCCGATAGACGCCGTTTATAATGTTGATTTTTTTGAACGTACAGGCGCTAATACAGTTAAATTTCTCGGCGAAACGGGAAGTTATGATTTGTACTACAGCGCGATGCGTAAAATTGTAATTGCAGGCGTCGCCAATCCTGCCTATCCGGATTATTTGTTGATGGCGGGACAGGGAATAGGTTATCCTGCCAAAGTCTCCGGCATTACGATAGAGCATACAGGATGGGGATTCGATAACGTAATGGAATATATCCTGTTCAGGAAAATAGCCGATAATGTGTTTCAGGGAACCGTAATGATTCACTCATTGGTTGATGCCTGGGCGTTCAAACCTTTCAAAAATACGGGCTGGGGCGGCGAAATACAAGCCAATACCGTGACATTTACCGGCGAGCCTGTTCTTGGAGGAGATAATACCAATAACAACTGGCAACCGACCGGCAACCTCGACCCCGCTCAAGCCTACCGGATAACGATTGATCTGAATAATAATACAGTAAATACCGTCAAATATACATTGCCATAATATGAAATCAATTTTTAATATACAACTGTTTGCATTATTTGTCCTGCCGGCAGTATTTTCCTTAACTGCTTGCGGAGACAGCGGTAAAAATATCCCCGACGGCCCCGGTACGGGAGGAGATACGGGAACGAAGAGCGATGTGACAATTTACGTTACAACTGCCGACCGAATGTTTGATTTTAAAAAGGACTCGACGAACTTCAGTACTACGCAAAACATGTCGCCAAGTACCATTTTCCTCGCTCCTACCCAGCGGTTTCAGACTATGGACGGGTTTGGGGCGGCAATAACCGGTTCTACCGCTTACAACTTGTTGAAAATGGCGCCTGCCGACCGTACCAAGTTCCTGAAAGAAACGTTTTCGGTAACGGATGGAATGGGATACAGTTATGTCAGGGTTCCTATCGGCTGTTCTGATTTTTCGTTAAGCGAATATACCTGTTGCGATACGAAAGGAATAGAAAATTTTGCGCTGACTTCGGAAGAGAATAATTATATCATTCCCGTATTGAAAGAAATCCTGGCAATAAATCCGGATGTAAAAATACTTGGTTCCCCCTGGACCTGTCCGCGTTGGATGAAAGTAAACAACCTCGCCGATTTGCAACCGTATAATTCGTGGACGAGCGGACATCTGAATCCCGCTTATTACGCCGATTACGGAACGTATTTTGTGAAATGGATACAAGCCTTTGCGAATGCAGGGATTACCGTTTATTCCGTTACGCCGCAAAACGAACCGCTGAACGATGGCAATTCCGCATCGCTCCATATTGACTGGAATGAAGAACGCGATTTTGTGAATAACAGTCTTGTTCCCGCTATTAAGGCTGCCGGTCTGAAAACCAAAATTTATATCTGGGATCATAATTACGACAATGTTTCATACCCGACAAATATTTTTAAGGGAGGCGTCGATGATAACGTTGTGGTTGGTTCGGCATGGCACGACTATGGCGGTACTAACGACGCCTTGATTCAAATTCACAATGCGTTTTCCAACAAAGAAGCGATTTTTACGGAATCTTCTATCGGCGCTTGGAACGATGGACGAAATTTATCCGTTCGCCTGATGGATGATATGCGCGACTTGGCTTTAGGCACTGTCAACAATTGGAGTAAAGCGGTTATTGTATGGAATCTGATGCTCGACTCCAACGGCGGCCCCAATCGCCCCGGCGGCTGCAACACCTGTTATGGAACGGTGGATATTGATGCAACGAATTATAAGACCATCACTCGCAATTCGCACTATTACATTATCGGGCATCTCGCTTCGGTAGTGCATTCGGGAGCAACGCGAATCGGAACTACGGGTTATTCCGCAACAGGAGTTACCTTTTCCGCCTTTGAAAATACAGATGGCGCTTATGCCGTAGTTTTATTGAATAATGCGAGCGATACGAAGAAAATCACGTTAGACGACGGAAAAAATCATTTCAGCTATGATGTTCCGGCTCGTTCGGTTATTTCATATTTATGGAAAAAATAAAAATGTTAATGTTATGAAGAATTATAACTTTTTATGGCTGATTTTGCCATATCTCTTTATTCTGAGCGCTTGCTCAAAAGACGACAACAAATTGAACGACAAGGATGGGAATCCGGATTTCAATCTTCAGTCGGACGTTTCAACCGCTTTCTTTGGCGACAGTTTACAGTTTACGGTAGAAGTAAGCGACGATGTCCCGCTTTCAATCCTGAATGCAAGTCTTTATTTTGGCGATGAACAGGTGTCTGCAACGACGATTCGTACAAAAACCAACGGCGAATATACAGGGAAACTGTTTGTTCCTTTTTACGCCAATATTCCAAACGGAACAGCTACATTAGAGTTGATGCTGAGAGATATACACATGACAACGGCGACAAAAACGTATGATGTGAACGTGAGCCGTCCCGATTATCCGTATTTGATTTTAGTGACAGGCAACGGCTCCTATTCCATGGAACGTGTTGGATTATACCAATATGCAGCTACGGAAGCATTTCCTTCTACCGACCTTCCAGCTTACATCAAAACGCCGGTCGTAACGCCATGGGGAAATGAAATCACTTTCGGTTGGGAAGGTGGAAGTATCACGCAAGGAAGTACGAATGAAATTCCTTTTGCCTCTTCCGAAGGCGGAAAATACTCCGTTGAATTTAATACGCTCACTTATGAAGCCGCTCCGTTTTTCATCCTTCTTTTCAACGGACAGCAAATGAATATGCTGGATAAAGAGAATTATACAATCGATCTTACCCTGACAAAAGGACAGGAAGTTACCTTTTCCGGAGTTGATACCGGCGACTGGTGGATCGATCCCGATTATCTAACCAAAGTTTCGGATAACCGGTTTACTTTCCTTCCTATTAATGGCAAATACCGTATTACGGCGTGCTTGGCGCTCAAATATTTCAAGATTGAAGTATTGTCGGGGAGCGATCTTGCAACTTTGCAGCCCGATGGAACAGGAGCAATCTGGGTTATTGGACAGGACGTCGGAAAACCGTCTGTAGCGAATAGTGAAGTAGGATGGAACCCCGGTCACGGGCTTTGTATGGCTCCTATTGGAAACAAAAAATACCAATTGACTTTGGTTGGCGGACAAACAGTTAATACCGCAAGCGTTAATTTCAAATTTTTCTACCAGAATGATTGGGGCGGAGAATTTGATGGGCCAGACGTAACCTCTACAAGCGATCTTATATATGTAAACAATACAGAAACAGACAATGGCAATCTGAAACTTTATGCCGGAAAAACACTGGAAGCGGGGGCAACCTACGTTTTCGTCATGGATGTTTCCGGCGGAAATAACAGCGCCGCTTTATCAGTGACTAAGAAATAAATTGTACAAACCCGTAGAGACGGGGCGCACCCCGTCTCTACAAATTTAATTAACATTTTAAAAACATTAAATCATGAAGAAAATTACTTTATTTTTATTTGCCTTATTGGCAGTGAATTATGCAGTTTATGCAAATTATGCAATGGGACCTGCCGCGGTTTCTATTTCAATAGATGGCGGAAGTCCTGTCCTTTATGCTCTTCCAATTCAGAATTGGGATTATAACTATTACTTTACGTGGGCGGATAATCAAACAGGATGGAGTGGCTATGCGGTTATGGATCCGCTTCCTCCTTCGACATTCTCAGGAGATTATAGCAATCCTACGGAATTAGGAACAGTAACTTCTTTGGTGTGGAATAGCGCTGTTCATGTTTTGTGGACTGACGACCCAACTGTTACGGAATATGTCCAGTACAGAGTGTTTCCCGAATCCGAATTAGGCGCTACAACGGATACCGATCCTCCCTATATAAATGGTGTTGTGTTGGATGGATCGACGATAACAATGGGTACAGCAACTACCGATCAAAGACGCGAAGCGGATGCAAATATTGATTTAGTAGCTTTAACTTCCGGACCGGGCGGATATTATCTCGAAATGCAAATGTTTTATGCCGAGCAAGGCGCAACAGCTCCGGAGTATTATGTTCCGGGCAGCTGGGTAATGGTTCACTTTACCGTTGAAGCTACCGCAATCCCTGAAGTAAAGGCAGCTAATGCAATTGTCGCAGGAGGCAAATCCTCTATCTCCGCCACATTTGAAGGCGTTGCCGATGTTTCCGTTTATTCGGTTCAAGGCGCTTTGATACAGAAAACTATTGCGCAAAGTACGTTTGAAACCGGCAATTTGCCTGCAGGAATTTATTTGGTAAAAATCAATAACAAAACGTATAAAACGGTGGTACAATAATTGTAATTTGCTGCTCACATGAAAAAGTACATCATTGTAATATTACTCTTTTGTTTATATACGCTGCCTGTTATGCGTGCTCAGCAGGCAACAGTTTATACAACGGCAAAAGGCGCTTCTTTGCGAATTTCTGAAACAGGAAAATTATCTTTTTCGGATGCCAAACAGCCTCTTGAGACACAACCTTGCGTATTTGTGGATGCAACGAAGGAGTTTCAAACTTTTATCGGTATCGGCGGAGCATTTACCGATGCCGCCGCTGAAACTTTCTCCAAGTTGCCTCAAGAGGCGCAGCAAGAGTTTTTGACTGCTTATTACGATCCTCAAGAAGGCATCGGTTATACTTTTGGAAGAACGCCGATAAACAGTTCCGACTTTTCCTCCGCCAGTTATTCGTATGTTGCCGATAATGATACGACATTGAGTACTTTTAGCGTGCAGCATGATATGAAATACCGCATTCCGCTTATTAAGCAAGCCCTTAATAGAGCGGGAGTAGCTTTCCCGATATTTGTAAGCCCATGGAGTCCTCCGGCATGGATGAAAGATAACAACGATATGCTTCATGGCGGGCATTTGCTTCCGCAATACCGCCGGCTGTGGGCTGATTATTTTGTGAAATTTATTCAAGCCTACGAAGCGCAGGGTATTCCTGTTTGGGGATTAACCCCGCAAAATGAACCGATGGCTAATCAAACATGGGAATCGTGCATGTACACAACGGCGGAAGAACGCGATTTTGTCAAATATTTTTTAGGACCTGCCTTGCAAAAAGCCGGAATGGCGGATAAAAAACTGATGATTTGGGATCACAACAGGGATCTTATTTACGAAAGGGTAAGCGGTATTTTGGACGATCCGGATGCAGCAAAATATGTGTGGGGAATCGGTTTTCACTGGTATGAGACATGGGCGAACAGCGACATGCTGTTTGACAATGTGCGCCGTGTTCACGAATCTTTTCCCGATAAACAACTTGTCTTTACGGAAGGCTGTGGAGAAAAATTCAGTAAAGACAGCGTGAACGAGTGGCGTTTAGGCGAGAAATACGGATATTCGATGATCAACGACTTCAATAATGGAACGGCAGCATGGACAGACTGGAATCTTCTGCTGGATGAAAACGGAGGCCCGAATCATGTAGGCAACTTCTGCTTTGCCCCTGTCCATGCCGATACTCAAAGCGGAAAACTGTTTTTTACAAACAGTTATTATTACATCGGGCAATTTTCAAAATTTATTCGCCCGGGAGCAAAACGTATTGTCAGTTCGTCGAATCGCGACAGTTTGCTGACAACTGCTTTTTTGAACGCCGATGGAAAAATAGCCGTCATCGTGATGAATCCTACCGACAAAAAAATCGACTATCTCTTTTTTTTAGGAGGAAAACAGGCGCCCGTTACAAGCCTTCCTCACTCTATTTCAACGATGGTGATTCAATGAAATCTGTCGGTTAGTGAAGAATACAATAAACCAAAACGACAAAAATAAAAACAGTTATTCCCCCGAATAACTGTTTTTGTTTTCAGGCTGATTCTAATTGATAAGCCGTAAGAAAAAAACAAACACAAAAAAAGACTACATATCAATTTTATTGTTTTTCCCATATTTTTATATTTTCTGACAATAGACCATAAAAAAACAACAAATATATCCTATCATACAATTTTTAACTAAATCTGTTACTATTGTATAAATATTTAAAGTACTTTTGTCAAATAGAAGGTTTTCATTTATAACATTAAAACAAATTTTTATGAAAAGTAAAAAAATCAACTTCAGGATACTAAGCCTGCTTATTACATGTCTTTTTTTTAGCTTGCCTCTGAAGGCGCAAGTAACCATTGGATCCAAAGATCTTCCTAATCCTTCCGCTATGCTGGATATACGTTCGAATGACCATTACGGTCTGTTGTTGCCGAATCTGGAGCTCATTTCAACTGCCGATGCAACCGTTCTGGCAGGAAAAGTTCATGTGGCAGGAATGCTTGTATATAATACAGCGACAATCAACGATGTGAGACCCGGCGTCTATTACGATAACGGAACTAAATGGGTAAGAGTTGGCGAAAGATGGTTTTATATGCCTGCGTTCAAACTGCCGATAACAAGTACGGGCGGCCCCTTTAATTTCGACCTTTACGGCGAATACAAGAGGCAGTTTACCAAAGCCGGTAATTCGGAGTTTGTATCCTCTAATACATCGGCGGCGGTTATTGATGTGCAGCCGGTTTATACTGCCGCTCAGCTCGACTATTATGTGACGGCTTATCCAAGCAGCTGTATGACAATTACCGGTATTACCGCCGCAGGAGTAATGAATTACACCGTCAGCTCGACCAATATTCCGGAAGGAAGCGTTATTAACGTGATTTTCGTAGTAAAATAAATGTCTGAACCGTAATTTTCAAGATTAACAGGATTATCAAAATTAAAACATTTATGAAAATAAAAAACAAACTGTATTTCCTCCTGTTCGTCTGGGTGGTAAGTTTTTTTTCTACCGCTTACGCACAGGACAAATTGACGGTGAAGTGGGGAGTGGGTTCGATATTTACCGATATAACTACGTTGCCGACACCGAATGCAACGAATTGGGATATCACCGGCGGCGCCCAGCAGATGCAAATCACGGCTAATTTTGCCAACTTTGGAGCGCTCGGTACACGCACTGTCACTGTACGGATTCCTCGCGGTTTTAAGATTATAGCTTACACCGCAAGGAAAGGGACTCCGGCCATTAACGGCGTAGGGCAACTTTCCCTTTCCAATGAAAACGACGCTAAGCTGATCAGTTCATCCCTGACGGCATTGGATGGCATAACAGGCTTTGCGGCTCAGCAGATTACCGGTTATACCGGAGCAAATACCTTTGGTAATACTCCCTATAACAACATGGATGGTATGGTTGTCTATAAATTTACCAACGAGTGTGATAACATCACACTGACTTTAACGCTTGCGCTTGAGCCGAGATTTTTCCCTTACAATGCCACAACGACTAAACTGCCGACCGATATCAGCATTGCAATGCTGAATGGCGCTAATGCGGACAACACGATTGAGAATCATCTCTCTGTCACGGCTACAGGTCTGGTCGTTCCAACATTGATGGCGCCTTCAACCAGCGTTCCTGATAATGGTTACACACGCCAAGTTGCCTGTGTAGTGAACGATTCGGATCCTGACAAAGGCGTTATACCCACCTTTGTGACAGGTATTGTTTATAGCGATTACAGCGCCATTTTCAGTTCCATGATTCATTATGCCGATAAAGTGACGTTTACAACGAGCTATCCGGCAGGCGTTACCTATCAGGGCTTTGATATGGGGCAGATGTCGGGAAACGCTCGATGGTTCACTTTAGGCTATACGGCAGCTCCTGCCGGAGGATCTTTCGCTAACGGACATCTAACTGTGGAAGTGAATACTACAAACCGAACAGTTACCTATACCTTCACCAATGTTCTTATTCCGGCTGCCATTGGAACCTTTTCGTTGATACGCAGCTATTGGTCGGGAGATGTGGATAATGATGTCATCACATGGGGCAAGCAACTGAATTTTACCACAACGCTGTCCGAAATCGGAGGTTCGCTTGTTAACAATCAACAGTCGCTGTCAACAACTCCTTCTTACCAGGTGATCGTCACGCCGGTCAAACCTCAAGTCAGCATGACGCTGGGGTCAAGAGCTTCTACGATGCGTGATTTGAACGCATACGCAATCAATAATATGTCAGGCGCTAATTTCCCCTATGATTATGCGCTGGGTAATTTTTCGCTCAATAATCTCGGACCAACTCCGCCTGAAAACATTACTTATAACTTTACTTTTCCGGAAAGCCCTCAAATACGGGGCGTCAACCTTCCGGCGGGAGTTGCCGCTGATGCAGCAAATATCGTAGCGACCGGTATGACGAATTTGGGAAATTCGATAAACTACAGCGGAACACGACCAATAAACGGCAGCACATTTACATTGACTCCAGAGGTACTCGGACTTCGAGATGGCGAATATCTGACTTCGCTGTCTGTAAAACAGAAATCGCTCGCGATTATGAATTTTGGTAATATCTATACATATAGCGCCATTATTTATTTTGGCAAGTGGGTCAATGGAACGACAGGCGCTGTGCAGCTAAGTATTACCGATGAAAACGGCAACCAACTGGCGCCTGTCCCACCCAACCCTCCAATAACCAGTAACACACAAATAGGATGGACGAGTTCCGGAGCAGGTTCTTTGACGACAGTGGTGGTAACGCCGGGCGATAATCCTGTAAACACTTTTTATCCGGGTCAAACGATCGTCTGCACTTCGACCTATTCCCAGTTGAATACTTCCATAGCAGCCGGTCAGTCTAATACTGTCGATCCTGACATTTACATCAACTTGCCGACAGGCATCAGCCTTGATGTTGCCTCGCTATCAGCGCAATCCACAGCGGGCAGAAACGGATCGGCAAGTTTTCAGTTAAACTTGTTTGAGACGATCACAAAAGTTATTGATGGCGTTGAGTGGACAAGTTATCACTTTCGTGTCAAAAATCCATTAGATATCATAGCGCTTTCTACCAACCAGAGCAACATTGTCAGCGGCGGCAACAATTTTGTCCTGAAATATACAGCGATTGTTTCTCCTGCCTGTAACGCTTATGCGGCGCTATCAGCGAATCAGATTTGTCAAATCGACTTGGGTCAAACAGCTGTTTCTTCTCAAAGCGCGGGAATTGACTATACCGTTGCCGATGCCAATAATTGGACGGGTAAAGGCACAAGTTATAAGGTGGTTGGAGCATCGCAATCCCCCAACCTTTCCGTTGTACAAAAACCCGGTCTGCAAGTCTATCTGGGTATCAAGACAGCCGGTACGGCAAACTACTATACTTATAACGGCACCGAATCGACTGTTGCAGCAGTAAGCCGCGATGTCCCTGCCGAGATTTGGCTGAAATACGAAAATACCTCGTCCGGAAACTATAATGCCGGTTCGGAAATCTATCTGCCGATCCCGAACAAATCCATTGCCTACGACCATTTTTTCAATAACGCCAATATCGCCGATCCGGCGACTGTGGAAGACGGTAAAACGGCAAACAAAGCGCCGCAATGGACAAGCAAACTCACAACAGAAGCCATCATGCCCGGATTTGATACTTATTACGGCATAGATACTTCGCCAACAACTAATTACACGAACTCAAACATTAACGCCAGCTGGGTGCCGATAACAATGACCTGGTACGCCAGCCTGCCTGCCGGCAAGAGTTTGGCAGACGTTACGATGCTCAAATTCGTAGCAAACCAAAATATTGCTCCCGCCGGAGAAGACGGCTGCACGGGCGAGACGACTTTCCAGCTTTCCGTAGCGCCTGACGCCCTGCTCGGACAGTACGACTATTGGCGCTGTTACCAGAAAGGATGGCTCGACGGCGCAGGAGCAGGCACTTGGGTTTACGGCTCGGTACTCGCAGCCTCACCGGCAATGAGCGGCGTGGAAGGATTGTTTTTCAAAGACAGCAACGTGAATGGCGTACTCGATGCCGGCGAAAAGTTTAACAGCGATATGCCCAACACAGCTTTCACAGCATCGCTCATGGGGCCGGGAATCGCTACCCCGCTAATGATGAAGATTAACGCGGACGGCTCATTCAAAAGCCTCAATCCGAACAACTCTACCTTTTACCTGTCGGCAGGTACATATACGATAACGATTAACAATGCACGGGCTGACTTGAATCATTTTACGACTTTCTATCCCGACCTGCGTTCATCCTTCGACGCAAGCAACAATCCCGTGTGGATGAACGATATTCCGCTTAGCGGCATCCGGGCAGACAACGCCGGCGCTACTTTTACGTTTACGGTTACCCCGCTGACTACCGTAACGCAACTGGTGGGTATCGGGCTTAAAGACGTACCAAAATATATCATGATCAATCCGCAGGTGGGAGGAAAGGTCGTTTTTTCTAAATAAAATTTACAAATAAAATATACTCATTAAAACTATTATTTAACATTAAAAAATTATGAAAAGTAAAAAAATCAATTTCAGGATATTAAGCCTGTTTATTACATCTCTGTTTTTTAGTTTGCCGCTGAAGGCGCAAGTAACCATTGGAGCCAATGATCGTCCTGATCCTTCGGCTGTGCTGGATGTACGTTCAAACGACCATTACGGTCTATTGTTGCCAACGCTGGCGCTCGCTTCGACTACCGATGCAACCGTTTTGGCGGGAAAAGCCCATGTGCCGGGGATGCTTGTATATAATACGGCGACTGCCAGCGATGTGAGACCCGGCGTCTATTGCAGCGACGGGAAAAAATGGATTAGAGTTGGGGAAAGATGGTTCTACATGCCTGCGTTCAAACTGCCGATAACGGCTACCGGCCCCTCTACCTGCGACCTCTACGGCGAATACAGGAAGCAATTTACAAAAGCCGGTAATTCGGAATTTGTGTCCTCTAATACAGCGGCATCGGTTATCGATGTGCAGCCGGTTTATACTGCCGATCAGCTCGACTATTATGTGACGGCATATCCAAGCAGCTGTATGACAATTACAGGTATTACCACCGCAGGAGTAATGAATTACACCGTCAACTCGACCAACATTCCCGAAGGCAGTTCTATGACTGTGATTTTTGTGGTGAAATAAAATTCTCTAAAAATGAATCGAATAATAAAAAATAATCTACGCATCCTTCTGTTTATCTGGTCAGTAAGTTTTTTTTCCACTGCTTATGCACAAGACAATCTGACAGTAAAGTGGGGCGACAAATCGGGATTTACCGATATCTCCACGTTGCCGACGCTGAATGTGGATTGGGATCTCAGCGTCGGCACCCAGCAACTTCAAATCACGGCAAACTTTGCCAATTTCGGCACGCCGGGCGAGCGCAAAATTGTCGTACGGATTCCTCGCGGCTTTAAGATACAGGTCTATAGCGCGAAGAAAGGAACGCCCGC